>Ga0209913_1000047_pt1 | contig 155064 bp, 131 predicted proteins | sample PersoiDNA2013203_FD_185805 | JGI IMG/M metagenome (GOLD analysis project Ga0209913, IMG submission 185805) | Permafrost soil microbial communities from the Arctic, to analyse light accelerated degradation of dissolved organic matter (DOM) -... | ecosystem: Environmental > Terrestrial > Soil >...
ACTGGATTTAATGCCGGCTCCTGACTCCACCAGCACCTCATGTTTGGCTGCAAGCAGTTTCTTGACTGTTTCCGGGGTTGCAGCAACGCGCGTTTCTCCGTCCCGACTTTCGACGGGGATGCCTAGCTTCATGCAAAGCTCCTGCTGTTATAGATATTGGGATGGTATTTGGAACGATGCGTCTGGAATGCCCGAGAGGGCGGCATTCCAGACGGCTGGCGGATTAGAACGCGTGGCGAATCCCCGAGGTCAGCCCCAGGCGATTGCCGTACAAGGTGCTGGAGGCAGCACCCAGTGTGGTCCAGGCGCCGGTCAGCTTGGTATAGTCGACGGTGAAGTAGACATCGGTACGTTTGCTGAAGGCGTAATCCAGGGTCGGCGCCACGGTGACGCGTGTACCGCTGGTGCCGGCGTGTTTCAGCTTATCGAAATACACCGCGTTCCACAGGCTCCATGGGCCACTGATATTCCATTTGAAACCAGCAGAGTAGGAGTTGTTTTTGTAGTCGGCGATATCCAGTTTGTTATTGATATAGGCCAGATACCACTTGACCGATCCCACGGTGTAAGTGCCGCCCAGACTCCAGGCCGTCTGCTTGCTGTTGGCGCTGATGGCGGAGGTGAAGTAAGTGGTTGAATTGTTCAGTGTCTGATACGCACCGCCCACGTGCAAGGGACCATTGTCATAGGCCAGACTGACAGCCTTCGATGCGCCGTTGTTGATATCACCGGCGACTTCACCGGCGCTATAGGCAACGTTGGCGGTGATGCCGTTCCAGGTCTGCGCGTAGCGAACCGTGTTATCCAGGCGTGCACCCATGGTGTAGTTGCCGCCCTGGAAACCGATCGTCTGTGTGACGTTGGACATGACGTAGACGTCGTAGCTGACCATCATGTCATGGATGACCGCGTATTGACGACCCAGTGTCACTTTGCCCAGATCGCTTTGCAAGCCAACCAGCGCTTCGCGGCCAAACAGACGGGTGCCTGTGGTCGGTTGCTGTTGCAGTCCACCGGTGTCGGTGCCAAAACCTGATTCAAGAGAGAACAGGGCGCTCATGCCGCCACCCAGATCTTCCGTTCCTTTGAAGCCGATACGACTGCCGCTGAGCGGGCCGCCGGCCAATTGCACCTTGCTGCCACCGGTTGCACTTTCGTTAGTGCTGTAACGCACCGACGAATCTACAATTCCGTAAATCGTAACATTGCTTTGTGCATACGCGGCACAGCTCAATGTGCTGAGCATTGCTGCGGCTAGCGCTATTTTTTTCATTTCTACTCCCTTGTAAGTAATAATTGCTACACCCTCAATCCAGACTACTTTCGCACCATGGCAGCAAGCCATGCCTCAACAATCGGCCGCCAGGATGTCAGTCGAAACGGCCGAAATTCTTCATTCCGTCAACCCTGCGACTGCACCGGCCATCCGTCGGCAACCTTCTTCGATGACGTCGACGCCGGTCGCAATCGACATGCGGAAGTAGGGCGAGACGCCATAGGCTGATCCCGCCACCAATGCCACGCCGGTGCTCTCAAGGAAGTACATGACGACATCGATATCGCTCTCCAGGATCTGCCCCTGTGGCGTCTTGCGCCCGAGCAAGCCGGCGCAATTGACAAACAGGTAGAAGGCCCCGCCCGGGGTTCGGCAGCTCAGGCCGGGAATGGCATTGAGCAATGCCAGGCCGCGATCGCGGCGTTGACGATAGATTGCCGCGAAGTCGGCAATGAAGGATTGATCACCAGTGAGCGCAGCCAATGCAGCGGCTTGACTGACCGAGCTCGGATTGCTGGTCGATTGCGATTGCAGGATATCCAGCGCGGCGATCAGGTCCGATGGGCCGGCTGCATAGCCGATGCGCCAGCCGGTCATGGCGTAGGTCTTGGAGACGCCATTGATCACCAGGGTGCGTTCGCGCAATTCCGGTGCTGCATTCAGCAAATGGGGTGTGGCGGCGCCGTCGAATCGAATATGTTCATAGATGTCATCGGTCATGATCATCACTTGGGGATGACGCACCAGCACATCGGCAAGGGCGCGCAACTCAGCCAGCGTATAAGCGGCGCCGGTGGGATTGCTGGGTGAGTTGATGATCAGCCATTTGGTGCGTGCGGTAATGGCAGCGCTAAGCAATGCCGGCGTCAGCTTGAAACCATCGGCCTCGCTGCAGGGCACGATGACCGGTGTGCCGTCGCACGCCAGCACCATGTCCGGATAGGAAACCCAGTAAGGTGCCGGCACCAGCACTTCGTCGCCGCTCTCGACGGTGATGGCCAGCGCATTGAAGATCGCATGCTTGGCGCCGCAGGTGGTGATGATGTCGCGTGGTGCGTAGTCCAGATGGTTTTCTTTGGCCAGCTTGGCGGCGATCGCTTGACGCAGGGCCGGTGTGCCGGCCGTCGGGGTATAGCGGGTTTCACCACGCTCGATTGCTTCACAGGCCGCTTTGCGAATGTGCGCAGGCGTATCGAAGTCCGGCTCGCCCACCACCAGGTTGACGATGTCCTTGCCCTGGCGGCGCAACTCGGAAGCGCGTTCGGCAGCGGCGCTGCTGGGCGATTGTTTAATACGGCGAACGCGGCCGGCGATGCGTGATGTGGTCACACTAGCTCTCCAAAGGCATATAAGAGCGCCTAAGGTAAGCTCGCGTAATTGTTTTCACTAAGACGACTTTCCTCTGACAAAATAACATCGTCTTATGGGTGATCAGGAAAAGCGCCGGCTTGCGGGCCGGCGGCGGCGCAGTTCAAGCCTGCGTGCAGTTCCTGATGAAGTCGCGCAAAGCTAAACCCCATAAGGCCTGCAGCTTGTTTCAATGTCGCGGGAGAGGTCGCCGGATGGCGCCGTGAAGCGTATTTGATATAAACAATTTGTGTGGCGTAAGCTGTGTTGAACCTGCAACGTCCGGCGTCATACAAAATACTTCTGTCGCGATAGCGTTATCATTGGATCGCATAAAAAATTCTAAAGAACAACAAGTTAATACCGATGGCCGACATGCATTAGTTAATGGCGTGATTCTTGCATCGCTGTCGAGTTGAACTGCAAGGAGATCAATTGTGAATCTGCGACGCCTGAAGTACTTTGTAAAAATCGTTGATATCGGCAGCCTGACCCAGGCTGCTGAAATTTTGCATATTGCGCAGCCGGCGCTGAGCCAGCAACTGGCAACGCTGGAAGGCGAGTGTCGCCAGCAACTATTGGTAAGGACCAAGCGCGGAGTGACGCCTACCGAAGCCGGCAGCACGTTATATAGACATGCGCAAATCATTTTGCGTCAGGTCGAACAGGCCCAAAACGATGTCAAGAAATCCGGACAGACCTTGTCCGGCAATGTTTCCGTCGGCTTGTCCCCAGGTACCGCGGCATCGGCGTTGTCGCTGCCGTTGTTACAGACGGTGCGTGCTCGTCATCCGGGCATTTTGCTGTACATCAACGAGAATTTCGGCACCACGCTCAGCGAGCTGATCATGAACGGCCGCATGGATATGGCGGTGCTGTATGGCGAGAAATCATTTCACGGGCTGGCCTACAAGCCGCTGCTGAAAGAAGATCTGTATTTGGTGGCGCCCGCCTGTCTGCACTTGCAGGGAAAGGAAATTCCGTTGGCGCAATTGCAAGACGTCGAGCTGCTGCTGCCGCGTCCCTACAACTACGTCCGCAAGTATGTCAACGAGGCCTTCATGGGCGCACAGATGGTGCCGCGGGTGGTCGCGGAGATCGAGTCGGCGGCGACCTTGTCGGCGGCGATTGCTGCCGGTCTCGGTGCAACCATCCTGCCGGTATCGGCCGCACGCGTGATCGCTTCATCCGGCAACGCGACGTTGCAGCGCATTGTCAATCCCGTCATTCTGGCGCCGCTGTCCTTGTGCGAGTCGGATCATTTGCCGCTCTCCGAGCCGGCACGTGCCGTCAAAGACATCTTGTTGGAACTGGTGGATGACCTGGCGCGCGACATCGGCCTGAGCGAACGTCAGGATCAGCCTGAGCATAGTTAAGCGGCAACTTGCGCGCGATCGTCCTGCGCGTTTCCCCGCCGGCCGGCGAAGTCCCGCTGGCCATAATCCATAAGACTGCCTTATCCCTACAAAGCCAATCCGTCTTATCGCAATTTGCTGTGGCCGTATATATTGGCCTCACAGAAATCGAGCAGCATCGCGGATTGGCAACGAGCTCGCTCCGGGCTTAGATAAGGTAACAAGATGGATCTTAAAAAAATAAAAGCGTTGGTCGAATTGCTGCGTGACTCGCGCCTGACGGCGCTGGAGTTGAGCGAAGATGGAGAGAGTCTGCGTCTGGAGAGGCAGGTGCACGGCGGCGTCGCGCTCACTCAGGAGGCACTTGCGTCGCCAGTCGCGCCTTCCGTCGGCGCCGGCAACGCGCCCCAGCCGAGCAGGCCAGCGTCAGTTGCAACCCCTGTCGCTGCGGTGCAGATCGTCAAGGCGTCAATGCAAGGCATCCTCCATCTCACGCCCGCGCCCTCCGAACCTGCCTTTGTCAATGTCGGCGATCACGTGCAGGCCGGGCAAGTGGTGTGTGTGATTGAAGCGATGAAGATGTTCAATACCATCGAGACAGACGTGGCGGGGCGGGTGGTCGCGATACTGGCGGAGGCCGGCTCGGAAGTCAAACTGGGGCAGCCGCTATTGCATCTCGAATAAGCCCTTGCCGTCAGCTATGGCGGCAGTTGCCAGCCGCTCAACCCATTGAACACCACTTCACCTACTTCACGACTTTCCATGCTCAAGAAGGTACTCATTGCCAACCGCGGCGAAATCGCTTTGCGAATTCAACGCGCCTGCCGCGAACTCGGTATCGAGACGATCGCAGTCTATTCCGAGGCGGATGCCGATGCCAAACATGTACGACAGGCGAATCAATCCTTGTGCATCGGTCCGGCAGATCCGGGTAAAAGCTATCTGAATAAATTGGCGCTGTTGCAGGCGGCGCAATTGTGCGGCGCGGATGCGATACATCCAGGCTATGGCTTCTTGTCCGAGAACGCTGAGTTTGCCGAAATGATCGAACAGGCCGGTCTGGTCTTCGTTGGCCCATCGGCGGCATCGATTCGCGTCATGGGCGACAAAATCTCAGCCAAACGCGCCATGCGGGAAGCCGGCGTACCTTGCGTGCCCGGCTCTGACGGTGCGATTCCGGCCGATGCCGACGCCTTGAGGCAGGCCGCCCGCAACATCGGCTATCCGATCATCGTCAAAGCAGCCGGCGGCGGCGGCGGCAAGGGCATGCGGGTGGTACAGGCAGAAGCGCAGCTGCTGGACGCCGTCGCACTGACGCGTGAAGAGGCGCGCCGCGCCTTTGGTAATCCCGAACTGTACATGGAGAAGTTCCTGGAGCATCCGCGCCACGTCGAAATCCAGGTCCTGTGCGACGGCCACGGCAATGCGTTCTGGTTGGGTGCGCGTGATTGCTCCATGCAGCGGCGTCATCAGAAAGTGATGGAGGAAGCGCCGGCGCCGGGTATCGCGGATGCGGTTTTGCAGGAAGTCGGCGAACGTTGCGTCACCGCCTGCCGGCAGATTGGCTATCGTGGCGCCGGCACCTTTGAATTCCTGTTTGAGGACGGCCGCTTTTATTTCATCGAAATGAACACCCGCCTGCAGGTCGAGCATCCGGTCACTGAACTGACCAGCGGCATCGATATCGTCCAGGCGCAACTGAAGGTGGCGGGCGGCGCCGTGCTGGCATTGAAACAATCCGAAATCGGCTGTCATGGCCATGCCATCGAATGCCGCATCAATGCCGAAGATCCATTTTCATTTGTCCCTTCACCCGGCGCAATCACCGGATGGGATATCCCGGGAGGCAACGGCGTGCGCGTCGATTCGCATGCCGGCGTGGGCTATGTGGTGCCGCCTTACTACGACTCCATGATTGCCAAGCTGATCGTCCACGCGCCGACGCGCGAACAAGCCTTGGTGCGCATGCGCGGTGCGCTGCAGGAAATGCAGGTGGAAGGAATTTCGACCAATCTTGGCTTGCACAGAGAATTGATCGAAGAGCCGGGATTCATGGCAGGCAGCGTCGATATTCATCATCTTGAACGCTGGCTCAAGCAACGGAAAGCATTGTGAACAAATCACTCTCAGTCAACACCAGGACGCCGGAAACTGAAGCCATGCCGGCGCCGCAGGGCGCAGTACAGAAAATGAACATCAGCATGCTGGGGACGCGGGCAGTCTTGTTCGAAGCGCCGGGACTCATGGACATCCATCATCAACGTCGCATCTGGAGCATGGCGCAGCGGTTTTCCGACTGGCCCGATATCAGCGAAGCGGTCCCCGGCATGACCAATCTGATGCTCACCTTCAGGCGACCGCCGGCTGATATTGCCGGCTTGTTCGGCGCGCTGCATGAGGCCTGGGAACACGCCGTGGAACTGCAGGTCGAGGGCCGCCAGATCGAGTTGTCGGTGGTGTATGGCGGAGAGGGCGGGCCGCATCTGAGTGATGTGGTCGCCCACACCGGCTTGTCGATTGACGAGATTGTGCACCTGCATGCCGCACCGCTCTATACCGTCTACGCCTTGGGCAGCCATCCCGGCTATTGCTATCTGGGCGGCATGGATGCGCGCATTGCCACGCCCCGTCGCAAAGTGCCGGTGGTGCGCCTGCCCGGCGGCTCGGTGTCGATAGGCGGCGCGCAGACCGGCGTGTCAGCGTCGGCAGGGCCGAGCGGTTGGAGCACCATCGGCCGTACTGAAATGGTTTTCTTCGATCCCTCAAAAGCACAACCGGCGACTTTGTCGCCGGGGGACTTGATCCGGTTTCGTATTGAGAAGGTGATCAAATGATAGAAATTCTTGCCACGGGCGCCCTCAGCACGGTGCAGGACCTGGGGCGCGACGGCGCGTTGCGCTTCGGTGTGGGCACGTCTGGTGCGATGGACGACCTGGCGCTGGCCATCGGCAATATCTTGCTGGGCAACGACGGCAATGCGGCTGCGATTGAAGTCCCGATTCTGCCATTCAAGATGCGTTTCCTCGAAGAGACCGACTTCGCTTTGACCGGCGCCGATTGCGGCGCCCGCCTGGACAATCGGGAAATTCCACCATGGTGGTGCCTGCATGCCGGCAAAGGTCAGGTGCTCACGCTGGGCGTGCCGCAATCCGATGCACGCGCTTATGTGGCGCTGGCGGGCGGGATTGATGTGGCTGAAGTACTGGGCTCACGCAGCACGCAAATGCGCGGCAATTTCGGCGGTTTTGAAGGCCGCCCCCTGAAGAAGGGCGACCGTTTGCAAACCGTGACGCGTGCGGCTGAGGCGACGCCGCGCTCGGCGATCTCTGCACATGGCTTCGGCGTCCGTCCGCCCGCCTTTGGTTTGCCCTTGCACGCGGCCGGCCAGGATGGGGAGACGGCCACCGCAGTGCGGGTATTGCCGGCCGGTGAGTACGATTCCTATACCGATGCCTCGCTGGAGCAATTCTGGCAGGCTCACTGGCAAGTCACACCGCAAAGCGACCGCTACGGCTACCGGCTGGCAGGGCCGGTACTGACGGCCAGGAGCGTGATCGAAAAGCGTTCCCACGGGATTGTGCCGGGGGTGATCCAGGTGCCGCAGAGCGGCCAGCCGATCATCCAGCTGCGCGACGCGCAACCATCGGGCGGCTATCCCAAGATCGGCACCGTGATCGAAGCCGATATCTGGCGACTTGGGCAGACCAGAATCGGCCAATCGATTCGTTTCCTCAAGGCGTCGTATCAGGAAGCGGTGGCGGCCCAGGAAGAAAAGCAGCGCTATCTGGCGCAATTGAGTCTGGCTGTGCAAATGCAACGCATGGCAAACAGTGGATGAGTGCGGAGTCTGTATGAACAACGATGAATTGCGGGAACTCATTGCCCTGATGGAAGCCAGCGATCTGACTGCGCTGGAACTAACACGGCCTGGCTTCAAAGTGCGTCTGGAAGTCGCCAGGGAGGCGGCCCACAGTCGCTCGCGGCAAACCTGGAACGCGGCCGAAACCGGCGCCGCTCGCGGTAGTGAGGGCAGCCATGCCGCCAGTGCGACCACGCTTGTTACGGCGCCGCATTTTGGCATCTTTAGTACACGTCATCCGGCACGGCAGGAGGCGTTTGGGGAAGAAGGCAAGCAGGTCGCCTGCGGCGACACGCTCGGCGTGTTGCGTATCAATGAAATCTATGTGCCGGTACTCAGTCCCGCGGCCGGGCGCTTGCATTGCCTGGTCGACGACGGTGTATTGATCGGCTATGCCACCCCCTTGTTTGAGATCGTGGCAGCCTAGTTGGCTGAGGGCAGTTCATCGATCGCCATCCATTGCGCAGAGAAAGACAGGAAAACGCCATGAAAATTGACTTGAATGCCGATATCGGCGAGGGCTTCGGCTGCTACACGATGGGCGACGATGAGGCTCTCATGGAGATCATTTCGTCGGCCAACATCGCCTGCGGCTTTCATGCCGGTGATCCCGTCATCATGGACCGGACCATTCGGCTCGCCGCCCGGCGCAACATCGATATCGGTGCGCATGTCGGTTTTCCCGACATGCTGGGATTCGGCCGGCGCCAGATCCAGGCTGATCCGCAGGAGTTGAGCAACTATGTGGTGTATCAGTTGGGTGCGCTTTCCGGCCTGGCCAAACGGGCCGGTTGCAAGATGACCCATATGAGCTTTCATGGCGCCTTGGGCAATATGGCCGCCGCCGACGATGCCCTGGCCGATCCGCTGGTCAAGGCCATTGCCGAATTTGATGCCGACCTGATCATTAGCGTCTCGACCAATACCGCCATCGAACGCGCCGCCGACCGCTATGGCCTGCGCTGCGCCACGGCATTTCTGGCCGATCGGGCCTATGACGACCAGGGCGCCCTGGTCTCGCGCAAATTGCCAGGCGCGGTGATTGAAGACAAGGCCGTTGTTTTGCAGCGCGTCATCGCGTTATTGCAGGATGGCTGTATTAGCTCAATTTCCGGCAACAAGCTGGAAATGAAGGTCAAGCAGATCCTGGTGCATGGCGACACCAGCGGTGCGGTGGCGTTGGGCTGGTCGATCCGGCAGGCAATCCAGGATGCCGGCGGCAGCGTAGCACCGGTCTCGCAGCTTGTATAGTTGTTGCAATGACAGGCGGGCATCGCAGTCTGTGTGGATGTTGCGGCACGCATAAGCTTGTCTTATCCCCTCAAAGCCAATCCATCTTGGCACCATTGAGGCCCCTCATATATATTCAATTGCAGATGACGCCGCCGGCATTGGCGAGGCTCATGTTCCAGTTTTATTAGAGAAAGAAACGCATGCCATTTTCAGACTACAAGACCGCTCTGGTCACTGGCGCTTCGACAGGAATGGGCGCCGCCATCGTCGAACGATTCTGCAAGGAAGGCCTGGAAGTCCACGCCCTGGCACGCAGTGAAGGCGCCCTCATGGCGCTGGCGGAAAAAACGGGATGTATTCCGCATGTCCTCGATGTGCGCAATCTGCCGGAACTGACCAGGCTGACCCAATCGGTACAGTTTGACATCCTGGTCAACAACGCCGGTATTTCAACTCCAGGATCGATCCTGACGGCCAGCGAGAGCGATGTCGATTCGCAGGTCGAGATCAATCTTCAGGCCGTGCTGCATCTGGTGCGCCTGATCATGCCGGGCATGGTCCAACGCGATCGCGGGCACGTGGTCAACATCAGTTCGATTGCCGCGATCTACAACTTCAACGGCAATTCCATCTACCACGCCACCAAGGCCGGTATTCATGCCTTGTCGCGGCAATTGCGGGTGGATGCGCTGGGCAAGCGCGTACGTGTGACCGAAATTTGTCCAGGCCGCGTCGCCACCGATATTTTCGGCCATGTCCACGGCGATATCGAAGCGGCCCGCAAGCAATTCATCGACGGCTTTGAGCTACCGCAGGCGTCCGACATTGCCGACGCGATTGCTTTCGCGATTGCCGCACCGATTGCCGTCAACATCGGCAATATCGAAATCATGCCGACCCTGCAGGTTTGCGGCGGCCTCACCACACTCAAGCCAGAGACACCCTGATTCAAGCGCCGTCCGCGCTTCACGGAACGCGGACGGCGCCTCCATCTCCACCAGCGATTATCGAACAGAAAGCAAGAGGCAAGCATGGAACACATAGGCGCACGTAGAAACCCTTCCGCTGCACAAGCAAGCGCGGCCGTGATTGAAAAACTGAAACATATTCCTGCTGCTTTGATCAGTGACAATATGCGTCGCATCGTCGGCACCGCCAATTTGCGTCCGATGCATCGCGGCGGCGCGCTGGTCGGTACGGCGGTCACAGTGCGGGTGCGTCGCGGCGACAACCTGGCGATTCATCGTGCCTTTGATTTCTGCCGGCCAGGTGACGTCATGGTCATTGACGGCGGTGGTGATACCACCCAGGCATTGATGGGGGAAATCATGTGCAGCTACGCCGAAAAACTGGGCCTTGCAGGGTTGATCCTGGATGGCGCCATTCGCGATATCGCCGCCATTCGTGAAAAAGACTTTCCGGTCTTTGCCCGTGGCGTCACACACAAGGGCCCTTACAAATGCGGTCCGGGTGAAATCAATGTGCCGGTCAGCATCGATGGCCTGGTCATCAATCCAGGCGACATCATCGTTGCCGATGATGACGGCATCGTTGCCTTCGAGCAGGCGGAAGCCGATTACCTGATCGTCAAGGCGCTCGAACAGATCGAACGCGAGCACGCCACCATGGCGCAGATTCGCGAAGATCGCTATGACCGCTCCTGGATTGAGGCCCTGGAAGCCAATAGCGCGCGTTAATCGCGCCTGGCCTTAGCCGTCGGCCCGCGCGACGATGGCTGCTTGCTTGCGGCAAGCACCATCGTCCTGTCTGCATCAACACGGTTCGGTACGACGTGGCGCAAAGCCACGCGTCCGTATCGCTACCAATAAAAAATATATCGGAGATAAGCATGAGCAATAAGGTATTGGTCACGCGAGCGACCTTTCCAGCGGTATTGGACAAGTTGCGCACACAATTCAATGTGACCAACAACCAGGGCGACCAGCTCTGGTCGCAGGATGAGCTGATCGTCAGGCTGCAAGGAAAAACCGGCGCCATGACGCACGGCAGCGACAAGATCGATGCGGTATTGCTGGACGCCTGCCCGAACTTGAAAGCGGTTTGCAACGTCGGTGTCGGCTACAACAATATCGATGTTGCCGCCTGCACCGCGCGCGGTGTGCTGGTGACCAACACGCCTGACGTGCTGACTGAAACCACCGCCGATTTCGGCTTTGCGCTGTTGATGGCGACCGCGCGCCGGATCGCCGAATCGGATCGCTATGTGCGCCAGCACCGGTGGCAAAAGACCGGCGTCTACGACATGTTACTGGGCGCGGACATTCATGGCACCACACTGGGTATTTTCGGCATGGGCCGTATCGGCCAGGCAATTGCCCGGCGCGGTGCGCATGGCTTCAATATGCGGGTGCTTTATCACAACCGCTCACGTTTGAGTGCGGATATCGAACGACAATGCAAAGCGGAGTACGTGGCAAAGGATCAGCTGTTCGCGCAAGCAGACCATCTCATTGTCGTCGTTCCCTATTCAGCCTCGTCTCATCATGCTATTGGCGGCGCAGAGCTGCGCCAGATGAAAACAAGTGCGACGGTGATCAACATTGCACGCGGCGGTGTCATTGACGATGCCGCTTTGGCACAGGCCTTGCAGGACGGCACCATTGCGGCGGCAGGTCTCGATGTGTTCGAAGGAGAGCCGAACGTACGACCGGATTTCCTGGACATTCCGAACGTCGTCCTCACGCCGCATATCGGCAGTGCATCCATCAAGACGCGTCAGGCCATGGCGGCATTGGCAGCCGACAATCTGTCGGCAGTTTGCGCTGCCGCTGGCGCGGCGATTGTTCCGCTCACGCCAGTCAATCCTGACGTGCTGAAATTTTCATTACGCTTGCGCGCATAGCCCGAGAGCCGGGCATTTTCTATCCGAACTGTCAGGAATGAGTGCCCTGCCGGCGGGGCGGATTTGACTGTCCGGGCGGTCGTCAACGACGCGTCGCGCTGCTGCAGGCATCCCCAAATTGGTGACGCCTGCACCATTGGGGATAGTTGTTGCACCACCATGTCGGAAGCTTATTATCCCAGACGAAAAGCGTCTTTTCATATGGCATTCGTTCCGCGTATTCTCTTCTAAACGCTGTCCGGTGTCATTGTGTCCAGAGCGAAGTATGGAAGTAACCAAGAGGGAGAAACACCATTAATCAGCATCTCAATTTTGCGGCGATTCTAACGGGCGAGTATGCCGACCTGTTGTGGAAGGGAATCGTCCTGACGCTTGAGTTGACCCTGTCGTCATGGATACTGGCGTTGGTGCTGGGCACGGCTCTGGCAACAGTCAGAATGACCAATCATCGGCTGGCAAAGATTGTGGTGGGCTGCTTCGTCGCCTATCACCGCAATGTTCCCATGCTGGTTCAGATCATGATGTGGTATTTCGCCTTGCCCTCGTTATTGCCCGACAGCATTCAACTTTGGATCAATCAATTCAATGGCGAGTTTCTGTATTCGGTGATCGCCATCGGCCTGTGCATGGCGGCCTATGTTTCCGAGGATATCCGCAGCGGTCTGCGCGCGATCCCCTACGGTCAATTTGAAGCATCGCGCGCGCTCGGTCTGAGTTACATCCGCAGCATGCGTTTCGTGATTCTGCCGCAAGCGATGCGCATCGCCGTACCGCCCTTGATCAATCACACCGTGCTGTTGTTCAAGAACACCAGTCTGGCCATGGCGATCGGCGTGGCCGAGCTGACTTACGCTACCCGTCAGATCGAGAACTACACCTTTCGCACCTTTGAAGCCTATTTCGTGGCGAGCGTCTGGTATCTGGCGCTGTCGCTGGCGTTGATGGGGGCCGGCGCCTTGCTGGCGCGCCACTACCGCATTCCGGGGAGCAAATAGTCGATGTTTGAAATCCTATACAACTATTGGGATCTGCTGCTGCTCGGTCAATACCCGAGCGGCCCGCTGGGCGGCCTCAGCATCACCTTGATCCTGTCCCTACTGGGCCTGGGATTGGCTTTTCCGGTAAGCATCTTGCTGGCGCTGGCGCGCATCAGCCCGATGCCGGCGGTACGGATTCCCGCGACCGTGGTGGTCTATGTGGTGCGCGGCATTCCGTTGATCATGGTGATCTTCTGGGTGTACTTCTTTTTGCCGCTGCTGATCGGCCGCACCATCACCGGCTTTACCACCATGCTCTGCACGCTCGTGATCTATCAAAGTGCTTACTTGTCGGAGGTGATTCGTGCCGGCATCGAAGCCTTGCCGAAAGGTCAGATCGAAGCGTCGCGTGCACTCGGTCTCGGCTATTTCAGAACCCTTCGTTTCGTGATTCTGCCGCAAGCGCTCTATAACATGATGCCGAGCATGATCAGCCAATTCGTTTCGACCATCAAGGAGACATCGCTGGGCTATGTCATCAATGTGCCGGAGATTACCTTTGCCGCCAATCAGGTCAACAACCAACTGCTGACACAACCGCTTGCCGTGTTTTCAATCTTGGCGCTGGTGTACTTTCTCCTCTGTTTTTCGTTCACCGAACTGGCGGACTATATCGAACGCCGGATCACCCGCAAGCGTGAGGGAAAACATAAAAAGATCAAGTCGGCGAAGCCGGCAAAGAGCGGCTATATCGCCATGTCAACCGCCACAGTCAGCAAGGAAAATTCATGATTATTTTTACCGACGTCAACAAGTGGTATGGCAGTTACCATGCGCTCGTCAATGTCAATGCGCAGGTCAAGCGCGGACAGGTAGTGGTGGTTTGTGGACCATCGGGTTCGGGCAAGTCCACACTGATTCGCACAGTCAACCGCCTCGAAGATATCCAGGACGGCCAGATCGCCTTTGACGGCCAGGACGTCAATGCTGCAGGTCTTGACCTGAACAGGTTTCGTGCCCGTGTCGGTTTCGTGTTTCAGCAATTCAATCTGTTTCCGCATTTGTCGGTGTTGGAAAACATCATACTTTCGCCAACCCGGGTCAACGGTCTCAAACGCAATCTGGCAAAGGAAAAGGCCTTGATCCTGCTGGAACGGGTTGGTCTTTCTTCCAAGGCGGACTCGTATCCGGGGCAATTGTCCGGCGGCCAGCAACAACGTGTGGCGATTGCCCGTGCGCTGGCTATGGATCCTCCGGCGATGCTGTTTGATGAACCTACCAGTGCGCTCGATCCGGAAATGGTCGGAGAAGTTCTCAACGTCATGAAGAGCCTGGCGCGCGACGGCATGACCATGATGTGCGTCACGCACGAAATGGGATTTGCCCGCGAAGTCGCAGATCAGGTCTGGTTCATGGACGCCGGCGTGATCCTGGAAAAATCCGAGCCCGAGAAGTTCTTCACGCATCCTGAGCATCCACGCGCACAGCGTTTCTTGTCCGATTTGCGCTCGCACTAATTATCTGGGGATTCGTCCTGATCAAGCGAATCCGCATTTCTTTGTCTTTGCTGCGGCATGCTTTTACTGTGCAAAGATTTTCCAATAAGACCTGTTCTAAGAAAAACTGAGGAGCTTTACCACATGAAACTCAATCGATTGCTTTCTGGACTCTTGCTCTCCTGTACTGCAGCATGGGTTCTACAGGCGCACGCCGATCAATTGCAAGAGGTCAACGCGCGCAAGGAATTGATCTGTGGCGTCTACGCCGATGTCGTGCCATTTTCCTATCCGGATCCAAAAACACGCGCACTGGTCGGTATGGACGTCGATCTCTGCAATGCGTTGGCCAAGGAAATGGGCTTGAAGCCGACACTCAAACCCTTGTCAGTCGAAGCCCGGATTTCGGAAGTCAAGATGGGACGCGTGGACTTGGTAATCGCCAACCTGGCGTATACCAAGACACGTGGTGAACAAATCGAATTCAGTAACGCCTACTACATCACCAAAGAAGTGTTGTTGGTAAAGAAGGCTGACGCGGCCAAGGCCCTGGCCGATTTTGAAGGCAAGCGCATCAGCGCCACCAAGGGTTCCACTTCGGAGCAATCGATTCATCTGTCAGTCAAAAACGGTGTAGCAGTCACCTTCCAGGACACCGGTTCGGCTTATCTCGCCTTGCAACAGAACAAGGTGTCCGGCTTCGTTACCAACATGATGACGGCAATTCAGTTTGTACAGCAAACAAAGGGGACGCCGGACGAATTGGCGATCCTGCGCGAGCCGATGGTGCTGGAACCTATCGGTGCCGGCATGCGTAAAGGTGAGCCGGCGTTCGCGGCGGCGGTCAACAAAGGGTTGATGGGGCTGGAAGCCAGCGGCGAGTTCAAAAAAATCTGGGACAAATGGTTAGGCCCTGACACCAAGTACGGCATCGCCCGCACCGAAAAAATCGCACCACTGAGCGAACTGAAGTTCCAGGCGTTGCAATAAGAGAAGCGGCGGTACTGCAGCAACAATGATGCGCAGACATGCTGTTGCCGCGCTGGTGTCGTTGTTGTCCTGGTTCCAGGCTTCAAGCGTTGTGTTAAGGGGTTGATGCTTTTGCATCAATCCTTTTTTTCTGCCTTTTTTAGAATTGCCGCCATGTCTATCCGAGATTTATTACTTGCCCTGTTGACCGTGACGATCTGGGGCGGCAATGTCATTGCAGTGAAATTAGGAATGGTCGAAATACCGCCGTTGCTGATGACCACCTTAAGACTGTCGGTCGTTACAGTGATCCTGATACCGTTTGTGCGGCTGAAGCTGCGCAATGTGCGGTGGATCTTGTTATTTTCCGTAACCTTCTCCACGCTGCATTTTTCATTGATGTTTCTTGGCCTGAAGATGGCCGAAGCCGGCACCGGGGCGATTCTGCTGCAAATGGGCACGCCGATTGCCACGCTGTTGGGGGTACTTGTCTTCAAGGAGCGGCTGTCGCGCCTGCAGTTGTGCGGTTTGCTGATCTCTTTGAGTGGCGTGGTGATGCTGACCTTCAGTCCGGCCATTCCACCGTTGCTGCCTTTCTTGCTATTGCTGGGCAGTGCGCTGGCCTGGGCCGTCTCCAACCTGATTGCCAAGCACACCCCGCAGATTGACATGATGGAATTGATTTGCTGGTCCTCATTCTTTGGCGCGCCACAGGTGGCGTTCCTGTCGTACGTGTGTGAGCACGGCCAGTTGGCTTCTTTGCGCAGCACGAGCTGGGTGGGCTGGTCTGCAGTGGCGTATTGTGCAGTGCTGTCGTCTGCCCTGGGGTATTTGCTGTGGTATGGCTTGTTGCGCCGCTATCCGATAGGCAAGATCATGCCGCTGTCTTTGTTAAGCCCCGTATTTTCGGTGATCTTCGGGGTGCTTGTTTTCAAGGACTCGGCGGATATCAAGAAGATTGCCGGTACGATCATTACCATAGGGGGCATTGTGTTCATGCAGTATTTTTCGACGCCGAGGCTGGCAAAACCAGCTTGGCTCAAAAGATCTTGGTTGCTACGGTGTCGACTTGCGTCGAGGATTGATAACGTGCCGTAATGCATGCCTGTGAGACTGGCGCCCAATCAGGCCGGGCAGGAAGAGGGGCTCGGTGCTCACTCCGCAGCGCCGACGGCCGGCAGCGCGAAGACATAGCCGACGCCGTAGATGGCCTGGATCGCGTTATGGCTGGGAAAGAACGGTTCGAGTTTGCGGCGCAGGTTCTTGATGTGGGTATCAATGGCGCGGTCGGTGACGGAACGGTATTCGTCGTGCACGTGGTTGAGCAACTGGTCGCGGGAAAATACCTGGCCGGGAGCGGCGGCGAAGGCTTTGAGCAAGCGGAATTCCAGCGGCGTCAGCGCCAACGTAGCGCCGGCGATGCTGGCCTGGCGGCGAGCATCGTCGATCTGCAACGGCGCGGCGGCGCTCTCGTCGCTGTCTTGTATCGCTACTTCCTGTTCGCGGCGACTACGCCTGAGCATGGCTTTGACGCGTGCAACGATTTCACGCGGGCTGAACGGCGTCTTGCAGATGTAGTCGTCGGCGCCCAGTTCCAGGCCGCGCAGGCGGTCTTCTTCTTCGGCGCGCGCGGTGAGCATCAGGATCGGCACGTCGCTGAAGCGGCGCAGCTCCCGGCAGATCTGCCAGCCATCGCGCCCGGGCAGCATGATGTCGAGCAGCACCAGGTCGGGTTTCTGTGCCTGTACCTGCGGCACGGCATCGTCGCCGTGCGCCACATGGCGCGAAGTGTAGCCGGCGGCGGCGAGATATTTTTGCAGCAGCTCGGCCAGCTTGGGTTCGTCTTCGACGATCAGGATGTCGGCTGCCGTGGGGGCTTCGAACTGGAAGGTCGGCGTGCTCATCGCACCACCTCTTTGTCTGCATTGCCGTCGCTGGCCGGCAGGCTGACGATCACGCGCAGGCCGCCCAGCGGCGAGGCTTCGGCGCGGATGCTACCCTGATGTGCGTCGACGATGCGGCGGCAAATTGCCAGGCCCAGGCCGGCGCCGCCGCTGGCGCGATTACGCGAGGCTTCGACACGATAGAAACGTTCGAACAGGCGATCCAGCGCCGCGGCATCGACGCCCGGCGCGCTGTCGTCGAGCTGCACGGTCCAGTATTGCTGGCGGCGCCGACAACGCAGCGTCAGCTTGCCCGCGCCGTGCATGGCGCTACTTGCATCGGTATAGCGCAGGCTATTTTCAAACAGGTTGTTGAATAATTGCTGCAAGCGGCCGGCGTCGGCGTGGACCGGCATGGCATCGGGCAGTGCTTGCGCTTCCAGAATCAGGCCGCGCTTGCGAAACATGTCCTCATGGCTTTGCATTGTGGCGCGCAGCAGCAACGCCAGGTCGATGTCGGTCTTGCGATAGGCCAGCGCGCCGGCGTCGGCCAGCGACAGGTCGTAGAGGTCGTTGACCAGCTTGTTCAAGTGCGTGACTTCGCTCTTGAGTGAACGGATGGTGGATTCGTCGGCTTGCAGCAAGCCGTCCTGCACCGCTTCGAGTTGGCCGTTGAGGATGCCGAGCGGGGTGCGCAGTTCGTGCGAGACATCGGCCATGAATTCACGGCGCAGTTTTTCATTGCGCTCAAGGGTCATCGCCAGTTGGTTGAAGTCGCCGGCGAGACGGCCGACTTCGTCTTCGGTATTGACCTCGACGCGGATCGCATAGTCACCGCCGGCCAGCTTGTGGGTGGCGCGCGCCACGCGCACCAGCGGTTTGAGCAGCACCCCGGAGATGCGCATGACGATCAGGCCGACCACCATGATGGCCACCAGGCCGATCAGCAACTGCGCCAGGAACTGGCTTTGCTGGAAGCGCAGGTCGGCCGATCCGATGACGTTTTCAAATGGCGTCTGCGCCACCCAACCGACGATTTTGTTGTCGCGCATGACCGGGCGCATGCGCGCGTCGGGGCCGATATAGGGGTTGCCGATCACCAGCCGGCGCTGTGCGTCCAGCAGCGAGAAGCGCATCGGCACACCGGTGAGATCGGCGGCGGAAGGCATGTGCTTGGTATCGACCGTGTTCCGGAATGCGGCGGTGATGGTGACGGCGTCGTCGTGATCGACAATGATAGGGCGCAGCAGATCGAACCACGCACGCGGATTGTTGCTGATGAAGTCCCAACTGCCGTTGGCGCGGTAGGCTTCCTCGATACGCGGGATCAGCGCTTCCATGCGTTCCTGGCTTTGTTCGTTCAGATAGCCGAGGAAGTCGCGGTTGAAGATGTAGCGTGCGGTGGCGCCCATGACCAGGATCACCACCACGATCACCGCCAGCATGGCGTAAAACAGTTTCAGGCGTATGCTGGCCCGCGCGAAGAAGCGCTGGTAAATGCCTGAGGCGGTGGCGGAAATGAAGTTGAGCACAATAGGGATGACAAGAACGATAAGGTTGGCGGCGCCGCTTGCCCGGAAGCAGGCTCTAGGTTAGCAAGTTCGCCTCCGCTTGGCACGCATTGGCGGCAATATTTTGTGATCCTTGATTTCCTCATATTTCCTTCACAATTGATTTTTATGATGGCAGGTCCGATAGCTCATTGCGCCCGGACGATGCCTGTTTGAGCGGGCGGAGACGGGCTGAAAGTCTCCGATGCATCCACAAAACAACCCTCTTTCCACCACCCTGGCCGCGCGTGGACACTCCCTGCGCCTCGCCGCCGGCGGCGCCGCCATCGTGCTGGCGCTGGCGGCCTGTTCCAAAACCGACAACAAACCGGTGGCCGGCACTGCCGAAGTCGGCTACATCGTGGTACAGCCGCAGCGCCAGGCGGTTTCCACCGAATTGCCGGGGCGCACCACGGCCTACCTCATCGCCGACATTCGTCCGCAGATCGGCGGCATCATCCAGAAGCGCCTGTTCAAGGAAGGTTCGACCGTCAAGCAGGGCCAGGCCTTGTATCAGATCGATGCGGCCAGTTACCAGGCCGCGTATGACAGTGCCAAGGCGTCATTGCTGAAAGCCGATGCCACGCTCAATTCGTCGAAACTCAAGGCGCAACGCTATGCCGAGCTCGACAAGATCGACGCCGTCAGCAAACAGGACAACGACGACGTGCAAAGCACATTGCGCCAGAACCAGGCCGACGTCGAAGTGCAGCGCGCGGCGGTCAAGACCGCCGCCATCAATCTCGACTACACGCGTATCCTGTCGCCGATTTCCGGTCGCATCGAAAAATCGACGGTGACGCCGGGCGCGCTGGTGGTGGCGCAACAGACCACCGCGCTCACCACCGTGCAGCAACTTGATCCCATTTATGTCGATGTGACGCAATCAAGCGTCGACCTGTTGCGCCTGCGCAAGGAACTGGCCAGCGGCAAAATCAGCAAGAACGGCGACAATGCGGCGCCGGTGAAGATCGTGCTGGAAGACGGCGCGATCTATGCGCAGCAAGGCAGGCTGGAGTTCAACGGCGTCAGCGTCGATACTGGCACCGGCATGATCACGCTGCGCGCGGTGGTGCCCAATCCGGATGGCATTTTGTTGCCGGGCGCCTATGTGCGTGCGGTGCTGGAAGAGGGCGTCAGCGATAGTGCCATGCTGGTGCCGCAAAAAGCGGTCAGTCGCGACGCTACCGGCGCTGCCACGGCGCTGGTGCTGGGCACCGGCGGCAAGGTCGAGCAGCGCACGCTGACAGTCGAACGCGCAATCGGCAACAACTGGTGGATCGGCGCCGGCCTGAAAGCGGGCGACAAGCTGATCGTCGACGGCCTGCAAAAGGTGCGCAACGGTGATGTGCCGCGCGCCATCAATATGAGCGACACGCTCAATGTGGGCCAGGCCAACGCAACTGCTTCCGCGCCAGCGGCCGCGAAGTAAGGGGCGCACATGGCACGTTTCTTCATAGACCGGCCCATCTTTGCCTGGGTCATCGCGATCGTGATCATGCTCGGCGGTTTGCTGTCGATCAGCAATCTCTCGCTGGAGCAGTATCCCGATATCGCGCCGCCCAAGGTCAACATCAGCGCCACTTATACCGGTGCGTCAGCCAAGACGCTGGAAGATTCGGTCACGCAGGTGATCGAGCAGCAGATGAAAGGACTCGATAACCTGGAATACATGTCGGCCAGCTCCAGCTCGGCCGGCAGCGCCAAGGTGACGCTGACGTTTACCGCCGGCACCAATCCTGACGTCGCCCAAATGCAGGTGCAGAACAAGCTGCAGCAGGTCACTGCACGGTTGCCGCAAGCAGTGCAGAACAATGGCGTCACCGTTACCAAGGCGTCCAGCGATATCCTGATGGTGATTTCGCTGACATCGGGCGATCCGCGCGTGACGGCGACCGACATCGGCGATTTCATCAGCAGCACGCTGACTGACCAGATCAGTCGCGTCGAAGGCGTGGGCGATGTCAGCGCCTTCGGCACCAACTATGCGATGCGCATCTGGCTCGATCCGGCCAAGCTGCAAAAATATGCGCTGATGCCATCCGACATCACCAGTGCGCTGGAAGCCCAGAACACGGAAGTCTCGGCCGGGGAAATCGGCGCCATGCCGGCGCTGCCGGGCCAGCAGATCAACGCCACCATCACGGCGCGCAGCAAGCTGACTACGTCGGATGAATTTCGCAACATCATCGTCAAGTCCGCCAGCGACGGTTCGCTGGTGAAGCTGTCCGACGTCGCGCGCGTGGAGCTGGGCGGCGAGAGCTACCAGGTGTCGTCGCAGCAAAACGGCAAGCCGTCGTCGGCGCTGGGCATCCAGCTGGCGACCGGCGCCAACGCGCTGGCGACGTCCAAGGCAGTACAGGCCAAAATGGCCGAACTGGAGCCGTACTTCCCGGCATCGATGCAACTCAAGAGCAGCATTGCCTACGACACCACGCCGTTCGTGCGGGTGTCGCTGGAAGAAGTGGTGAAGACCCTGATCGAAGCCGTGGTGCTGGTGGTGCTGATCATGTATCTGTTCCTGCAGAACATCCGCGCCACCTTCATCCCGACCATCACCGTGCCGGTGGTATTGCTGGGTACCTTCGGCGTGCTGGCCATCTTCGGTTATTCGATCAATACGCTGACCATGTTCGGCATGGTGCTGGCGATCGGCCTGCTGGTGGATGACGCCATTGTGGTGGTGGAAAACGTGGAGCGGCTGATGAGTGAAGAAAAGCTCAGCGCCAAGGAAGCCACGCGCAAGTCGATGAAGGAAATTACCGGTGCGCTGGTCGGCATTGCGCTGGTGTTGTCGGGCGTGTTCGTGCCGATGGCCTTTTTCGGCGGCTCCACCGGCGTAATCTATCGTCAGTTTTCGATCACCATCGTCGCGGCCATGGGTTTGTCGGTGCTGGTGGCGCTGACGCTGACGCCGGCGCTGTGTGCTTCGCTGCTCAAGCCGCATGCGCCGGGTGGCCATGGCGCGCAGCAGGGGCGCTTCTTCACCTGGTTCAATCGTACTTTTGAGCGTAGCGCCGGGCGTTACCGTTCCGGCGTGGGCGGCCTGCTGGGGCGCGGCAAGCGCGGCTTGCTGGCGTATGCGCTGGTGGTGGTGGCCATGGGTGTACTGTTCGTGCGTCTGCCGACTTCCTTCCTGCCGGAAGAGGACCAGGGCGTGCTGATGGCGCAAATCCAGCTGCCCACCGGCGCCACCATGGAGCAGACCAGCGCCGTGGTGAATACCATGCAGGAATACTTCCTCAACAAGCCGGATGTGGTGGAGTCGGTGCTGGCGATTGTCGGCTCCGGCGTCGGCGGCAATAGCCAGAACGGCGCGCGCGCCTTTATCAAACTCAAGGACTGGAGCGCGCGCACCGGTGTCGGCAACTCGGCCGCCGAGCTGGTGCGCCAGGCCAACGCCGACCTCGGCAAGATCCGCGGCGCCCGGGTGTTCCTGATGAGCCCGCCGGCCGTGCGCGGCCTAGGCCAGAGCGCGGGGTTCGATTTCGAGATCAAGGATGTGGGCGGCGTCGGCCATGAAGCGCTGGTCAAGGCGCGCGACCAGTTCCTGCAACTGGCGCGACAAAATCCGCGCCTGGCCAATGTGCGTACGACCGGTCTCGACGATACGCCGCAGCTCAAGGTCAGCATTGACGACCGCAAGGCCGACGCGCTGAGTATTTCGACGGCCGACGTCAACGCCACCATGGCAACCGCAATGGGCGGCACCTATGTCAACGACTTCCTCAACAATGGACGGGTGAAGAAAGTGTATGTGCAGGGCGATGCGCAGTTCCGCATGCAGACCGAGGATCTCAACAAATGGTATGTGCGCAATTCGGCCAGTCAGATGGTGCCGTTCACGGCGTTCACCAGCAGCCAGTGGAGCTTCGGTCCTTCGCTGCTGGAGCGTTACAACGGCGTGTCGTCGTTTGAAATCGTCGGCGAGCCGGCAGCCGGCGTGAGCTCGGGCGACGCCATGAAGGAAGTGCAGAATATCGCCGCACAACTGCCGGCCGGCGTCGGCTACGAGTGGACCGGTTCGTCTTATCAGGAACGCCTGTCCGGCAACCAGGCGCCGATGTTGTATGCGATCTCCATCCTGTTCGTGTTCTTGTGCCTGGCGGCCTTGTATGAAAGCTGGTCGGTGCCGTTCGCGGTGATCCTGGCGGTGCCGCTGGGGATTATTGGTACGGTGTTGCTGACCGGCGTGCTGGGCATGTCCAACGACGTCTACTTCCAGGTGGGTTTGCTGACCACGGTAGGTTTGTCGGCCAAGAACGCGATCCTGATCGTCGAGTTCGCCAAGCAATTGCACGAGTCCGGCAAGTCCTTGCACGAGGCCACGCTGGAAGCGGTGCAGCTGCGCTTGCGACCGATCCTGATGACATCGCTGGCGTTCATGTTCGGCGTGTTGCCGTTGGCAATTGCCAGCGGCGCCGGTTCCGCCAGCCGTCGCGCCATCGGCACCGGCGTGCTGGGCGGGATGCTGTCGGCGACGATCCTGGGGATTTTCTTCGTGCCGTTGTTTTACTACCTGATCGGTACGCTGATGGACAAGCGCAGGGCCAAGACGGCCGCCAAGGAAAACGCAGATGGAAAGGACGGCGTGTGATGCGCAAGAATGCAAATGCTCCAGGCGCAGTACGGCGATCTTGGCCGCGAGTGGCGTCGGCCTTGCTGGCGGCCATGGTGCTGGGCGGCTGTGCGAACCTGGCGCCGGCTTACCATCAGCCCGCAGCGCCGGTGGCCGGCAGCTGGACTCAAACCGCGGATGGCAAGACCCTGGTCGCGGCGCAAGGCAGTCCTGCTGCGAGCAACGCCGAGGACATCGGCTGGCGCAGCTTTTTCATCGATGAGCGCTTGCGAGAAGTGATCGCTCAGGCGTTGCAAAACAATCGCGACCTGCGCGTTGCCGCGCTCAACATCGAGAAGGCGCGTGCGCAATATCGCATCACCGACGCCGCGCGTTATCCGGCCGTCAGCGCTACCGGCAGCGGTACGGCCAGTCGCACACCAGCGACGGTGTCGACCTCCGGCAACGCCACTACCTCGCGCCAGTACAGCGCCGCGCTCGGTGTCAGCGCCTATGAGCTGGACTTTTTCGGACGCTTGAAAAACCTCAGCGATGCGGCGCTGGAAACCTATCAGTACCAGGTCGAGACGCGCCGCAGCACCCACATCAGCCTGGTGGCCGAAGTCGCCACGGCGTGGCTGACGCTGGCCTCGGACCGAGAACTGCTGCAACTGGCGCAGGACACCTTCACGAGTTTGAACCGCACCTATGAACTGGGTCAGCGCAGTCATGCAATCGGCACCGCTTCCGGCGTCGATCTGGCCGGCCAGGAGGCCAGCGTCGAATCGGCGCGCGCGGATGTCGGCCGTTACACCAGCCAGGTGGCGCAAGATATCAATGCGTTGAATCTGCTGGTGGGCGCGACGCTGGAATCGCATCTCTTGCCGCAGCGTTTGCCGGATACCGCCGCCACCTTGCTCGGTACGCCTGCGGGGTTGCCGTCGGCAGTATTGTTGCGCCGTCCCGATGTGCTGGCTGCGGAGCATACGCTGATCGGCGCGCACGCCGACATCGGCGCAGCGCGCGCGGCTTTCTTCCCGAGCATCACGCTGACGGCCAGCGGCGGCAGCGCCAGCCGCGGCCTCGGTGGTTTGTTCAACGCCAGCAGCGGGGCATGGAGTTTTGCGCCGGCGATCAATCTGCCGATCTTCAACGCCGGCAGCAATCGCGCCAGCCTGGATGCCGCCAAGATCACGCGCGACATCGACGTGGCGACGTATGAGAAAGCCATTCAGACCGCGTTCGAGGAAGTGGCCAATGCGCTGGCCGAACGCAGCACGCTGGACCAGCGTCTGGATGCGCAGCAGAAGGTCACTGCCGCCAATCAAAAAAGCTACACCTTGTCGGACGCCCGGTATCGCAACGGCATCGACAGTTATCTGAGTACGCTGGTGTCGCAGCGCTCCCTTTACAGCGCGCAGCAGACGCTGATTTCATTGCGCCTGACCGAACAGAGCAATCGCATCACGCTGTACAAGGTATTGGGTGGCGGCTGGTCAGAGTGAGGTCGTGAAGAAGTCGAGCATGGCCGCGGCGAGCAGGTCAGGAATTTCTTCGGGCATATAGTGGCCGCAATTCTCGATGACCCGGCCGCGCACGTCGCCGGCAATGCCGCGCAGGGTGTTCAATAGTGCGTCCCGGACGCCGTGTTCAGCGCCGAGCGCGAGGATCGGCACCCGCAAAGGCGTCTCTCCACGGAGACGGCTTTGCGCCAGGCCGTCGGCGCTGAAGGCGACGCGATAATAGGACAAGGCGGCACGGATGGCGCCGGGCGCCGAGAAGATGCGTTCGTATTCATCCAGGTCGGCCGGCGCGATGGCCCAGCGATGGACCGCTTTGTGATGGAACAGGTAGCTGAGGAAGGCGCGTTCATGGCCTTGCAGCAGAATCTCCGGCAAGTCGTCGAGGCGGTTAAAGGCGAAGTGCCAGGTCTTCAGATTGACTTCTTCGGAAGGAATTCCTGCCGGTGCCGGCGCGCTGATGCCGGGCAGCGCCGCGTCGAACAGCGCCAGCCGACGCACGTCGTCAGGCCAGTCGGCGGCATAGGCGTGGCCTATCCAGGTACCGACGTCGTGTCCGGCGACGTCGATCGGTCCTTGCTCCAGCAGGTCCAGCGCTGCAGCGAATTCATGCAGGTCGCGCGCTGCGGTTGTCATGTCATAACCCGACGTCGGTTTGTCGGAGTCGCCCATGCCACGCGGGTCGACGGCAATGACGCGGCGACCCTGCGCCGCCAGCAGCGGCATCACCAGGCGCCAGGCATACCAGCTTTGCGGCCAACCGGGAATCAACAGGATAGGCGCACCGCTGCCGCCTACCACATAGTGCAGGCGCACACCATTGGCCTTGACGCTGCCATGGCGGAAGCTGTTCCAGAACGTGATGGGATTGAAGGTTTGCATGGGAATTCCTTTGATGAAAAATGGGTTTGGATAATCTTTTATTTGGAAACAATCATTTCCTAAATTGGTAAAAATTTTCAGTCGAGTACTTTCAACGCATGGTCGATCAGACCGTACATTTGTTTTTTGCTGCGACCGGTTTTGCCGATCACGCGCATGCCTTGCAAGATGCAGAGCAGCAGTCGCGCCGTCGCCGCGACGTCGACATGGGATGCGATGCTGCCGTCTTCCTGCCCCTGGCGGATGAATTGGACGAGGCGCTGCTCGTGGCTGTCCAGCGATTGCGCGACGCGTAGCGCAATGTCGGGATCTGAAATGGATAACTCGACGGCGCTGCTGACGATGAAGCAGCCGCGTCGGCCGGCGGCTTCCTGGCTGTCTTGCGCATAAAGTGCGAGCAAGGTCCGGATTCGTTCGCGTCCGCTGCCGGCAGCCTGCAGCGCCTGCTGCAGGCGCGCCGTGCGCAGCGCGATGTAACGCTCCAAGGCGGAAGCGAACACGGTCTTCTTGTCGCTGAAGGCCTTGTAGATGCTGCCGGCGGTCAGCTCCAGTGCGGCTGAGAGATCGCTGACGGAGGTGCCGTGATAGCCCTTTTCGGTGAACACGGCGATGGCCTTGTCGAGCGCGGCGTCGAGGTCGAATTCACGCGGGCGGCCGCGGCTGCGGGTGTTGGGAAGGGGGGAACTCATGTTGCCGATTATAGGAAATGATTGTTTCCAAATCAAGCGAATCCGTCAGGGCGCGTGTTTGTCGTGCGGATTGCCGGGTGCGCAAGCCGGCCGGAGCAGGCGGAGCTTTAGGCTAAAATGGCTGCGCCCCTTCGGGCTGAAATTGTGTCCTCGCCAAAAATATGCCTGCTCTGCGTAGCCTCGTTGCCGTTTTATCCATTTCCCTGCTGTCCGCCTGTAACAGCCTGTTGCCGACCAAGTCTGCTGAAACGCAGCCGGTCGTGCCGATTGCGACGCCGACCAAGCCGCCACAAAAACCGCGCATCGCACTGGCCCTCGGCGGCGGTGCTGCGCGCGGGTTTGCGCATGTGGGCGTGATCAAGGCGCTGGAGTCGCAGGGCATCGTGGTTGATATCGTGGTCGGCACCAGCGCCGGCAGCCTGGTCGGCGCCTTGTACGCCGCCGGCAATAACGGCTTTGCCTTGCAGAAGCTGGCGCTGGATATGGACGAGGCGACAATCTCGGACTGGTCGGTGCCGTTTTTCGCCAAGGTCAGCGGCGTGTTGAAAGGCGAAGGCGTGCAAACCTATGTCAATCGCGCGGTCAACAACCTGCCGATAGAGAAATTCAAGATCCCGTTCGGCGCGGTGGCGACCGACCTCAAGACTGGTCAGCCGATCTTGTTCCGACGTGGCAATGCAGGCATCGCGGTGCGTGCTTCGTCGGCGGTGCCGGGGGTGTTCCAGTCAGTCAAAATTGGCGATCACTATTATGTCGATGGCGGCCTGGTGGCGCCGGTGCCGGTACATTTCGCCCGCGAGATGGGCGCCGACTTCGTGATTGCCGTGAATATCTCGGCGCAGCCGGAGGCGCAGGCCTCGGCCAGCTCGGTCGACGTGATGCTGCAAAGTTTTGCCATCATGGGCCAGAGTATCAATTACTATGAATTGAAAGATGCCGACATCGTGATCCAGCCCGGTTTGGGGGCGATGAAAGGGAGCGACTTCGCGGGACGCAACCTGGCCATCCTGGCGGGGGAGCAAGCGGCCATGAAGCTGATGCCGGAGATCAGGCAGAAGTTGAAGCTGAAGGGCGGGGATTGAGGCGCAGAGGCTTGAAAACGGTCAGGCCGGCGAGCCACTGAAAGCGAACAGTCCAGCCATCACAATCCTGGACGCTATTCTCTCTTAGTTTTACTCTTCGCCGTCCGTGGCAATGCGGCGTGCGCCATTGAAGCGCTTTTTCCAGTAGGCCACATCCATGTCTTCGATGCGCACCTGGCCGCCGGCAGATGGCGAGTGGATGAACTTGCGGTCGCCCAGGTAGATGCCGACGTGCGAGAAACCGCGACGCAGCGTGTTATAGAACACCAGGTCGCCCGGGCGCAGATCGACTTTGTCGACTTTCTCACCGACGCGGCTGATTTCCGCCGAAGTGCGCGGCAAATCGGTGCCCCATGCTTCCTTGAATACATATCGCACCAGGCCGCTGCAATCGAGGCCGGTTTCCGGCGAGGTGCCGCCATAGCGATAGTTGATGCCGAGCATGCTCAATGCCTGGACAGCCAGTTCGGAAGCGCGGTTGGTGATGTCTTGCAGTTTGGCCAGAGCGATGTTCGCTTTGCCGGTAGGGAGGGAGTCTTGCGCAGAGAGGTTATCGATGCTCCAGGCGGTGCTGCTGAACCAGAAACCGGCCGCCAGCACGCAGGCTTGTGCGAAGTGACGTCGATATTGGCTGATTTTGGCGGCGCTGCGTATTGTCATCAGGACATTTCCCTTTGGTTATGACTGCTGGAATGTAAACAATTTCATCGGCAATGTCAAAAGCTTATTTCGAGAAAATTGCAATAAAGTCAATGCCTTAGCCGGTGCGATGCAGGTGGCGGCAAGCGCGTGGTTGCCGCCAGATGGCCGAGGTTTTGCATATTTTGTGCCAGCAAGCCATTCTCGCCTTACAATCAGCATTCTTTTTTACTTGAGACATTTGGGAGCACCATGCAAACGAAACCATACCTGACACTCGACGACCTGAAAAAAATCGCTGCCGGCGCCGAAGCCGAAGCCAAAGCCAATAACTGGGCAGTTGTCATTTCCATCGTCGACGATGGTGGTCATTTGCTGTGGTTGCAACGCCTGGACGGCGCCGCGCCTGCGTCGTCGCACATCGCTCCGGCCAAGGCCAAGACCGCCGCGCTGGGTCGCCGCGAAACCAAGATCTATGAAGACATGATCAACAATGGCCGCTTCTCCTTCCTGTGCGCACCGGAACTGGACGGCCTGCTGGAAGGCGGCGTGCCTATCGTGGTTGACGGCCAATATGTCGGCGCGGTCGGCGTGTCGGGTGTAAAGTCGTCGGAAGACGTGCAGATCGCCAAGGCAGGTATCGCGGCCTTGGGTCTCTGAGCGCACGGAGTAACAGCGTCGATGTGACGCTAATCATTTGATTTTTAGCCGGTTTTTGATCGCCGGCAAGATCTGGAAATGCGCCATCCGGCAATCTTAGGATTTGCTGGGGGGCGCATTTTGCGCTATAATCGAGCGGTTTAGCTAATTTAAATTCCGCCGTAGCGCATACCGAATCCTCTACCTCGTCCCAGCAGACCAAACAAGCTCCCTACGTGCATCAAAACGGGGTGTTTGCGCCGGTCGCCGCTTGGGTGCTGGGAACTGAGTGCTTGTCTCAGCAACGCGATCTGGTCCGGCCAGCGGCGGTAACAATCTCAGGAGTTACCCTTGCTGCCTCTTCTTTCTGGCCCTACCGTTCCGGCCATCCTCGCGCTAGCAGACGGGTCCGTTTTTCTTGGTGTTTCGATCGGCGCTGCCGGCAACACGACTGGTGAAGTCGTTTTCAACACCGCCATGACCGGCTACCAGGAAATTCTGACCGATCCCAGCTACAGCCGCCAAATCGTTACACTGACTTACCCGCATATCGGCAATACCGGCGTCAATACGGAAGACGTCGAAGCTTCGCAGATCCACGCTGCTGGCCTGATCATTAAAGATCTGCCGCGTCTGACTTCCAATTTCCGCACCAAGCAAACACTGGGCGAGTACCTGCAAGCCAGCAATATCGTGGCCATTGCCGATATCGACACGCGCAAGCTGACCCGCATCCTGCGCGAAAAGGGCGCACAAAGCGGTGCCATCGTCGCCGGCGAAACAAACATCGAAGCGGCAACCGCCAAGGCGCTGGAACTGGCGCGCGGTTTCCCGGGATTGGCCGGCATGGACCTGGCCAAGGTGGTGTCGACAAAGCAAGCTTATAACTGGACTGAGACCGAGTGGAAACTGGGGCGCGGCTACGGTCAGCAAATCACGCCGAAATTCCACGTGGTAGCGTTTGACTACGGCGTCAAGTACAACATCCTGCGCATGCTCGCCGAGCGCGGCTGTAAAGTGACGGTGCTGCCGGCGCAGGCGACTGCCGCTGAAGCGCTGGCGCTGAATCCGGATGGCATCTTCCTGTCGAATGGTCCCGGCGATCCGGAACCTTGCGACTACGCGATTGCGGCGTCGAAAGAACTGATCGAGCGCGGGATCCCGACGTTCGGCATCTGCCTCGGCCACCAGATCATGGCGCTGGCTTCCGGCGCCAAGACGCTGAAGATGAAGTTCGGTCACCATGGCGCCAATCATCCGGTGCAGGATCTGGATACCAAACAAGTGCTGATTACCTCGCAAAACCACGGTTTTGCAGTAGACGCAGCGACCTTGCCGGCCAACTGCCGTGTCACGCACGTGTCGCTGTTCGACGGTTCGTTGCAAGGTTTCGCCCGTACCGATAAGCCCGCGTTCTGCTTCCAGGGCCACCCCGAAGCATCGCCTGGGCCGCATGACATCGCCCCCCTGTTCGATCAATTTGTGGCGATGATGGAGAAAAAGAAACATGCCTAAGCGTAACGACATTAAAAGCATCCTGATCATCGGCGCTGGTCCGATCATCATCGGTCAGGCCTGCGAATTCGACTATTCCGGTGCGCAAGCCTGTAAGGCACTGCGTGAAGAAGGCTACAAAGTCATCCTGGTCAACAGCAATCCTGCGACCATCATGACCGATCCTGAAATGGCGGACGTCACCTACATCGAGCCGATTACCTGGCAAGTTGTGGAACGCATCATCGCCAAGGAAAAGCCGGACGCGATCCTGCCGACCATGGGCGGCCAGACTGCGCTGAACTGCGCGCTCGACCTGCACCGCAACGGCGTGCTCGAAAAGTACGGTTGCGAACTGATCGGCGCCTCGCCGGAAGCCATCGACAAGGCCGAAGACCGCTCCAAGTTCAAGGACGCCATGACCAAGATCGGTCTGGGTTCCGCCCGTTCGGGCGTGGCGCACACGCTGGAAGAATCCTGGACAGTGCAGAAGGAGCTGGGCTTCCCGGTCATCATTCGTCCATCGTTCACCATGGGCGGCACCGGCGGCGGCATCGCCTACAACGCCGAAGAATTCGAAACCATCTGCAAGCGCGGCCTGGAAGCATCGCCGACCACTGAATTGCTGATTGAAGAATCGCTGATCGGCTGGAAAGAGTACGAGATGGAAGTCGTGCGCGACAAGGCCGACAACTGCATCATCGTCTGCTCGATCGAAAACCTGGATCCGATGGGCGTGCATACCGGCGACTCCATCACTGTTGCCCCGGCGCAAACGCTGACCGACAAGGAATACCAGATCATGCGTAACGCCTCGCTGGCGGTGCTGCGTGAAATCGGCGTCGACACCGGCGGCTCCAACGTGCAGTTCTCGGTCAATCCGGCCGACGGCCGCATGATCGTCATCGAAATGAATCCGCGCGTCTCGCGTTCGTCGGCACTGGCTTCGAAAGCGACCGGTTTCCCGATCGCCAAGATCGCCGCCAAGCTGGCAGTCGGCTTCACGCTGGATGAGTTGCGCAACGAAATCACCGGCGGCGCGACCCCGGCCTCGTTCGAACCGTCGATCGACTACGTCGTCACCAAGATCCCACGTTTTGCGTTTGAAAAATTCCCGCAAGCGGACAATCACCTGACCACACAAATGAAGTCGGTCGGTGAAGTCATGGCGATCGGCCGTACCTTCCAGGAGTCGTTCCAGAAAGCCCTGCGCGGCCTGGAAGTCGGCGTCGACGGCATGAACGAAAAGACCACCGACCACGAAACCATCAAGGAAGAACTGGGCGAGCCTGGTCCTGACCGTATCTGGTACGTGGGTGATGCGTTTGCACAAGGTTTCACACTGGAAGAAGTGCATGGTCTGACGCACATCGATCCGTGGTTCCTGTCGCAAATCAAGGAAATCGTCGACATCGAACTGTGGCTGGAAAACGGCCAGACACTGGAAGGCCTGGACAAGGCGACCTTGTACAAGCTGAAGCAAAAGGGCTTCGCCGACCGTCGCCTGGCCAAGCTGCTGAAGGTCACCGACACCGCTGTGCGCGAGAAGCGCCATGCGTTGAATATCCGCCCGGTCTACAAGCGCGTCGATACCTGCGCGGGCGAGTTCTCGACCAACACGGCTTACATGTACTCGACGTATGAAGAAGAGTGCGAGTCGAAGCCTACCGACAAGAAGAAGATCATGGTGCTGGGCGGCGGTCCGAACCGCATCGGCCAGGGTATCGAATTCGACTATTGCTGCGTGCACGCTGCGCTGGCAATGCGCGAAGACGGTTACGAAACCATCATGGTCAACTGCAATCCGGAAACTGTTTCGACCGACTACGACACCTCCGATCGTCTGTATTTTGAATCGCTGACGCTGGAAGATGTGCTGGAAATCGTCGCGCTGGAAAAACCATACGGCGTAATCGTGCAATACGGCGGTCAGACGCCGCTGAAGCTGGCGCTGGATCTGGAAGCCAACGGCGTGCCTATCGTCGGTACTTCGCCGGACATGATCGATGCTGCAGAAGACCGCGAGCGTTTCCAAAAGCTGCTGCACGACCTCGGTCTGCGCCAACCGCCGAATCGCACCGCGCGTACCGAAGCCGACGCACTGCGTCTGGCGCAGGAAATCGGTTATCCGCTGGTGGTGCGTCCTTCTTACGTGCTGGGTGGCCGCGCGATGGAAATCGTCCACGAGCAACGCGACCTCGAGCGTTACATGCGTGAAGCCGTCAAGGTTTCGCATGACTCGCCGGTGTTGCTGGACCGCTTCCTGAACGACGCTATCGAAGTCGACGTCGACTGCCTGTCGGACGGCGAGCGCACCTTCATCGGCGGCGTGATGGAACACATCGAACAAGCCGGCGTGCACTCGGGCGACTCGGCTTGCTCGCTGCCGCCTTACTCGCTGGCGAAAGAAACCATCGAAGAACTGAAGCGCCAGACCGCACTGATGGCCAAGGGCCTGAACGTGGTCGGCCTGATGAACGTGCAGTTCGCAATCCAGCAAACTGAAGTCGACGGCAAGCTGCAAGACGTCGTCTTCGTGCTGGAAGTGAACCCACGCGCATCGCGTACCGTACCGTTCGTCTCCAAGGCAACCGGTCTGCAACTGGCGAAGATCGCCGCACGCTGCATGGTCGGTCAGTCGCTGGACAGTCAGGGCATCAAGAACGAAGTGATCCCGCCTTACTTCAGCGTCAAGGAAGCCGTGTTCCCGTTCGTGAAATTCCCGGGCGTCGACACCATTCTCGGACCTGAGATGAAGTCGACCGGTGAAGTCATGGGCGTGGGCAAGACTTTCGGCGAAGCTTTCGTCAAGTCGCAGCTGGGTGCAGGCGTCAAGCTGCCGACGTCGGGTAAGGTGTTTCTGAGCGTCAAGGGCAGTGACAAACCGCGCGCCGTGCAAGTGGCGAAGGATCTGGTCGGTCTCGGCTTCTCCATCGTTGCGACCAAGGGTACGGCTGCGGCAGTCAGCGCTGCGGGCATTCCTGTCACGACCGTGAACAAGGTTGTGGAAGGTCGTCCGCACATCGTCGACATGATCAAGAACAACGAAATCACGCTCGTGGTCAACACCGTCGAAGAGAAGCGTACGGCGATTGCCGACTCCGGCGCGATCCGTACTTCGGCGTTGGCAGCGCGCGTGACAACGTTCACGACCATTGCCGGCGCAGAGGCTGCGGTTGAAGGCATGCGTCACCTGAACGCGCTGGATGTGTATGATTTACAAGGGCTGCATAAAGCTATACACTAAACCCACATACACGTTTTATTGCTAGTCACAGAGGGCATCTGAGTATTCGATGCCCTCTGTGTCTTTTTTAACGGCAAACTCTGTATTTGCCCGTCAGGGCTGTTGCAAAATTGATCTCGCACCGCATCATGTTTCACGCGCATTCAGTTTGATTTTGCAACAGCCTCCTGGGCAAGTCATACAAAAGTGCCTCATTTTTTTGTTGAGAGTTTTTATGAGTACAGTTCCTATCACCAAGTATGGTGCAGAGCTTTTGAAGGAAGAGTTGCAGCGTCTGAAAACCAAAGAGCGTCCTGCTGTCATCAACGCGATTGCCGAAGCGCGCGCGCAAGGCGATCTGTCGGAAAACGCCGAATACGATGCCGCCAAGGAACGCCAGGCTTTCATCGAAGGCCGCATTGCTGATCTGGAAGGTAAGCTGGGTTCGTCGCTGGTCGTTGATCCGGCGACATTGAGCGCAGGCGCGGATGGCCGCGTGGTGTTTGCTGCGACGGTCGATCTGGAAAACCTGGATAGCGGTGAAAAAGTCACCTATCAGATCGTCGGTATTGACGAAGCGGATATCAAGGAATCCAAGGTTTCCGTGACCTCGCCGATCGCACGTGCGATGATCGGCAAGAGCGCCGGCGATGTGGTTGCCGTTGAAGCGCCATCGGGCGTGCGTGAGTATGAAATTCTGGAAGTGCGCTACGTTTAAGTCGTAGCGTAAAGGCCGACGCAGGCGCTGTGGATGACAAGCTGTAAATAATTTACAGCGCTGCGATGGTTAAAAAAATGCCCGCTGAAGCGGGCATTTTTTCTTGCTTGATTTGAATTCCAGTCAGGCGGGAATACTATTCTCCACGGTGCTCATTTTGGTAAGCGTCGTGGCTAACGGCATTAGCCCATGGATTTCTTTGCGCTTTTCTGGCGTGGCTTGGCGCGCTTGATCGAGCCGCCCGCAGTAACGCGTTCGTTGCCCTTGAGCATGACCTTGGTGACCGATGGGCGCTTGGTGCCGCTGGCGCTAGGCTTGACGATGGTGACTTCGCGCATGCCCTTGCCGCGTGTTTCGCTGCGTTCTTTCGCCGCTTCCTTCTTGGGGCGGAAAATCACCAGCAGCTTGCCGATGTGTTGAACCGGCGCAGCCTTGAGTTGTTCGCAGATGGTGTCGTAGATGGCGACGCGCGCTTCGCGGTCATCGCCGAACACGCGAACCTTGATCAGGCCGTGGGCGTTCAGGCTGGCATCGATTTCTTTGGTGACGCCGGCAGTCAGGCCGCCTTCGCCGATAATCACGACAGGGCTCAGGCCATGCGCTTCGGCACGCAGTTCACTGCGCTCTGCAGGAGTAAGTTTCAACATAGTTTGTTTCCGGTGGGCGAGCGGCTTGATGCCTGAGGCCAGTTAAACCGGCCCGAACTCTGTCCCTCAATATTTAAAACCAGTATTCTACGCGAATGGCAAAGAACAAATTAAACAAAAACTGGCTGCATGATCACATTAACGACCCGTATGTGAAGCTTGCGCAGAAGGAAGGCTATCGCGCACGCGCGGCCTACAAGCTCAAGGAAATCGATGAGGATGAGAAGCTGATCAAGCCTGGTCAGGTGATCGTCGACCTTGGTTCCACTCCCGGCAGCTGGTCGCAATACGCCCGCAACAAGCTGGCGGGGCTGGAGGGCGGCGGTATCCGCGGCACCATCATCGGGCTGGACATATTGCCGATGGATCAGATCGCCGACGTTCACTTCATTCAGGGCGACTTCCGTGAAGAGGACTCCTTGCGTCAACTGGAAGCCATTCTGGACGGGCGCCAGGTCGATCTGGTGCTGTCCGACATGGCGCCCAACCTGTCCGGCGTGGCGATTGCCGATGCCGCACGGGTTGAGCATCTTATCGATCTGGCAATTGAATTTGCGCAGGCCCACATGAAACCGACCGGTTCGGTGTTGGTGAAATGCTTCAACGGTACCGGTTACAACGAGCTGGTGCACAAATTCCGGGCGGAATTTAAAACCGTCACGTCGAAAAAGCCGAAAGCCAGCCGTGATAAATCGTCCGAAATTTTCCTTTTGGGCAAAATTTTGAAGAATCCCCATTAAATCGGCCGGTAATCTTGCATTTTGGCCATTTTTCTTCTTGATTTCACCGATTCCGGCCACACATCCACTGCTGGAACCTTACGATTTTTATTCCTCGGAGCGTTTTTTGCGGTGATTTGGATGTGTTTTTGCCATCGGCCGCGATTCAAGTTTCTCCGCCGGTCTGCCGTAGTCTATTTACGTCAGCCAGGGATGGACGGTTTCCTAGTAAGCGCAGATGAATCCGAGTAAAATCGGATATATATAAGGTAATGAGGCGCGCTCGCGTCGGAGGAGTTCTAGTGAACAACATGTTTTCCAAAGCCGCCATCTGGGTGGTGATCGCCCTGGTGCTGTTTATGGTCTTTAAACAGTTTGACAGCCGCAGCCTGGCGTCGGGCGCTACACCGATCGCATACTCCGACTTCATCAGCGAAGTAAAAGCCGGCCACATCAAAGATGCCACCATCGAGGATCGCAGCATTGTTGCGACCACCCAAGACGGTAAAAAAGTCAAAACCGCCGCGACCTATCTGGACCGCGGCCTGGTCGGCGACTTGCTGAACAACGGCGTCAAGTTCGACGTCAAGCAACCTGAAGAGCAATCCTTCCTGTCGCAAGTCTTCATTTCCTGGTTCCCGATGCTGTTGCTGATCGGCGTCTGGGTGTTCTTCATGCGCCAGATGCAAGGCGGCGGCAAGGGCGGCGCCTTTTCCTTCGGCAAGTCGAAGGCGCGCATGCTCGACGAGAACAGCAACTCGGTGACTTTCGCTGATGTCGCCGGTTGCGACGAAGCCAAGGAAGAAGTGCAGGAGCTGGTCGAATTCCTGCGCGATCCAACCAAATTCCAGAAACTTGGCGGCCGCATTCCTCACGGCGTGCTGATGGTCGGTCCTCCCGGTACCGGTAAAACCTTGCTGGCGCGTGCCATTGCCGGCGAAGCCAAGGTGCCGTTCTTTACCATCTCCGGTTCCGATTTCGTTGAAATGTTCGTCGGTGTGGGTGCTTCGCGCGTGCGCGACATGTTCGAAAATGCCAAGAAGCACGCGCCGTGCATCATCTTCATCGATGAAATCGACGCGGTCGGTCGTCATCGCGGCGCCGGCATGGGCGGCGGCAACGACGAACGCGAACAGACACTGAACCAGATGCTGGTCGAGATGGACGGTTTTGAAGCCAACTCCGGCGTCATCGTGATTGCTGCCACCAACCGCGCCGACGTGCTCGACAAGGCGCTGCTGCGTCCGGGCCGTTTCGACCGTCAGGTGATGGTTGGCCTGCCGGACATCCGCGGTCGCGAACAAATCCTGTACGTCCACATGCGCAAGGTGCCTATCGCTCCTGACGTCAAGGCAGACATCCTGGCACGCGGTACACCTGGTTTCTCGGGCGCCGATCTGGCCAATCTGGTCAATGAAGCTGCATTGTTCGCCGCACGCCGCAGCAAGCGCCTGGTTGAAATGCAAGACTTCGAAGATGCCAAGGACAAGATCGTCATGGGGCCGGAACGCAAGTCCGCCGTGATGCGCGAAGAAGAACGTCGCAACACCGCTTACCACGAGTCCGGCCACGCCGTCGTCGCCAAGCTGTTGCCGAAGGCCGATCCAGTGCACAAGGTCACCATCATGCCGCGCGGTTATGCGCTCGGCCTGACATGGCAGTTGCCTGAACATGACCGCGTCAACATGTACAAGGACAAGATGCTCGAAGAGATCGCCATCCTGTTCGGCGGTCGTATCGCGGAAGAAATCTTCATGCACCAGATGTCGACCGGCGCTTCCAACGACTTTGAGCGCGCAACCAAACTGGCCCGTGCAATGGTGACGCGTTACGGCATGTCTGAAGCGCTCGGCACCATGGTCTACGAAGACACCGAGCAAGACGCTTACTTCGGTCGCATGTCATCGAAGACCGTGTCGGAAGCGACGCAGCAAAAGGTTGATGCTGAAATCCGCAGTATCCTCGACACGCAATATGCACTGTCGCGTCGCCTGCTGGAAGAGAATCGCGACAAGGTCGAAGTGATGGCGCAAAAGCTGCTCGATTGGGAAACCATCGACGCCGACCAGATCAGCGACATCATGGCAGGCAATGAGCCACGTCCGCCGAAGGCCGGCATCCCGGTCAAGAAGTCTTCTGATAACAAGCCCGGCGATATTTCGCCGAGCGCTACCGCTCCCGCCTGATCGCGGGCTGGCGGCACAGCAGGTCTCAGGGTGAGGAGCAATCCTCGCCCTTTTTCTTTGGTGTGCTGGTGCTTGCGTTTTTTCCTCTGCACCTGTCCGTTGTCCGTGACGGCATCCTGCAGACGCCGCAATAACTAGTCATACCTGCCGGGCAACTTCTCCCGTTGCCCCTGGTGTGAAACGATTCAGCAGAATGAGCCAACACTATCTACAGTGCGGACGTTACCGCCTACCTGTCCGCCAAGGCTGCCGGCCTCTGGTCATGGGCATCCTGAACATCACTCCCGATTCTTTTTCCGACGGCGGCAGCTATCACGCGCTGGAATTCGCTTTGTCTCGTGCCGAACAGATGATTGCCGATGGCGTTGATATCATCGATATCGGCGGTGAATCGACCCGGCCGGGTATTCCGCCGGTATCGCTGGAAGATGAACTCAAACGCGTCATGCCGGTGATCTATGCCTTGCGTGATTGCGGCAAGCCCTTGTCGATCGATACTTACAAGCCGGCAGTCATGCGCGAGGCGCTGATAGCCGATGTCGACATGATCAACGACATCAATGGTTTTCGCGCGCCGGGCGCCATCGACGTCGTCAAGGATAGCGCTGCCGGGCTGTGCATCATGCACATGCAGGGCGAGCCGCAGACCATGCAGCAACAGCCGGTATATGGCGATGTAGTGCAAGAAGTTATCGGCTTCCTGCAGGAGCGTGTGATGGCGCTGGAGGCGGCAGGGGTAGAACATGATCGACTGTGCATCGACCCCGGCTTCGGTTTTGGCAAGAGCGTCGAGCACAACTATGCCTTGCTCAAGAACACGCGAAAACTGATGCAGACGCTGGACTTGCCGTTACTGGCGGGGATGTCGCGCAAATCGATGATAGGCGCGATTACCGGCAAACCCCTCGATCAACGGCTGGCCGGCAGCATCGGCGCGGCCTTGGCAGCGGCGGCGCAAGGTGCGATGATTCTGCGTGTGCATGACGTTGCGGAAACCGTCGATGCGCTCAATGTCTGGCACGCAGGCATGGCGCAATCGGATGCGTGAATTGTCAGCGTTGAAAAAATAGTTATAAAACAGGGCTTACGCAGCATTGTTCTGACTAGATGTGCTGACGAAAACAGTACGACTGGACGCCCCAGGAAGCGTAACGACGCCAGGGCGGTTTTGCGAAAGTCCTATAAAAATATCTTATTGAGAGAAGGTGAAGGAATCATGGCTGGAAAATATTTTGGTACCGATGGCGTGCGGGGTCGCGTGGGTGTTGCACCGATCACCCCGGATTTTGTCATGCGTCTCGGCTATGCCGCAGGCAAGGTATTGACCAAGTCGTCGTCGTCGGCCAAGCCGACCGTGTTGATCGGCAAGGACACCCGTATTTCCGGCTACATGTTGGAGGCCGCTCTGGAAGCGGGTTTCGCGGCTGCCGGTGTGGATGTGATGCTGGCTGGGCCAGTGCCGACGCCGGCAGTCGCCTATCTCACGCGCGCCTTGCGCCTGTCGGCCGGCGTGGTGATTTCCGCCTCGCATAATCCCTATCATGACAATGGCATCAAATTTTTTTCGGCCTCCGGCAACAAGCTGCCCGATGCTGTCGAAGCTGAAATTGAGAGCGCCCTCGACACGCCGATGAGCTGTGTTTCCTCGGAAAAATTGGGTAAGGCAAAGCGCCTCGACGACGCCCAAGGTCGGTACATCGAATTTTGCAAGGGTACCTTCCCCAACGATCTCGACTTGCATGGCATGCGGATTGTCGTCGATTGTGCCAATGGCGCTGCCTACAATATCGCGCCGCATGTCTTTCATGAGCTCGGCGCGGAAGTCATCAGCATCGGCAATCGCCCGAATGGCTTGAACATCAACGAAGGTTTCGGCGCCACTGCGCCGGAAGCTTTGTCGCAGGCAGTGTGTACCCATCAGGCCCAGGTGGGCATCGCCCTCGACGGCGACGCCGATCGCCTGGTCATGGTGGATGCCGCCGGCCGCATTTATAACGGCGACGAATTGCTGTACGTGATGGTCAAGGATCGTCTGGCCAGCGGCCCGGTGCCAGGCGCGGTGGGCACGCTGATGACCAATATGGCGCTCGAAGTCGCCTTCAAGAAAATGGGTATCGGTTTTGCACGCGCCAAGGTAGGCGACCGCTATGTGTTGGAAACCTTGCAGGAGCGCGGCTGGCTGCTTGGTGGCGAAGGCTCCGGCCACTTGCTGTGTCTCGACAAACACACCACCGGCGACGGCATCGTGTCGGCATTGCAGGTGCTGTCGGCGCTCAAGCGTTCCGGTCAGAGTCTGGCTGAGATGACGGCGGATATTCGCATGTATCCGCAAGTGCTGATCAACGTCAAGATTCCTGTCGGCTTTGACTGGAAGACCAATCCCGGCATGCAGGCTGAAAAAGACGAAGTCGAAAAGGCGCTGGGCGATAGCGGTCGCGTCTTGATCCGCCCGTCCGGCACGGAACCGCTGATCCGGGTGATGGTGGAGGCGCAGCAGGCGGAGACGGCGCAGACGATGGCCCAGCGGATTGCTGATAAAGTAGCGGTCTGAGAAGGCGGGTGGCCGGGAAGGGCGCCCAGCCCAAGCCGCGAACCAACTACAAGTCAAAATATAGCAGCGCATGTCAAAAGACCAGTTACATATATTGTTAGTCGAGGACGAGCCCAGCATCGCCGAATTGTTGCGCTTCACGATGCAGGGTGCGGGCTTCACCACCAGTCTGGCCAGCGATGCGGCCGAGGCGCGCAAGCTGATTTCCACGGTGTTGCCGCAACTGGTCTTGCTGGACTGGATGCTGCCGGATACCTCCGGCCTGGCCTTGCTTGGGGAATGGCGCCGTGATGCGCGCACGGCGGCTTTGCCGGTCATCATGCTGACCGCGAAGGGCATGGAAGAAGACAAGGTCAAGGGATTGAACGAAGGCGCGGACGACTATGTGACCAAGCCGTTTTCACCGAAGGAACTGGTGGCCCGCGTGCAAGCCTTGTTGCGCAGGAAGGCGCCCGAAGTCGGCCAGCAAAGTTTATCGTATGGTCTGGTCGGCATAGATACCGAGCGTCATCGGGTCACGGTCGACAAGGAAGAGATCGAGTTGGACCAGGCTGAATTCAAATTGCTGCGTTATTTGGTAGCGCACCCCGAGCGCATTTTTTCGCGCGCGCAGTTGCTGGACAAGGTCTGGGGCGATCACACCTTCATTGAAGAACGTACCGTCGACGTCCACATCATGCGACTGCGCAAGTCGCTGGGAGCGGCGGCAGACTATGTTAAAACTGTGCGCGGCATGGGCTACAAGCTCAGTATGGAAGCCAAGGGCAGCTGATCTGCAACGGATCCTCGGTAGCGCCGATCGGATTGCCGCTATCTCACTCTTTTTTCAACGCCGCGCTGCAGTTGCCCACGCCAATCGTCAATCCAGAGGAATCGAGCGGTAGCGATTGACCTCTTGCGGCGAGACGAAGCCGGCGCGATTATCCCAACTATTCCTGATGTACGACACCACGGCCGCGACTTCCTGATCGCTCAAGGCTTGCCCGAACGGCGGCATGCCGTAAGGTCGGGGATTGCCCGCCGTGGACGGCGGGAAGCCGCCATTCAGCACCATGCGAATCGGATTCACGGCCGAACCCATGGTCAGCGCGCGATTGCCGCTCATGGGGGGATAAGCGGGCGTGATGCCCTGGCCGTTGGCCTGGTGGCATTCGGCGCAGTGCTGCTCATAAATCTTGCTGCCGGCTTGCAGGATGCGGCCGGCGTTGGCCTGGTCCGGTTGGGCGGTGTCGAGCGCCGGCGGCGCGTCGGTCTGCGGCAGTGACTTCAGGTAGACCGCCATGGCCTGGATGTCGCTGTCGTTCAAATGCTGCAGGCTCTGGCTCACCACTTCGGCCATCGGGCCGAAGACCGTGCTGCGCGGCGACACGCCGGTTTTCAGTAGCGCCGCGATATGCGCGTTGTCCCATTTGCCGAGCCCGGCTTCGGCGTCCGAGGTCAGCGAGGGCGCATACCAATTCATGATCGGGATCAGACCGCCGGCCAGGTCAGACTTGGCCACGCTGGCGCCGAAGGCATTGCGGGTCGTGTGGCAGGCGCTGCAATGGCCTAGTCCCTGCACCAGGTAGGCGCCGCGATTCCATTCCACGGATTGCTTGTCGTCCGGAGCATAGGCGCCGGGTGTGAAGTACAACACGCGCCAGCCGGCCAGCAGGATGCGGTAGTTGTAGGGGAAGCGCAAATCGTGCGGCTGGCTTGCCTGGCGTACCGGCGCGACGGTTTGCAGGTAGGCGAACAAGGCGTCGGAATCGGCGCGCGTGACCTTGGTGTAGTTCGGATACGGGAAGGCCGGATAGAGGAAGCTGCCGTCCTTCGATTTGCCTTGATGCAGTGCGCGCCAGAAGTCCTTGGCGCTCCAGTTGCCCAGCCCGGTCTCCTTGTCGGCAGTGATGTTGGGTGCGTACAGGGTGCCGAACGGGGTCGGGATGGCGCGCCCGCCGGCATACGCCGCACCGCCGCGTGCGGTGTGACAGGCCATGCAGTCGCCGGCACGCGCGAGATAGGCGCCACGGATGATTTGCTGGTCTGCGCTTACGGCGTTTGTCGACAAGGCGGGCGTGTCGGATTCGTCCTCATGATCGATGAATTGGGGGCCGACGATCACGGCAGGCACGGCGATGGCCAGTAGCAGGAGCGAAAGTAAAAGACGTTTCATGGCCGCTCCTTATTCTGCGACGCTGCCACAAGACAGCGGCAGTTTCACCGTGACGGCGGTCGCCGGCGCGGCGCCCGGCGGTACTGTTTGTGCGGCCAGCCAGCTGCTGGCGGCGTTGATGTCTTCCCGCGACAGGCGTTGCGTGATCTGCGCCATGCAGTCGGGTGCCTTGGCTTTGCGTACGCCGTTGCGCCAGGCGCCGAACTGCGAATTGATATAGTCGCGCGGCAAGCCGATCAGGCCGGGGATGCCTGGCGCAACGCCGGTCAGCGCCTGGCCGTGGCAGGCGATGCAGGCCGGGATTTTTTTGCTGCCGTCGCCGTTCATGACCAGGTTGCGTCCGCGCTCCAGCACGGCAGGGGTGGCGTCGGTCGTTTGCGGCGCCGGGTAGGGTGGGTGTTGCTGCGAGAAGTAGGCGGCGATTTCGTGCAGGTAGGCGTCCGACAGGTGATCCAACAAATACGTCATCAGGGGATATTGCCGGTGGCCGTCGCGGAAATTGGTGAGTTGATTGAACAAATAACCTTCGGGTTTACCGGCAATGCGCGGATAAAAGCCGTCGCTGGAGGCGCGGCCCTGCTTGCCGTGGCAGGCAGTGCATGCGGCTACGCGCTGGGCGATGGTGTCGGGCAGTTGCGCGGGGGCGCTGGCGGCCAGGGCCGGCGACAGGCACAGGACCAGCAAGGCCGGCCAGCAGCGGCGGCCGATTGAGGGCATCAGGGTAGACATAAGGCTGGCCATATACGCTGTCGTTGTAAGTTATATGAAGCGGGCCGATCAGGCGACTGATCTCGTTGTTGCTGCATTGTATAAGAGTCGCCATTTATCCGGCCTGCACACCCATGGCGTAAAAATCCAAGTACAGTAACGTCTTTCGTACGTGTTGCAAATCAACTAAACAAGACTAACGAGTTCCGTATGACCGACAAGGCGTTTGAACAGGCGGTAGTTGCCGAGCGTAGCATGCTGGTCAAGTTTGCCCGCCTGCATCTGCAGGAAGAGGCGGCTGAAGACGTGGCGCAGGAAACCTTGCTGGCGGCCTTGCAGGGGGCGTCTGCCTATACTGGCAAGTCGTCCTTGCGGACCTGGCTGGTCGGCATCCTCAAGCACAAGATCATTGACCTGATCCGCAAGGAAAAGAAATATGTCCAGGTCACCCACGAGGAAATCGGCGATCCGACCGACTTCGATGGGCTCTTCGACGATACCGGCCATTGGGCCGAGGCGCCGGCCGACTGGGGTAATCCGGCCGACATCCTGCAACAGTCGCAATTCTTCGACATCATGGATTTTTGCATCAACAAGTTGACGCCGGTGATGGCGCGGGTGTTTTCGATGCGCGAGCTGTTTGAGTTCGAGATTGCCGAAATCTGCAAGGAGCTCAAGATCACCACCAGCAATTGCAGCGTGCTGCTGTATCGTGCGCGCATGCAACTACGCCTGTGCCTGGACCAGAATTGGTTCGAAAGCAAGGCAGGCAAGGCCTGAACCTGGCATACGCGCCTTTCCAAGCGTCCCCACACCCGCTACAATAGCGCCCACGCCCCCGTAGCTCAGTGGATAGAGCGATCCCCTCCTAAATGAATTGGGCACCGGCATCCGAAAGGCGCCGCGTGAATGGAGTCAAATTCGGTGAACCCTGACAGCGCCTGCAAATATGCAATATGCAGACGGCTGCTGGCAATACCGAGCCAAGCCGCACGATGTTGTTGAATTTGATCGCGTGCGGAAGGTGTAGAGACTAGACGGCTCCGGCCTGCGGACTGCAAGTCCATGGCCAAGGTATAGTCCAGACCGCAAACAAGCTTCTTGGTGGCGAAAGCCATAGTGGTATGAAGGGATAGGTCACACGTTCGATCCGTGTCGGGGGCGCCAGATAAAAAAAGCGCAGAAGGAATTTTCTTCTGCGCTTTTTCTTTGCCCGTTCAGAAACGATCAATGACCCTGGTAGATCTTGTCGCGTTCGCTCTGACTGGAAGACGATGGCGAGGCCAGGGAGCCGGTCGCGGGGGCACTCGGGGTTTCCGAATTCGGATTCTTGGACCAGCCGAAGAAGTTGGACAAGGCATCCACCACACCGCCGCCGCCTTCGACGCCCAGTGAAGCGACAAAGCCCTCGCCGGGCGAGAAGTTGTCGTAGTAAGGCTCGTTGTCGATGAACCGAATTCCGACCGGTGCCGGCAGGTCGAACTGCGGCACGTTCTTGAGCGCGACACCCATGTAATCGACCCAGATCGGCAACGCCAATTGGGCGCCGAACTCCTTGCTGCCCAGCGTCTTGGGTTGGTCGTAACCCATCCACACCACGGTCGTCAATGTGCGCTGATAACCGGCAAACCAGCCGTCGAAGGCGTCGTTGGTGGTGCCCGTTTTGCCGGCCAGGTCGGTGCGGCGCAGCGTGTTGCTGCGCGCACCGGTGCCGCGTTGCGCCACCGATTGCAGCAGATTGGTCATGATGTAGCTGTTGCGCTCATCAATTGCACGTGGCGCGTTGTTGCCGACGATCAGCGGATCCGCCTTGGACAGCACCTTGCCACGCGCATCGGCGACTTGTGTGATCAGGTAAGGATTGATCTTGTAGCCGCCGTTGGCAAAGATGGCGTAGGCCGAGGCCAGCTGCAGCGGCGTGGTTTGACCGGCGCCGAGCGCCATCGGCAGGTAAGGCGGTACTTTGTCTGCATCGAAGCCGAAGTGCTGGGTGATGAAGTCTTGCGCATACTTCACGCCGATGGCGTCGAGCGTGCGGATGGCGACCAGGTTGATCGATTTTTGCAAGGCTGTGCGCAGGCTGATCGGGCCGGCCGGCGGATCGTCGTCCTTGGGTTCCCAATTAGGCTGACCGTTGCCGGCAGGGTAAGACACCGGCGCATCGTTGATGATGCTGGCCGGCGCAAAACCCTTTTCCAGCGCAGCGGAATAGATGAAGGGCTTGAAGGTCGAGCCCGGCTGGCGCCACGCCTGCGTGACGTGGTTGAAGTTGTTTTGCGTGAAATCGAAACCGCCGACCAGCGCACGGATGGCGCCGTTTTGCGGCGTGACCGATACCAGCGTGGCTTCGACGTCCGGCAATTGCACAATCTGCCAGTTCTTCTTGGCGTCTTGCATGACGCGGATGACGGCGCCCGGCGCGATGCGGATTTCCTTCTTCGCCTTCGGACCGAGCGCGGCCGCGACAAATTTCAGCGTGTCGCCGGACAGCGTGATCTTGTCGCCGCTGCGGATCACCGCCTGAATCTGTTTCGGATCGGCCGACACCACCACGGCGGCAAGGATGTCGTCGTTGTCGGGATGATCGTCCATGGCGTCGTCGATGGCTTGCGCACGATCGTCGTCGCTCGCGGGCAGTTCTATGGTTTCTTCCGGTCCGCGATAGCCGTGGCGACGGTCGTAATCCATCACGCCCTTGCGCACGGCGTCGTAAGCGGCCTTCTGGTCAACCGCGTTGATGGTGGTGGTGACGGTGATGCCGTGGGTGTAGGTGTCTTCCTTGTACTGCGCATATACCATCTGGCGCACCATTTCATTCACGTATTCGGCGTGTACGTTGTACTGGTTGCCCGGTGCGCGCACCTGGATGTCTTCCTTGACGGCTGCATCATATTGGGCCGGCGTGATGTATTCCAGGTCGCGCATGCGTTGCAGGATGTATTGCTGGCGGATATGCGCGCGCTTGGGGTTGACAATGGGGTTGTAAGCCGACGGCGCCTTGGGCAAGCCGGCCAGCATCGCGGCCTGGGCCAGCGTGACATCTTTGATGTCCTTGCCGAAATAAGTGCGCGCTGCCGCCGCGAAGCCGAAGGCGCGTTGTCCCAGGTAGATCTGGTTCATGTACACCTCAAGGATCTGGTCCTTGCTCAGCGTGGCTTCGATCTTGTTGGCCAGCAGCACTTCGTAAAGCTTGCGTGAAAACGTCTTTTCCTTGGTCAGGAAGACGTTGCGCGCCACCTGCATGGTGATGGTGCTGGCGCCCTGGCTGGCGTGGCCGCGCACCAGATCGGTCGCGAGTGCGCGCGCGATGCCGATGTAGTCGATGCCGCCGTGTTGATAGAAGCGATAGTCTTCGATCGCCAGCACGGCGTTTTTGACGTTGGCGGGAATATCGTCGAGCTTCACCAGACTGCGTTTCTCTTCGCCGAATTCGCCGAGCAGGACGTTGTCAGCCGAGTAAATCCGCAGCGGAATCTTGGGGCGATAGTCGGTAATCACATCCAGTGAGGGCAAGCGCGGATTGATGAAGATCAGCGCGTAGGCGATGATCAGCGCGCCGATGATCGCCAGTCCGAGCACGGAGAAGGCGATGAACTTGGCGATATTGGGATTCAAAAAACCGCGTTGACGGGAAAGCTGGGACAAACGAGAGTTAAAGCGCATGGTCATTGTTAGTGAAGGGCGTGCCGTATCTTACAACATGGGGTGGCCGCTATCGCCGATCCGGGTGTGATCGGCAGGGAGATTATGTTTCCAAATGTAGCAAGTCGCCGGATTTGGCATCGGATGGTAATTAAATGACATGATTCATTGCCGGAATGTAATTGTTGGCGTTTGATCGATCCCGGCGCCTGTGTCCGGCCGGCTTCAACTGTGCGTAAATGCAGCGTAAATGGCGCCTGCTTGTGGGTAAATCCGCGCTTAGCTACACCATGGTCGCGCGCAATCGGTACAATGCGGTCTTTCTTCTTTAATTGAGTCGCGGCAAAGGCAGCTCCGCCCGACCTTCGATCTTCATCCCTCGGTACACATATGGCAGTCATTTCTCTTTCCAATGCGCAGCTCGCATTCGGACACGTTGCGCTTCTCGATCACGCGGAATTCTCGCTCGAAACCGGTGAACGCGTCGGCCTGATCGGCCGCAACGGCACCGGCAAATCTTCTTTGCTGAAAACCATCGCCGGCGTCTTCAAGCTTGATGACGGCCTGCTGGTCATGCAGCAAGGTCTGAAGATTGCCTATGTTGACCAGGAGCCGCATTTCCCGGAAGAGATGACGATTTTCGACGCCGTCGCATCGGGCCTCGGTGAACTGCCGGCTTTACTGGCGGAATACGAAGCGCTGACCGGCCAGTTCGGCGGCGACAACGACGACGCGCTGATGGAGCGCATGCACGATATCCAATTGAAGCTCGACGCCGCTGACGCCTGGAGCCTCAACAACAAGGTCGAGACCACCCTTGACAAGCTGAACCTGAAAGGCGATTCGCTGATCGGCGAATTGTCGGGCGGCATGCAAAAGCGCGTGGCGCTGGCGTGCGGCCTGGTTGGCGCGCCCGACGTGTTGCTGCTGGATGAACCGACCAACCATTTGGATTTCGGCTCCATCCTGTGGCTCGAAGGCTTGCTGCGCGACTACAAGGGCAGCGTGCTGTTCATCACCCATGATCGCAGCTTCCTCGACAACGTCGCTACCCGCATCATCGAACTGGATCGCGGCAAGCTGCTGTCCTTCCCGGGCAACTTCAGCACTTATCAAGGGCGCAAGGCCGAGTTGCTGGCCAATGAAGAAGTCGAGAACGCCAAGTTCGACAAATTCCTGGCGCAGGAAGAAATCTGGATACGCAAGGGCGTACAGGCGCGCCGCACCCGTGACGAAGGCCGTGTGCGCCGCCTCGAATCGCTGCGTGAGGAGCGCAGCGTGCGCCGCGATCGTCAAGGCCAGGTCAAGCTCGAAGTGTCCTCGGGCGAGCGCTCCGGCAAGATCGTGGCGGAACTGGAAAACGTCAGCAAGTCGTATGGCGAGAAGTCCATCGTGCGCGATTTCACCGGCACCATCATGCGCGGCGACAAGGTCGGCCTGATCGGTCACAACGGCGCCGGCAAGACCACGCTGCTGAAACTGATCCTGGGCGAAGAAACCGCCGATGTCGGCAAAGTGCGCCAGGGCACCAAACTGCAGGTCGCGTATTTCGACCAGATGCGTACCCAGCTCAACGAAGAAGCCAGCCTGGCCGAAACGATTGCGCCAGGCAGCGACTGGGTCGAAGTCAACGGTCAGCGCAAGCATGTAATGACCTACCTGGCCGATTTCCTGTTCGCGCCGGAACGCGCGCGTTCGCCGGTACGCACCTTGTCCGGCGGTGAGCGTAACCGCTTGCTGCTGGCGCGGCTGTTCGCCAAGCCGGCCAACGTGCTGGTGCTCGATGAGCCGACCAACGATCTGGATATTGATACGCTGGAGTTGTTGGAAGAATTGCTGGAGGAATATACCGGCACCGTGTTCCTGGTCAGCCATGACCGCACCTTCCTCGACAATGTCGTGACCCAGGTGATTGCGGCCGAAGGCGATGGCGTGTGGCGCGAATATGTCGGCGGCTACAGCGACTGGGAGCGCGTGCGCGCCAGCATCCAGGCCAGCACCAAGAAAACTGACAGCAAGCCGGAAGTGAAGGCGGTGGAAGTGCAAGCTGCGCCTGCGGTCAAGGCGAAGAAGCTGAGCTACAAGGAGCAGCGCGAACTGGAAGAACTGCCGAAGCAGATCGCGCAACTGGAAGAAGAGCAGGCGGCGATTTCCACCAAGCTGGCCGATCCGGATTTGTACAAGCAAGGCGCGGAGGAGGCGGGTCGCCTGAACATGCGTTTCGCCGAGATCGATAGTCTGCTGCTGGCAAGCCTGGAGCGCTGGGAAATCATCGAAGCGCGTTCGAAGGGCTGACGCGGTAAACGCTGGCGTCTAGTTCGGACGCCGGCTGGCATGGCGCAATTCCGGCAGCTTCTCACGCATGCTGTCGGCGTCTTCGGCATCGGGACGCAAGGCCAGGTAGGCTTCCAGATCGTCCAGCGCGGCCTGCGGTTCCGCCAGGTTGGCGTAGGCCAGCCCGCGATCGCGGCGCTCGGTAATTTCATCCGGTAATAAAATCACCAGACGTTCCTGCACATCGAGCACGCCCTGCCAGCGCTGTGCATCGGTAAAGATCGCCTTCAGATTGCGTAGCATGCGGGTGAGGATTTCACGCGGATGCGCCGCCCGCAGATACGCTGCCAGCGGTAACTCATCGCCGTATTCCTGTTGTTCGAGATAGGGTTCCAGACGTTCTTCCAGCTCTTCACGCGACAGGCTGGCACCGTTCATCGGATCGAGCACGATGTCGCCGGACTGCACCGACAGTTTCATCAGGAAGTGGCCGGGGAAGGAGATGCCTTTCATGTTCAGGCCGATCTGCTGGCCCAGTTCCATGTACACCACCGCCAGCGAAATCGGAATGCCGCGTCGCGCCGCGATGACGCGATGAATATAGCTGTTGTCGGGGTCGTAATAATTGTTGATGTTTCCCGCGAACGCCAATTCTTGGAAAAAGAAGTGGTTGAGCATGCGCAGTTTTTGAATGTGCGATGCATCAGAGGAAAGACGCTGCTTCAGTTTCAGCGCCAAGGTGTCCATCTCGATCTGGCAGGAGGAAAAATCCAGATCGGGATACGCATCTTGGCCCAGTGCCAGAGCCGATTCAAAGAGTGGAATCGAATCGTCTTGACGAACCAGCGAAGAAAAATATTCGAGCGGTGTAAGCGTCATATGTCGATCATGCTATCAAAATATGAGCGCTTGTGAAATGTTTGCCTGGCAATCGGGTGTCAATGCAACATTGCAGCAGGTAAACACGCGTCAGCGGCCGATGCGTTTGAAATCGCGGAAGCGGAAGCCCATGGCCATCAGTGCGCCGAAATAGGCGATCCCACACGCAGCGAACACCAACATCAGCGCGCCGACACGCTCGGCCGGATGGGCGCGCATGGCGATCCAGTCGAAGTGCCGGGCCACGGCCAGCGCGACGCCGGCCAACAGAAAGAGTGCGCCGGTCAGCTTGATCAAAAACATGCGCCAGCCCGGCCGCGGCACGTAGATATTGCGGTGGCGCAGCCCCCAGAACAGGAAGCCGGCGTTGAGGCAGGCGCCGAGGCCGATCGACAGCGCCAGCCCGGCATGGGCAATCCAGGGCACGAAAATGTAGTTCATCAACTGGGTGGCGATCAGCACGCCGATGGCGATCTTGACGGGAGTACGGATGTCTTGTTTGGCGTAGAAGCCGGGCGCCAGTATCTTCACCAGGATCAGGCCGATCAGGCCGACGCCGTAGGCCACCAGCGCGTTGCTGGTCATGGCGACTGAGATCGTGTCGAATTTGCCATAGTGGAACAAGGTTGCCGTCAGCGGCACCGACAGCGTGGCCAGGCCGACTGCGCAGGGCATCGCCAGCAAGAAGGTCAGGCGCAGGCCCCAGTCGAGCAGCGAAGAGTATTCGACCATGTCGTTCTCGGCGTGCGCATTCGACAAGCTGGGCAGCAGGATGGTACCCAGCGCCACGCCCAACAGCGCAGTCGGGAATTCCATCAGGCGGTCGGCGTAAGAGAGCCAGGACACGCTACCGTGCGCCAGGCGCGAGGCGATGTTGGTGTTGATCATCAGGCTGATCTGCGCAGCCGAGACGGCGAACACGGCCGGGCCCATCTTCTTGAGCACGCGTTTGACGCCGTCGTCCGAGAGGCCGATCATCGGATTCAGGTACAGCCGCGGCAGCATGCCGATCTTGATCAGCGCCGGGATCTGCAGCAATACCTGCAACACGCCGCCGACGAACACCGCGAACGCCATCGCATAGATGGGCTGGTCCATGTAGGGCGCGACGAACAGCGAGGCGATGATGAAGGAAACGTTCAGCAGCACCGAGGTGAAAGCGGGAATCTTGAATTCGCGCCAGGTATTGAGGATGCCGCCAGCGAGGGCCACGAAGGCCATGAAGCCGATGTAGGGAAACATGATTCGCGTCATGATTACCGAGGCGTCGAACGCGTCCTGGTTGTATTTCAGGCCGGTGGCAATGAAATACACGATCACCGGCGTCGCCAGGATGCCGACGATGCTGGTGGCGACCATGACCCAGATCAGCACCGTTGCCACATGGTCAACCAGATGCTTGGTGGCGGCGTCGCCTTTCTGGTTCTTGTATTCGGCCAGTATGGGCACAAACGCCTGCGAAAACGCGCCTTCGGCAAACAGCCGGCGCAGCAGATTGGGAATGCGGAAGGCGACGTTGAAGGCGTCGGTATAGGCGGACGCGCCGAATGCGCGTGCGAACAGGATCTCTCTTGCGAGACCGGTAATGCGGGAGAGCATCGTCATGCCAGAGACGGTGGCAAGCGTTTTATGCAAGTTCATGGGTCGGCATTATAGCTTTCGTTTTTGATGCGGCAGGGGCTTTGATGCCATCGATGCCGGGGGCGATGGCGTTGGAGGAGGTCGGGCGACGAAGGTTCTCGTCGCCCGTGAATGCGTCATCGGCAGATGTTGATGGCCGGTAATTTAGCCACTTTGCAACAGGATGCGCGTGCGTTTGAGACTGTATTTGCCAGTTTGATGAAAAATGGTTATAATCCGTGGCTTTACAGAATTCTGCCTCGCAAGTTATCAAGATTGCGATGCTCTCGATCTCGATTTAGGATAATTATTCATGGCAAATACCGCACAAGCACGCAAACGTGCACGTCAAGCTGTTAAGCAAAACGCGCACAACTCCAGCCAGCGTTCGACGCTGCGCACAGCAATCAAGGCTGTCCGCAAGGCAATCGAAGCCGGCGACAAGGCTGCTGCGACTTCCGTGTTCCAAGCTTCGGTGTCGACTATCGACAGCATCGCTGACAAGAAAATCATTCACAAGAACAAGGCTGCTCGCCATAAGAGCCGTCTGGCTGCTGCCCTGAAGGCACTGGCTGCTTAATAGCTGCCGGCAGTAAAGCTTCTTGTTGCACAGTCTGATGCTTGTTCCTGCAAGCGATCAGGCGAAGCTGAATCGATAGTATTGTCGATTCGAAAACATCAACCCGCCCAAGCGATTTGGCGGGTTTTTGCATTGGTCGGTGTGGAATGCGTTTGTGCGGACGTCAAGGCCGCAGAGGGCCCCGGCGCTGCGTCAGGGCACTGCTTCATGCTGGTCAGCGTGGCAAACCGTCGATGGTCATGCCGGGCTTGATATTCTTTTGCTTGAACCAGCCCTTGTTCATTTCCAGCGCATAGGTGGCGGCGTTGGTCGCGCAGTGCGAATCCAGGGTCTGTTCCTTCATTTCTTCGATATTGATGATTTTGCCGGTTTCGTCCATGAACGCGACGGCCAGGGGGATTTGCGTGTTCTTCATCCACATGCAGACGCCTGCTGGTGCGCCGAACGCAAACACCATGCCTTCATTGGCGCCCATTTTGTCGCGGAACATCAAGCCTTGCTCGCGCTGCGCTTCGGTGGACGCCACTTCAGCCTTGATCAGGTACAGGCCGGCGTTGAGCGTGATGGTCTGGAATTTCTGTAATTGCTGGGAGTGCGACGGGAGAGCGGTGGCGAGAGCGGCAATTGCGGAGAGCAGTACAAGTGAACGGCGCATGATGATGTGATATGAGGGGTGACGGGCAATCAGCGGATTATAAGCGAGGACAATTCATCGGCAAGGACTATCGATGATGATGCTGTGTGAGGCGTGTGGCCGGCGGATGGAGAAAACAGCGGCGGAAATGAAAAAAGGCAGGACGAGCCTGCCTTTTAGTCGTGCGAAAGCTTAGATTACTTAGCAGCGTCAGCAGCTGGAGCAGCCTTCTTAGCCTTCTTAGCCTTGTGGCTCTTCTTTGCTTTCTTAGCCTTTGGTGCAGCTGCTTCAGCCTTAGGAGCATCAGCAGGTGCAGCAGCAGGAGCTGCAGCTTGTGCGAAAACGGAAGTAGCGAACAGACCAGCGATCAGAGCGGCGATCAATTTTTTCATTTTGCAGTCCTTCAATTTAACATGTTAAGAAAACGGTGATTCTCGTGAATCATTGCCAATAACGACGTGCGGAAAGCTTGGTTGACAGAAAATGCCAAAAAAGAATATTTCTTTGCATCCCGCGTAGTATCTGGGTTTTTAGTCAGCAATTTGTCAGTATTGAGAGTGGATTAACGGCCGAATGCAGTTGCCTCCACCTCTTTCCATTCACCCGGCAGCAGCGGATGTGTCTCCAGCGCAAAGGGGCCTATCGCGATGCGCACCAGGCGCAAGGTCGGCAGCTCGACTGCGGCGGTCATGCGGCGCACCTGGCGGTTTTTTCCTTCCGTGATCTTGATGCTCAGCCAACTGGTCGGATGGCTCTTGCGCTCGCGTATCGGCGGATTGCGCGGCCATAGCCAGCCAGGCTCCTGCACGTGCCTGACCTCACTCTTTTGCGTCACGAAGTCGCCCAGATCAAGGGGGGTGCGCAGGCGCTCCAGCGTAGCGGCGTCGGGAATGCCGTCGACCTGGACAAGGTACACCTTGGGTTGTTTGCGCTTGGGATGGCTGATTGCGTGCTGCAACTCGCCATCATCAGTGAGCAACATGAGCCCCTCGCTGTCGGCGTCGAGGCGACCGGCGGGATAGATGTCGGGAATGTCGAGGTAGTTTGCCAGCGTTTCGCGTTCAGGCTGTGCTGAGAACTGGCACAGGACCTGAAAGGGTTTGTTGAACAAGATCAGTGGCATGCTAGGGTTGGTGAGGTGGTAAGGGCGTGTGCGGTGCGGAGGTGGCGACAGCGCGCCGCGCCGGGTAAATGTTACGGGCCGCGCACTGCAAAGGCGCGACATTCAGTAAAATACTGGTGCATAATACAAGTGGTATCTTATGTCTTATATAAGACATAATGGAAGTGGCCGCATTTGATTGAGTCGCGGCGGGATGTGGCAATGCTAATGTGTCGCTCGTTCTGCTGCAAGATGTCGCTTCATCGCTGTCGCCTGATGCCCATGATGCCGCTTGCGGGATTCGGGCTCACAACGCGTGCAGCGATCATCCGCACTTGTTTGCCTCATTCCGTTTCGTTTAATTGTCGGAGACAACGATGTACCAACATATCACCGTGCCGTCTGAAGGTAAGAAAATTACCGTCAACGCAGATTTTTCCCTCAACGTGCCGGATAACCCGATCATTCCCTACATCGAAGGCGACGGCACCGGTGGCGATGTGACGCCGGTCATGCTCAAAGTGGTCAACGCGGCAGTCGTCAAGGCATACGGCGATGCGCGCAAGATCAGCTGGATGGAAATTTATGCAGGCGAAAAGTCGACCAAACTCTATGGCCCTGACGTCTGGTTGCCGGAAGAGACGGTCGGTGTCGTCAAGGAATACATCGTTTCGATCAAGGGCCCATTGACGACGCCGGTCGGCGGCGGCATCCGCTCATTGAACGTGGCCTTGCGCCAGCAGCTGGATCTGTATGTCTGCCTGCGTCCGGTACGTTATTTCAAAGGCGTGCCGTCGCCGCTGCGCGAGCCTGAAAAGACCAATATGGTGATCTTCCGGGAAAACTCGGAAGACATCTATGCCGGCATCGAGTGGCAAGCCGGTTCCGACGGCGCCAAGAAACTGATCGACTTCCTGGTCAATGAAATGGGTGTCAAGAAGCTGCGCTTCCCGGAGACGTCCAGCCTGGGCATCAAACCGGTGTCGCGCGAAGGTACCGAGCGTCTGGTGCGCAAGGCGATCCAATACGCCATTGACCACGACAAGCCGTCGGTGACGATCGTCCACAAGGGCAACATCATGAAGTTCACCGAAGGCAGCTTCCGTGACTGGGGATACGCCCTGGCGCAGAAGGAGTTCGGCGGCGTGGTGATCGACGATGGCCCATGGGTGCGTGTGAAGAATCCCAAGAGCGGTCGCGACATCATCATCAAGGACTCGATTGCCGATGCCTTCATGCAGCAGATCCTGTTGCGTCCCGCCGAGTACAGCGTGATCGCCACGCTGAACCTGAACGGCGACTACATCTCGGACGCACTGGCGGCGCAGGTTGGCGGCATCGGCATCGCGCCGGGCGCCAACATGTCGGACTCGGTGGCGATGTTCGAAGCCACCCACGGCACCTCGCCGCGCTATGCCGGCAAGGACTACGTCAATCCGGGTTCGCTGATCTTGTCGGCGGAAATGATGCTGCGCCACATGGGTTGGATCGAGGCGGCGACGGTGATTACTGATGCGATGCAAAAAACCATTTCATCGAAAAAGGTGACTTACGATTTTGCACGCTTGATGGAAGGTGCGACGCAGGTGTCGTGTTCCGGCTTCGGCGACGCCATTATCGACAACATGTGAACTGGCGAGTTGTTGCAAAGTGAAAGGGCCGGGTGACCGGCCTTTTTTATTGCCGACGCCAAATCAAAGGTGCTGGCTTTGTTTGCTGCAGACGTAAAAAAAGCTCCTGTCGAAACAGGAGCTTTTTAGAAAGCTGTCTTAATCGAAATTAAGGAGCTTGGATGTTGGAAGCTTGCTTGCCTTTGGGGCCTTGCGTGACTTCGAACTGAACTTTTTGACCTTCTTTGAGGGTCTTGAAGCCGTTCATCTGAATTGCCGAGAAGTGTGCGAACAAATCTTCACCGCCGTCATCCGGGGTGATAAAGCCAAAGCCCTTAGAATCGTTGAACCACTTGACTGTACCTGTTGCCATAAAAGCATCTTTCAATTAATAAAAAATCACACGAGCCGTTAAAGCAAGAAGCCTCGCGAGATTGAAACGTCCGCAGCCCCCCTTAAACTTGCCCCCTTCGTATTAACAAGCAGTAACTACTTATCAATGAATTCCATTGTTCTCGTTAAAAATACAAAAGTCAAGCTGTTTCCAGTGTAAAAATTCAGCATTTGTTCTCTGGATGGAAATGAAAGCTCTTGATTTAGGATAAATAAGCGTTATCTGCGGACTATCAGGAAAACGCGTAATATCTAATCTAATTGGATATTTTCTTCATCGTTGTGCGTTGCACAGTTGATTGATAGTTTTAGAATAGATGCATGGCAACCAAGCACGATAATGATAACGGTACTGTCCTGGCGCGGAAGGAGCAAAAGCTCAAGCCGCCCCCTATGTACCAAGTATTGTTGTTGAATGATGACTATACGCCGATGGAGTTTGTCGTCGCAGTCATTCAGGAGTACTTCAACAAAGACCGTGAAACAGCGACGCAGATTATGCTCAAAGTTCACCGCGATGGGAAAGGTATGTGTGGTGTGTATCCCAAAGATATCGCATCCACAAAAGTTGAACTCGTATTAACCCACGCTAGGAAAGCAGGGCATCCCCTGCAGTGCGTGATGGAGGAAGCATGATTGCGCAGGAATTGGAAGTCAGTTTGCACATGGCATTTGTTGAGGCCAGACAATCCCGTCACGAATTTATCACGGTAGAGCATTTGCTCCTCGCGCTGTTGGATAATCCATCAGCCGCGGAAGTGTTGCGCGCCTGCTCGGTCAATATCGACGATCTGCGCAAGACGCTGACGAATTTCATTACCGACAATACCCCGACGGTGCCCGGCACGAACGAGGTCGACACGCAACCGACGCTGGGTTTCCAGCGCGTGATCCAGCGTGCGATCATGCACGTGCAGTCAGCCTCCAACGGCAAGAAGGAAGTCACCGGCGCCAATGTGCTGGTAGCGATCTTCGGCGAGAAGGATTCGCACGCTGTCTATTACCTGCACCAGCAAGGCGTCACCCGCCTGGACGTAGTCAATTTCATTTCTCACGGTGTGCGCAAGGATCAGCAAGTCGATTCGCAAAAAGCGCCTGAAGGAGCGGAAGACGTGCAGACCGAAGGCCAGCAAAAGGAAAGTCCTCTCGACCAGTTCACTCAAAACCTGAACAAGGCCGCCGGTGAAGGCAAGATCGACCCGCTGATCGGCCGTGACGCCGAAGTCGAGCGCGTCATCCAGACCTTGTGCCGTCGTCGCAAGAACAACCCCTTGCTGGTCGGCGAAGCCGGCGTCGGCAAGACCGCCATCGCCGAGGGCCTGGCCTGGCGCATCACGCAAAACGATGTGCCGGAGATCCTCAAGAATGCCGTCGTGTATTCGCTCGATATGGGCGCGCTGCTGGCCGGCACCAAATATCGGGGCGATTTCGAGCAGCGCCTGAAAGCCGTCCTCAAGCAATTGAAGGATGCGCCGAATGGTATTCTGTTCATCGACGAAATCCATACCATCATCGGCGCCGGCTCGGCTTCGGGTGGCACGCTGGATGCCTCCAATCTGCTCAAGCCGGCCTTGTCCAGCGGGCAGTTGAAATGCATCGGCGCGACCACCTACACCGAATTCCGTGGCGTCTTCGAAAAAGACCACGCCTTGTCGCGTCGCTTCCAGAAGATCGACGTCAACGAGCCGACCGTCGAGCAGACCATTCAGATCCTGCGCGGCTTGAAGTCCAAGTTCGAAGAGCACCATGGCGTGAAATATTCCGCGTCGGCATTGACCTCGGCAGCCGAGTTGGCCGCACGCTTCATCAACGACCGTCATTTGCCCGACAAGGCGATCGACGTCATCGACGAAGCCGGTGCAGCGCAACGCATCTTGCCGAAGTCGAAGCAAAAGAAAACCATCGGCAAGTCCGAGATCGAAGAAATCATTTCCAAGATCGCGCGCATTCCGCCGCAATCGGTCAATCAGGACGACCGCACCAAGTTGCAGACCATCGATCGCGACCTCAAGAACGTCGTGTTCGGTCAGGATCCCGCGATCGAAGCGTTGGCGTCAGCCATCAAGATGGCGCGTGCAGGCCTCGGCAAGACCGACAAGCCGATCGGCTCCTTCCTGTTCTCCGGTCCGACCGGTGTGGGCAAGACCGAAGTAGCCAAGCAACTGGCCTTCATCATGGGCATCGAGCTGATTCGTTTCGACATGTCCGAATACATGGAGCGTCATGCGGTCAGTCGCCTGATCGGTGCGCCGCCGGGCTATGTCGGCTTCGACCAGGGCGGTTTGCTGACCGAAGCGATCACCAAGAAGCCGCACGCCGTGCTGCTGCTCGATGAAATCGAAAAGGCGCATCCGGATATTTTCAATATCCTGCTGCAGGTGATGGATCACGGCACGCTGACCGACAACAACGGCCGCAAGACCGACTTCCGCAACGTCATCATCGTGATGACCACGAATGCCGGCGCAGAAAGCCTGCAAAAGCGTTCGATCGGTTTCACCGACAAGAAGGAAGCCGGCGACGAGATGGCGGACATCAAGCGTATGTTTACGCCGGAGTTCCGTAATCGCCTTGACGCGATCATCAGTTTCCGTGCGCTCGACGAAGACATCATCCTGCGCGTGGTCGACAAGTTCCTGATGCAACTGGAAGAGCAATTGCATGAGAAGAAGGTGGAAGCCGTATTCTCGGATGCCTTGCGCAAGTTCCTGAGCAAGAAGGGCTTCGATCCGCTGATGGGCGCGCGTCCGATGTCGCGCCTGATCCAGGACATGATCCGCAAGGCGCTGGCCGACGAACTGCTGTTTGGTCGCTTGGTCAGTGGCGGTCGCGTTACCGTCGAACTGGACGACAAGGATCAGGTCAAGCTGGAATTCCCCGAGGGCGACGATCCGACGCCACCGCCGGAAGAGCCGCAAGAAAAGCTCGAAGTCGAGTAAGCCACATCGGCAAGCCCGGCGCATCGCGAGATGCGCCGTCAGCAAGCCAAACAAAAAGGCCGGAACGATCAAACGTTCCGGCCTTTTTGTTTGGCTTGCAATCCCTGCCTGCGCTCGCCGGCCATTGCGGCAGGCGGCGCAACACTCAGGCCATCAAGGTGTCAGCGGTTTGCCGGCGGCTTGCTTGGCCTTGAGTATTTGCGTGGACTTGTCAATCATCGTCATGCGATAAGCGGTGGCCGGATGCAGGGCGGTATAGCCGTTCGGCACGTTGACCGGATACTGGCTCGCCAGGCGCTGCCAGAAGGCCGCATAGCCGTCGATGCTGTAACCGGCGCGCACCAGCATGTACAGCGCCAGATTGTCGGCAGCGGCGTCCAGTTCTTGCGGATAGGGACGAATGCCGCCGGTGCCGGCAGTGGCGGTCGGATCGGGCTGCGCGCGCATCAGGTTGTCGATCACGCTGCCGGTGGTCGCCACCATGCGCTGGCGAATGGCATGACCGAGCGAGTTGTGCGCCATGTCCTTGGCGATCAGATAGGCCAGCTCTTCATCCGACTTGGCAAAATTCATCATGCCGCGCGTGATCAGTACACGCCGACCATCTGCATAGGTATTGACGTTGTCGGCGTTGCCCAGCTCGATGCTGAAGGCGCAGGCCAGCGTCAGCGGCACGATCACATTTTGCTGCGCCTTGTTGCGCATCACGGTCAGCTTGATCGGCGCGCGGCCGGTCATCAGCGGGCCCAGCAAATTGGCGGCCTGGCGCTCGGCATCGGCACCTTGCTGCAAAGGCTTGTCGGCTACCGCTAGCAAGACATCGCCACGCTGCACGCCGCTCTTGGCGGCGCCGCTGCCGGGCAGCACGCCGGTCACTTGCAGGCGGTCGTCAAAGCCCAGCGCCTGGGCTGCGCCGACGAACTCGGTCGGATAGGAATACTTGTTCTTGGCGGTGAAACCGAGCAAGTTGCGTGCATTGCCACGGCACAGCGCCGCATTGCTGGTCAACAGCGGCGCGGCGACGTTGTACAGGCGATCCTGTTGCGCCGTCAGTGCGCGCAAGGCGATCTGGTCGGGCGTCAGCACCGGCGCCCTGACGGCGACGGGAGCAGTCACAGTTTGCGCTGGCTTGTTGAAGTTGCTGCCGTCTTGCGGCGTAACGCATGCTGCGAGTAATGCGGCCGGCATTACTGCCAGCGCTATTTTTATTTTGCCCCAATATCCCTGCTGACTTGCATGCATCCAATACTCCTTAATGTTTTCCGGTACTGCCGAAGCCGCCTGCACCCCGTTCGCTGCTGTCGAATTCGTCAACGATGTTGAAGCCGACTTGCAGGACCGGTACGATGACCAGTTGCGCCAGGCGCTCCATGGGGTTTAGGACAAACTCGGTCTGGCCGCGGTTCCATGTCGAAACCATCAATTGACCCTGATAGTCGGAGTCGATCAAGCCCACCAGATTGCCGAGCACGATGCCATGCTTGTGGCCGAGGCCGCTGCGCGGCAGGATGATCGCGGCATAGCCGGGATCGGCCACGTGGATCGCCAGGCCGGTCGGGATCAGATGGGTCGTTCCCGGTGCGATGGTCAGCGGCGCATCCAGGCAGGCGCGCAGGTCCAGGCCGGCGCTACCGGCGGTAGCGTAGGCGGGCAGTTGATCTTTCATGCGCGGGTCGAGGATTTTGACGTCGATAGTTTTCATGGGAACGAAGCAGGGCGAAAGTTAAAAAATCAGGTGGATGCAGACTGCGACAGGCGCTGTGCGATCTCGCGCATCAGTTGTCGCGCCAGTGTTTGTTTGTCGGCACGCGCTAAGTTGGTATGGCCCTTGTCGTCGAACAGCGTCAGCGCGTTCTGGTCCTGGCCGAAGGTCTGGTGGCCGATGTTGCCGACCAGCAGCGGGATATTTTTCTTCACGCGTTTGGCGGCGCCGTATTGTTCCAGATTTTCGGACTCGGCAGCAAAGCCCACGCAATAGGGGCGCTTCGGCAAAGCCGCGACCTTGGCGAGGATATCGGGATTCTGTTCGAAGTTTAATTTCAGGCCATCGTCGTCGGTGCTCTTCTTGAGCTTTTGCGCGCTGACATTCGCCACGCGCCAGTCGGCCACGGCCGCGACAGCGACAAAGATGTCCTGGCCGGCGACATTGGCGAACACGGCGTCATGCATCTGCTGAGCCGTCTGCACGTCGATGCGGCGCACGCCGTATGGTGCCTCCAGCGCCGTCGGTCCGGAAACCAGCACGACGTCGGCGCCGGCTTCACGCGCCGCGCGCGCGAGCGCGTAACCCATTTTCCCGGACGACAGATTGGTGATGCCGCGCACCGGATCAATCGGTTCGAAGGTTGGACCGGCGGTCAGCAACACACGCCGGCCGGCCAGCAATTTCGGCTGGAACGCCGCGATGATCTCTTCCAGCAACTGTGCCGGTTCCAGCATGCGACCATAACCGACTTCACCGCAGGCCTGGTCGCCGGAGTCGGGGCCGAGCAGCACGATGCCGTCTTGTTTGATGTGCGCGATGTTGCGCTGGGTCGCCGGGTTCTGCCACATCTCGACATTCATGGCCGGCGCGATCAGCAACGGCACGCCATGTGGGCGCGCCACGCACAGCGTCGACAGCAGGTCGTCGCAGGCGCCATGCGCCAGCTTGAAAATGAAATCGGTAGAGCAGGGCACGATCACGATCGCGTCGATGCCGCGCGTGAGGTCGATATGCGGCATGTTGTTGGCGATGCGCGCATCCCATTGGTCGGTGTAGACCGTGTTGCCGGTCAGCGCCTGCATGGTGATGCTGGTGATGAACTGCGTTGCCGCCTGCGTCATCACGACTTGCACCGTAGCACCGGCCTTGCCGAGCCCGCGCGCCAGTTCGGCGGCCTTGTAGCACGCCACGCCGCCGGTCAGGCCGAGGAGAATTTTTTTGCCAGCGAGATCCATTGCCTTACTCCCTATAGAACTCATACATGACGGCCGCGGCAATGTGCCGCAGCCTTGCTGCGCCGCCGATAGCGGTCGGCCTTATTTGCCGACGCGGCGCAATTCATCCAGCACGAACAATACCGCACCTACGCAGATCGCACTATCGGCGATGTTGAACGCCGGCCAGTGCCAGTTGCCGACGAAGACGTCGAGGAAATCGATCACGTGGCCGTACATGATGCGGTCGATCACATTGCCGATCGCACCGCCCAGGATCAGCGCCAGCGCCCAGCAAAACATGCGTTGGCCGGCATGCTTGCGCAGCAGGTAAATGATGTAGATCGCCGCGCCGATGCCGATGGCGGTGAACAGGTGGCGTTGCCAGCCCGACTCGGCCGCCAGGAAGCTGAACGCCGCGCCCTTGTTGTAGACCAGCACCAGGTTGAAGAAGCCGGTGATCGGACGCGATTCGCCGTAATGGAACAGCTTGAGGATGGTGATTTTGGACAACTGGTCCAGCAGCAGCACGATCAGCGAAATACCCAGCCATGGCAACAGGCTGTTGTTATTGCTGGAACTCGGCATGAGGCGTTTTTTATTGGAAGCCATAGGTGATGAATACGGATGATGATGTCGGGGAAGGACGCCGGCACGTGAACGCGGATTGCATCACGTGCCGGATCGGAGGGCGCTTAAGCGAAGTGACGGTTTTCGCCGCCGCCGAACAAATTGGAGACGCAGCGGCCGCACAGGCCGGCGTGTTCCGCATGAGCGCCGACATCGGCGCGGTAATGCCAGCAGCGCTCGCACTTTTGATACGTCGATGGCGTCACGATGATCGCTTCGTCGGCCTCGCCGGCCACCGCGGTGACCTTGGCTGCCGAGGTGATCAGCACGAACTTGAGGTCGTCGCCCAAGCTTTGCAGCAAGGCCACCTTGTCGCCGCTGACCTTGAGTTCGACTTCCGCCTGCAGCGATGAACCGATATTGCCGGCGATGCGTACTTCTTCCAGTTGCTTGGTCACGTTCGCGCGTACTTCATGCAGCACGTTGAACTTGGCGACCAGCGCCTCAGCTTGCGCCACTTCCGGCAACGTGTAATAAGTCTGCGAGAAAATGGTGTCGCTGCTGGCGGCGAACTCTTCCTTGCCGGCGAAGAAGCCCCAGGCTTCTTCCGCGGTGAACGACAGCGTCGGCGCCATCAGGCGCAGCAGGGCATGCGTGATGTGCCAGATGGCGGTCTGCGCCGAACGACGCGCCGGCGAATCGACGCCGCTGGTGTAGAGGCGATCCTTGAGGATGTCGAGGTAGAAGCCGCCCAGGTCTTCCGAGCAATACATCTGCAGCTTGGAGACCACCGGATGGAATTCATAAGTCTCGTAATGCGCCAGGATGTCCTTTTGCAGGTTGGCCATGTTGGCGATCGCGTAACGGTCGATTTCCAGCATCTCGGCTACCGGCACGGTGTGCTTGGCCGGATCGAAGTCGGCCGTGTTGGCCAGCAGGAAACGCAGCGTATTGCGGATGCGGCGATAGGCTTCGGTGACGCGCTTGAGGATTTCGTCGGAGATCGAGATCTCGCCCGAGTAATCGCTCGAGGCGACCCACAGGCGCAGGATTTCCGCGCCCAGCGAGTCCGCCACCTTTTGCGGCTCGACGCCGTTCTTGAGCGACTTCGACATCTTGCGGCCTTCGCCGTCAACCACGAAGCCGTGTGTCAGCAGTGCCTTGTAGGGCGCGCGGCCATTCAGCATCGACGAAGTCAGCAACGAAGAATGGAACCAGCCGCGATGCTGGTCCGAACCTTCCAGATACAAATCGGCTGGGAATTGCAGTTCTTGCTTGTGCGAGCCGCGCAGCACGGTCTGGTGGGTTGAGCCGGAGTCGAACCAGACGTCCAGCGTGTCCTTGTTCTTCAAGTAGTGATCGGCTTCATCGCCCAGCAATTCCTTGGGATCCAGCGTCTGCCAGGCCTCGATGCCGCCTTGTTCGATGCGCTTTGCGATTTGCTCCAGCAGCTCAGGCGTGCGCGGATGCAACAGGCCGGTTTCCTTGTGCACGAAGAAGGCCATCGGCACGCCCCATTGGCGCTGGCGCGACAGCGTCCAGTCGGGACGGTTGGCGATCATGCCGTGCAGGCGCGCCTTGCCCCATGCTGGGAAGAAGGCGGTGTCTTCGATGCCTTGCAATGCGGTCTCGCGCAGGCTCTTGCCACCGTCTTTGGGCGTGTTGTCCATGCTGGCGAACCATTGCGAGGTGGCGCGATAGATGATCGGCGTCTTGTGGCGCCAGCAGTGCATGTAGCTGTGGTCGAACATCACCAGCTTGAACAGCGCGCCGACTTCTTCCAGCTTGGCGCAGATCGGCTTGGAGGCTTCCCAGATCGTCAGGCCGGCGAACAGCGGCAGCGACGAAGCGTAACGGCCGTCGCCCATGACCGGGCTGATGATGTCGTCGTCCTTCATGCCATGCGCCTTGCAGGACACAAAGTCTTCGATACCGTAGGCCGGCGCCGAGTGGACGATGCCGGTGCCACTGTCGGCGGTCACATAGTCGCCCAGGTAGATCGGCGACAGGCGGTCATAGCCCCTATCGGCTGTTGCCAACGGATGATGGAAGGCGATCAGCGACAAGGCCTCGCCCTTGGTGGTGGCGATCACTTTGCCTTGCAGGCCGTAGCGTTGCAGATTGGCTTCGACCAGGTCGTTGGCCAGGATCAGCAGCAGCGGCTCGCCGTTGCGCTCGGTCTGCACCAACGCATAGTCGAATTCAGGATGCACGTTCAGCGCCTGGTTGGACGGGATGGTCCATGGCGTGGTGGTCCAGATGACGATGTAACCCTTGTCGGTGGGCAGCTTGTCCAGGCCGAAGGCCTTGGCGATCTTGTCCGGTTCCGCAAACGGGAAGCCGACGTCGATGGCCGGGTCGCGCTTGTCCTGGTATTCGACTTCCGCTTCCGCCAGCGCCGAGCCGCAATCGAAACACCAGTTGACCGGCTTCAGGCCGCGATAGACGTAACCCTTCTCCAGGATGGTGCCGAGCGCGCGCAGCTCATCGGCTTCGTTGGAGAAGTTCATGGTCTTGTAGGGATTGTCCCATTCGCCCAGTACGCCCAGGCGGATGAAGTCCTTCTTTTGCAGCTCGATCTGTTCGTTGGCGTAAGCGCGTGCCTTGGCTTGCACTTCGGCCACCGGCAGGTTCTTGCCGTATTTCTTTTCGATCTGGATCTCGATCGGCATGCCGTGGCAATCCCAGCCCGGCACGTATTGGGCATCGAAGCCGGCCATGTTGCGGGCCTTGACGATCATGTCCTTGAGGATCTTGTTGACGGCGTGGCCCAGGTGGATCTCGCCGTTGGCGTACGGCGGGCCGTCATGCAGGATGAACTTGGGGCGACCGGCCGAAGCCTGGCGGATGCGTTGATACAGCTTGGTGTCTTGCCATTGCTTGACCCATTGCGGCTCGCGCTTGGCCAGGTCGCCGCGCATCGGGAACGCGGTCTCGGTCATATTGACCGGATACTTGCTGGCCGGCTTGCCGTCGGCTTTGCCGGGCTTGTTCGGCTTGGAGGATTCGTTGTTCGACATAAGTTCTTTTCAGTTAAATTCTGTAAATCCGTGACGGCGCGAGCCGGGGAAGAAGCGTCGCCGACTATCCTGTCCGGCGAGCGGGGCGGGCCAGCGTCAAATTCGGTCGGTGGCGGAAACGGCGAAACTTGCCTGTTCCTTGAACCAGGCGCGCGCCTGTTGCGCATCGCGTTCTATGGCTGCCGTCAAGGTCGGCAGATCGATGTATTTCTCTTCGTCGCGCAATTTCTTCAAAAATTCCACGCGCAGCAGTTTGCCGTAGCAATCGCCGCTGTAATCGAACAAATGGGTTTCCAGCAGCACGCGGCCGCTGTCGTCCACCGTCGGACGCACGCCCAGGCTGGCCACCGCCGGCAGCGGCTGCGCGCCGAGTCCGTGCACCTGCACGACGAAGATGCCCGACAGCGCCGGACGCTTATGGCCCACGCGCATGTTCAACGTCGGGAAACCGATGGTGCGGCCGAGCTTCTTGCCGTGCACCACGTGACCGGAGATCGCATACGCATGGCCCAGCAATTGGCGTGCGTGCGGGAAGTCGGCTTTGGCCAGCGCCGCACGGATCGCTGACGACGAAATACGCACGCCTTCGTTGTTCACGTTTGGCATGGTGTGTACTTCAAAACCGTATTGCTTGCCGGCATCGATCAGCGTCTGGATATTGCCGGCGCGACGCGCACCGAAGCAAAAGTCTTCGCCCACCAGCAGCCAGCGCACGTGCAGGCCCTGGATCAGGATCTTTTCGATGAAGTCTTGCGGCGACAAACCGGCGAATTTGCTGTTGAAGTGTTCAACGATGACTCGGTCGACACCGGCGTTGGACAGCGACTGCAGTTTGTCGCGCAAGTTGGCGATGCGTTGTGGGGCTTTTTCAGGCGTGCCGGCCAGCTGTGCGAAGAATTCGCGTGGATGCGGCTCGAACGTCATCACGGCGGCATCCAGGTTCAGGCGGCTTGCAGCTTCGCGCACCTGCGCCAGCAGCGCCTGGTGGCCACGGTGCACGCCGTCGAAGTTGCCGATCGTCAGCGCACAGGGTGCACGCGATTCAGCGTTGGGAAGTCCGCGAAATACCTTCATGGAAGAGGTTAAAAGTGATGCCGTTGCAAAAGCCTTCCATTATAAATGTTTTCGGAGGCTTACCCCTGATTTGGCGGTGAAACGACGGGAATCAAGCTCTGACGGCCGGGTTGATGACACAGTTTGCCGTGCTGCCGAGGAAATATTGTTTTTTAGGCATCGTTTTCCAATTTCTGATTGATGCAATGTGACTGCTCACGTCAGCTTGTTCGCCGGGGCTCGTTTCTCGCCGCTAGCCAGTACTTAGGATTACGCAGGGGCGTTTTAACGTGCCGATTTTTGCTGAAAAAATATTGCAGCATCGCTAGTCGAGGTCCCACACGGCAGAAACTGCAAGGCGTCCCATCTTATTCTTGCGCGAGTGTAGATGATAGGCTTCAGATATCAGAGAATTAAGCGGCATGCTTCCTAACTCTTCTTCTAACAGTGTGCGATTTGCGTGCACGTAAGCGTACATTCGGAATTGGATATCCAGGTTCGGATCAAGGTCGATTACCGCAAAAGAATCTTGATGACATAGGAGAACTACAGAAAAAAGATCCTTTTGCAGGATCAAACGCTTCATCTGAATTGAGATAAGGCTCATGCACGGTAAGCGAGAAACACTTTTTTCGGTATGGAAATATTTCTCTTTTTCAATATTTTTATGATTTTGGTTCCAAGGTTGTCTCGTGGCGGAGGATTCGGCAACGTCAGCGGCAGTGACACCACATCGGGCGTATCTGGCATTGCCGGCGACACCACAGTCAGACGCAACAAAGACAGCAGCGATAAGTGCGCCAAAAAAACTGGCATGGCCAACACCTGCGAGCAATCTGTTTGTCGAAAATGCAGTACGTTTCGACGGGTACTGAACCTGCGTAGAGACAGCACATGGCTACACGTTTGTTGACATTTGAGCCGTCGCTGTAAAATGCGGAAACAGATAATGCTCCTGTCGCAACGCGAAGCCAATGGCCGATATCGCTATCAATGAAGCGTGGGAATATTTTCGCGATGCAAAGTTTAGGAGTCCGCGATGCACATAGAAATCGACGATCTTTCACGCCCGGCCATCCACGCCTTGCTGCAAGAGCATTTGCGCAACATGCGTGCAATCTCGCCACCTGAAAGCGTGCATGCGCTCGATCTCGACAAGCTGCGCAGCCCCGACATCACGTTTTGGACGGCATGGGAGGGTGCACAACTGATCGGTTGTGGCGCGCTCAAGGAGCTCGATCGCCGGCATGGCGAGATCAAATCCATGCGCACTCCCGAAGCGCAGCGTCGCAAAGGTGCAGGCCGGGCGATGCTGACGCACATTATCGAGCAGGCTAAAGCGCGCGGCTATGAACGTCTCAGTCTGGAGACTGGATCGTTTGATGCATTCAAACCGGCCCGGCAACTGTATGAGAGCGTAGGTTTCGTCTACTGCGGTCCGTTCGGGACTTACGGTGAAGATCTGAACAGCATGTTCATGACCTTGCGTTTCTGAACATCGCCAATGAGGCGCGAGCGGTAATTACGTCTGCAACTGCTCCTGACGCGCTTCGGCCAGCATCCAGATGGTGATCTTGCGCACCTCCAGCTTGCTTTGCGTGATGTGGGCGCGCAGCAGGATTTGCGCTTCGGTGGCCTTGCGTTTGGCGATCAGCTTGAGGATTTTGCCGTGTTCTTCATAGGTCGCCAGCACGCGGTTTTTCTTGAGAAAATCGAGCCGGCGCACGATGCGGATTTTTTCCGTCACCTCGGTGTGGATGCGCGTCATTTCTTCGTTGCCTGCAGCGGCCACCAGATTAGTGTGGAAGCTCTCGTCGAGCTCGGCCACCTTGACGGCTTCGCTTTCGCGCTCTTCTTCCGGCACCAGCCAGACCGCATTGAGCGCCAGCAGGCCAGGTGCGAGATCGGGGTTTTGGCACAAGCGCTCGAGCGCCGCCATTTCCAGCACGATGCGCAGGTCGTAGAGATTGTCGAGTCGCTCGAAGTCGATCGGCCGCACCTTCCAGCCGCGCCGAAACCCCACGTCCAGATAGCCTTCGCGTTGCATGCGGAATAGCGCGTCGCGCAGCGGCGTACGCGAGACGCCGTAGGACAGCGCCATTTCGGTTTCGGTGAAGTTGTCGCCCGGCAGCAGACGGAAATTGAAGATGTCTTCCTTGAGCCGGTTGTAAACCTGTTCAGCGAGAGGGTTTGCAGCAGTTACGGTCATGGGGTAACGTCGTCAGTACAAAAAGGAAATCAACAAGATCGGCAACGGCGGATCGTCGTGCATCAAGGCATCAGGCTGACATGCGCGGCAACAATGCGCCAGCCGGCATCCATGCGCACCCAGGTTTGCATCTGGCGGCCGATTTTATCCGAGTCGTCGGCGCTGAACTCGGTACTGACAGTAGCATAGTCGCTGCCGAAGCTCGTGACTACCGTGTGGTGCAGCTTGCGCGAGTGATGCACCGGTGCGCAGGTCTGGCGATATTGGCGTATTGCTTCGCCGCCCAGCAAGATCTCGGCCACGCCATAGCGCACCGTTTGCGGGTCGTACCAGAACCAGCGATCCAGCGCCGGTACATCGTGGATCAGCAGCGCGTGTTCGTAGTCTTTGAATGCTTGTTCGACTTCTGCCACCACGTGCGGCAGGTTGACTTGCATGGTCGTGCTCATGGTGCGGATACTCCGGCGGCGGTGTTGAACGAAGCTTGCAGTGTGGCCAGCGGCGCCTTCCAGCCGACGATGCCGCCTTGTGCGGTCAGCATGGCCAGCGTGGCCTGGTGGAACACCGGGAAATAGCTGGCGCACGCGTCTTCGACGATGAGACACTCATAGCCGCGGTCATTGGCCTCGCGCATCGAGGTCTGCACGCAGACTTCGGTGGTGACGCCGGCAAACCATAAATGCGTGATGCCGCGCTGCTGCAATTGCATGTGCAGTTCGGTGGCGTAAAACGCGCCCTTGCCAGGTTTGTCGATCACCAGCTCGCCGTCCTGCGGTGCCAGCAATGGCAAGATCTGGTTGCCCGGTTCGCCGCGCACCAGGATGCGGCCCATCGGGCCGGCGTCGCCGATGCCCAGGCTGGAGTTGCCGCGTTTGCGTTTGGCCGGCGGGCAGTCTGACAAATCGGGGAGATGCGATTCGCGCGTGTGCACCACCAGCATGTCGTGTTGCCGCGCCAGCGCCAGCAACTTCGCCACGGTCGGTACGATGGTCGCCAGCGGCCGCACATCGTTGCCGAGCACGCTGCCGAAGCCGCCTTCTTCCACGAAATCGCGTTGCATGTCGATCACCACCAGCGCCGTATGGCGGCGCTCGAACTGATAGGGATAGGGCGCGGCGTCGACGGTAATCATGCGGTCTCCAGTTGGACATCGGGTGGCGCGTCGGCGTGGTGACCCGCCATCCAGCGGCCGAGCTCGGCACGGTCGGCGCCGGCGGCGTCGGTGGCGTGGACGATGCTGCCGTCCGTCATCACCAGGATGCGATCCGACAGCTCCAGCAATTCGTCGAGGTCTTCGCTCACCAGCAACACCGCCGCCCCCAGCGCACGCGCCTGCAGCAGCCGCGCATGGATGTCGGCGACCGATGCGAAGTCGAGACCGAACACCGGATTGGCGACGATCAGCACCTTGACGGCGTCTTCCTGGCGCGTTGAGTCGCCCAGTTCGCGCGCCAGCACGGCGCGTTGTACATTGCCGCCCGAGAGCGTGCCGATGGCGCGTTCCGGCACCGGCGGCTTGACGTTGAAAGCGGCGATCAGCGCCTGCGCCTGCTTGCGCATGGCGGCGCGGCTGATGCTCCACGCCAGCCAGCCGCTGCGCCGGAACGGCGCCACGTCGAAGTTGCGCAGCGCCATGTTCTCGGCCACGTTCATGCCGGCAATGCAGGCATTGCGCAGCGGTTCTTCCGGTAGCGCGAAGACCTTGCGTTCACGCATCTCGGTGCGGCTGGCCTGGTAGTCGGCACCGTTGACCTGCACCGCGCCGGACAAGCGGCGGCGCTGGCCCAGCAGGGCTTCGACCAATTCCTTCTGGCCGTTGCCTGAGATGCCGGCCAGGCCGACGATCTCGCCGCGCCTGACCTGCAGCGACAGCGTGTTGACGGCGGTGACGCCGCGATCGTTGAGCACCAGCAGCGAATCAACGTTCAGGCCAATCGGCGCGTCGGCCGGCAGTGGCGGACGGGCGACGCTTTCTTTTTCGACGCGGGCCTGTCCCATCATCCAGTGCGCCAGTTCGGCCGGGCTGGTGTCGGCCACAGCGGCGCTGCCCACCAGCCGACCCTTGCGCAGTACCGTAACATCGTCGGCATAGGCCATCACTTCATGGAATTTGTGCGTGATCATCAACACGGTCAATTCCTTGCGGCGGGTGAGGTCGCGCATCAGGCCGAGTACTTCGTCGGCTTCCTGCGGCGTCAGCACCGAGGTCGGCTCGTCGAGGATCAGCAGGCGCCGGCGCAAATAGAGTTGCTTGAGGATTTCCAGCTTTTGTTTTTCGCCGGCCGACAAGCCGCTGATAGCGCGATCGAGGTCGAGCCGGAACGGCATCGCCGCCATGAATTCTTCCAGCGCCTGGCGCTCCAGGCGCCAGTGGATGCGCCAGTGCAACTGGCCGCGCGCCAGCAGCAGGTTTTCCGCCACCGAGAGGCTGGGCGCCAAAGTGAAGTGCTGATACACCATGCCGAGGCCGAGCGCATTTGGTACGCGCGGGCCGCGAATTTCCACTTCGCGGCGATCGGCCTGGATGATGCCCTGGTCGAGCGGACTGTAGCCGACCAGGCCTTTGACCAGCGTGCTCTTGCCCGCACCGTTTTCGCCCAGCAGCGCGTGGATGGTGCCGGCCTTGATCTTCAGGGACACCTCGTCCAGCGCGCGGAACTCGCCGAAAGATTTGCCGGCGCCGATGACTTCCAGCTCGAGCGCGTGCATGATTATTTTCCCAGCGCTTGCAGCAGTGCAGAGGAGTCCGACACCGCGCCGAACACGCCGCCCTGCATCTTGATCATCGATAGCGCGGCCAAGTGATTGTTGTGGTCGGTGGCGCCGCAGCAGTCGGCCAGCATTACGCATTCGAAGCCGCGATCGTTGGCCTCGCGCATGGTGGTGTGAACGCAGACATCGGTGGTGATGCCGGTCAGGATCAGGTTGCGGATGCCACGCGTGTGCAGCACCAGCTCCAGGTCGGTGGCGCAGAATGAGCCCTTGCCGGGTTTGTCGATGATGATCTCGCCGGTCAGCGGCGCCAGTTCAGGAATGATTTCCCAACCCGGTTCGCCGCGCACCAGGATCTTGCCGCAAGGACCGTCGTCGCCGATGCCCACGCCATCGGTGCCGATACGGCGCGAGCGCCAGCGCTTGTTGGCCGGCAGGTCGGACAGGTCGGGACGATGGCCTTCGCGCGTGTGAATGATGGTGTAGCCGCCGGCACGCATGGCGTTCAGCACATGCTTGATCGGCGTGATCGGTGCGCGCGTGAGTGACAGGTCATAGCCCATCTTGTCGACGTAACCGCCGAGGCCGCAAAAGTCGGTCTGCATATCGATCACGATCAGTGCAGTGTTGCCCGGCTTCAGTGCGCCGTCGTAAGGCCATGGATAAGGTTCGGCCTGGATGAACAATTCGGACATGTCGGTTCTCCGGTAAAAATAACTATCGAGTAAGGCTGAGCTCGCCCGGCGCGCTCGAGAGCGTGCGGTCGGGGCGGCAGGTGATGATCATGATCAGCAAGGTCAGCGCATACGGCGCGGCGTTGAACAGGTAATAGCCCGAGGTCACGCCGACCGCCTGCAACGCCGGGCCGAGTGCGCCGGCGGCGCCGAACAGCAGCGCCGCCAACAGGCAGCGCAGCGGCTGCCAGCGCGCAAAGATCACCAGCGCCACCGCCATCAATCCCTGTCCGCTCGAGAGGCCCTCGTTCCAGCTGCCGGGGTAGTACAGCGACAGATACGCGCCGCCCACTGCCGCCAGGAAACCGCCGCAGGCGGTGGCGACGATGCGCGTGAAATTGATGCGATAGCCGAGCGCGCGCGCCGTCTCGGCATGGTCGCCGACCAGCCGCAATGCCAGTCCCCAACTGGTGCTGGCCAGGCCCCATTGCAGCGCCGCCGCCAGCAGCACGCCGATCAGGAACAAGGCGTTGATTTCCAGCGCGTGATGCAGGTGAGGATTGCTGCTCCAGCGACCCAGGTCGATCGACGGCAACATGGTCGCCTGCGGTTGGATGAAGGGTTTGCCGAGGAAGAAGGCGAGGCCGGTGCCGAGCAGCATCAGTGCAATGCCGAAGGCAATGTCGTTGACGCGCGGCAGCGAACAAACAATCCCATGCAAGGCGCCCAGCAACATGCCCGAGGCGCCTGCCGCCAGCACGCCCAGCCACGCCGAGCCGGAATAGAACGACACCGCATAGCCGGTCATGGCACCGCACACCAGGATGCCTTCCAGTCCCAGGTTCACACGGCCGCCTTTTTCGGTCAGGCATTCGCCCAGGCTGACGAACAGGAAGGGCGTGCCGACGCGGATGGCGCCGGCGAACAAGGCCAGCAGCAAGGTGGTGAAATCGAAATCAGGCATGACTGGTCTCCGCAGTGGTTGCCGGCAGCGGTTGCGCCTGTGCCTGCCAGCGGGTTTTCAGCGCGGCGAGGCGGCCGGTGATGGCTTCCCACGCCAGCAGGTTGCAAAACAGCAGGCCCTGCAAGACCAGCGTGGTGGCGTCAGGCAAATCGAGCCGGCGCTGCAGCAGGCTGCCGCTGGCTTCGACGCCGCCGATGACGACTGCGCAAACGATGATGGCGAGTGGATTCTGGCGCGCCGCAAACGCCACCAGGATGCCGCTGAATCCATAACCTGCCAGCAGCGCGCTATTGGCGCTGCCGTGTACGGCAGTGACTTCAAACATGCCGGCCAGACCAGCCGCAGCGCCGCCCATTGCGCAGGCAATCAGCACCAGGCGATTGACCGGCAAGCCGACCAGGCGCGCGGTGCGGCCGTTGCCGCCGGCAATCGCCATAGCGAAACCGATCACGCTATGACGCAGGAAAATCCACGCCGCCACGCAAGCTAGTGCCCCCCAGACCAAGCCCCAGTGCACGTCGAGGCCGGGCAGGGGATTGATCAGATACGCTTCCGGCAACGGCAAGGTAGACGGTTTGTTGAGACTGGCCGGATCGCGCAGCGGACCTTCGACCAGATGTTTGAACAGCGCCACCGCGATATAGGAAAGCAGCAGGCTTGAAATCGTTTCGTTGACGCCGCGCCATTGGCGCAGGGCGCCGCACAGCGCGATCCAGGCGCCGCCCGCGATCATGGCGATCATGGCCATCGCCGGCAGCATGATCCATGGCGACAGCACCGGCAGGAATGAAGGCAATACTGCCGCAAACAGGCCGCCCATGGCCAGCGCACCTTCACCGCCGATGACGATCAGGCCGACGCGCGCCGGCAGCGCTACGCACAGCGCGGTCAACAACAAAGGCGCCGCGCGCTGCAAGGTGTTTTGCCAGGCGAACATGGAGCCGAAGGCGCCCTGGAAAATCAGCAGGCAGGCTTCGGTAGCGGGCTTGCCCTGCACCAGAAGAAACAACACGAACAGCAACAGTGCGCCGGCCAGCGCGCACAACGTCGGCAATACCGGCGCCAACGTGACGGCAACACGGGCTTTGAGCCTGAAAGTGAAAACACTGTTTTTCGCGCGGTCGTGTGTGGTCATGGCGATCAATGAACGTGAAGGGCGAGAAAAATATTGCGGAGCTAGCCAAGGCGCGTTGCAGCGATGCGTGTCCGTCGCTGCAACGCGCTGCCGTGTCATGTTGCGTAAGCAGTTTTCATACCTGGCCGACGACGCCTGCCACCAGATAGTTCATCTTTTCCAGCGCCACATCGGTCTGCACCTGCGTGGTGCCGGCCGGGATCACCACCGCGCCCTTGTTGTCCTTGATCGGGCCCTTGAAGATCTGGAATTTACCGGCCAGCATCTGCGCCTTCACATCGTCGGCCTTCTTCTTGGCAGCGGCGCTGACGCCGGCGCCGTAAGGCGACATCTTGACGAAGTTGTCCTTCAGGCCGCCGCGCAGGAAGTTGATCATCGGCTTGCCTTCGACCGTGGCTTTGACGATTTCGGTATAAGGCGTAGCCCAGTTCCATTCGGCGCCGGTGAGGTAGCCCTTGGGGGCGAGCGTGGCCTGGCTGGCGTGGTAGCCGCAAGTCATGATGCCGCGCTTTTCGGCAGTCTCGACGATCACCTTGGGGCCGTCGACGTGGCAGGTGATGACGTCGCAACCCAGGTCGATCAGGCTGTTGGCGGCTTCGGCTTCCTTGACCGGCAGCGACCAGTCGCCAGTGAAGATGACGTGTGTGGTGATCGACGGATCAACCGATTGCGCACCGAGTGTGAAGGCGTTGATGTTGCGCAGCACCTGCGGGATCGGCTTGGCGGCGATGAACGCCAGCTTCTTTGACTTGCTCATGTAGCCGGCGACCACGCCGGACAGGTATTCGCACTCTTCGATGTAACCGAAGAAGCTGCCGACGTTCAGCGGATGCTTGCCTTGCGTCCACAAGCCGCCGCAGTGGGCGATGCGCACTTTGGGATATTTCTCTGCGACTTTCAGCACGTGCGGATCGAAGTAGCCGAACGAGGTCGGGAAGATCAGCGACGCGCCGTCCTGCTGGATCATGGCTTCCATGGTCTTTTGCACGGCCACGGTTTCCGGCACTTTCTCTTCTTCGATGACCTTGATGCCGGGCATCTTCTTGATGAGGGCGGCGGCTTGAGCATGCGACTGGTTGTAGCCGAAATCGTCGCGTGCACCGACATAGATGAAGCCCACCGTCAAGGGGGCGGCGGCCAGCAAGTCCAGCGGAAACGCAGCGCCGAGCGCGGCGGCGCCGCTCAGTTTGAGAAAGTCACGACGATTGTTCATCTTTGGCTCCAGTCTGAGGAAACGTTAGTGGTGTTGTTGGCAAAGTGGTGTCGGTAAAAATGGCAAAAACGTGCCGCCAGTTACTTCGGCGGCTGCGCCGTGGCTTCACGCCTGATTTCGGTTTGGAAAATCTCCAGGCTCATCTTCTTGGCTTCGATGAAGCGCGGCTGCGTCAGGGTTTCCACCGTGCGCGGACGAGCATCGTCGTAGTGCAGGATGTGTGCCACCTTGGTCGGGCGCTTGGTCAGCAGCAGGATTTCGTCGGCCAGATAGACCGCTTCTTCGAGATCGTGCGAGACCAGCATCATGGTGGTGCCGGTTTGCATGAACACTTCCTGCAGCTTTTCGCGGATGAACAGCGTCATCTCGAAGTCGAGCGCCGAGAACGGTTCATCGAGGAATAGCACCTCCGGCCCCGGCGCCAATGCGCGCATGATGGAGGCGGTCTGTTGTTGGCCGCCGGACATCTCATACGGATAGCGGTTGAGGTCGAACTTGACGTCGAAGGAAGCCACCAGCTCTTCCACGCGACGCTTGATCTCGACCTTGGATTTGCCTTCCAGCTTGAGCGGATAGGCGATGTTGTCGATGGTGCGCAGCCACGGGAACATCGCTTCGCGGTAGTTCTGGAAGACATAGCCGATCTTGGTGTCGGCCAGCGATTTACCGTCGAACAGGATCTGCCCGGAGTCGATGGGAATCAGGCCGGCGATCATGTTGATCAGCGTCGATTTGCCGCAGCCGTTGGGGCCGAACACCGAGACGATCTTGTTCTTGGGGATGTCGAGATTGAAATCTTCATACAGCGGCCAGCCGGCGAAATATTTCGTCAGGCCGCGAATCGTGATGTGGGTGCCGGGCGGACCAGGTATGAAAGGAACGACCGGCTCTTCGTATTTCAGTTTTGGGGAAATGACGACGCTCATCTTCCGCTCCAGTGGACGATACGTTTTTCGATCACGATGAACACCACGTTCAAGGCATAGCCGAGCGCGCCGGCGGCCAGGATGGCGGCATACATTTCGCGCACATTCAACACTTGCTGGGCATCGATGATTTTATGGCCGAGGCCGTTTTCGGAACCGATGAACATCTCCGCCACGATCACGATCACCAACGCCATCGACACCGCGCTGCGCAGGCCGACGAAGGTCGGCTGCAGGCTCTCCCACAACAACACGTCCTTGAAGATCTGCCAGCGCGAGGCGCCCATCACCTTGGCCGCCATCACGCGCTGCTTGCGGGCGTTGAGCACCCCGTAGGCGCTGTTGAACAAGACGATCAGCAATGCACCGAAGGCAGCGATGGCGACCTTGTTGATGTCCGAAACACCGAAGATCAGCAGGAACAGCGGGATCAGGGCCGATGACGGCGTCGAGCGGAAAAAGTCGATCAGGAACTCGACGCTGCGATAGGCGCGCTCGTTACTGCCCAGCAGGACGCCGAGCGGCACACCGATCACGGCGGCGATGAGGAAGGCTTCCAGCGTGCGCATGAACGTCACCAGGAAATCCAGCAACAGCGGTCCACCGGCGAGGCCGTTGACCAGCGTGATCAACGTTGAGGCCGGCGTCGGCAGCAGGATCGCCTTGATCCAGCCGGCGCGCACCACCAGGTCCCAGATGATGAACAGGGCAATCGGGCCGATGATGGGCAAGCATTTGCCGAGCGCGCGCGGCCTGCGTATTTTTTTGAGGACTGGGGCCGCCGTGGGACGGGCGTCGGCAGCGGCGTCTGGTTTGGCGCTGCCAGCGGCAACGATGGAGTCGGCCATGATCAACCCTTGTAGAGAAGTGAATCAACCATCACGCGCGTAGCGAAGATGCCTTTGTCGACGAACAAGTCATAGAACTTCTGGAAGTAGGCGATATCGCTGGCCTTGAACTCGTTGTAGAGCATGTAGGACGCCAGCGGCACTTCATTGGTGAGCGAGCCTTCGATGGCGGTATAGCCCTTGAGGTAGGGCCGCGCCTTGTCGGGCGACTTGCGGATCAACTCGATGCCACGGGTATAGGCGGCGACGTACTTCTTCGCTTCGAGCGGATGTTTCTTGATGAAATCAGTGGTCAGCGCCGCCGCGCCGCCATGCCAAGGCGCCATCGGATTGCCGAGGATGTATTTGGCGATGACGCCGGCTTCCAGCACCTTGGTGGTGTTGTTCATGCGGCCCACGGTGCCGGTCGGCTCCAGCGTATAGACGGCGTCGACCTGCCCGGCGGCGAGGGCGGCGACGTGCTGGCCGATCGGCAATTCGGTGACGGTGGCGCCGGTAGCGCCGGCGCGTTCGAGTACTGTTTTGGCCAGCGTGACATTCTGGATGCCGGGACCGGAAGCGACCTTCTTGCCCTTGAGTTCAGCGATCGATTTGATGGTGCTGTCTTTCGGCACCAGGAACTCGTCGAGCACGTATTGCGCATTGCTGGGGTTGGTGGCGAAGATCTTGAACAGACCAGGCTGGGCGATTTCACCAATGGCCAGGTTGCCGGCACCGGTGCCGTTGGCGGAACCATCGGCGCGGCCCGACAGCATTGCTTCCATCACTTGCTGGGCACCGGCGAACTTGATCGGCTGCACATCGAGGCCGGCGTCCTTGAAGTAGCCTGCTTCTACCGCGGCGTAGAACGGCAGGCCGGCGGCCACCGGCCAGTAACCGATCCGGATCGGCACGCTTTGCGCGCGCAGGATGGCTGGTGCGCCGCCGAGCGCCAGCGTGGTGGCGACGGTGCCGGCAGTACCGAGAAAGCGGCGTCGTTGCGGCGATTGCGCTTGCGTGCCGGGTTGCTTCGTGAGATCCGTAGTTGCTGCTTTTTTCATGCTGGCTCCGTGGGTGTCGGTGGTGGCGAAGATGAGGTCAGATTTTTGCAGCGAGGTAGGCGGTCCAGCCGCCGTAACCGGTGATGTCGCGGGCATTGTCCAGCGCTGCCGGTTCGCAGATGAAACCTTTGACGCTGCTGCCGTCGGCCAGCTCCATGGTGCCGATGCCGAGCGGCGCCGGGATCGCGGCGACGAAGCTGCCGAAATTGCGCAGCGGCATTTCCCAGACTTCGGTAAGGATGGCGGCACCATCGTCGTCATTGCCGCTGCTGACGCGAACCAGGCCGGGTTTGGCCGGCGTGGTGTTGGCCAGCGCGTAGAGGCGATAGCGTTTGCTGGTGGTGGTGCTGGAATGCAGGCGAGCGCCGGCTTCCAGCAGTTGCCAGTTCAAGGGTTGGCCGCTCAGGTGCGCACCGACCACGCCGACCTTGACGGTCGCCTCATTGAACGGCAATGGTGCAGCGGCGACCGCATCGGCTTGCGCCGCACCGCCCAGCAACTGCTGGAATTGCGCGCCGGCTTCGGCCAGCAAATGGTCGGAACCGGCTGGCCCGATCAGCGTGATCCCGGCCGGCAAGCCGTCTTTACGCCAGACCGCGGGAATCGCCAGCGCCGCCATGTCCATCAGGTTGACGAAGTTGGTGTAGTAGCCGAGCTGCGAGTTGCGCACCACCGGATCGGCTTCCACCGCGGCGATGGTCGGCATGGTGGTGGTGGTCGGCACCAGCAGCAGATCGGTGTTTTGCAGCAGGGTTTCGGCTGTGCGGCGTAGTTCGGCCAGGCGGTATTGGCCGTTGAAGGCGTCGACCGCATCGAACTTGGCGGCTTGCGCGGTGATCTCCCTGACCACCGGGTGAATCGCCTGGTTGTGGATGTCGAAGAACTCGCCCAGCGCGGCGCGGCGCTCGGCCACCCACGGGCCCTGATACAGCAATTGCGCGGCATCGCTGAAGGCGTCGAAGGGAATTTTTGTGATGCTCACACCGGGCATCGCGCTGATTTTTTCCAGCGCTTGTTCATAGGCGAGTTTGGCGTTGTCATCGCCATAGAATTCCGGCTGTTGCGGCACGGCGATGCGATAGCCGCGTCGTTTCACGCCGAGCATCAGCGGGCTGCGCGAATAGGCGTCGCCGGCGTCGAAAGCGGCCGCGCTTTGTAGTACGCGCCAGGCGTCGGCGACGTCGTGCGCGAAAATGGAAATGCAGTCCAGCGTGCGGCAGGCCGGAAACATGCCGCTGGCGCTGAGCAAGCCGCGCGTCGGCTTGAGACCGACCAGGTTATTGAAAGCGGCCGGTACGCGTCCGGAGCCGGCGGTGTCGGTGCCCAGCGAGAACAAGACTTGCCCGAGTGCGACCGCGACCGCCGAGCCCGAGCTGGAGCCGCCCGAGACATATTCCGGGCGTAACGCGTTGCGTACTGCGCCGTAAGGCGAGCGCACGCCGACCAGGCCGGTGGCGAACTGATCCAGATTGGTCTTGCCGATCAGCAGTGCGCCGGCCTGTTGCAGACGTGCGACCACCGTGGCGCTGACTTGCGGCACGTGGCTGAACTCGGGGCAGGCGGCGGTGGTCGGCAGTTCGGCAACGTCGATATTGTCTTTCACCGCAAACGGGATGCCGAACAGCGGCAGCGATTCAAATACCGCCTCGCCTTTGATCTGCAACATCAGGTCGAGCGCAGCAGCCTGCTGTTTGAGTGTTTTTGCCGGCACGCGGCTGATCCAGACTTCGCTGCGTTCGGACTGTTCTATCTGCGTGAGCAGGTCGCCGATCAATTTGCCGGGAGTGAGGTTGCCGGTGCGGTACGACGCCAGTAAATCGGCGATCGTCCGTTGCGGCGACGGGGAGGAATTTTGGCGTAATGTAGTTGCTGACATGGTTATATTCATTCTTGAATACAAGATGAGGAACATTAAGCAGGGAGCGTGCCAGCCGAGCGGGTGGCGTCAGTGAGCGAGTAGTTAAGTTGCCGGAAAGGCAGGTGCTAAAAGGCTTGTGGGTTGAAGGTGGGGATTTGCCGCGAGACGTCGAGCGAAGAAAAGCTGGGCGATGAAAGGGGAGCTGTGGAGGGGAAGTGGGGCGGATGCGTGCGCTTGGCGCGTTGCCATCGCCAAATTGGTGCCTGCACCAAATTATGGTGCAGGCATCAGGTCCTGTTTAATTAACAGGTGCCAGGAACTACTTAGGCCGATTTGCCGCCCAGAAATCCGCTCAGCATATTGCCGATTTGCGCGCCGAGGTCGCTGCCGGCTTCCGGCACTTGTCCGTTCGGCGTCAGGTGATCGACCAGTCCCGGTAGGATTTGCGACAAATGACTGGCGACATCCACTTGAGAAATGCCGGCGGCCTGCGCCAGATTGTTCAATTGTTCGCCGCCCAAGGCCTGTTCGACTTGCTCTCCTGAAATCGGCTGGTTCTGGCCGGTGCCTACCCATGAGGCGACAATATCGCCCAGGCCGGCGTTCTGCAAATTGGCGAGCAAGCCGCCGAGGCCGCCGGCACCGCCTGATGCACCGGATGGATTGTTGACCAACATCGCCAGCACCGCCTGGATCAGCGCGGCTTTGGGATCGCCGCCCGTGTTGTTGCCTGCACCGGCGTTGTTGAGTGCGCCGAGGACGCTATCGAGTAATCCCATCTTGTTCTCCTGAGTCAAAAAAAGCGCCGGCCCGCGCCGGCATTGGCAAGACTGTGTAAAGAAGCGGATGGTTCAATGCGGGCGCCGCAAGCCGGGCGGATTTCGCATCTCGTCGATTTTTGTCTACATCTCGCCCCAGATTGCATTGATCGCCGCCAGCGCGCTCAAGCCGGCGGTCTCGGTGCGCAGCACGCGCGGCCCCATCGACAGCATCAATGCGCCATGTTCGCAGGCCAGTTTTTCTTCGGCGTCGCTGAAGCCGCCTTCGGGGCCGACCATCAGGCTCAGCGCTTGCGCCGGATGGTGGCGCGCCCAGTCGGACAGTGATTGCTCGCCGCGCGGCGACAGCAGGATGCGCTTGTGCAGGTCGCTCTGGGAGATCCAGCGCGGGAAGTCGGTCAGCGGCGACAGTTGCGCCAGGCGATTGCGGCCGCTTTGTTCGGCGGCGGCCTGGATAATGCCTTGCCAGTGGCTTTGTTTCTTTTCGGCGCGCTCGCTGTTGAGGCGGACCACGCAGCGTTGCGCCGCCAGCGGCTGGATCGCGGTGACGCCGAGCTCGACCGCTTTTTCTATGATCCAGTCCATTTTTGAAGCTTCCGGCAGCGCCTGCGCCAGGATCACGGCGTAGGGCAACTCGGCTTCGCGCGGCGAAAAGGTCTTGACCTCGGCGTAGACGCGCTTTTTTTCGATTTCCGTAATGACTGCGGTGTATTCGCCGCCTTCACCATTGAACAGGGTAATCGGATTGCCAGCCTGCATGCGGATGACCTGGATGTGATGCGCGACCGCATCGGGCAAGGCCAGCGTGGTGCCGATGGCGAGGGAATCAGGGCAATAAAAACGAGGCATGATCAAGCAATCCTGAACGTGAGCGCGGGTAGGGCGATGCGCGTGTAAATAAGAGGGCAATATTCTGCGCTCAGGGGCGGCAACTCGGAAAATGACGGGAAATTGCCTGTAGGCATGTTTTGCAGCCCTGGCGGCGATGCTTGATTTTAATTCTTCGGGCTTCTGTCTGGTAAAATACTTGGCTCAGTCTGGCTTGGTCCGGGAGTTCGTCCGGGCCGACCGGCAAGGCATTCGAAATGCGCGTTAATGTATGGCGATCGCACACTATGGTGAAAGCGCATTAACCGCACGATTCGACCGCAATCCGCAACTCTTTGACATCAACATGACTTCCACACTCCCTACCGACAAGATGGCCAACGCGATCCGCGCGCTGGCAATGGACGCAGTACAAAAAGCAAACTCAGGACACCCAGGCGCGCCAATGGGGATGGCGGAAATCGCAGTCGCATTGTGGGCCAAGCACTATCGCCACAACCCGACCAATCCGCAATGGGCCAACCGCGACCGTTTTGTGTTGTCGAACGGACATGGTTCGATGTTGCAATATGCCTTGCTGCACCTGACCGGTTACGACCTGTCGATGGACGAAATCAAGAATTTCCGCCAGTTGCACTCCAAGACCGCCGGCCACCCGGAAGTCCACATCACGCCGGGCGTGGAAACCACTACCGGCCCACTGGGGCAGGGCGTGACGAATGCCGTCGGCATGGCGCTGGCTGAAAAGCTGCTGGCCGCCGAATTCAACAAGCCGGATCTGGCCGTGGTCGATCACTACACGTACGCTTTCGTCGGCGACGGTTGCCTGATGGAAGGCATCTCGCACGAAGCTTGCTCGCTGGCAGGCACGCTGCGCCTGTCCAAGCTGATCGTGCTGTACGACGACAATGGCATCTCCATCGACGGTAAAGTCGAAGGCTGGTTCAAGGACGATACCCCGAAGCGTTTCGAAGCCTATGGCTGGAACGTCATTGCCGGCGTCGACGGTCACAATGTTGAAGCGGTCAACTCCGCCATCCATCAAGCCAAGCTGGCCGACAAGCCGACCCTGATCTGCTGCAAGACCGTGATCGGCAAGGGTTCGCCCAATCTGGCCGGCACCGACAAGGTGCATGGCGCGGCACTGGGCGACAAGGAGGTTGCGGCCGTGCGCGAAGCGCTGGGCTGGACTTCGGCGCCGTTTGAAATCCCGGCCGACATCTACTCCGCATGGGATGGCAAGGTACAAGGCCAGCAACTGGAAGCCGACTGGAACAAGCTGTACCAGGCTTACCAGGCCAAATACCCGGCCGAAGCATCGGAACTGGTGCGTCGCCTGAAGGGCGAATTGCCGGCCGATTTCGATGCCACCGTGCAGGCTTATATCGCCAGCACCATCGAGAAAAAAGAAACCATTGCCACCCGCAAGGCCAGCCAGAACGCCATCCAGGCTTATGCGCAAGCATTGCCTGAATTCCTCGGCGGTTCGGCCGACCTGACCGGCTCCAACCTGACCAACTGGAAGGAATCGGTGGCGGTGCGCGCCGACGTCGCCGGCAACCACATCAACTACGGTGTGCGCGAATTCGGCATGAGCGCGATCATGAACGGCATCGCCCTGCATGGCGGCTACCTGCCGTTCGGCGCCACCTTCCTGACATTCTCCGACTACAGCCGCAATGCCTTGCGCATGGCGGCGCTGATGAAGATCCGTGCGCTGTTCGTGTTCACGCATGACTCCATCGGCCTGGGTGAAGACGGCCCGACCCACCAATCGGTCGAGCATGTTTCCAGCCTGCGCCTGATCCCGAACCTGGATAACTGGCGTCCTTGCGACACGGTAGAAACCGCCGTGGCGTGGGAACAAGCGGTCAAGCGCAATGACGGTCCGAGCACGCTGATTTTCTCGCGCCAGAACCTGCCTTACCAGGAGCGCACTGCGCAACAAGTCGCCGACATCAAGCGCGGCGGCTACATCCTCAAGGAAGCCAAGGATGCCAAGGTGATCCTGATTGCCACCGGTTCGGAAATCGAACTGGCGGTCAAGGCTGCCGACGAACTGGCCGCGCAAGGCATCGCCGCGCGCGTGGTGTCGATGCCATGTACCGATGTATTTGATCGTCAGGATGCCGCCTACAAGGCCAGCGTCCTGCAACGCGGCGTCCCGCGTGTGGCGATCGAAGCCGGCGTGACCTCGACCTGGTACAAGTATGTCGGCCTGGAAGGCGCCGTGGTCGGTATCGACAGCTTCGGCGAATCGGCTCCGGCCGGCGTGCTGTTCAAGCACTTCGGCTTCACCGTCGAAAATGTAGTGGCCAAGGCCAAGCTGATCCTGGCATGAGTGTGCAAGATCCAGACATCACCAACGTCGTCGGCACGGTCACCATCCGCCGCGCGACGGTGGACGATGCCGCGCTGATCGCCCAAGTGCGCGTCGACAGCTGGCGCGCGACTTACCGCGGCATGATGCCGGATGCGTATCTGGACGGCATGAAGGTGCCAGACAGCACGCGCATGTGGATGCGGGTGCTGGGTGCGGCGTCCGATGCCGCCTGCACCTTCGTCGCCGAGATCGACGGCGAAGTGGTTGGTTTCGCCGCCGGCATCACGCTGGCGGAACGCAAGCTCGATTTCGATGCCGAACTGACGGCGCTCTACGTTTTACCCTCGGCTCAGCGCGCCGGCATCGGCCGCCGTTTGCTGACGGAAGTGGCGGCATCTCTGGGCGCGGCAGGTGCGCCCAACATGCTGGTCTGGGTGCTGGCGCAAAACCGCAAGGCGCGTGATTTTTATGCCCGCCTCGGTGCACAGCTGCTGGCTGAACAGACCTTCAAGTGGGACGAACTGGATTTGATCGAAGTCGCCTACGGCTGGCGCGAGATCGCATCCATCGGCAGAATTACTACTGTTTCTTAAGGAGAAAACATGACTATCCGCGTTGCAATCAATGGCTACGGCCGTATCGGCCGCAATATCCTCCGCGCTCATTACCAAGGCGGTAAAAAACACGACATCGAGATCGTGGCCATCAACGACCTGGGCGACCCAAAAACCAATGCCCACCTGACCCAATACGACACCACCCACGGTAAATTTCCTGGCACCGTGACGGTCGACGGCGACGCCATCGTCGTCAACGGCGACCGTATCAAGGTGCTGGCACAGCGCAACCCGGCAGAATTGCCATGGGGCGAGTTGAAGATTGACGTCGTGCTGGAATGCACCGGCTTCTTCACTACCAAGGAAAAGGCTAGCGCCCATCTGAAGGGCGGCGCCAAGAAAGTCATCATCTCCGCGCCGGGCGGCAAGGATGTCGACGCGACGATCGTGTTCGGCGTCAACCACGGCGTGCTGAAGGCCAGCGATACCGTGATCTCCAACGCATCGTGCACCACCAACTGCCTGGCACCGCTGGTTCAGCCGCTGCACGAAAAAATCGGTCTGGTCAACGGCCTGATGACAACCGTGCACGCCTACACCAACGACCAGGTCTTGACTGACGTTTATCACGAAGATCTGCGCCGCGCCCGCTCGGCCACGCAATCGATGATCCCGGCCAAGACCGGCGCCGCTTCCGCAGTCGGCCTGGTGCTGCCTGAACTGAACGGCAAGCTGGACGGTTACGCGATCCGCGTGCCGACCATCAACGTCTCGATCGTCGATCTGTCCTTCATCGCCGCACGCGACACCACGGTGGACGAAGTCAACGCCATCATGAAGGCCGCTTCCGAAGCCGCTCCGCTCAAGGGCATCCTGACTTACAACACCGAGCCGCTGGTGTCGGTAGACTTCAACGGCAATCCGGCATCGTCGAACTTCGATTCGACCCTGACCAAGGTCTCCGGCCGTCTGGTCAAGGTATCGTCGTGGTATGACAATGAATGGGGCTTCTCGAATCGCATGCTGGACACGACTGTGGCATTGGTCGGCGCAAAATAATCGAGCTTGCTCGGGCATTTCCCATTGATCCGGCCTAATTGGGCTTCTTTTCATCGCATGCTTGTCAGGCGTTGTCTAAGAAAATACAGTGGGCGGATCAATGACCAGACTTGCTAGCGCGTTCTGGAAAGGCTGTTGCAAATCCGTTTTGCGATAGCCTTTTTTATTGACGATTTAATAACAGAACTCATTTCATCAATAGCCGTGAGTGTGAACGAGTCCTGTTTGGGAGGTAGTGCAAGGCGCGTCGTGCCGCCAAGGGTGGTCCCCTTGGCAAACGGCGCAACGCAGCAATACGCCCAAACAGGCCGTTCCCTCAGGGTTCTTACTCAAAGAGGCGCTGGCCGCGTTGTGCTCCTTGCACGTAGCACCGCTACGTGACGCGTTGCACGCCTTGCCAGTGCCTCTTTGGGTGAGAACGCATCTCGCGGCTATTGATGAAATGAGTTCTAACCAATCGAGGGATGTAATGTCATCATCGTCACCTTCAACAGCAGCTGCGCGCAGTCGCGGCCTCAAACTGATTGCCGTCGTGGGGCTGACCCTCGCGCTGAGCGCCTGCGACTATGTCGCCAGCTTCAGCAAACCGAAGCAGACACCGGAAGAAGCCAGGGCCGAAGGCATTGCGCTGGGCGCCGGTTGCCGTCAGGCCGGACAAAGCCTGGAAGATTGCTATCAGCGCAATCCGGACAGCCTGAAGGCGGGTATTTTTGCCGGCTGGAAGGATATGCACGAATACATGGCGGCCAAGAATATCCAGACCGTCACGCCGCCACCGCCACCCGTGGCTGACAAGCCGGACGCCGACGCCGATGCCGCCAAGGATGCGCCCAAGGACGAACGCGCCGCACGTCGCGAACGTCGTGAACGCGAACGCATGGAAAAAGAGAAGGCAGCGGGAACGGACAAAGACACCAAAAGCAAGGATAGCGATAGCGACTCCAAAAGTAGCCGCAAAAACCGCGACGACGGTTCGGCCAAAAAATAAGCAGGGCATCCTTGGTATCGACCAGATGCACTTGAATCGGGAATAGCCGCTTGTTCCTGCGATGACGCCCCGCTCGCCGGGGCGTTTTCATGTCGCCGCATCGCATGTTTCGAGGGACGAGCTGACGGGAATGATGTCGCAGCTTTTGCTTTTCGCTCGCAGGCAGTGCATCATGCACGTCTTCCAGCACGCCATGCACGCCAATAACAACATGAACGCACCCCTGATCGTCACATCGCCCGAGAACCACCCGCATGTTCCCGAAACTGCTTTCGGCATCTGGTTTTTGCAGACGCATACCTGGACGCTGCATGTACTTGAGCGCGCGTTCAAGGATCTGGAACCGCTGATTGTCGATCGCCTGCCGTCATATCCAGTGGTGGCCGATGTCGGTTGCGGCTGGGGCCGTTCACTCAAGAAGCTGCACGATCGCTTTGCGCCGCAACGCCTGATCGGCATGGATATCGACCCGGCCATGCTGGAAGCCGCAGGAAAAGAAGCTGAGGCGGCCGGCATTCAGGCTGAGCTGATTCAATGTTCGAGTTCGCACATGACGCTGGAAGACAATAGCGTCGACCTGCTGTTTTGCCATCAGACTTTCCATCATCTGATCGAGCAGGAAGAGGCGATCCAGGAATTTTTCCGCGTGCTCAAACCGGGCGGCATCTTGCTGTTTGCCGAGTCGACCAAGCGCTACATCCATTCCTGGATGATTCGCTTGCTGTTCCGCCATCCTATGGAAGTGCAAAAGACAGCCGATGAATATCTCGCGCTGGTGCGCAGCGCCGGCTTCCAGGTAGCGCCGGGATCGATTTCTTATCCTTACCTGTGGTGGAGCCGCGAAGACCTGGGGCTCATGGAGCGCCTGCTCAAGATCAAGCCGCGCGCCGAGCGCGAAGAAACGCTGATCAATCTGGTGGCGGTCAAGCCGGCCATTTGACTATCTGCAGCCGGTCCGTGCGGACCGGCTGTATTGCGCATCAGCCTCCGAATACCTCCAGCCACAGCCGTTTGACGCTGTCGCTTTCCTTTTGCACGCGCGCCAGCGAGGTCCTGGCGCGCTCTTCGCCTTGCAGGCGGATCTGATGCTGCAGCTTACGGAATAAACGATAGGCGTTGGCGACTTCATCGGCCAGCGCGACGTCGATCAGGCCCAGCGCGCCGCATAATTTCAGCAGCGCGATGTTGCCGATGTCGGCGGTCAACTGCTGGTATTGCGCGGCGTGGCGCAGCACCAGGAACTGCACCAGGAACTCGATATCGATCATGCCGCCGTCGTCGTGCTTGAGATCGAACAGCGTGGAGGGATTGGGATGCGCCTGGTGCAGCTTCATGCGCATGCCCAGCACTTCCTGCGTCAGCTTTTGCGGATCGCGTTCTTGTCGCAGCAAGTCTTCGCGCAGTGCTTCGAAGCGATTGCCGATGGCACTGTCGCCGGCGCAATAGCGCGCGCGCGTGAGGGCCTGGTGTTCCCACACCCAGGCCGAGGTGCGCTGGTATTTTTCAAAGGTCGCAAAGGACGACACCAGCAAACCGCTGGCGCCATCGGGGCGCAGCGCGATATCGATGTCGAACAGCGTGCCGGCCGGCGTGTGCGAGGTCATCCAGGTGATGAAGCGCTGCGCCAGTTTGGCGTACAGGCCAGGCGCTTCCTGATCGTCGTCGTCGTAGAGGAAGACGACGTCGAGGTCGGAGACATAGCCGAGTTCTTTGCCGCCCAGTTTGCCGTAGGCGATCACGGTGAACTGCGGCACTTCGCGATGGCGGTTGGCGACGGTTTGCCAGACTGCCTGGATGGTGGCGGCGACCAGGATGTCGGCCAGCGCCGACAGGTGATCGGCCAGGTGCTCGACGCTCAGATCGCCTTCCAGATCCTGCGCCAGCAGGCGGAACAACTGCGCATGATGCATTTCGCGCAGGATATCCATCTGCCGTTCCGTGTCGCCGGGCGCGGTATCGAGCTGGCGCTGGCAATCTTGGGCAAAGGCCGGCCAGTCGGGCGGCGCCTTGAGGTTGCGGTCATCCAGCAATTCGTCGAGCAGGAGGGGATGCTGGGTCAGGTATTTGGCGGCCCAGTCGCTGGCGGCGATCATACGGATCAGGCGCGTGAGCGCGTAAGGGTATTCGGTCAGCAGCGCCAGATAGGCGGCGCGGCGGGCAATTGCTTCAAAGAAATCCAGCAGCCGGCGCAAGGTCGGCAAGCGGGTATCAGGCATGGCGCCGATGATCGGCAGGGCGGCGTTGATCAGTATGATCAGGCGCGCCCGGCTGGCCTCCGGCAGCGATTGCAGGCGCGGCGATTGCAGCGTCGCCAGCACGCGCTGGGTGGCGGTGTCGACATCGACGAAGCCGAGCGAGCTCAGCGTCGCGGCAATCGACTCGGCGCTTTCGCCGTCGCTCAGTTCGCAGGTGGTGTCGCCGTGGTCGCCGCCGTCGGTGTTGCCGTTGTCCTGCTTGTCGTTGAAGATGGTGTCGAACTGCAGGGCGACGACGCGGCGCTGGGCGTCGAGTGCGGCCAGCAAGGCCGGCACATCGGCATAGCCCATCATTTGCGCGATGATCCACTGGTCGTTTTCATTGGGCGGCAAGGTGTGGGTCTGGGCGTCGTCGAGGTATTGCAGGCGATGTTCGAGATTGCGCAGGAAGGTATAAGCCTCCAGCAATTGCGTGACCACTTCCGGCTCGAGCAGGTTTTTTTCGGCCAGGGTGCGCAGCGTGGCGCGGGTCGAGCGGTCGCGCAGCTCGGGATCGCGGCCGCCGCGGATCAACTGGAATACCTGGCTGACGAATTCAATTTCACGGATGCCGCCGCGGCCGAGTTTGACGTTGTTGCTGCGTTCCGGATGCAGCGACTCCTGGCGTTTGACTTCGGCGCGGATCTGCGCATGCATGGAGCGCAGCGCATCGATCGAGCCGAAATCGAGGTAGCGGCGATAAATGAAGGGGCGGCTGATGGCTTCCAGCGCGGCGATATCGGCGGCGGCGCCGGTCAGCGCGCGCGCCTTGGTCCAGGCGTAGCGCTCCCATTCGCGGCCCTGGCGGATCAGGTATTCCTCGACCATGTTGTGGCTTGCCACCAGCGGACCGGAGCCGCCGTTCGGGCGCAAGGCCATGTCGACCCGGAAGGTGAAGCCGTCTTCAGTGATTTCGGACAATGCCGCGATCAGCTTCTTGCCGAGCCGGATAAAGAATTCGTGGTTCGACAGCGCGCGTTGTTCGGGTGACTCCGTACGGGTGTCGCCATCTTCGGGGTAGACGAAGATCAGGTCGATGTCGGACGAGACGTTCAGTTCCCCACCACCGAGCTTACCCATGCCGAGCACGATCATTTCCTGCGGGTTGCCGGTTTCTTCGCCGATGGGCATGCCGTGGAGCGCGGTCATTTCCTGCATCAGCGCCTGCAAATGGGTTTGCACGGCGAAGTCGGCGAATTGGCTCATGGTGCGCACCACTTCGTCCAGATCGGCCTTACCGCTCAGGTCGCGTTCGATCAGCGTACACACCACCAGATTGCGTAGGCGCCGCATGGGGCCGTTCAGGGCTGCCGCGCCGCCGGCCTTGCCGCCGGCGGCGGCATTCATGTCATTTTGTAAAACGCGCTCGAAAATCGCCGGGTTCAGGGATAATTGGGAAAATTCCGCGAGCTGTCCGGGACGGGACGGGTTGGCATTGGCCCAGCGAGTCAGGAACCGGGACGCTGCTGCACTGTCGAGAAGGGAGATAGTCACAAATTGTCGGATGATGAGTTGAGTGCAAGTTAAAGATGGTAAAGCTGCCATTTTTCGCGATGAGAACACTGGCCGCCACTCTAGGTCAAAACGTCCATCCATGCGATCATGCTAATCGTTTTATTCTACCTTGAGTTTTTACCCTGACCCTGATGTCCGAAGACCAACAAGACGCCCCCGCAACGACTGGCCGCCTGGCAACGGGTTGGCGCATGATGTGGGGCACGGCGCGGGGAACCTACTGCCATCTGAGTACCGCCACCCGATGCGTGATCGGCATCGCCTTCAAGCTGCTGGTGCTGGTGTATTTCATTTTTTGCGCGCTGTTCCTGACGCTGCGCTACGGCATCTTGCCGGAGATCGATCGCTACAAGGGCGACATCGAAAAAATTGCCACGCGCGCGGTCGGCCGTCCGGTCACGATTGCCGACATCGGCGCTTCGTGGAGCGGCTTGCGACCACATCTGGAACTGCGCCAGGTGGTGATCCACGACCAGGCCGGCCAGCCGGCGCTGGCGCTGCCGCAAATCTCGGCAACCTTTTCCTGGACCACGGTGCTGGTCGGCGAACTGCGTTTTGAAAACCTGACCATCACCCGGCCCGACCTGGCGGTCTTGCGCGACGCCACGGGCAAGCTGTTCGTCGCCGGCCTGCCGGTCAGCAGCGACAGCAACAAGAGCGGCGGCGCCGACTGGGTATTGTCGCAACGCGAAATCGTGATTCGCGACGGCAAGATCCGCTGGCGCGACGACAAGCGCGGCGCGCCCGAAGTGGCGCTCACCGACGTCAACCTGGTGCTGCACAATCAATGGCGTTTGCACCAGATGGCGCTCAAGGCCACGCCGCCGGCCGAATACGCCGCACCCATCGACGTGCGCGCCAACTTTTACCACCCCAGTTTCTCCAGCAAGATCTCCGACGTGACACGCTGGAAGGGCACCTTGTACGCCGACCTGCGCAACACCGATCTGGCGGTCTGGAAAGCCTACGTCGACTATCCGCTGGAAGTGAATCAGGGCACCGGATCGGTGCGCGCCTGGCTGGACCTGGACCACACCAAGGTCGCCAACTTTACCGCCGACCTGAGCCTGTCGAACCTGTCTGCGCGGCTGGACAAGAAGCTTGAGCCGCTGCAATTGGCGCACGTCAGCGGCCGCATCTCCGGCAACGAAATGTATGCACCCGACTTGCAGGACGGCATCCCGACCTTTGGCGCCAACGGTCACAAGTTGATGCTGACCAATTTCTCGCTGCAAACCGTTGACGGTTTCGTATTGCCGCCGACCTCGATTTCCGAAGTGTTTGAACCTGCCACGCGTTTTCGTTCGGAAAAGATGCAAGTGGAAGCCAAGTTGCTGGACCTGGAAATGCTGTCGAACCTGGGCGAGCGCTTGCCGCTGACGCCATCGCAGCGCAAATTGCTCGGCGATTTGTCGCCGCGCGGCCAGCTCAAGGATTTCACCGTGCAATGGCAGGGCAGCTATCCCGACGTGCAGTCTTACCGCTTGCGTGGCGACTTCAGTGGCCTCGGCATGCAGCCGCAAGCGGCGCGACCGGCAGTGGCGAAGAGCGCCACGCAGCCGGGACGCGCAGGTGCGCCGGCGCTGCCCGGCTTTTCCAACTTGAGCGGACACATCGACGCCTCTGAAAAAGGCGGCGCGCTGAACCTGGCCTCGCAGAATGTGGTGCTGCAGTTGCCGACGGTGTTTGCCGATCCCGAGCTGCCGTTCGATACGCTCGCGCTCACCAGCCATTGGGAGATACAAAAGACCGAGGCGGTCACGTTCCATCTCGACAGCATGGCGTTTGCGCAGGAAGGCCTGGCGGGCACGCTCAGCGGCACGCATGTGATTCCGTTGCAAGGCAAGTCCTTCGGCAGTATCGACATGAAGGCCAGGCTGTCCACCTTCGACGTGCGCAAGATCGCACGCTTTCTGCCGATGCATACCGCCAAGCCGGCCTCGGACTGGATAGCCGGCGCTCTGCTGGACGGTCGCGCCAGCGATGTCGATATCGTCGCCAAGGGCGACCTGGCCGATTTCCCTTTCCATAACCTCAAGCCGGGCAGCAAGGCCAAGGGCGAGTTCCGGGTCTCGGGCAAGTTCGAGAAACTCAAGGTCAACTATGCGCCTTCGCATCTCGCCAAAGACGGCAAGTCGCCCGAGTGGCCTTTGCTGGAAGATGCCAAGGGTACGGTGTCGATTGACCGCACGCGCCTGGAAATCGTGGCCGACTCCGGCAAGACGCATGGCGTGGCGGTATCCGACGTCAAGGCCACCATTGCCGATTTGCTGAACGCCGAATCGTCGCTGGAAATCGACGGCAATGCCGCCGGCGCGATGCAGGACTTCCTGCTCTACGTCAAAGACAGCCCGGTTGCACACTGGATCGGCAACTTCACCGAAGACAGCAAGGCCACCGGCAACGCCAAGTTGCAATTGAAGTTTCAGTTGCCGCTGCATCACATGGTCGATGCCAGGGTCGAAGGCGGCCTGCAATTGCTGAACAATGACGTCGCCTTGCTGACGGGTTTGCCGACCGTCTATCGCACCAACGGCAAACTGGAATTCAATGAGAAAGGTTTCAACATTCCCGCCATCAAAGGCGTGTTCCTCAATGAACCGGTGGTGGTGGCGGGCGGCACGCAGCATGACGGCAGCACGCTGGTCAAGGTGGACGGTTCGGTGACCGCCGATGGCTTGCGCAAGACTTATAACCAACCGGTCTTGCAACGCATGCTGGAACGCCTGAGCGGCGCGGCGCGTTACAGCGCGACGATTGCCATTCGTCAGCACCAGCCGGAAATCACGATCGATTCCAACCTGCAAGGCCTGGCCTTGAACTTGCCGATGCCGATGCAGAAAGCGGCTAATGAAAGCTGGCCGTTGAAGTTTGAAATCATCGGTCTGAATTCGGAAGATCCGCTGATCCAGCGCGATGAATTGCGGGTGTCGCTGGGCAGCGTCCTATCGGCCCGTTACCGTCGCCAGAAACTGCTCGGCAAGCAGGCCGACTGGGAAGTGCTGAGCGGCGGCATCGGTTTCGGCCAGCCGGCGCCGCAACCGGATAGCGGCCTGGCGATCTACGCCACGGCGAAGACCATGAATCTCGATCAATGGACCGCGTTCCGCGCGGCCATGCTCAAGCAGGGCGATGACAAGGATGGTGGCGAGGGCGAGATGAAACCCGATCCGGCCGTGAGCGCCTATCTGGAGCCAGATGTGATCGCCATGCGAGCAACCGAGTTGATGGTGATGGGCAAGAAGCTCGACAACGTCATCATCGGCGCATCGCATCAACATAAGAGCTGGCAAGTCAATATCGCCTCCGACCAGGCCAGCGGTTATGCATCCTGGAACGAGTCGAATAGCGGCCGCGGGCTGGGGCGCGTCACTGCGCGCCTGGCGACGCTGAATATCCAGAAGGGCGCCGATAGCGGTGTTGGCGATGGGGGCGGCGACAGCGATGTGGCCAACAAGATTCCTGCGCTCGACATCGTCGCCGAAGATTTCCAGCTGTTCGGCAAGAAGCTGGGCCGGCTGGAACTCAATGCCAACAATGTGCGCGTGAGCGTCGGCAGTGAATGGCGCATCAACAAACTGGCGCTGATCAATCCTGATGCCGAACTGCGCGCAGCCGGCAACTGGATGGCCTTCGGCAAGAACAACACGTCCAACCTGACCTACGCGCTGGACATCAATGATGCCGGCAAGCTGCTTGACCGTTTCGGTTTCCTCGGGGTGGTGCGCGGCGGCAAGGGCAAGCTCGACGGCGACGTCAGCTGGAAGGGCTTGCCGTTCTCGCTCGACATCCCTACCTTGAGTGGACAGGTGCATATGGATGTGCACACCGGCCAGTTCCTCAAGGTCGATCCGGGCGCCGCCAAGCTGCTCGGCGTGCTCAATTTGCAAGCCTTGCCGCGCCGCCTGGCGCTGGATTTCCGCGATGTGTTTTCGGAAGGCTTTGCGTTTGACAATATCGTCGGCACCGCGTCCATCGCGCAAGGCATCGCCACCACCGACAACCTGAAGATGACCGGCGTGGCCGCCTCGGTGCTGATGAACGGCTCGGCTGACATTGCCAAAGAGACGCAGAACCTGCATCTGGTGGTGATTCCCGAAGTCAACCTCGGCACGGCGTCGCTGGTGGCGCTGGCGATCAATCCTGTGGTTGGTGTTGGCACCTTCCTGGCACAGCTGTTCTTGCGCAATCCGCTGATGAAGACGCTGACCTTTGAATACAATGTCACCGGCTCATGGAGCGATCCGCTGGTGGTCAAGCAGGAGCGTAATGCCGAGGTCGGCAGCGGCGCCAAACCGGCCGTCAAGTAAGCGCACATCGTGCTTTCATGCGATGCTGCCGGATTGATGTCCGAGATTGGCGCTGCAGTCTGTGCGTGGCGCACCCGAACCCAGCGGAGGCTGAAATGAATCCATCTTATAAAGTCGCGGCGATACAAATGGTGTCGACGCCCGAGGTCGAACAGAACTTTGCCGCCGCCGCCCGGCTGGTCGCGCAGGCGCAGCAGCAGGGCGCGCAACTCGTCTTGTTGCCGGAATATTGGCCCATCATGGGCATGCATGAAAAAATCAAACTCGACCACGCCGAACAGGTCGATGCCGGCAAGATCCAGGATTTCATGGCGACGCTGGCGCGCGAGCACAAGATCTGGCTGATCGGCGGCACGCTGCCGATGGTTTCCGGGGAAGATGGCAAGGTGCTCAATACCTCGCTGGTCTATGATCCCGCAGGCCGGCGCGTGGCGCGTTACGACAAGATCCATTTGTTCAGTTTTGCACGCGGCGAAGAGTCGTATGACGAAGCGCGCACCATCGTCTACGGCAACGACGTCAAGAGCTTCGAGGCGCCGTTCGGCAAGGTTGGCCTGTCGGTGTGCTACGACCTGCGTTTTCCCGAGCTGTACCGGGCCATGGGCGATTGCGCGCTGATTGTGGTACCGGCGGCGTTTACCTACACCACCGGCCAGGCGCACTGGGAGCTGCTGCTGCGCGCCCGCGCGATTGAAAACCAGTGTTATGTGCTGGCGTCGGCGCAGGGCGGCAAGCACGTCAACGGTCGCCGCACCTGGGGTCACAGCATGCTGATCGATCCCTGGGGCGATATCCTCAGCGTGTTGCCCGAGGGGGAAGGCCTTGTTATCGGCGACATTGACCCCCATCGTCTACAATACGTCCGTGAAAGCCTGCCTGCGTTGAAGCACCGCAAGCTATAAGAAGTTGTTGAAAATTAACTATTCCCTATGAAAACATTCGAACCCAATCTCAGCGCGCTCGGTATTGCACGCGATGTCCTGCTCACGCCATTCGGCCTGGACGAAGCCAAGTTGCTGAAAACGCTGGGCACCATGTTCACGCACAAGGTCGACTACGCCGACTTGTACTTCCAGTTCACCAAGAGCGAAGGCTGGAGCCTGGAAGAGGGCATCGTCAAGACCGGCAGTTTCTCGATCGACCAGGGCGTCGGCGTGCGCGCCGTGTCGGGCGACAAGACGGCGTTTTCCTATTCGGATGAAATCTCGGAAGCGATCCTGCTCGACGCTGCTGCGGCCACGCGCACCATCGGTCGCCAGGGCGCCGGCCGCGTCAAGATCGCCGGCAGCATGCAAGCCAACGGCGGTCGTTCGTTGTACCTGCCGCACGATCCGCTGACCTCATTGGATGCGACCGCCAAGGTCCATCTGCTGGAGCGCATCGAGCGCATCGCCCGCGCCAAGGATCCGCGCGTGGTGCAAGTCATGGCCAGCCTGGCCGGTGAATACGACGTGGTGCTGGTGGCGCGCAGCGACGGCATCATCGCCGCCGACATCCGTCCGCTGGTGCGCGTCTCGATCACCGTCATCGCCGAACAAAACGGCCGTCGTGAAATGGGTAGCAGCGGTGGTGGCGGTCGCTACAGCTATGCCTACTTCAGCGACGAGCTGCTGGAAAAATACGCCTCCGAAGCGGTCGCGACTGCGCTGGTGAACCTGGAAGCGCGTCCGGCGCCGGCTGGTCCGATGACCGTGGTGCTTGGACCGGGCTGGCCCGGCATCCTGTTGCACGAAGCCATCGGCCACGGTCTGGAGGGCGACTTCAACCGCAAAGGCTCGAGCACTTTCTCCGGTCGCATCGGCGAACGCGTCGCCGCCAAGGGAGTGACTGTGGTGGATGACGGCACCATCGCCGATCGTCGCGGCTCGCTCAACATCGACGACGAAGGCAATCCGACCCAGTGCACCACGCTGATCGAAGACGGCATCCTGAAGGGCTATATCCAGGACACCATGAATGCGCGCCTGATGAAGATGCCGGTGACCGGCAACGCCCGTCGCGAGTCGTTTGCGCATCTGCCGATGCCCCGCATGACCAACACCTACATGCTGGCAGGCGACAAGGATCCGGCCGAAATTCTGGCCTCGGTGAAGAACGGTTTGTATGCCGTCAATTTCGGCGGCGGTCAGGTCGATATCACCAACGGCAAGTTCGTGTTCTCGGCCAGCGAGGCCTACATGATCGAGAACGGCAAGATTTCCTACCCGGTCAAGGGCGCGACATTGATTGGCAACGGCCCTGACGTTTTGAACCGCGTTTCGCTGATCGGCAACGACATGAAACTCGATTCCGGCGTCGGCGTGTGCGGCAAGGAAGGCCAGAGCGTACCGGTCGGCGTGGGTCAGCCGACCTTGCGTCTGGACGGGGTGACTGTAGGCGGTACGGCATAAATTGTGTATTTGTGGCATTGGATGACGGTTTAAATGCAAGAAAACGTCATTCAGTGCGGTTTTTGTGAAAAATTAATGACCGGTGTTGCCAAAGTCTGGAATTTGTTGCATTATCGTTTTTCGTTGGAATCAACCCTAGATCGAACAATGTCTTTCGCCCGCGCTTACTTCTTTTATTTTTACTTTAGCTATTCCAGCCCCACGGCGGTGAAAAGCGGTAAGCGTTCGTAAGTAGAGACCAAACCGAATTTCTAAAAAACCGCCAGTGATGGCGGTTTTTTTTTACCTATTCGAATCTTCCAAATTCAGATTGCCCCAGGAGAAAAAATGCCGCGCACCGACGATCTACGCATCAGAGAAATGAAAGAACTGACACCCCCATCGCACTTGATCCGCGAATTCGGCGGCAGCGAAAAAGTCGAGAGCACGACTGCGGAATGCCGCACTGCCTTGCATCGCATTCTCCATGGCCAGGACGACCGCGTCATGGTCGTGATCGGCCCGTGTTCGATTCACGACACCAAGGCTGCGATGGAATACGCACGCCGCCTGGTAGTCGAGCGTGAACGCCTCAAGGGCGAGCTCGAAATCGTCATGCGCGTCTACTTCGAAAAGCCGCGCACCACGGTCGGCTGGAAGGGCCTGATCAACGATCCTTACATGGACAACAGCTTCCGCATCAACGACGGCCTGCGCACTGCACGTGAACTGCTGCTGAATATCAACGAGCTGGGCCTGCCGGCCGGCACGGAATTCCTCGACGTGATCAGCCCGCAATACATCGCTGACCTGATCAGCTGGGGCGCCATCGGCGCCCGCACCACTGAATCGCAGGTGCACCGCGAACTGGCTTCCGGCCTGTCGTGCCCGGTTGGTTTTAAAAATGGCACCGACGGCAATATCAAGATCGCCGTCGACGCGATCAAGGCGGCGTCGCAGCCTCACCATTTCCTGTCGGTCACCAAGGGCGGCCACTCGGCCATCGTCTCGACCTCCGGCAATGAGGATTGCCACATCATCCTGCGCGGCGGCAAGACACCGAACTACGATGCCGCCAGCGTGGAAGCGGCGTGCAAGGACATCGCCGCCAGTGGCCTGGCCTCCCGCCTGATGATCGATGCTTCGCATGCCAACAGCTCGAAGAAGCCGGAAAACCAGATCCCGGTCTGCGCCGATATCGCCGGCCAGATCGCCGGTGGCGATACCCGCATCGTCGGCGTGATGGTGGAGTCGAATCTGGTTGCCGGTCGTCAGGACCTGGTGCCGGGCAAGGAACTGACTTACGGTCAATCGGTGACCGACGGCTGCATCGACTGGGAAGAAAGCATCGGCGTGCTGCAAGGCCTGGCCGACGCGGTCAAGCAACGTCGTTTGGCCGGCGACAAGGAGTAATGTGGCCGCGGAGTTTGTCGTCCTGCTCTTGCCCATAAAAAACGCCGGCTGATGCCGGCGTTTTTATCGAGGAAAAAGACTGATCAGTCGCGGAAGTTGTTGAATTCCAGCGGCAGATCTTTGATTTCCTTGCGCAGCATGGCCATTGCCTCCTGCAAATCGTCGCGCTTGGCGCCGGTCACGCGCACGGCGTCGCCCTGGATGCTGGCTTGCACCTTCATTTTGCTGTCCTTGATCACGCGCACGATCTTCTTGGCGTCTTCGGTCTCGATGCCGTTCTTGATCTTGATCACTTGCTTGACCTTGTCGCCGCCGATTTTCTCGATCTTGCCGTGATCAAGGAAGCGCACGTCGACGTTGCGCTTGGTCATCTTGTTGGTCAGCACGTCGCGCACCTGGCCGAGCTGGAATTCGGAATCGGCATAGGCAGTCAGGTCGCGGTCCTTTTGCTCGACGCGGGCGTCGCTGCCCTTGAAGTCGAAACGGGTAGTGATTTCCTTGTTGGCCTGGTCGACGGCATTCTTGACTTCAACCAGATTGGCTTCGGAGACGGTATCAAACGATGGCATGGAGATTTCCTTTATTGTCCTGTGGTGTCCCGAAATGGCGCGCGGCGTAAAGCGGGGCGCTGACACCCGAAAGCCGTGATTTTAACGGACAACCGGATTCCCGGCTACGTCCGTGCTGATTCGCGCCATGTCTGTCGGCGCACCCGGGGTGCTGCGCTATAATCCTGCCCTTATGTTTCCCATTCCGGTACAGCGGGCGTTCTCCCTGCGACATCTCAATACCTTCGGCATTGACGCCAAGGCCTACGCTTACCTGGCGGTCGACAATGTCGACACCTTGCTGGCGGTAAAAAACGACAAGCAATTGTCGCTGTTGCCGCGCCTGATACTGGGCGGCGGCAGCAACTTGTTGTTGACGAAGGATTTTCCAGGGCTGGTGCTGCACATGCGCGGCAGCGGCATGCGCATCGTCGGTGAAGATGACGCCTCGGTCTATGTGCAAGCCTCGGCCGGCGAGACCTGGCACCGCTTCGTGCAATGGACGCTGGACCTCGGCCTGGGCGGGCTGGAAAACCTGGCCTTGATCCCTGGTAGTGTCGGTGCTGCGCCGATCCAGAACATCGGCGCCTACGGCATTGAAGTCAAGGACCGTTTCCACAGCCTGACCGCGTTCGATTTCATCGACGGCAAGAGCTTCACGCTGGACAATGCAGCCTGCCGCTTCGCCTATCGTGACAGCATCTTCAAGCAGGAATTACGCGATCGCGCGGTGGTGCTCGACGTCACCTTCGCCTTGCCCAAGCAATGGCAAGCCAATATGAATTACAGCGACGTCATGCAGGAGCTCGCGTTGCGGCAAATCACGGCGCCCCTGCCGCGCGATATCGCTGACGCTGTCATCGCGATCCGCACGCGCAAGTTGCCCGACCCGGCGCAGATCGGCAATGCCGGCAGCTTCTTCAAGAACCCCATCGTGGCGGCGCAGCAGCGTGACAGCTTGCTGGCGCAGCATGCGCAACTGGTAAGCTACGTCCAGCTCGATGGCAGCTACAAGCTGGCTGCCGGCTGGCTGATCGATCAATGCGGCTGGAAGGGCAAGTCGCTGGGCGCCGCCGGCGTATACGAAAAGCAGGCGCTGGTGCTGGTCAACCGGGGTGGCGCCAGCGGCGAGGAGATTGCGGCGTTGGCGCAGGCGATACAGTCTGATGTACAGGCGAAATTTGGTGTGATGCTGGAACCGGAACCGGTATTTATTTGAGCGGTTCGCACAGTCGATATTGTACGCACAAACAAAAACGCGGCCAGGTTTCCCTGGCCGCGTTTTTTATTGCGCAGCGATGCTGGAAGCGAACCTCAGCCGAAATGGCAGACGTAGTCGACTGTCTCGGTCACGTCGATGTCGAAGCTGGAGTCGCCAGGCACATTGAAGCTGGTGCCGGCTGTATAGGTCTTCCAGGCTTCTTCGCCCTTCAGGCGGACCTTGCAGCTGCCACCGTTGATTTCCATGATTTCGGGCGCGCCAGTGTTGAAGGTCAGCGACGAGGGCAGGATCACGCCGAGCGTCTTCCTGGTGCCGTCGGCAAAAATCACGCTGTGCGAAATGCACTTGCCGTCGAAGTAAACATTGCCCTTTTTCAGGACGCTAACATTGTCGAATTGCGTAGTCATGTGGTCTGGTCTTGGATGAGGATTGCGTGATTACTTGCCGTCTTTGGCATCTTTTTCCAGCAGCGGCAGCGACACGGCAGTGCTGGTCGCCAGCAATCCGGTGCTTTGGTAAATCGCCAGTTTTTGACGGGTGTCGCTGATGTCCAGATTGCGCATGGTCAGTTGGCCGATACGGTCTTGCGGCGAGAATGCGCCTTCGCCCTTTTCCATGGTCAGGCGTTCCGGCTGATAGGTCAGGTTGGCCGACTCGGTGTTGAGGATCGAGTAGTCATTGCCGCGACGCAGTTCGATCGTGACTTCGCCGGTGATGGCGCGCGCGACCCAGCGCTGTGCCGATTCGCGCAACATGATCGCCTGCGAATCGAACCAGCGGCCTTGATACAGCAAGCGACCGAGTTTGCGGCCGTTGTCGCGGTATTGCTCGATGGTGTCTTCGTTGTGGATGCCGGTCAGCAGGCGTTCGTAGGCGATGAACAACAGCGCCAAGCCCGGCGCTTCGTAGATGCCGCGGCTCTTGGCTTCGATGATGCGGTTTTCGATCTGGTCGCTCATGCCGAGGCCATGGCGGCCGCCGATGCGATTGGCTTCCATCATCAGGTCAACCAGGTTGTCGTAGACCACGCCGTTGAGCGCGACCGGACGTCCTTCTTCAAAGCGCACGCTGACCTCTTCGCGCTTGACTTCGACGTCGTCGCGCCAGAACGCCACGCCCATGATCGGTTGCACGATCTTGATACCGCTGTTCAGGTATTCCAGGTCTTTCGCTTCGTGCGTCGCGCCCAACATGTTGGAGTCGGTCGAGTAAGCCTTTTCCACCGACATCTTGTAGTCGAAACCGGACTTGATCATGAACTCGGACATTTCCTTGCGGCCGCCCAGTTCGTCAATGAACTTGGCGTCCAGCCATGGCTTATAGATGCGCAGGTTGGGATTGACCAGCAGGCCGTAGCGGTAGAAACGCTCGATGTCGTTGCCCTTGAAAGTGCTGCCATCGCCCCAGATGTCGACATTGTCTTCGCGCATTGCAGCCACCAGCATGGTGCCGGTGACGGCACGACCCAGCGGCGTGGTGTTGAAGTAAGTGACGCCGGCGGTCGAGATGTGGAATGCACCGCTTTGCAGCGCCGCGATACCTTCCACCACCAGTTGTTCGCGGCAGTCGATCAGGCGCGCCAGTTCAGCGCCGTAGGCCAGTGCCTTCTTCGGGATTTCATTGTAGTCGGGCTCGTCGGGTTGACCCAGGTTCGCGGTGTAGGCGTAAGGGATCGCGCCCTTTTGGCGCATCCAGTGCAGCGCGGCGCTGGTATCGAGGCCACCGGAGAAGGCGATGCCGACTTTTTCGTTGACCGGAACGGATTGCAGAATGTTGGACATGATATTTCTACTAGGTTGTTGTAACTGGGGAGAGTATTAAGCGACTTTGCCGAGCACCAGGTATTCGAGCAAGGCCTTTTGTACATGCAGGCGGTTCTCGGCTTCTTCCCAGACCACCGATTGCGGACCATCGATGACTTCGGCGGAAACTTCCTCGCCGCGGTGCGCCGGCAGGCAGTGCATGAACAGGGCGTCTTTGCGCGCGCGCGCCATCTTGGCCTGGTCAACGATCCAGCCATCGAAAGCTTTCAGGCGGGCCGTGTTTTCGTCTTCGTAACCCATGCTGGTCCAGACGTCGGTGGTGACCAGATCGGCATCCTGGCAGGCATCGGCCGGATTGGCGAAGAAGGTGTAACGCTGATGGCCGGGGCTGACCAGTTTGGGATCGATGTCATAACCCTTGGGGGTCGACACGTTGACGTGGAAGCCGAACACTTGCGCAGCTTGCAGCCACGAATACAGCATGTTGTTGGCGTCGCCGACCCAGGCCACGACCTTGTCCTTGATCGAGCCGCGTTGCTCGATATAGGTGAACACGTCCGCCAGCACCTGGCAGGGATGGTGTTCGTTGGTCAGGCCGTTGATGACTGGTACGCGCGAATAGGCGGCGAAGCGGTCGATGATTTCCTGGCCGAAGGTACGGATCATGATGACGTCGCACATGCGTGACATCACCTGGGCGGCATCTTCAATCGGCTCGCCGCGGCCAAGCTGGCTGTCGCGGGTATTGAGGTAGATTGCGGCGCCGCCGAGCTGGTGCATGCCGGCTTCGAAAGACAGGCGGGTACGAGTCGAATTCTTCTCGAAGACCATCACCAGCGTGCGGTCGGCCAGCGAGTGATGCGGCTCGTAATTCTTGAATTTGCGTTTAATCACACGCGACCGTTCGATCACGTACTCATACTCATCAAGCGTAAAGTCGGAAAACTGCAGGTAGTGTTTGATTGCCATAAATAAAAACGGCGGCCAGTGGCGCCTGCCGCCGATTGTTGTAACTGCTTCAATTATAAGGGATTTGGGCCAAAAAGATACCCAAAAGCAGGTATAACGCCGTCGACAGCGAGGGATGTGCTGGGGTGCAGGTTTGCGGCGCAAAGGCGGTATGCCGGGCAAGTGCATTTAATTGTCTATTTGCCATGCTTCGACGGAAATTTCTGGTTCGCGTTTGAGCTTTCTTGAAGGGCTTCTAGAAGTTCGGTGATTTGTGGCGTGAATCGTCGGTTAGCTTTCTGTAGATGAGAATTATTCGCGTTTAAGTCACTAGAATGCGGCGCTATTACCGCCCCATTTGAGTGACCCTTCATGCCAACTCCACCCTCCCGCCGGCATCTGCGGCTACGCCCGCTGGCCATTGCCGTGTGTTCCATGGCAGCCGGCTTCGACGGCGCCCATGCCGCCGACACCGCCGAAGGCGAGGCCGCCAGCCTGCCGGCGATTGAAATCCGCAGCCAGCGCAGCCATTATGACCCGCGTGCGGCAACGGTCAGCACCGCCACCAAAACCGACAGCGACCCGCGCGAGGTACCGCAGACCATCAACAGCATCCGCGTTGACGAAGTCAGCTCCTACGGCGGGCGGACCTTGGCCGATGCGCTGAGCGGGGTCCCGGGAGTATCGAATGCTTCGGATACGCGTTTTGACTCGTTCAAAATTCGCGGGTTTTCCAGCACCGGCGATCTGTTCCTTGATGGCGTGCGCGACGATGCGCAGTATGTGCGCAGCCTTGGCAACATCGAACGCGTGGAAATATTGAAAGGACCGGCGGCAGTCTTGTATGGACGCGGCAGCGGCGGCGGTGTCATCAACCGCATCAGCAAGCAGCCGGGCCGGGATATGCAGGACAGCGTGGCGCTGAGTGCCGGTAGTTACGGTCGTGTGGGCGCTGCCGCCGACATCAATCAGGTCTTGTCGGATGAGTGGGCGATACGCATCAACGCCGGTCGCGAACATACAGGCAACTTCCGCAACGGTGTCGACGGCACACGGCAATACGTTGCGCCGGCGATCAAATGGGATGACCAACGCACCAGTTGGTTGCTGCAAACGGAATATAACGAATTCGAGCGTACACCCGATCGCGGCATGCCGGCCGGGCGACGCGCCAACGGCAGTTACTACTTGCCACCGGCACCGTTATCGACGACTTACGGCGCGCTCGGACGTGATTTCATCAAGGACGCCAGCAGCAATAGCCGATCTACTTTGGAACACAAGTTCGACAACCAGTGGAAGCTGCGCAATGTCGTCAGTCTGATCGAGCTCGGCAGCCGGTTCGACAACACCTTCGCCGGCGGTCTGGCCGGTCCTGCCAACAGCACGGTGACACGCAGTCGTTTTCAGCAAGATCTGAAACAACGCAATCTGCAAGCGACTCTTGAGCTGGACGGCAAAGTAGCGACTGGCAGCGTGCAGCATCAGTTGCTGATCGGTGCTGAGTACAGTGATGAAAGACGTTTTCCGCGTTTGTGGCGGGCCAACGCGAGGTCGGTGTCTTTGCTGACGCCGAACAATACGCCTGACAATGGCGCGGCACCGACGATTTTTTCCGACAGCATGCATCGCGCCCACGGCTACTCCCTGTATGCACAAGACCAGATCAGTTTGTCGCCACAGTGGCACTTGCTGGTCGGTTTGCGCTGGGATCGCTTTGCAGCCGACTCACGCAGCCAAATCAACAATAGCCGCGCTGAAAAGACGACGTCGGCGCTAAGTCCGCGTGTGGGCGTGGTGTGGTCACCGGTGGCGGATCACAGTTTCTATACCTCCTATACCAAGAACTTCATTCCATCGGGCGGAGCCGATACCGTCGGCCTGGAAACCGGCTCGCGCAGCAATGTGAATACACTTGATCCGCAATTCAGCCGGCAGGTCGAGGTGGGCGTCAAGAGCGATTGGTTCGACAAAAGGATCAGCACCGCGCTGGCCGTATTTCAGCTCGATTTGTACAATCGCCGCACCCAGGTCGCGTCCAGTCCGGACTTGTTTGTACTGACTGGCCTGGAACGTAATCGCGGTGTGGAGCTGAGCGTGAACGGCCAACTGGCGCGGGACTGGTTTATTCGCAGCGGTTACGGCGTGCAGAATGCGCGGGTGGTCGAATCAGGCTCTTGCCGCAGCTGCGGTGTCAGCATCCAAGGCAAGCGTTCTGCAGGCGTGTCCAGCGCCAACGGTAGCTTGTTCATTAGCTACGCGCCCGTGCTGGGTTTCTTTTCCGAAGCCGGCCTGGTGTATGAGGGCGCTCGCTATGTCGACGTCAACAACCAACTCGATCTGCCCGCCTACGTACGCCGGGACGGCAAAATGGGCTATCGTTTCCGCAAGGTGGAAGTGACGTTGGCGGTGACCAACTTGACCAACAAGAATTACTACGTGACGTCCACCGGCTTGTCGCAAATCATGCCCGGCACCCCACGCAGCGCCTCCCTGAGTGTCGCTTACAAATTTTGATTGTTGATGCGCCAAACGAAAAAGCCGCTCCATCGCGAGCGGCTTTTTGACGTTGAGATGAACACTGAATCAGTACAACTTTTGTGACGACTCATGCAACAACTGCACATACAGTTGATGCCGCATGCCGGCAATCTCACCGCTTGCGACCGCTGCCAGCACCGCGCAAGCGGGCTCGCTCAGGTGATGGCAGTTGTAAAACTTGCAGTGGCCGAGATGCGGAGCGAATTCGCGGAAGGCGCGCTCCAGCATGCCTTCGCTCAACTGATACAGGCCGAACTCTTGAAAACCCGGTGAATCGATGATCGCCGTGTCGTCCGTCATCACATACAGCCGCGTGAAGGTGGTGGTATGTTTGCCGGTGTCGAGTGCGGCGGAGATTTCGCGCACGGCGATGTCGGCGTCCGGCACGATCAGGTTGATGATCGATGACTTGCCCATGCCGGACTGACCGATCAGGATCGTGGTCTGGCCTTGCAGCAAGGGCATGATGGTGGCGTGGGTCGCCTCGGGTTGCGCCGTTGCCGACACTTCGTGGATCGGATAGCCCAGCTTGCGGTACACCTCAAGACGTTGCCGCGTGCGCGGCAGCGCTGCTTCGATGTCGGTTTTGTTGAGGATGATGTGGGCGGCGACACCGGCCGATTCCGCCGCCACCAGCGAGCGTGAAATCAGGTCGTCGGTAAAACCCGGTTCGGTCGCCACCACGATGAACAATTGGGTGACGTTGGCGGCCAGCAGTTTGGATTTGTATTGGTCCGAGCGATACAGCAGGGTCTTGCGCTCGGCAATGGATTCGATCACGGCCTGGTTGAGCGAGGTGCGCTTGAGGTTGATCTTGTCGCCGACGGCGACGTCGCTCTTCTTGCCGCGGGTGACGCATTGCAGTTTTTCTTCGCCTACTTGCGCCAGATAGTGGCGGCCGTGGGCGGCGATGACGGTGCCGACTTCAGTACTGTTTTTGGGTGCGCTCATGCTCAGGAAAACGTCTGGTGGAACACGGCATCCACCTTGGCGGCGCAGATGAAATCATTGATCGACAAACCGCCGCGTCCGTCGTTGACGCTGTGGGTATCGAACTTCACCACGCAACGGTTATAGGTCACCACCAGTTCGGGATGGTGATCTTCAGCGTGGATCACGTACGCGATGGCGTTCACGAAGGCCAGCGTCTCGTGGTAATCCTCGAACGAAAACGTTTTACCGAGCTTGCCGTTTTCGAGCGCCCAGCCGGGTACCAGCGGCAGGTGTTGCTGCACCTCGGCATCGCTCAGCGCGGTGACCTGATGTTGGCTCTTTTGCGTGAGCAGCGCTTGTGTGGTCAGTGTCATGATGGTTTCCTTAAGTGCGTCTCAGTGTGCCGGGTTCAGCCGGTCGTGCAGTTTGCCGATGCGCAGGGACGCCGGCGGATGCGAATCGTAAAACGCCGAATGCAACGGATCGGGTGTCAGGGTCGAGGCATTGTCCTCGTACAGCTTGACCAGCGCCGAAACCAGGTCTTGCGCGTTGGTGTGTTGCGCGGCGAAGGCGTCGGCCTCGAACTCGTGCTTGCGCGAGGAGAGCGACGACAACGGCGACAGCAGGAAGGTGAAAATCGGCAAGGCCAGCATGAACAGGATCAGCGCCATCGCATCGTTGCTGCCGAACAGCATCGGGTCGACGCCAAGCCCGGTGTAGAACCAGGCCTGGCCCTTGAGGTAGCCGAGCAAGGCCAGGAACACCAGCGAGATCGCGAACATCACGGCGATGCGCTTGACGATGTGCTTGAGCTTGAAATGGCCCAGTTCATGCGCCAGCACTGCTTCGATTTCATGCGGTGCCAGGCGCGCCAGCAGCGTGTCGAAAAAGACGATGCGCTTGCCCGCGCCGAAGCCGGAGAAATAGGCGTTGCCATGCGCGCTGCGCTTGGAGCCGTCCATCACGAAGAGGCCCTTGGAAGCGAAGCCGACGCGCTGCATCAGGCCCTCGATGCGTGCGCGCAGGCTGTCGTCATCGAGCGGTGTGAACTTGTTGAACAGCGGCGCGATGACGGTTGGGTAGAGCACCAGCATCAACAGCTGGAAGCCGCTCCACACCAGCCACGCATAAAACCACCACAGCGTGCCCGATTTATCCATCAACACCAGGATCACCCACAGCAGCGGCAGGCCGATGGCGGCGCCGATCAGCGCATTCTTGAGCGTGTCGGCGAAGAACAGGCCGCGCGTCATCTTGTTGAAGCCGAAATGCGCTTCCAGCACAAATTGACGGTAATAGTCGAAGGGCAGGTCGATCAGGCCGGAAATCAGCGCGAACGCCACGATCAGGCCCAATTGGTACAGCATGCCGGGACCGCCGAAGGCTTGCAGCAGCAAACTCGACAGCAATTGCAGGCCGCCCAGCAGGGTAAAGCCGACCAGCACGGCCGAATTGACAACCAGCGTGAGCATGCCGAATTTGGTGCGGGCGACGGTGTAATCAGCTGCTTTCTGATGCGCCGCGAGCGGGATCTTTTCGGCGAACTCGGCCGGAACCGCGCTGCGGTGGGCCAGTACGTGGCGGATATGGCGCGAGCTGAGCCAGAAGCGGACGACCAGGGTCAACAGCAGAAAACCAACAAACAAAACCGAAAACGTGAGTGAATACATTCTTTCCCTGTGCGAAAATGGCGGACAGCAAAACCGTTCAAAAAATTCGATGACGATGGCGAATCGAAGGCGACGAGCGACCGACTCAAGCAGCAAATTAAGCAGTGAATGAAGCAAAACCTGCAGAAAGAACAATTATGTCACAAGCCACCGATGCCAACGTTGCCAACGCGGGCGCACCTACTAATACGATCCCGGCCCGGCCGAACGAGTTCAACCTGATTTGGGTGGACATGGAAATGACCGGCCTCGATCCGGACAACGATCGCATCATCGAAGTTGCCGTGGTGGTAACAGATGCCCAGCTCAACGTGATCGGCGAAGGCCCGGTATTTGCGATTCATCAATCCGACGAAATCCTGGACGGTATGGACGCCTGGAACAAGGGCACCCACGGCCGTTCCGGCCTGATCGAGCGCGTCAAGGCGTCGACTGTGACGGAAGAAGAAGCGTCGGCGGCGCTGATTACTTTCCTGAAGCCTTTCGTGCCGGTCGGCAAGTCGCCGATGTGCGGCAATTCGATCTGCCAGGATCGCCGCTTCATGGCGCGCGGCATGCCTAAGCTGGAAGCTTTCTTCCACTACCGCAACCTCGACGTCTCCACGCTCAAGGAGTTGTGCCGCCGCTGGAAGCCTGAACTGGCGAGCGGTTTCAAGAAGCACCAAAAGCACACCGCACTGGCCGACATCATCGAATCCATCGAAGAGCTGAAGTACTACCGCGAGCACTTCATCAAGGAATAATCCTCTGATGAGCATGCCGACGAGGGCGCGCACTTGATCCAGGATCCGTTGTTCTACGCCGCGGCGATCCCGGCGGTGCTGATCGTCGGCATTTCCAAATCCGGCCTGGGCGGCGGTTCGCTCGGCATTCTGTCCATTCCCGTTTTATCGCTGGTCACCTCGCCTTCGGTCGGCGCGGCCATCATGTTGCCGCTGCTGATCGCCATGGACATCATGGGACTGATCACTTTTCGCGGCAAGGGCGACCTGCGCAATCTGCGCATCCTGATTCCGGCCGCGCTGGTGGGCATCGCGGTCGGTGCGCTGACCTTCCGCTTTACTTCCGACGGCATGCTGCGCGGCCTGATCGGTGTGCTGTCGATCAGCTTCGTGGTACAGCGCCTGGCAGGACGTGGTCGTATCTTGACGCCGACCCGGCCGAGCATCGCCAAGGGTTCGTTGTGGGGCGCGATGTCCGGCTTCACCAGCTTCATCGCCAATGCCGGCGGGCCGCCGTTCGTGATTTATCTTGCGCCTCAGCAACTCGACAAGCTGGCGTTCGTTGGCACCTCGGTGGTTTTCTTTTCGGTCATCAACGCGGTCAAGGTTTTGCCGTTCATCTTGCTCGGCCTGTTCGATACGCGCAACCTGACCACCTCGTTGGCCTTGCTGCCGCTGGCACCGGTCGGTTACTGGCTGGGATTGAAGCTGCTGATGAAGGTGAACCAGGTGCGGTTCTATCAGATTACCGTAGCGGCACTGTTCGTGGCCGGCTGCAAGCTGCTGTGGGATGCGACCGGGACTTATCTGTTCTAAGCCCGGCCGGATGCGGGTCTATGCCTTGTCGGCGCCGCAACACTTCTTGTATTTCTTGCCGCTGCCGCAAGGGCAGTCATCGTTGCGACCGGCCTTGGGGCCGTCGCGGCGCACTGTTTCCACCGCCGATTTGCGGTGCGGCAGCCAGTAGCGGTAGATATGCGGGATCGCGGACTCCACTTCGACCGCCAGCTTGTGGGTCTTGACCGGATCCTCCATCAGCGCGATTTCCTCCTCTTCCAGTTCGTCTGAACCGAGCAGGTAAATCGGGCGCATCAATTCGGCCAGGTTGGAATGGAAAATCGGATCCCATTCCTTGGCGCGCAACTGGATGCCTTCCCAGAATCCGCCGGACCAGGCTTCGCCGTCGAGCAGGCTCTTGCCTTCGTGTTCGCGTTCGCAGAACAGCGGTTCGTATTCCTTGGGCGCGACTTCCAGGGTGATGGCGATTTCGTTCATGCTGCGCGCAATCAGGCCGGTGATGCGTTCGGTTTCCTTGGGCGATTTGAACTTGGGCGTGTCTTCCGGCTGGCTGCCCCAGACGCGCGGCAGCCATTCGGCCATCAGCACTTCTTGCGGGCCGATTACCAGCGCAGTCAGGAAACCATGCAGCGTGTCCATGGTCATGGCGTCGTCCGCACAGCGGTCGGACAGCAGGAAGTCGTCGAGTTCGTCGAACTCTTCGTCGGAGAGAGGTTGGTCCAGTTGCATGATGGTCATCTGTGTTGCGAATAAAACCGCAGTTTAATTCCAATCGGCTGCGGAGGCGAGGATTACCGCAGCGTGGCGCGGACACGTACAATACCGCCATGACCGATTCCACCACCGTATTCAACTTCGCCGGGCTGTCGCCGGACACCGTGCTCGATGCACTCGATAGCGTCGGCCTGTATGGCGACGGTCGCCTGCTGGCGCTCAACAGCTATGAGAACCGGGTCTATCAGGTCGGTATGGAAGACGGGCCGCCGCTGGTGGCGAAATTCTATCGCCCGCAACGCTGGAGCGATGAGGCAATTCTCGAAGAACACGCCTTTGTCGACGAACTGGTCGCACAAGAAATCCCGGTGGTGCCGGCAATGCAACTCGCCAATGGCCGCAGCCTGCAAGAATTCCAGGGCTTTCGCTTCACCGCCTTCACGCGTCACGGCGGTCGTGCGCCCGAGCTCGACAATCCCGACACGCTGGAATGGCTGGGCCGCTTCATCGGCCGCATCCACGCGGTCGGCATGCAGCGGCCTTTCGCACACCGGCCGGCGCTCAACATGGCCACCTTCGGCGAAGAGCCGCGCGACTATCTGCTGGCCCATGATTTCATCCCCATGGATGTGCTGACGTCCTACACGACCACGGTCGATCAGGCGCTGGCAGGCGTGCGTCGTTGTTTCGAGCGCGCCGGCGATGTTCGGCAATTGCGCCTGCATGGCGACTGCCACGTCGGCAATGTCTTGTGGACCGACGCCGGGCCGCATTTCGTTGACTTTGACGATAGCCGCAGCGGGCCGGCGATCCAGGATTTGTGGATGCTGTTGTCGGGCGAACGCGGCGAGATGGTGCGCCAGTTGTCCGACTTGCTGGCCGGCTACGAAAGCTTCTGCGAATTCGACCAACGCGAGTTGTACCTGATCGAGGCCTTGCGCACCTTGCGCTTGATCCATTACTCGGCCTGGCTGGCGCGGCGCTGGGAAGATCCGGCGTTTCCGCAAGCCTTCCCGTGGTTCAACACGCAACGTTATTGGCAAGACCGGATTTTGGAATTGCGCGAGCAGATCGCGCTGATGGATGAACCGCCCTTGTGGCCCTTATAAAACAAGTGAGGAAACAATGCGTGTGCAACGCTGCGCCTGGGTCAATCTCGACAATCCGCGCTACGTGACTTACCACGATGAAGAATGGGGCGTGCCTTGCCATGACGAGACGCGCCTGTTCGAGATGCTCAACCTGGAAGGCGCGCAAGCCGGCCTGAGCTGGGAAACCGTGCTCAACAAGCGCGAGACTTACCGCGCCGCCTTCGATCAGTGGGATCCGGAAAAGATTGCGCGTTACAACAGCGCCAAGGTCGCCAAGCTGCTGCTGGACCCCGGCATTATCCGCAATCGCCTGAAGGTGGCCGCGACCATCACCAATGCGCAACACTATCTGAAGCTGCGCGATGAAGTCGGCGGGCTTGATCCTTTCCTGTGGGCGTATGTCGGCGGCAAGCCTATCCGCAACAAGTGGATCAGCCTGGGCGAAGCACCGGCCAAGACGCCGCTGTCGGATCAATTATCGAAAGACCTCGCCAAGCGCGGCTTCAAGTTCGTCGGCTCGACCATCATTTACGCCTACATGCAGGGCATCGGCATGATCGACGACCATGTGGTTGGTTGCCATTGCCATGGCAAGAAATATAAATAGCCCTACGGCCTTCGCTCATCCTTGTCGTTCCAGCGAACGCGGGAACCCAGCGTCGTTGCCCGGTTTGCGAAGTATGAGGCTCGATCCCGGCGTGCGCCGGGATGACGGAAACGAGAAATAGCGCCGACAGTATTGATCGCGCAAGAAAAAGCCCGCGCTCCTTTGAAGAGTGCGGGCTTTTTTGTATGCAGCGAACTGCCGCTGCACAAGACGCAGAGAAAGCTTATACGTCCAGTTGCGAAACGAACTTGGTGTTGACGTAAGCTTCGATCGCTTCGGTGCCGCCTTCGGAACCGTAGCCGCTATCCTTGATGCCGCCGAACGGCACTTCCGGTAGGGCCAGGCCGAGATGGTTGATGGTGATCATGCCGCTTTCAATGCGTGAAGACAGGGCATGCTTGGTCTGCGCCGACTTGGCGTAGGCATAAGCAGCCAGGCCGAACGGCAGGCGATTGGCTTCGGCGATGACTTCATCGAGGGTCTCGAAGGAGTTGATCAGCGCCAGTGGGCCGAACGGCTCTTCATTCATCGCGCGCGCCGACAAAGGCACATTGGTCAGCACGGTCGGTTCGAAGAAATAACCCTTGTCGCCCACGCGCTTGCCGCCGAAACGCAATTGTGCGCCTTGTTCGACGGCATCGCTGATCAGCGCTTCCAGCGCCGGGATGCGGCGCTTGTTGGCGACCGGGCCCATGGTGGTGCCGGCTGTCATGCCGTCGCCCACCTTGAGCAGGCTGGCGGCAGTGATGAACTTGTCGACGAAGGCGTCAAACACTTTCTTTTGCACCAGGAAGCGGGTCGGCGAGACGCACACCTGACCGGCGTTGCGGAACTTGGCCATCGCCAATTGCTTGGCGGCGGCGTCGATGTCGGCGTCGTCGAACACGATCGCCGGCGCGTGACCGCCCAGTTCCATCGTGGCGCGCTTCATGTGGGTGCCGGCCAATGCCGCCAGTTGCTTGCCGACCGGAGTCGAGCCGGTGAAGGAGATCTTCTTGATGGTCGGATGCGGGATCAGGTATTCGGAAATTTCCGACGGCACGCCATAGACCAGGTTGACCACACCTTCCGGAATACCGGCATCGGCAAACGCGCGGATGAGTTCGGCCGGCGAGGCGGGGGTTTCTTCCGGTGCCTTGACGATGATCGAGCAGCCGGCGGCCAAGGCCGCGGACAGCTTGCGCACCACCTGGTTGAGCGGGAAATTCCAGGGCGTGAACGCGGCCACCGGACCGACCGGTTCTTTGATCACCATTTGATAGGCGTTCGGCACGCGTGCCGGCACCAGGCGGCCATAAGTGCGGCGGGCTTCTTCGGCGAACCAGTCGATGGTGTCGGCGGCGCCCAGGGTTTCGGCCTTGGCTTCAGCCAGCGGTTTGCCTTGTTCCAGTGTCATCAGTTGGGCCACTTCATCGGCGCGCTCGCGCAGGATATTGGCGGCCTTGCGCATGATCTTGGAGCGCTCGAAGGCAGAGGTGTTGCGCCAGGTGTCGAAACCCTTTTGCGCGGATGCCAGGGCGGCGTCGAGGTCTTGCTTGTTGGCGTGGGCGATGTGGCCGATGACTTCTTCAGTGGCCGGATTGACAACTGGAATAGTGCGGTCGGAGGCACTGGCAGTCCAGCGACCATTGATGAAGAGTTGAACGTCTTTGTACATGATGGGTATCTCTTTGCAAAATCGAATGGATAAATGGATGTGAAGCAGAATTTTGAAATCACATCCGGCGGAAAGGCTTGCGGAAATGAGTGGCGTATGCCGTACCTTCGTTATACCACGGCTGGGAATTTGCGTCCGGGCAAGGCGAAAAAATGCAATGAACCTGGGCGCAATACGGCATCAGGCTGCGCTGGTTGCTCAGCGGCGCGAGGAATTCATGCCGCAGGTAGCCGTGAGCGGCATTACTTTATTGAAGCCGGCCATGCGCAATTCGACCGCCGCCTTAAATGTCGCGCCGGCAGGAATCGACGTGGGGTCGATGGGGTGACAGATTCAGTTCAATCCGGAACGGCGTCATGAATACAGTCATCGGCTGTGAGGAGCAGTCGGCGACGCAACATTTGTGCATGTCATAGGGGGTTGCATAAAAATGAAAATATTTTCATTTTTCTTGACAGTCTTTTTATCCGAGGACAGAATGGGGCAAGCAGGGCAGAACCTCGGTCGAGTCAAGAGCGGGCGAGGTGGCCGGTGAGTGTGCGATAACGACTTTCCGAAGAGGGCAAGACGACCGCAGTAAAAATGGCAACAACTGGAGGAGCAAGTGCTCATGCTTAAAGGCGCGTCCGTTGCTGCCGTGTAAAGCATAGTGGCGTCGAATGGTGCATCGTAGGGGTGAAAATGTTAGTGATTGGCTACGTACCGACAAACATCAACGGGATGGCCGTGCGACCAGTGATGAGGTGCTACTTGCTGCCGAGTTTGCCACGATCGGAGGGGGCGCTTCCCACCGGAGGTTCGGGCGCAGCAAAAAAAGGATGCGCGACAGTACACAAGTACACGTTCGTTATCCACTCGGAGTCTTCCTCTTTTGCAGGAGGGGGGCACCTCAGGCAGTAACGGCGTGAGCTTTTCCATCGCCGTGTGCGGATTGCTTTATTTTTGTTTTTTATCATGTCCCATCAAACGCCTCCGACGCGACGAACAATGACAGGCTTTTGTTAGCAGTTCTTATCACAACGTCGTCGACAAGAGAAACGAGGATTTTTATGGTGCCTAAAAAAGTCACATTGGACGATAAGTACACGCTTGTCGAGGGACGTATTTTTATTACGGGCACGCAGGCACTGGTACGTCTCCCAATGACGCAGCACCTGCGTGACCGTCAGCGTGGCTACAACACCGCTGGCTATATTAGTGGCTATCGAGGCTCCCCGCTTGGGGCGCTTGATGATCAGCTAGGAAAAGCGGGGAAATATCTCGAAGCGCACAACGTTGTATTTGTTCCTGGCGTTAATGAGGAGTTGGCCGCTACGGCGGTGTGGGGTTCTCAGCAGGCTGAAATCGGGGGGGAAGGCAAGTACGACGGCGTGTTCGCGCTTTGGTACGGCAAAGGGCCCGGTGTTGATCGAAGCGGCGATGCATTTCGGCACGCCAACCTGGCAGGGACATCCAAGATGGGGGGCGTGCTTGTCGTCATGGGAGATGACCACACGTGCGAGTCATCTTCTACGTGCCATCAAAGCGAATTCGCGATGATGGACGCGATGATTCCCGTATTGAGCCCAGCCGGTGTACAGGAGATTCTCGACTACGGTGTGATTGGTTGGGCTTTGTCCCGGTACAGCGGTTGTTGGGTGGGGCTGAAGTGCGTCAAAGACACGGTCGAGGCCACTGCATCGATCAACGTTGATATCAATCGAGTCTGCATAACGATGCCTGATGGCGTATCGCTACCAGAGGACGGGATCAACATTCGGCAGCCGGATACGCCGCATGCGCAGGAGAGCCGTCTTCATCGCTACAAACTTGGTGCAGTTCTGGCATTCGCACGCAGCAATCGGATCGATCGGAGCGTCATCGACGGACCGGTTGCAAGGTTGGGAGTCATTACCCACGGCAAGAGCTACCTCGATGTCCAGCAGGCGCTGGATAATCTGAATCTGTCAGAGCAAGCCGCCGCAGAGCTTGGCTTGCGCCTTTACAAGGTTGGGATGCCTTGGCCACTCGAACCGGAAGGCGCGGCTGAGTTCGCCAATGGATTGGACACGATTCTTGTCGTAGAGGAGAAGCGCAGCCTGATTGAGTTCCAGCTCAAGGAGCAACTGTACGGCCGGCGCGAAGCACCCGCTATCGTAGGCAAGCTCGATGAGCAAGGCGAGACGCTATTTCAATCGGAGATGGCATTGGACGCCAATCAAATAGCAATTGCGATTGGCGAGCGCTTGTTGGCATTGACGGAGTCTGAAACGCTGCGCAAACGCCTCGAAGAGATTCGTGCATACCGTGCGCCAAAGGGTATTGTCGACATCTTGTCGCGTAGTTTTTACTTCTGCAGCGGCTGTCCGCATAGTTCTTCCACGGTCCTGCCGCAAGGAAGCAAAGCATACGCCGGTATCGGCTGTAGCTGGATGGCCCAGTCGATGGACCGCTCCACGATGGGCTATACGCAAATGGGTTCAGAAGGAATGTCTTGGGTTGGTGAGGCACCGTTCTCCCATCGCAAACATATGTTTCAAAATATCGGTGACGGAACGTACTTTCATTCAGGACTGCTGGCGATCCGTGCCGCCGTTGCGGCCAAGACGAACATCACCTACAAAATCCTGTTTAATGACGCCGTCGCCATGACTGGTGGGCAGCGGCATGACGGCCATCTCGATGTGTTTAGCATTGCGCACCAGGTTCATTCTGAAGGGGTCAAGCGGGTCGTCGTTGTTACGGATGAACCAGGAAAGTATTCGGCCGGAATGCGTTGGCCGACCGGTGTGACTATCCATCACAGAGACATGATCGATGTGGTCCAGCGGGACCTACGCGAGATCAATGGCACTACCGTCTTGATTTACGACCAGACCTGCGCGGCGGAAAAACGGCGGCGGCGTAAACGTGGATCGTTTCCAGATCCAGCAAAACGCATCGTCATCAACGATCTGGTCTGCGAAGGTTGCGGTGATTGTGGCGTGAAATCCAACTGCGTCTCGGTACAGCCTCTGGAGACAGAATTCGGCCGGAAAAGAAGAATCGATCAGTCGTCCTGCAATAAGGATTACTCTTGCGTCAAGGGATTCTGCCCAAGCTTCGTTACCGTGCTTGGTGGTCAGCTACGCAAGCCGGAGCGCGTGATGGAAACAACCGTGTTCGCGCCGTTGCCGGATCCGATTCGTCCCTCAATTGAACATCGAACCTACAGTATATTAGTCGCGGGTATGGGTGGAACCGGAGTGGTCACCATTGGTGCGATTCTGGGGATGGCGGCCCACTTGGACGGTCGCGGTTGTGGATTGTTGGACATGGCTGGCCTGGCACAGAAGGGGGGCTCGGTCTGGAGCCACATCCGGTTAGGACAATCGCCCGAATCGATCAAGGCTATCCGCATCGCTGCAGGTGGTGCAGATCTGGTTCTGGGATGCGACTTAATCGTTGCAGGAAACTCGAAGACCCTCGCCACGACGAACTGTGGTCGCACCAGAATGCTGGTGAATACACTCGAAATGATGCCTGGCGACTTCACCCGCAATGCTGACATGCAGTATCCGGGTCGAGGGCTCCGCGCGAACGTGATCGACGCCGTGGGAAAAGAGAACGCGGAGTTCATTGACGCCGGTCGCATCGCCACCTCGCTCGTGGGCGATAGCATTGCTGCCAACATGTTCATGCTCGGTTTCGCGTATCAACGCGGCTTGATTCCGATTTCAGCCGAGTCCATTGAAGCTGCAATTGTCCTGAATGGCACTGCTCATAAAATGAACCAAGAAGCCTTCCTCTGGGGGCGCCGCGCAGCGATGGATTTAAAGGCGGTCGAGCATGTTCTGGTATCGGATATCGCGATGCTGAAAAGCAGCATATGTCCGTTGCCTGCGACGAATCTGGCGGAAGTCATTGAGACGCGTAGAGAATTTTTGGTCAATTATCAACATGCTGCCTATGCACAAAAGTACCTCGATCTGGTGGAGCGTGTGCGGACCGTTGAGCAGAATTCATTTTCAGGAGAAATCGCTTTGACCGAGGCCGTGGCGAAGTACTATTTCAAGCTGTTGGCCATAAAAGATGAGTACGAGGTCGCGCGACTTCACGTTCAATCTGGATTTCTTGACAGTGTGTCGCAGCAGTTCGAGGGCGACTACAAGCTCGTCTTTAACCTGGCGCCTCCGCTTTTTTCTAAACGCGATCAAGTCACCGGGGAACCGAAGAAGAGTGAATTCGGACCATGGATCATTCCCGCGATGCGCATCTTGGCGAAGCTGCGTTTCCTGCGCGGTACTGGATTCGACATCTTCGGTTATACAAAGGAGCGGCGTTGGGAACGATCGCTGATTATGCGGTATGAAGAAAATATCATGAGCGCCTTGTCTATTCTAGAAAAAAGCAAAGACATAACGCGTCACAAGATCGCCGTCGCACTGGCTTGTCTGCCTGAGCAGATACGCGGCTACGGCCACGTGAGGGTCAGAAGTTTCGAGCCGGTACGCGAGCGCGAGCGGGAACTGCTCGATGCTTTGCAACGGAAAGTCGTTCCGGTAAGGCAGGCCGCCTGAGCAACAACTGAACCAGGTTCCGGGCTTGTAGCAGAGCGCGATGTACTGCGCGCACGGTGGCGCTGGCTCAGACCTGCGATGCTACTCCGGCCGTGTGCCGAGATGAGCCATCATCTGGGTTGCCTGGTACCCGCCTCTCGCGCCGCCGATCCCGCGACAGCGATCTCATGTCTATTGCTTTCATCTCAAGTACACAAGGCCTACTTCAAATAGTTCAAGTTAAAGACTTCCGGATCAATAACTTCACATCGGGATACGTTGGAGGGGAAAGGTCAACATTCCTGTCGCAAGGAACTCAGGATCTTGCTGTCGTTGAAAAAATCTACCGAAATTAGAATTGATATGCGCAGGTTATTTCACTTTTCTGTTGAAAGTCGAAAAAATGGGAGGAAAATTTCACCCCTGCTTCGCTATCATTAATACGCTGACGATACGATTTTTGCTTCGACGACGGGGCAAGTTTAGACCACGTGCTGTTACCGGCGCCCGTATTGACATACACAGTTCACCCGGGCAGGAAAATTAGCAGGACAAACTCTAGTTCAAGGAAATTCGGTTATGAATTTTTACTCATCCCAGTGGCCGACGTCCGGAACTCCCGACCGGATTAGCAGCATCAAGGTGAACCAGATTTGCGACATCGCCGATCTAGCCCGTGACGATCCCGAAGTTATCAAGCTTTGGCTTGGCGAGAGCGATCTCCCTACTCCAGATTTCGTCCGCGACGCTGCCTTTGCGGCTCTATCAGCTGGCCACACGCGCTACACCTATGGATTGGGTGTGCCAGCACTTCGCGAGGCGCTCAGCCGCTACCACCAGCGTCATTGGAATACGCATATCGGCGCTGATCGATTCAGCGTCACCGCGGGTGGAACTCAAGCGATAATGCAAGCGTTCCAAGCGGTCCTCAATCCTGGCGACGAAGTGATCGTACCTGTACCTGCGTGGCCAAATCTTGTCGAGATTGTTAACATTCTTGGCGGAAAAGTGGTTCCAATCTCTTATCAGGTAAATGAGAATGGCGGTTTTCACCTGAACCTGGATGAGCTCTGTGCGGCGGTGACTCCAAAGACCCGCGTCATCGCCATTAATTCTCCATCCAATCCTACTGGATGGATCATGCCTCGCGAACAGATGCTCGCCGTGCGCGATTTCGCACGTTCTCGGGGAATCTGGATCGTCTCAGATGAAGTCTATGCGCACTTCATCTATGACGGCTCGCTCGCACCTTCGTTTCTTGAGATTTGCGAGCCAACCGACCGCCTAATCGTCATTAATACGTTCTCAAAAAACTGGTGCATGACTGGATGGCGCGTCGGGTGGATCATCTATCCGCAAGGGATGGACACCATATTCGAAAATCTCAGCCAGTACAATACGACCAGCGTCCCAACGTTCATCCAGCATGCCGCAATAGCAGCACTGGACATGGGAGACGATTTTATTCAATCCCTTGTGCGGCGCTCGGCAGAAGGGCGTCGAATCATTTGTTCGGCGCTTGACCAGTTGCCCCACGTGCACGTCTTTTGGCCAGACGGTACATTCTATTTCTTCTTTTCTGTGGACGGCATGACCAGCGGGCAAGAGATGGCGCGCCGGATTCTCCGCGAGGCTGCCGTTGGTGTTGCCCCCGGCTCTGCCTTTGGCTTCGGAGGAGAAGGCTATCTGCGCGTTTGTTTTGCCGTGGCGCCACCGCTGATTCAGGAAGCAGCCAGCCGTCTTGTCGCATTCTTAGGTAAAGAGGCTGGCTGAAGAACTTTGACTGGAGCTGGTCATCTATTGATTTACGGGTGCTTTCGCACTCGCAAATTAAACGTCAACCGACCCTGAGTCGATCAATGTGTTCTGCGAGCAGTGCGACTTGTCGTTCTGATTTTTTGCATTGTTCAATATTTTTCCGGCTTGCATAGCGGCTTGATAACGTCACCGAATAACGAATTATGTCCCTCTCTGAATTTGCCAAAAATTTCCAATTTGATGCCATCCCACCGGCACAGTTTGATGAGCATTTGCCAGCCAGCGTCGCTTCACAACTGTTTGAGCAAGAGGCCATTGTGTTTGTCGTTGGCGACGAGGACTCTGACACAGCTCAGTTTAGTACGCGTTACGGATTCGGCCTTGATGACTGCGCCAACACCATTGTGCTCCGTTATAAGAAAGAGGGCTCGGAACACTATGCTGCAGTCGTCACTCTTGGCTCTCGCCGCCTGGACGTCAATGGCGCAGTCAAAGAACGGCTCGGAGCGAGCCGCTTGTCTTTCGCGAAGCGAGATGTGGCAACTGAGATTACGGGTATGGAGTTTGGCGGAATTACCGCGTTCGGCTTGCCGACGGGGATACGCATCCTGATTGACAAGGCCGTAATGGATCGCCGGTATATCGTGATGGGGGCGGGAGTTCGAAAGGCAAAAATTCTCCTGCCGCCAGGACTTTTGAACCGACTCGCACAAGTTGATATCGCACCTCTGTCGTTCACGCCGCTATAAAACCTTCGTGCATGAAAGTGTTTCCACCGGACGAGACGCTTGCGCTAGCCACGCCCAAGCGGAGTAAGGTCAAGGCCGACTTGTGAAGCAAACACTTGTCGACGCTGTGAAGCGTGGGGCTCACTCCTCTGCCTTCAGCATGTCATCGACGACCTTCTTCGCGTCGCCAGCCGTGTTGCAGATGGCTTCGTTGGAGAGGTTTTGCAAGCCTCTTTGCAACCATCGGATCGATCACAACGAACCTTTACGCACGCTTAGGAGTTCGTCCGGGGCGATCAACAATAGGCACGCCGCCGATTCGGATTTTTGTTCATGACGCCACGGTCGATAAGTGGGCATTCGTCAAAGGCCATCCCTCAAAAGGTTTGATTTCCTTTAGGACGAATGTCGTATGCATTTCCTTTATGCGCGGAAGTCTCCTGAGCACCGTTGTCGCGAAATCGCTATAAGCGTCGAGATCCTGTATGGCAACCTGAAGCAGGAAATCAGCGTCCCCGGCGATGGTATAGCACGCGACGACCTCCTCCAGGCGAAGAACATCCGTCTCAAATTGACGTGCCTCTTCGGCGCTATGCCCGTCGATTTTTACTCGTATAAAGGCAAGCACACCTAACCCAATCTTACGCCTGTCAAATACCGCACGATATCCCTGGATGATGCCCGCCTCTTCTAGTTGGCGAACTCTTCGCCAACATGCCGAAGTCGACATCCCCACATGCTCTGCAAGCGCCTGGTTCGTGAGTTGGCCTTCTTGTTGCAGGGTCGTCAGGATCTTGATGTCATTGGCCATGATGGAGTTTGAAAAAATCTACCAAGGAAAGGATTTATGCATGCAGTTTATTTCATTTTCTAGCAGCGATGAAGAAAAATAGGGTGAAAATTTCACCTTCGTTTCTCTATGATATATGGCTTGGCGATACAGTTTTTCTTCGCCAGCGAGTACAAATTCGGACCGCGCGTAACGCCCACGCTTCTTGCCAGAAACGGTCAAGGAGAAACTTGCAATCATGACGAGCAGAACTGCTCTACGTGTCCCGCCTATTAGCATGTTCGTATTGCGAATAGGTGAGTGTTGCAGTTCCTTGTTTTCTTAAGTCCTAGGAGGATGTTATGCAATTTCACATTAAAATAATCCCGTTGGCTGTGGCTATTACTGGCGCGTTTGCAGTTGCTGCTTCTGCGCAGGAGGTGGTGAAGATCGGCGAGGTCGGCCCGCTTACCGGCCCCGTCGCCCATCTGGGCAAGGACATTCAGAATGGCGCCCTGATGGCCATTGATGAACTCAATGCAGAAGGTGCCATGATCGGCGGCAAGAAAGTGAAATTTGAATTGGTGTCGGAAGATGACGGCGGTGATCCGAAACAAGCTACTGCCGCCGCACAGAAGTTGGTCGACAATAAAGTCAATGGCGTCATCGGTCACATGAACTCGGGCACCACTATCCCTGCGTCAAAGATCTACTACGATGCCGGCATCCCGCAAATCTCACCATCGGCTACCAATCCAAAATATACTCGACAAGGCTTTAATACCGCGTTCCGTGTGGTTGCCAATGATGGCCAATTGGGAGGCGCGCTGGGTCGTTACGCAGTCGAAAAACTGCACGCCAAGAACATCGCAGTGATCGATGATCGTACCGCCTATGGTCAAGGGATTGCGGAAGAATTCAGTAAAGGTGCCAGGAAAGGAGGGGCCAACATCGTGGCAACACAGTTCACCAACGACAAGGCAACCGACTTCAACGCCATTCTGACCGCGATCAAATCCAAGAATCCAGATTTGGTGTTCTTCGGCGGTATGGATGCCGTTGGTGGCCCGATGTTACGCCAAATGAAGCAACTCGGGATCAAAGTTAAGTTCATGGGGGGGGACGGCATATGTACGGCAGAGTTGCCCAAAGTGGGCGGCGAAGGATTGCGAGACAATCAGGTCGTCTGCGCGGAAGCCGGTGGTGTTGAAGAGTCCGAGAAAAAAGGCCTTGATGACTTCAAGGCTGCTTATAAGAAGAGGTTTGGTATTGACGTCGCGGCTTATTCTCCCTATGCCTATGACGCTGTCATGATCATGGTCGATGCCATGCAAAAAGCGGGATCCGCACAACCCGCAAAGTACCTGCCTGAGTTGGCAAAAATTTACCACAAAGGCGTCAGCGGTAGTATCGCCTTCGACGCGAAAGGCGATCTCAGGGACGGTGCATTGACCTTGTATACCTACGTAGATGGCAAACGCCAACAACTGGCCGTCACTAAATCAATAAGGTAATCCCCGGTAAAGTTCTGGTCACTGCCTGTGTGACTCATGCACGCAGATCAAATTGCAAGGCCGCCAAGCTGGCATACAGGCCGTTTTGTGCAATCAGCGAAGCATGCGTGCCGGTTTCGACGATGCGGCCGTGTTCCAGCACGATAATGCGATCGGCGCGTTGCACGGTAGCCAGACGATGCGCGATGACGAGCGTGGTGCGGCCGAGCATGGCCGCTTCCAGCGCGATCTGTACCAGCCGTTCGGATTCGGCGTCGAGTGCGCTGGTGGCTTCGTCGAGCAATAGCAGCGGTGGATTTTTCAATAGCGCGCGCGCAATCGCGATGCGCTGGCGCTGACCGCCCGACAAGCGCACGCCGCGCTCGCCGAGGAAGGATTGATAGCCTTGCGGCAAGCGTTCGATGAATTCGTGCGCGGCCGCCATTTTTGCCGCAGCGATGACTTCCTCGTCGCTGGCGTCGGCGCGACCGAAGCGGATATTCTCCAATGCATTCTCTGAAAAAATCACCGTATCCTGCGGCACGATGCCGATGGCGGCGCGCAGGGTTTGCAAGGACAGGAACTTGATGTCGACGCCATCCAGCGTGATGCTTCCTTCTTGCGGATCGTAGAAACGCAGCAGCAACTGGAACAAGGTAGTCTTGCCGGCGCCGGACGGGCCGACCACGGCGATCGTCTCGCCCGGCTGGATGTCGAGCGACAGATGCAGCAGCGCATTGCTGTCGGGACGCGAGGGATAGTGGAACAACACGTTCTGCAGTTGCAGGGCGGCGCCGTTAGCGGTGCGCGGTGGCAGGCTTGCCGGCAGTAGCACCGATTGCACCGGCGACTGTGCCGACAGCAGATCGAGCAGGCGCTCGGCAGCGCCGGCAGCGCGTTGGGTGTCGCCCAGCACTTCCGACAGGGCGCCGATGGCGCCGGCCACCAGCGACGCGTACAAGATGAATTGGCCAAGCTGGCCGCCGCTCATGCTGCCTTGTACGACTGCGTGCGCGCCCAGCCACAACACGAACACGATGGCGCCGAACACCAGCAGGATCGCCATCATGGTCAATACCGAGCGCGCGCGGATGCGCTGCATGGCGGTGAGGAAAGCGCGTTCTACCGACGTGCCGAAGCGTTTCGCTTCTATCTCTTCATGCGTGAATGCCTGCACGGTCGGCATGGCGTTGAGGATTTCGCCGGCCAGCGCCGAGGCGTCGGCCACGCGGTCTTGCGATTCGCGCGACAACTTGCGCACGCGGCGGCCGTAAAAAACAATCGGCAATACCACTGCGGCCAGCATGACGATGATGATGGACGACAGTTTGACGCTGGTGATGAACAGCATGACCATGCCGCCCAGGAACAGCAAGCCGTTGCGCAACGCCATCGAGATGCTGGTGCCGACCAGGGTCTGGATCAGCGTGGTGTCGGTGGTCAGGCGCGACAGCACTTCGCCGGTCTTGGTGGTCTCGAAGAACTGGGGGCTTTGCGTGACCACGTGGGCATAGACCGCACTGCGCAGATCGGCGGTGACGCGTTCGCCGAGCCAGGACACCATGTAGAAGCGCGCCGCCGTCGCCACGCCGAGTATGCAGGCGACGCCAAACAGCGCCAGGAAATACAAGTCGATGTGCACGGTACTTTTGGCGCCGCCGATGCCGCCGATGCCGCCGGTGTTGCCGCTGCTGCCGAAGCCCAGGTCAATCATCTGGCGGAACGCATAGGGAATCGCCAGCGTCGCCGCAGCAGCGACAATCAGCGCCAGCCCCGCCAGCATGAATTGGCGCTTGTAGGGTTGCAGGAAGGGGAGCAGGCCAATCAGGGTTTTGATGCTGCCTTTGGCTGGTTCAGGTTTGACGCTTGATGACATGTTGGCAATATTTGTAATGTTGATGAAGCAACTTCTAGGCTGATCGTCAGATTTTTTGTGTCCCGGTGAACCACATGAAGGTTTGCAAGTCGATAGAATGTATAAGTATATGCATTCAGCGAATATTCAATCCGGTCACAGATAGTGCCCTCGAAATGCGCCCGGCGCACTCAACATGCGGTTCTTGATACGTTCTTGGTTCTTTCGCAGTTCATGACTAAACGCGGTCTAGTGTATTGCATGCCTCGATAGCGTGCCGATTGTGTTGACGCTGTTTCAACAAGGAGAGTAAATTGGCTCAAGGATTGTTGCAGGACATGCAGGACGATTGGTCAGAAAATTGTCCCATACGCACAGAATTGCACGACGGGCTGACTGCCTCCGCCGCCAGCATTTCTCCCAAATATTTTTACGACGCGCTCGGCTCTACCTTGTTCGAAGCGATTTGCGCGCTGCCCGAATACTATCCCACTCGCACCGAAGCGCAGATCTTCGATCATCATGCCGACGACATTGCCGCCACGGTCGGCAAGGGCGTGACGATGATCGACCTGGGTGCCGGAAATTGCGCCAAGGCGGCGCGTCTGTTTCCGTCGCTGCAGCCGCGCCAATATGTACCCATCGATATCTCGACGGAATTTCTGCGTGAGGCGGTGAACGGCTTGCGGCAAAAATTTCCGGCGATTCCCATGCAGGAAATTGCGATGGATTTTTCGGCTTCGCTGCAATTGCCGGCCAGCGTCGCGCGTGAAAATCGTCTGTTCTTTTATCCCGGTTCCTCGCTTGGCAATTTCGCACCGGGACCGGCTTTGCAATTCCTGCGTCGTATGCGCCACGGCCTGCAACTCGGGGAGACCAGTGGTGTGCTGCTAGGCATCGATCTGGTCAAGGAAAAGGCCGTACTCGATGCCGCCTATGACGATGCGCTCGGCGTGACGGCGGCGTTCAACCGCAATGCACTGTTGCACGTCAATCGTTTGCTCGGCAGTGATTTTGTGGTCGATGACTGGCAACATCGCGGCTTCTTCAATCCGGAGTTGTCGCGCGTGGAGATGCATCTGGAAGCGCGTCGCGAGGTCGTGGTGGCATGGTGTGGCGGTGAGCGAAAATTTCGTGCGGGGGAACGCATCCATACCGAGAATAGCTACAAATTTACACCGGATGGTTTCGGTGAGCTGCTGCGCCAGGCAGGTTTCAGCCAGGCCAAGATGTGGTTCGATCCGCAGAAGTGGTTCATGCTATGTTACGCACGGCCAGTGTGAGCGGCTTGCTCAGGCAATACAGGGAGACCGGCAGCATGCACGAAGAAACAGCAGTACTGGCGGCGCCGAACGCTGCCCTCGTCGATGACTTTTTGCGCTTGCGTGAATACTCGATGATATTGGCGACGCCCTTGTCCGACGAAGATTGCGGCGCCCAGTCCATGCCCGATGCCAGTCCGGTGAAATGGCATCTGGCGCACACCAGCTGGTTCTTCGAAACTTTCATCCTCGAAACTTACGAGCCCGACTTTGCGCCGTTTCATCCGGCCTTCCGGGTATTGTTCAACTCCTATTACGAAGGTGTGGGCGACAAGCATCCGCGCGCCCAGCGCGGCATGCTGACACGTCCGGCGTTGTCGGACGTGCGCGCCTATCGCGCCAACATTGACCTGCGCATGCAGGCGTTGTTGTTGTCCGATTTGTGCGACGCCGACTGCCTGCGCTTGCTGGAGTTGGGCATGCAGCATGAGCAGCAGCATCAGGAATTGATCTTGACCGACCTCAAGCATCTGCTGTCGCTCAACCCGCTCAAGCCGGCTTATTTGCCGCGTACCCTGCAAACCATGCCGGTGCAGACCGAGCTGGAATGGCATGCCTTCGATGCCGGCGTGGTGGAAATCGGCTATCGCAGCGGCGGCTTTTGTTTTGACAATGAATTGCCCTCGCACCGGCAATTCGTCGAAGCCTATGCGCTCGGTTCGCGCCTGATCACCAATATCGAATACCTGATGTTTGTGGAGCGGGGTGGCTACGAGAATCCGGCGTATTGGTTGTCGGAAGGCTGGGGCTGGCGCAGCGACAATGGCTTGCAGCATCCGCTGTACTGGCAACGCCAGCAAGACGGCGCCTGGCAAGAGTTCACGCTGCACGGCATGCAGCCGCTGGATCCGCACGTGGCGGTATTGCATTTGTCTTACTTTGAAGCCGACGCCTATGCGCGCTGGGCCGGCGCGCGTTTGCCGAGCGAGGTGGAATGGGAGCATGCGGCGGCCGCGCTGGGCAATGAAGGACGACAATTCTTCGGCACCGCCTGGCAGTGGACCTCAAGCAGCTATGCGCCGTACCCCGGTTATGCGATTCCCGATGGCGCGGTCGGTGAGTACAACGGCAAGTTCATGGTCAATCAATATGTCTTGCGCGGCTCGTCCGGCGCGACGCCGCTGGGACATGCGCGCCTGAGTTACCGCAATTTCTTTCCGACCACGGCGCGCTGGCAGTACAGCGGCATTCGTCTGGCCAGATCGCTATAAGCAGTTTCGGGCAACACCAAACAAAAAAAGCCGCCGGTTGGATAAACCGGCGGCTTCTTTTTACGTGACTCTAATCAGGCTGCTTTCGCTTTTGGCGAAGAAGGCTGATTGGCGCTCTGGTCGATCGCGATCTGGCGATTGACGGCGCTGAGGACGGCTTTGAACGAGGCGGTGACGATGTTGGCGTCGATGCCGACACCAAAACCGGTCGGTGCTTCGTTCAGGCGCAGTTCGATGTAGCTGGCGGCTTGCGCGTTGGCGCCGGCGCCGATGGCGTGTTCGTGGAAATCCATCAGCTTGATGTCCAGGCCCAGGGCATTGACGAAGGCGTCGATTGGACCGTTGCCGGTGCCGCGCACAGTGGTTTTCTCGCCGTTGCGCTCAATGTCGACTTCGATCTTGATCGATTCTTCATGTGATGAATCTTCTGACATGCGGTGGGCGCGGTAGACATACGGCGCACTGCGATCCAGGTACTCGGTTTTGAAGATCGTGTAGATGTCGGTGGCGACGATTTCCTTGCCGCTGGCGTCCGCTTCGCGCTGGATGGCGCGGCTGAACTCGATCTGCAGGCGGCGCGGCAGGGCCAGGCCGTATTCCTGCTCCAGCAGGTAGGCCATGCCGCCCTTGCCGGACTGGCTGTTGACGCGGATCACGGCGTCGTAGCTGCGGCCCAGGTCGGCCGGGTCGATCGGCAGGTAGGGCACTTCCCAGATGGCGTCAGCTTGTTGTTTGGCGAATCCCTTCTTGATCGCATCCTGGTGCGAGCCGGAGAAGGCCGTGAAGACCAGGTCGCCGACGTAAGGATGACGCGGATGGACCGGGATCTGGTTGCACTCTTCGACGCACTGGCGCACGGTGTCGATGTCGGAGAAGTCCAGGCCGGGGTTGACGCCCTGGGTGTACAAGTTCAATGCCAGCGTGACCAGATCGACGTTGCCGGTGCGTTCGCCGTTGCCGAACAGGCAGCCTTCGACGCGGTCGGCGCCGGCCATGACAGCCAGTTCGGCGGAGGCGACGGCGGTGCCGCGGTCGTTATGCGGGTGCACCGAGATGATGGTGGAGGCACGGTGCTTGAGGTTGCGGCACATCCATTCGATCTGGTCGGCGTAGACGTTCGGGGTGCTGCATTCGACGGTCGAAGGCAGGTTCAGGATAACTTTGCGTTCGGGTGTTGCGCCCCAGGTTTCACAGACGGCGTCGCAGATTTCCTTGGAAAAATCGAGTTCTGTGGTGCTGAAGGATTCCGGCGAATACTCGTAGCGCCATTGGGTTTCCGGACGGGCGTTGGTGAGTTCCTTGACCAACTGGGTGCCGGTGACGGCGATGTTCTTGATTTCGTCGCGCGACATGTTGAAGACGATCTTGCGGAACGCCGGCGCCACTGAGTTGTACAAGTGCACGATGGCTTGCTTGGCGCCTGCCAGCGAATCGACGGTGCGGCGGATCAGTTCTTCGCGCGATTGCGTCAGCACGATGATGGTGACGTCGTCGGGGATACGCTTCTCTTCGATCAGTTTGCGAACGAAGTCGAAGTCGGTTTGCGATGCGGAAGGGAAGCCGACTTCGATTTCTTTCAGGCCGATTTGCAGCAGCATTTCAAAGAAGCGCAATTTGCGTTCCGGGCTCATCGGTTCGATCAGCGCCTGGTTGCCGTCGCGCAGGTCGGTGCTCATCCAGATCGGCGGCTTGGAAATGAACTGATTGGGCCAGGTACGATCAGACAACGGGATCGTCGGGAACGCGCGGTATTTTGCTGCCGGGTTGCTTAACATCATGGTAAAACCTCTTTAATTTGTCACTGCAGTGAGTGGGGAAATCGTCCGATGTGGCTGAGGGGGCGCCTGACTGCCACTAACGCGAGGCCAGGCGACCGATCGGTAGCGGCGGCAGTAGCAGGAGCGGCGCTAATGCACGTGCAAAGACCGACGCGACGACGAATTCGTCGGAAATCAGGATTGCAGTGATGGACTTGAAATGCATGAGCGGCTTTTCAGTAGGAAATTTACAACTTTTTAATGGTGCTGCGAAATTGTGCTGTGCCCTTGATTCTGATGATCCGGTTCGGATGCTGTCAGATCGAAACGCTAGCGAGGCAAAGCAAAAACTAAGGGGAGAAACCGGATTAGCGCGAAGCTGGTAGTAGCGTCACTAGTAGCAACGCTAGCAGGGCGCCAGCGAAGTGCGATAGTGTTAGGGAGAATTGTGTTGCGGAGTTCATCTGGTCACTTTAGAAGATTGCCATTTGGATTGTCAAGCTTTATCTGCCGGATCTGCTGAAAAGCGAGCCGGGAATGCCGTTTTTTGTTGTTAGAATCCAAGTTTTGCCAATTAGCTGGCAAGTCGTCAAATGTTCCGGGTTTGTTCCCGGTTTTATTCTTGTTCAATCCTAGTTTGATCCTTAGCCGACCATTTCATGCATCGACGTCCGGACCTGATTGTTTGTGAAGAGTGTGATGCAGTGCATCGCCGGCCGGTACTTAAACGCGCCGAAATCGCCCGCTGCCTGCGCTGCGGCGCCGAAATGGAGCGGGATACCGGCCGTCGCCAGCAACGCCTGTTGCCGCTGACGGTGGCCAGCCTGATCATGTTCGTGATTGCCAACAGTTTTCCCATCGTGCAAATCGAATTGCAGGGCCTGACCAGCCAGACTACGCTGGTTGGCGCCGTCACCGTGCTCGGCCAGGAAGGCATGTCGCTGGTGGCGCTGCTGGTGCTGGCTACGACCGTCCTGTTTCCGCTGGTGCAGTTGCTGGTGTTGCTCTATCTGTTGCTGCCGTCGACGCATGGCGTGAGTCGGCCGGGCATCAAGATCCTGTTGCGCGTGATGCAGATCGTCCGGCCTTGGGGCATGGTGGAAGTGTTCTTGCTCGGCGTGCTGGTCGCGGTGGTGAAGTTGTCGAACATGGCAACAGTGATTCCTGGTGTGGCCTTATGGGCGTTCGGCGCCCTGACCGTGTTGTTGACGGCGGTGGTGTCGTTCAACCCGCGTTACCTGTGGCGCTCGCTGGTGATTGCACCGATGGCGGCAAATGCTGACCCGGTCGATGACAGGAGGCCTGCCCAATGACGACGGAGATTGCCGACAATACCCTTGCGAGCAACGGCGCACACGCCGCTGAGCCGGCCATGCGCAGCGCCGCCACCTCCAATGTGCGGCCTTGCCACCATTGCGGCACGGTGTGGGAAGGGGCGCGCGAGGACGACCAGTGCGAGGTTTGCCATAGTCCGCTGCACGTACGCAAGATCGACAGCCTGAACCGCACCTGGGCGTTTTTGATTGCCGCCTGCATCATGTATATCCCGGCCAACCTGATGCCGGTGATGACCACCACGACCTTGCTCGATGAACAGCGTGACACCATCATGAGCGGCATCATCTACTTTTGGGTCGATGGGTCCTGGGAGTTGGCCATCGTGGTGTTCATCGCCAGTTTCCTGGTGCCGCTGTTCAAGCTGGTGTCGTTGATCATCTTGACGGTGAGTGCGCGCCGGCGCAGTAGCTGGCAACGCCTGCAAAGAGCCAAGCTGTACCGCGTAGTCGAGACCATCGGGCGCTGGTCAATGCTGGATGTTTTCGTGGTGTCGCTGTTGACGGGGCTGGTGCAGATCGAAGGCTTTGCCAAGATCACCGCCGGTATCGGGGTGGCGGCGTTCGGCTCGGTGGTGGTGTTGACCATGCTGGCCTCGCTGAGCTTCGATCCGCGCCTGATCTGGGATGAAGCCGATGCCGAGCCGGCCTCGGAACTCCTGCCGGCGACACAAGATGCGCTCCAAGAGCAACAAAAAAAAGGATAGTAATTAATGACTGAACACACTACGCCGCCCAACAATTTGCCGGAGCCCAAGCGCGCCCGCCAGCGCAACTGGTTGCCATCGCTGGTCTGGCTGATTCCGATCGTCGCCGCGGTGGTCGGGCTGACGCTGGTGGCCAAGATCCTGATCGAACGCGGTCCGGTGATTACCATCAGTTTTGTTTCTGCCGAAGGCCTCGAAGCCGGCAAGACCAAGGTCAAGTACAAGGATGTTGATATCGGCCAGGTGCAATCGATCACGCTCAGCAAAGACCGCTCGCATGTACTCACCACGGTGCAACTGACCAAGGAAGCGGAGAGCTTTACCGCCGACGATACGCGCTTCTGGGTGGTGCGTCCGCGCGTGGCGGCGTCCGGCATCTCGGGGCTTAATACCTTGCTGTCGGGGGCCTACATCGGCGCCGACGCCGGCAAGTCGGAAGAAACCAAGAAAGAATTCGCCGGCCTCGAACAGCCGCCCATCATCACGCGCGATACCTCCGGCAAGCAGTTCGTGTTGCACGCCGCCGATCTTGGTTCGCTTGATATCGGCTCGCCGGTGTTTTATCGCCGTATCAAGGTCGGCCAGGTTGCCGCCTACGATCTTGATCAGGACGGCAAAGGCGTGACGCTGCGCATTTTTGTGAACGCGCCTTACGATAAATTCGTCGGCATCAATTCGCGCTTCTGGCACGCCAGCGGTTTCGACATGCAAATCAATGCCAGCGGCTTCAAGTTGCATACGCAATCATTGGCGACGGTCGTACTGGGCGGCATCGCCTTCAAATCGATGGATGAGCTCGACGGCAACAACGCCGCCGCCAAGGAAAACACCAGCTTCCGCCTGGCCGAGGATGAAACCGCCGCCGTCAAGGAACCCGACGGCCGCTCGCAAACCGTGCTGCTGTATTTCAACCAATCGTTGCGCGGACTGGAGCCGGGCGCGACGGTGGACTTCCGCGGCGTGGTGCTGGGAGAAGTCAAATCGATCGGCATCGAATACGACGACAAGACGCGCCAGTTCCTGATGCCGGTGGTGGTGGTGCTGTATCCGGATCGCCTCGGCCGCAAATTCAACGAGCAGATCGAGTCGCGCTTCTCGCCGCGTCAGCGCCTGCGTTACCTGGTCTCGCGTGGTTTGCGTGCACAGCTGCGCAGCGGCAGCCTGCTGACGGGGCAGGTGTATGTCGCGCTCGACTTCTTCCCGAACGCCGCGCCGGCCCAGGTTGATATCGACAAGACGCCGCTGGTGTTCCCGACCATCCCGAACAGCCTCGACGAAATCCAGAACCAGATTGGCGATATCACACGCAAGCTGAGCAAGGTGCCGTTCGACAAGATCGGCGACGATTTGCGCAAGACCTTGGGTACCCTCAACCGTACGCTCAGCAGCGCCGAGCAAACCATGAACAAGATCAACAACGATGTCGCGCCGGAGATCACCGCCGCCATGCACGACGCCCGCAAGACGCTCAATGCCGCCGAGCGGACCTTGTCCGACGACGCGCCCTTGCAGCAGGACGTGCGCCAGACCATGCAGGAACTGTCGCGCGCAGCGGCTTCGATCAGGGTCTTGACCGATTATTTGCAGCAGCATCCCGAATCGCTGATTCGCGGCAAGCAGGAGGATAAATAATGCAACGCAGTTTTACTCTTTTTTTCCTGACGGCGCTGACGCTGGCGTTGGCCGCATGTTCGACGCCGTCGACGCGCTTCTATACGCTGGCGCCACAAGTGGCTGCGACGGCAAGCGCAGCCGCACCAGGGGCCACTGCCCGTCAGACCTTCATCGAAATCTTGCCGGTCAGCGTGCCGGAGCGCCTGGCGCGACCGCAGATCGTGGTGCGCAGCGATGAGACGCGCGTCGAGATCCTCGAGCAGGATCGCTGGTCGGCGCCGTTCAACAATGAGTTGCACGACGCGCTGGCCAGCGGCATCGCCAACCGTCTCGGCGCCATCGACGTCACCCGCGGCGGCGGCCCGGCCAATCAGCCGGTGTATCGCATTGTGGTGGAATTGCGTCGCCTGGATGCCGTCAAGGGCGGCAAGGTAGAGGCCGGGTTCGGCTGGACCGTCACGCGCAGCGACAACAACACCAGCGCGGTGTGCCGCTTGAGCGTGGTGGAGCCGACCTCGGGCCTCGGCGTCGATGGCGTGGTGCAGGGCCTGCAGCGCGCAGTGGCGCATGCCGCCGATGCGATTGCCGCCGATGTCGCTGCCTTGCGTGAAGGCCAGGCCGACAGCTGCCGCAGCTGAACGCGTCGCGCCAATGACAAAGGCCGCTTCAATGAAGCGGCCTTTTGTTTTGTAGCTTTACTGCGAGTGCGCTGCCGTTACCGGCAATCGAGGATCGCCGGTGTCAGGCTGAGGCAGATTAACGATCGCCGTAAGAGCGACGTGCGCCGCCTTCCGAACGTGCGCTGCTACCCTTGTAACCGCCGCCGCCTTCTTTGCGCGGAGCACCGCTGCCGCCGCCTGCCGGCTTGCCGCTGAAGCTGCGACCGCCGCCATTACCGGCGCCGGCGCTGCTGCCCGAACGTGCCGGGCCGCTGCCGCTGCGGTTGTCGCCTGGACGCCAGCCGCCTGGCTTGCGTGCGCTGCGTGCCGGTGCTGCTGTCTTCTTTGGCTCGTAGCCTTCCACCACATCAACTGGGATCGGTTGCTTGGTGAAACGTTCGATGCGCTTGACGTGCATGCCTTCAGCATGATTGACCAGTGAGATGGCAACGCCGTTACGGCCGGCGCGACCGGTGCGGCCGATACGGTGAACGTAGTCTTCCGGGAATTTCGGCAGATCGTAGTTGAACACGTGGGTAATGGCCGGCACGTCGATACCGCGCGCGGCGACATCGGTTGCCACCAGCACGCGTACTTGACCGCGACGCAGGCTGTCCAGCGTGCGGTTACGCGCGCCTTGGTGCATGTCGCCATGCAGGGCGGCTGCAGCGAAACCGGCGATGTTCAGGCGATCGGCGATGGTGTCGGCGTCACGCTTGGTGGCGGTGAAGACGACTGCCTGATCCATGGTCACGTCGCGCAGCAGGAAGTCGAGCAGGCGATTCTTGTGCGACAGGTCGTCGACGAAGTGCACGCGCTGGGCGATGTTTTCATGCTTGGTGGCGGAACCGGCGATCTGGATGATCTGTGGGTTGTTGGTGATGCGCTTGGCCATGTTGCCGACCACGCCGTCCAGCGTTGCCGAGAACAGCATGGTTTGACGGGTTGCCGGTGTGGCCGCGACGATCTTTTCGATGTCTTCGATGAAGCCCATATCCAGCATGCGGTCGGCTTCGTCCAGAACCAGGATTTCCAGTTCGGAGAAGTCGATCTTGCCCGAATCCATATGGTCGATCAGACGGCCAGGTGTCGCCACCAGGATTTCAGGATTGCGCGACAGCAATTGCATTTGCTTAGGATAAGGCATGCCGCCCAGGATGGAGACCGCCTTCAGGCGACGCATGTGAGCGCAATACTTGTCGGTGGCGGTAGTAACTTGCAGGGCCAGTTCACGGGTTGGCGTCAGCACCAGCATCTTTGGCTGTGCAGCACGGAAACGCGGACGTTCGCCGCGAGCCTTGGCGGCTTGCGATTCCTGGTTAGGTGTCTTGGCGCCGGCAGCAGCCGGTGGCAGCGACGCGAACTTGTGCAATGCCGGCAGCATGAATGCTGCGGTCTTGCCGGAACCTGTCTGCGACGACACCAGCAGATCCTTGCCGGCAATGGCGGCAGGGATAGCTTGTTCCTGGACCGAAGTCGGCGCGGTATAGCCGGAGTCGGTCAGGGCTTTGATGATCGATGGGTGCAGGCCGAGTGATTCAAAAGTCATGTTTTCTTTCGTTTATGTATGAGCGCCAGACAAATGCAATGCAGCGCACGATTGCGGCCAAGGAAGCGGACGCAACGAACGCACAACAAATGCGGTGAACGCAAAAAAGCAACGCCAACCAACGAAATGACTATGAAAAACAAAGAAATTTCGGCACAAAAGCTTTGCGCCGGGACGGTGTCACTTAGAAAGTAAGGACACTCAAGGCGGGAGGGCTTTTACTACGTACTGTCGACTGTCTAGCGCGACAATTAGGGCTTGCGAAGCTACTAAGTAATCCAGCTTGGCCGGATTACGGTTTGTACGTCGTATTGCAACGCACAAACCGAATCATACAGGAAAATATCGAGTTTGGCACGAAAGCCATTCGATTAAGTTATTCCGAGATGCCGCCGACGATGCGCGAAAAACCGCCGTCCACGTAGGTGATTTCACCCGTAATGCCGCTGGCCAGATCCGACAGCAGGAAGGCCGAAGCATTGCCTACGTCTTCCAGCGTTACGTTGCGACGCAGCGGGGCGTGTTCAGCAACAAAACCGAGGATCTTGCCGAAACCCTTGATGCCGCTGGCGGCCAGGGTCTTGATCGGGCCGGCCGAGACGCCATTGACGCGCACGCCCTTGGAACCCAGCGATTCCGCCAGGTAACGCACGCTGGCTTCCAGCGAGGCCTTGGCCAGGCCCATGGTGTTGTAGTTCGGGACCACCCGCTCGGCGCCGAGGTAAGTCAGGGTCAGCAGCGCCGAGTTTGGACGCAGCAGCGGCAGCGCGGCTTTGGCCATTGCCGGGAAGCTGTAAGCCGAAATATCGTGGGCGATCTTGAAGCCTTCGCGCGAGAAGCCTTCCAGGAAATCGCCGGCAATCGCTTCGGCAGGCGCGAAACCGATCGCGTGCACCAGGCCGTCAAGCTGATCCCAGGACTTGCCCAGATCGGCGAACAAGGCGTTGATTTGCTCATCGCTACCGACGTCGCAATCGAAAATCAGCTTGCTGTCGAATTCTTCCGCGAACTTGGTGATACGGTCCTTGAAGCGCTCGCCGACATAGGTGAACGCCAGTTCCGCGCCTTCGCGCTTGCACGCCTGGGCGATGCCGTAAGCGATGGAACGATTGGATAACAGACCTGTGATCAGGATTTTCTTGCCTTGCAAAAATGCCATGTTGACTCCGAGTGTTGGGGTAATGCTGAGGTGCCGGCGGGGCGCGGCTGAAACTGACGAGATTGTAGGGGCTTGCGGTGAGGAGGGCAACTTTTCGGCTCTGCAGACGTATTGCATTTGGACGCCAACGGCTGGAGTCGCTCATTTGTATAGAAATATCCGGGTTCTAGTATCTACTGCGCAGAAAAGACGTGTCAGTTGTGTACAATCGATCACGGTCGCCGGTCGGAAACGCCATTGCGATTCTGATCCATTTCAATGCAACGCCAATGTTTCTTTTGTGGACGCATGTTCAAATTTCTCGCTTCAGTTTTGCTGGTCGGCATATTGAGTCAAGGTAATAGCGCCTTTGCGGCATACGCGATGGCGCTCGGCTATACGCCGAAGTATCCGCCCGGATTCACCCATTTTGATTATGTCAATCCGGATGCGCCGAAACAGGGCCAGATTACATTTCCAGCGCTCGGTAGTTTCGACAAGCTCAATCCGTTTACGCTGAAGGGTTCGGTAGCCAGCGGAATGGGGCAGGGTGGCAATGGCTTTGTGTTTACTCAATTCAGTCTGATTTTTGAATCGTTGATGACGCAAAGCGAAGACGAACCGTTTTCTGCGTATGGGTTGCTGGCCGAAGACATGGAACTGGCGCCCGATCAACTCAGTGTGACATTTCGTCTTAACCCCGCGGCGCGTTTCTCGAACGGTGATCCGGTTACTGCCGAGGACGTCAGATATTCGTTCCGTACTCTGATGGGTAAGGCGACATCACCGGTGTTTCGCTCGTACTGGGCGGATGTGAAGAATATTGTGCTGGTGGACCGCCTTACGGTGCGTTTCGAATTCGCTAAAAAGAACAGCGAACTACACATGATCATCGGCCAGTTGCCGGTGTTTTCGCCGAAATGGGGGCAAGGAAAACCCTTCGACAAGGTGGCCCTGGAGCTGCCGATAGGCAGCGGCCCATACACCGTTCAGAAATTCGACTTCGGCAAATACATCACCTACAAGCGCAACCCGGCGTACTGGGCCACAAAATTACCGAGTCGGCGCGGCATGTTCAATTTTGATCGGGTCACCTTCCGGTATTACAAAGACGATTTCGCACGGCTGGAGGCGTTCAAGGCCGGTGAGTTCGATGTCAATATCGAAAATAACGTTCGTAACTGGGTACGTGGCTATATCGGCAAACGCTTTTCCAGCGGCGAACTGATCAAGCATGAGTTTCCTCAGCAAAATGTCACAGGTATGCAAGGTTTCGTCTTCAATTTACGGCGGCCAATTTTTCAGGATATTCGCGTCAGAAAGGCAATTGGCCTTGCGCTCGATTTCGAATGGTTGAACCGTCAACTGTATTACGGTCGCCTGAAGCGCAGCGACAGTTACTTCACCAACAGTGAACTGGCTGCGAAAGGCCTGCCGCATGCGGAGGAGTTGAAGATACTGATGCCGTTGAAGGATAAGTTGCGACCGGAAGTATTCGGCCCGGCGCCGGTGCCGCCATCGACGGCCGCGCCAGGATCGTTGCGCGAAAACCTGAAGACGGCGCGCGATTTGCTGGCGCAGGCCGGTTGGGTATACCGCGACGGCGCGCTGCGTAACGCGCAAGGAGATATCTTCAGTTTCGACTTCATGATCGTGCAGAAATCGTCGGAACGGGTGGTCTCGCCCTTCGCGCGCAACCTGGAAAAACTTGGCATCAGGATGAACTACCGGATGATCGACGCGGCGCTGGCGCAGAAGCGTCTCAACGACTTCGACTTCGACATGGTGACACAGATCAAGGGCGGCTCTCCGAGTCCGGGTAATGAGTTGTATGACGATTTTGGGTCGCGTGCGGCCGGCGAAAGCGGCAGTGAAAACTATGGCGGTATCGCCGACCCAGCCATCGACGCCTTGATCGATCGCGTGGTCAAGAGCAGTTCGCGCGCCGACCTGATCATCGCGAGCCGGGCGTTAGACCGTGTCCTACTGCAGGGTTTCTATTGTGTGCCGAACTACTACAACGAAAAATATTTCGTCGCCCATCGCAATACCTTGGGTTATCCGTCAGTGTTGCCCGGCCATTACGTGCCGCAAGTGTGGGCGCTGACGATGTGGTGGACAAAATAAGGGAACTACCATGTGGGCATACATATTACGGCGCGTGCTGTTGATGATTCCGACGCTGATCGGCGTCATCTTGCTGACGTTCGTGGTGATTCAGTTCGTGCCAGGAGGGCCGGTAGAGCAGATGGTGCAGCAGCTTAAAGCCCGAGACGGTGAAGGCGGTGGCGCCGGGTTCGGCTATAACGGGCGACAGGGTGTCGATGCGGAACGCATCAAGGAAATCAAGACGCTGTACGGTTTTGACAAGCCAGTGACCGAACGTTTCTGGATCATGATGAAAGGGTTTGCCCGTTTTGATCTGGGCGACAGTTTCTATCATCATGTCGACGTCTGGACGTTGCTCAAATCGAAACTGCCGGTATCGATCTCGATCGGCTTGTGGACCTTCTTCCTGACCTACCTGATTTCGGTGCCGCTCGGTATCGCCAAGGCGGTGCGCGAGGGAAGTCGTTTCGATTCGGTATCCAGCGCGGTGGTGCTGGTCGGCTATTCGATTCCCGGCTTTGTGCTCGGCGTGTTCCTGCTGGTGATGTTCGGCGGCGGCAGCTTCCTGCAATGGTTCCCGCTGCGCGGCCTGACCTCGGACGATTGGGCTAGCTTATCGCTGTTGGGCAAGATCAAGGATTACCTGTGGCACATCACCTTGCCGGTGATCGCCTCGGTGGCGGGTTCGTTCGCCGTGATGACGATGCTCACCAAAAACACCTTCCTGGAAGAGATCCGCAAACAATACGTGCTCACCGCGCGGGCCAAGGGGCTCTCTGAAAACAAGGTGCTCTACAAACACGTTTTCCGCAATGCGCTGATTCCACTGGTGACCGGTTTTCCGGCTGCCTTCATCGGCGCTTTCTTTGCCGGCAGCCTGCTGATCGAGACTTTGTTCTCGCTTGACGGGCTCGGCTTGTTGTCTTATGAGTCGGTGATACGGCGCGACTATCCGGTCGTCATGGGAACGCTGTACTTGTTCACGCTGATCGGTCTGGTGGTCAAGCTGCTGGGCGATCTCTGCTATGTCTGGGCCGATCCGCGCGTCCAGTTTGAAAGCCTGGCCAAATGAGCGCGACGACCTTGCCCCCATCTCCTTCGATTTCTCCGGGCCGTCGCATCTGGCTGCGTTTTCGCCAGAACCGCAACGGCTACTGGAGCCTGATCATTTTCCTGATGCTGTTCGCCATCAGCCTCGCGGCCGAACTGGTTTCCAACGACAAGCCGCTGGTGGCCAGCTACCACGGCAAGATATTGTTCCCGATTGCGCACGATTATTCGGAGAAAGAATTCGGCGGCGACTTCGCCTCGCCGGCCGACTACCTCGATCCCTTCATCCAGGACCAGTTCAAGAAGGACGGCAACTGGGCCATTTATCCGCTCAATCGCTACCGCTTCGATACGCTCAATTATTTCGCCCAGGAACCCAACCCGGCAGCGCCGTCGTCGGACAACTGGCTGGGCACTGACGATCGCGGCCGCGACGTGTTTGCGCGCCTGCTGTACGGCTTCCGCATCTCTATCCTGTTCGGCCTGGCGCTGACGGCTACCGGCGTGGTGCTGGGTTTGCTGGCCGGTGCGCTACAAGGCTATTTCGCCGGGCGCACCGACCTGTTCATGCAACGCATCCTGGAAATCTGGGGTTCGATGCCGGAGCTGTATCTGCTGATTATTTTTTCGTCGATTTTCGAACCCAGCATCGGCCTGCTGCTGCTGCTGCTGTCGCTGTTCGGCTGGATGAGCCTGTCGGATTATGTGCGCGCCGATTTCCTGCGCAACCGCAATCTGGAATACGTGCAGGCAGCGCGTGCGCTCGGTTTATCCAACCTGCAAATCATCTGGCGCCACGTGCTGCCAAATAGTCTGACGCCGGTGGTGACTTTCCTGCCGTTTCGCATGAGCGCTGCGATCCTGGCGCTGACCAGCCTCGACTTCCTCGGTCTCGGCGTGCCGCCGTCTACCCCCAGCCTCGGCGAATTGCTGGCGCAGGGCAAGAACAACCTCGACGCCTGGTGGATTTCCTTGTCGACCTTCATCGTATTGACCGTGACCCTGCTGCTGCTGACCAATATCGGCGACGCCTTGCGCAAAGCCCTCGATGTGCGGAGGACGGCATGAGCCTGCTCGCCATCCGTAATCTCTCGGTACGCTTCGGCGCCGCCACCGTGGTCGACGACGTCAGCTTCACGGTGGAGGCCGGTGAAAAATTCGCGCTGGTCGGCGAGTCCGGTTCCGGCAAGACGGTCAGCGCCTTGTCGGTGCTGCGCCTGAACCAGGATGCCCATTATGCCGGCCAGATTTTGTTCAACGGCGTCGACATCCTGCAAAAGAGCGAAGCAGCCATGCGCCAGGTGCGCGGCATGGATGCGGCAATGATTTTCCAGGAGCCGATGACGGCTTTGAATCCATTGTTCACCATCGGCAACCAGATTGCCGAAGTGCTCATGCTGCACGAAGGCCTGAGCGCCAGGGCGGCGGCGCAACGCACCGTGGCCTTGCTGGAAAAGACCGGCATCCCGGAGCCGGCGCGGCGCGCGCTGGCGTATCCGCATCAACTGTCCGGCGGCCAGCGTCAGCGTGCGATGATTGCGATGGCGCTGGCTTGCCATCCCAAACTGCTGATCGCGGATGAGCCGACCACTGCGCTGGATGTGACGATACAGGTGCAAATCCTGGAGCTGCTCAATCAATTGCAGCGTGATGAAAACATGGCGGTGCTGCTGATTTCGCACGATCTCAACCTGGTACGTCATTTCGCTGACCGTGTCGGCGTCATGGAAAAGGGCAAGCTGGTCGAAACGGCGTCGACTGCAGAATTGTTCGCGGCGCCCCAGCAGGCTTATACCAAGAAACTCTTGGCCAGCCAGCCGGCGCGCAATGTTGAAGAGGTGCCGGCCACGGCGCCGGTGTTGCTGACTGCGCAACATGTGCGTTGCACGTTTTCGATCAAGCAAGGCTGGTGGCGGCGCAAGCAATTCACGGCGGTAGACGACGTCAACCTGAGCCTGCGCAAGGGTGAGACCATCGGCATCGTGGGCGAATCGGGCTCCGGCAAGTCGACGCTCGGCATGGCCTTGCTGCGTTTGTCGACGGCCAGTGTGACGGGCGACATCCGCTTCGACCGCAACCAGATCAGCGCGATGCCGTCGGCCGCGGTACGGCCCTTGCGTGCGCGCATGCAGGTGGTGTTCCAGGATCCGTTTGCCTCGCTGTCGCCGCGCCGGACCATCGCCCAGATCGTCGGCGAAGGGCTGGCCCTGCATCAGCCGCAACTGAGCGCAGCGCAGCAGCGCGCCGACGTGGTGGCGGCGCTGCACGAGGTGGGCTTGTCGGAAGACATGCTGCAACGTTACCCGCATGAATTCTCCGGTGGCCAGCGCCAGCGTATCGCGATTGCGCGCGCGGTGGTGCTCAAGCCGGCACTGCTGCTGCTCGATGAGCCGACTTCGGCGCTCGACGTCACCGTGCAGCAGCAAGTGCTGCAACTGCTGGCGCAATTGCAGCGCAAGCACGGCCTGACGTATGTGTTCATCAGCCACGATCTCGCCGTGATCCGCGCCATGGCGCACCAGGTGCTGGTGATGAAAGATGGCAAGGTGGTCGAGAGCGGCGCTGTCGAGGCTGTGTTGCAACAACCGGCGCATCCCTACACCCAGCGTTTGCTGGCGGCAGCGACGTATGCCGCCGAAGCGCCGGCAGGGTTGTAGCCGTCAGCATTGCGTCAAGTTGCTGCGTGCTGTAACGCCGGACAGGCCATGTCTGCCTGTCCGGCCATGTTCATTTTCACTCTTCCCGCAGTTCCACAACTTTATTTTCACGGCGATGGAATAAATCCACCGCGTCGCTCGTTTACCTGTGACCGGAACGGTGTTTTGCCGCCCACCGGCAAGACCGCGCCATCATTGAGGAAAACATGACATTCAGGAAACTCCGTATCGGGCACCAGCTGGCCATCAGCTTTGGTTTCATCGCCGTGTTGCTGCTGGCAGTGATTTTTCTTACCTATGGCCGTATCGCCTCGCTCAACGCGAACATCGGCCTGACCAATAACGATCTGTATCCCAAAACCATCCTGGCGCATCGCATCAAGGACAAGGTCAATGAAGCCGTCATCAGCATGCGCGGCGCCTTGCTGATCAGCGATGCCGACCAGGTCAAGGCCGAGCTCGACAGCATAGAAACCGGCGCCCGCGTGATCGTGGCCTCGATCAATGAAATCGACCAGACCACCGTCACCGAGCAAGGGCGTTTGTCTGTGGCGGGCCTGACTGCGGCGCGCCAGAAATTCGTCGCTGCGCGCAGCCATTTCGCCGAGTTGCTGTTGCAGGGCAAGAAGAGCGAGGCCAGCGAGGCCTTGTTCAGCGAAGTGCAGCCGGCCCAGCAAGCCTATTTCAATGCGCTGGACGGCATGATCGCGTTCCAGGAGCAACGCATGACGGACAACGTCCGGCTATCCGGCACCGAAGCCCGGCAGACCGAATACCTGCTGTTGGGGATATCGTTGATGGCCTTGTTGGTCGGCGCCCTGATCGCCTGGACCACCTCGGTGTCGATCGCTGTGCCGTTGGCGCGGGCGGTGCACATCGCGCGCACGGTGGCCGACGGCGACCTCAGCAGCACTATCGAAAGCGATGCGCGCAATGAAACCGGACAGTTGCTGGCCGCCTTGCGCGACATGAACGCCGGCTTGCTCAAGATCGTCTCGCAGGTGCGCTCCGGCACCGGCGCCATCGCCAGCGCGTCGACCCAGATCGCGGCCGGCAATGCCGATCTGTCGGCGCGCACCGAACAGCAGGCCGGCTCACTGGAAGAGACTGTCTCGGCGATGGATGCACTGACATCCACGGTGCGCCAGAACGCCGACAACGCGCGCCAAGCCAGCGAGCTGGCGACTTCAGCTTCCGACATCGCGGTGGCCGGAGGCAATGTGGTGCGCGAGGTCGTCCTGACCATGAACTCCATTAATGAGTCCTCGAAGAAGATCGTCGACATCATCAGCGTCATCGACGGCATCGCCTTCCAGACCAACATCCTTGCGCTGAACGCGGCAGTGGAAGCCGCGCGCGCCGGTGAGCAGGGGCGGGGTTTTGCGGTGGTGGCGCAAGAGGTGCGCACGCTGGCGCAACGCTCGGCGGCTGCCGCCAAGGAGATCAAGACGCTGATCGGCGATTCGGTCGACAAGGTGGAGTCGGGGACGCTGTTGGTTGAGCAGGCGGGAGCCACCATGACCGATATGGTCGCCAGCGTGAAGCGTGTCACCGATATCGTCGGCGAGATTTCAGCCGCCAGTCGCGAGCAGAGCAACGGTCTGGAAGAAGTCAACCAGGCGATCGGCCAGATGGATAAAGCGACGCAGCAAAACGCTGCGCTGGTGGAAGAGGCCGCAGGGGCGGCGTTGGCGATGCAGCAGCAGACTGCGTTGCTGGCACAGGTGGTCAGCGTATTTCGCCTGGGCGCGTTACATGATGTGCTTGCTGAGGACGTCGCGCCGCGTCAGCTGATGCCGACGCGCGTGCCGTCGACACTTGCGCTCGGCAATGCGCGCAGCGGTAGCCACTGAGTTAAAACACCACGCCGGCAATCAGGATGATGTTGGCGTAGGGCGTGAATTCACCGGTGCGGATGACGGCGCGCGCTTGTCGGGTGCGCTGTTTGAAGTCGTCATGCGACACGGTCTGTTTGCCGGCCAGGCCGAGCAGGCCGATCTGCTGTGCCAGCTGCGGGCTACGCTCGGCCAGTTCATCGGCCAGTACGTGATGTTCAACCTGCATTTCCGCCAGCAGGGTTTGCAGGGTATCCATGAACCCGGGCACGCCGCGCGTGAGCGCCAGGTCGATCAGCGGCACGCCGGCCGGCACTGGCAGGCCGGCGTCGCCGATGACGATACTGTCGCCATGGCCGAGCGAGGCGACCAGTTGCGACAAGGCGATATTGAGCAGGGGAGTTTTCTTCATCTGGTGCTCCGGTCAGTTGAGCAGTTCGTGGCGATGGGGTATTGAAGTTTGCGCACCGGCGCGCGCCACGCTGATTGCCGCGGCGCGCTGGCCGTACGCAATCGCGTCGGTTTCGCTGCTGCCGCCTGCCAGTGCCGCCACGAAGCCGCCGATGAAGGTGTCGCCGGCGGCAGTGGTGTCGACCGGTTTGACCGCTTGCGCGTCGAAATGCGTGGCGTCGTTGGCGAGCGCGGCGTAGACGCCTTTTTCACCGAGCGTGACCAGTACATTGCTGCTGCCGTTGGCGCGCAGTTTGTCAATCACGGCGGCGATGGCGGCGTCACCGTCGATGCCGGTGGTCGGTACGCCGGCCAGCATGGCCGCTTCGATTTCATTGGGCACCAGGTAGTTGATCTGGGCCAACAAGTCCATCGGCAAGGCTTGCGCCGGCGCCGGATTCAAGACCACGGTCTTGCCCAGCGCATGCGCCAGCTTGATGGCATGTTGCACCGTCACCAGCGGCGACTCCAGTTGCAGCACCACGATGCGCGCTTGTTCGATCAGGCCGCGGGCGGCGTCAATATGTGCCGGGCTTAGTTCGGCATTGGCGCCGGAGGCTAGCACGATGCTGTTCTGGCCATTGTCGTCAACCAGGATGGAGGCGATGCCCGAGGCGGTGTCCGGCACGGTGGTGATGTGGCTGTCGTCGACGCCGTCGTTGCGCAAGGCGCTGCGCAGTTGTTCGCCGAAGGCGTCGTCACCGAGGCAGGCGATCATCGCGACCCGGACGTCGTCGGCGCAGAGGCGTGCGCAGGCAACGGCCTGGTTGGCGCCCTTGCCGCCGGGGATGGTGCGGAACTGGCCGCCGCTGATGGTTTCGCCGGGAAGCGGCATGCGCGGCACGCGCAAGACCAGGTCCATGTTGATGCTGCCGATGATGACTATCATGTGCGTCTTAAAAAAATGAATCAAAAAATGTTGTGCGCAGTTGTAAATCAACTGCGCACGGTCGAACCGCGGATATGCAATTGCGGCGTGATGGTTTGGCGCTGCACCGGACGACTCGGATCGGCGATGCGCTTGAGCAGGCATTGCGCGGTCAACTGGCCCAGCGTGCGGGTATTTTGCGAGACGCTGGTCAGTGGCGGATGGACGAACTGAGCCAGGTCGATATCGTCGAAGCCGACCACCGAGAGCGCGTCCGGCACATCGATGCCGCGTTCGGCGGCTGCGCGCAGCGCACCGATGGCCATCAAGTCGTTGCAGCAGAAAATCGCGTCCGGGGCCTGTGCTGACGCCAGCAACGCGCGCGCTGCGGTATAGCCGCCGGCGCTGGTGAAGTCGGCATAGGCCAACATCTCGGATGGCACGTTGAGGCCTGCGTCTTGCAGCGTCTGGCGCAGGCCGGCGATGCGTTCATAGGAAATATCGAGCGACTCGGGACCGCCGATGCAGGCGATGCGACGGCGGCCCAGCGCCAGCAGATGCTGGGCCGCGAGCGCGCCGCCGGCGGCATTGTCGACCGCCACCAGGTCGATCGCCATGTCTTTGGGTGCGCGGTCCAGCAGCACCGTGGGCACCTTCATCTTGCGCAGCAGTTCGCCGTCAGTTTGCGCCAGCGTGGCGACGATCAGGCCGTCGCAGCGTTTGGTCAGCAAGACATTCAGGTAGTCGCGCTGCTTGGCCGGATCGTCATCCGAATTGCACAGGATCACGCTGTAGCCGGCGGCGTAGCAACTGTCTTCGATGCCGCGCGCGACTTCGGAGAAGTAAGGGTTGGTATTGTTGGGAATGATTAGCCCGATACTGCCGGTGGCGTTACTCTTGAGCGAGCGCGCCAGTGCGCTCGGCACATAGGCCAGCAGCTCCACCGCGGCCAGCACGCGCTCGCGCGCGTCGACGCTGACCGGTCGGGTCTTGTTGAGCACATGCGACACGGTGGTGTAAGAAACGCCGGCGTGGCGGGCAACATCTTTGATGGTGGCCATAGGGGCTTAGTAAGTGTGTGACTGTATTGAAATGCGGGTTGTCATGCAGTTTAGTGCCTGGCGCGTTCGCCGCGACGGCGATAAGTATCCAGCACCACAGCGGCGACGATCACCAGTCCGGTGATGATGCGCTTCATCGGCTCGGACACGCCGATTTGCGCCAGGCCGGCTTCCAGCACCGAGATGATCAGCACGCCGATGAAGGTGCTGATGACCGAGCCGCGTCCGCCCATCAGGCTGGTGCCGCCGATCACCACCGCCGCAATCACTTGCAGCTCCATGCCGACGCCGCCATTGGGATCGGCCGCTTCCAGGCGCGACACCTGGAACAGCGCGCCGACGCCTGCCAGCAAGCCCATCAGCGCAAACACCAGGATCTTGCTGGGGCGCGGATTGATGCCGGCCAGCCGCACCGCTTCTTCATTGGTGCCGATGCCGATCCAGTGACGTCCCAGCACGGTGCGCGTGAGCACCAGATGGCCGATGACGACCACGGCAATCGAGGCCAGGAAGGCCGGCGACAAGCCCAGCAGGATCGGCGAGCTGATGCCGTCAACCGCGCTGCCGATGTATTCGGTGCGGGAGTTGGTGACCTGGTAAGCCATGCCGCGCGCCATTTCCAGCACGCCCAGCGAGACGATGAATGAAGGGATGCGCCAGCCCACCGAAATCAGTCCGGTCAGCATGCCGCACAGGCTGGCCACGAAGATGCCCAGCAAGCCGGCGGCGAACAGCGGCCAGCCCCAGCGCACCATCGCCATCGACAGGATCGACGCCGCCAGCGCCATGACCGAGCCGACCGACAGGTCGATGCCGCCGATAATCAGCACGAAGGTCATGCCGACCGCCATCACCACCAAGGTCGGGATGTCGTTGGAGAGGGTGCTGAAGGTGGCCAGCGTGAGGAAGTTTTCACTCAGGAAGGCAAACAGCATGCACATGGCGAGCAGGGCGCCGATCAGGCCGAGATAGTTTTTCAGGCCGGACATGCTGTTGCGCATCGAGAACGCGCGGGAAGGTAGGTTCATGTTTTTTGCTTGAGGTGTCGGTGTCGTCATGGTCATGCTGCCTGTTCGTTTGCAGGGGTTTTCATGTAGCCGCGGAACGCTGCGGCGAGGATGGCTTCCTGACTCCACTGGCCGCGCTCGAAGGTATCGACCAGCTGGCCCGCGCTCATCACGGCGATGCGGTCGCAGATCAGCATCAGTTCGCGCAGGTCGCTGGAAACGATCAGCAAGCCCTTGCCCTGGCGCGACAGATCGGCCAGCAATTTGTAGATGTCGAATTTGGCGCCGATGTCGATGCCGCGCGTGGGCTCATCGAACAGCATGATCGGACAATCGCGATAGAGCCAGCGCGCAATCACCACTTTTTGCTGATTGCCGCCGGACAGCTCGCCGGCCGCTTGCGTGCCGTCGCGCGAACGGATGCGCAGGCGCTTGATGTAGTCGTCGGCCACGCCTGCTTCGGCGTCGTGGTCGAGCATGCCCATCTTGCTGACGTCGCCGAGCTTGGCCAGCGTGGCGTTGACGGCGATCGATTGCGACAACAGCAGGCCCTGGCTCTTGCGGTCTTCGGTGATCATGGCGATGCCGGCGGCGATCGCGTGTTTGGGCGAGCGGATATCGGCGGCCCGGGTCTGGTCGCCGATGAAGACTTCGCCCTGGTCGGCACGGTCGGCGCCGAAGATCAGGCGCAGCAATTCGGTGCGGCCGGAGCCGATCAGGCCGGCGATACCGAGGATTTCACCGGCACGTAAATCGAAGGAGGACGGCGCCACCACCGTGCCGCGTCCCAGTTTGCGTACGCGCAGCAGCGGTGCGCCGATATCGCGATGGCCGAGGTCGAGCTCCGCTTCAGCGGTGCGGCCCACCATCAATTGCACCAGCGCGTCGCTGCTGTAGCCGCCGATGGCGTCGTCGCACACCAGTTTACCGTCGCGCAGCACGGCGATGCGGTCGGCGACTTGTTTCAATTCTTCCAGCCGATGCGAAATGTAAATGATGGCCACGCCTTCGGCTTGCAGGCGCGCGATCTGCTTGAACAGCAATTCGACTTCGCGGCTGGTCAGCATCGCGGTCGGTTCGTCCAGCACCAGCAGGCGGCAGCTGCCGATCAGGTTGCGTGCGATCTCGACCATTTGCTGATGGCCCACGCCGAGTTCGCCGACCGGCGTCCAGGGATCGATATCGGTCAGGCCGACTGCGGTCATTTGCGCTTGTGCCAGCGCGGCGAGTCTGGCTTTGTCGATCCAGCCGAAGCGTTGCGGCAATTGGTTGAAGTACAGGTTTTCGGCGATGCTCAGCGTCGGGATCAGGTTCAGTTCCTGCATCACCATGCGGATGCCGAGCTGCTCGGCGTCGGTCCGCGAGCGCGGCTGGTAGGCTTGGCCGTCGAGTTGCATGGCGCCGTCGCTGGCTTGCACCAGGCCGCAGACGATCTTGGACAGCGTGCTCTTGCCGGCGCCGTTTTCACCGGTCAGCGCCAGGATCTGGCCCGGCCGGATCTCCAAGGAGACCTCGCTCAGCACCGGTTCGACATAGGTCTTGCCGATGCCGTAGAGCGACAGCAGCGCAGGCACGGCAGCAAGGGTAGGGTTGGACATGCAGCCTCCACCGTGAAAGGTGTGGATTGATATTACGGGAAGGGCGGCACACGTCGGTGCGCCGCCCGGCCTTCATTGACGTGTGACGGCAGCGCTTACTTGCTGTCCTTGGTCACCAGCGAAACCTTGGTCTCGACGGCGCCGCCCAGGCTGTTTTGCGGCTTCTTGTCAGCCAGTGCTTTCAGTACGGTTTCGATGCCGAACACCGCTTGCTGCGAGGCGAACTGGTCGGCGGTCGCCAGCACGCGGCCGTCCTTGAGCATAGGCTTGATGGCGTTGATGTTGTCGTAACCGACCACCAGCACCTTGCCGGTCTTGCCGGCGGCCTTGACCGCGGCAACCGCGCCCAGCGCCATGTTGTCATTGCCGGCCAGGATCGCCTTGATGTCGGGATGCGCGTTCAGCATTGATGCCGCTACCTTGTTGCCCGGATCGATTTCCCATTGGCCCGATTGCACCGACACTACTTTGGCGCCGGCCGCGCCCATGGCGTCCTGGAAGCCCAGTGTACGTTGTTGCGCGTTGAATGTGGTGGACACGCCTTCGATGATGGCGACCTTGTCGCCGCTCTTGATCTGCTTGGCCAGGAAGTCGCCGACCAGCTTGGCGCCCTTGCGGTTGTCAGGACCGACGAACGGCACGGTGATGCCCTTTTCCTTCAAGGCAGCATCGTCGAACTTGTTGTCGATGTTGACCACGATGATGCCGGCGTCGATGGCTTTCTTGATCACCGGCACCAGTGCCTTGGAATCGGCGGGCGCGATCACCAGGCCGCTGACCTTGGAGACGATCATCTGTTCGACGATCTTGATCTGGTTGGCGGTGTCTTGTTCATCTTTGATGCCGTTGGCGATCAGGTCGTATTGCGCCGCATGCGCCTTTTGGTGTTCCTTGGCGCCGGTTTCCATGGTCAGGAAGAATTCATTGGCGAGCGACTTCATCACCAGCGCAACCTTCGGTTTGGCTGTGGTCTGGGCCATGGCCGGCAGAGTCGGCAGCGCGCAGGCGAGGACGGTGGCGGCAATCAGCTTGAGGCGGATACGTGTATTCATCAAAGTCTCCAGATGGTGTTGTAAGCGGCAGGTTGGGTAGGGAGCGAACGCCGATATTCGTATGCGCAAACGTTTGCGCGACTGAATCATAGCACCGGATTTCGCAGAAATGAAGGTCGTCGACGAAAGGATTTATGCGGCGGCGCGGGAGATCCTTGCCGTTTCGTCCCGTCTTTTGCAAACGGGAACCAGAGGTTCAATCCGAGCCCGTAGCCGCAGCAGCGCTGCAGAAAATGATTTTTGCGTTGCGACAAAAGTCGCTACAAACAAAATGGCGCGGCCTAGGGAAGTGGCGGATGCGCAGAGCGGCGCGGGGAAATCGGGGGTGAAACACGGGGAAGGAGGAAGTCAGCAGGGGGAGCACATCCCACCTGCTGCATGGACGGCGATTAACGGCGACGGTTGCCGTTGTCGGATGCCAGCGTGATCGGCGCAGCCGAAGCGGTCTTGCGCACCGGCACGGCGCGCGTATTCTTGGCCACCACCGGCGCCTTGCGGATAGGGCGGGCCGGCGCATGGACCACCTGGCGCACGCGAATAGGACCGGCTACCGGCGCTTGATACGGCACTTGCAGCTGCAGGCTTTGGCCGTTGGCCAGGGTGTCGTGGTGCAGGCTGTTCCATTGCTTGATCTGCACTACGCTGACGCGGTAGCGATTGGCGATGGAGGCCAGCGTGTCGCGTTTGCCGGCCTTGACGTAGATACGCTTGAAGTCGGGCACGTCCGGCGCCACGGCCAGGCGAGCGCTGTCGGCTACTTCCTGCGTGATTTCGGTTTCCATCGAGGTTTCGGTCTTCGGCACCAGAATGGTGGAGCCGGCCTTGAGCACCATCTTCGGCGGGATCTGGTTGACACTGCGGATCACGTCCGGTGTCGTGCCGAATCTGCTGGCGATGGTTTCGATGCGTTCACGCGCGCTGGAGACGGTGTGGGCGGTCCACGACGACAAGGCTTGCGTGAATTTGGAAATATTGGTCTTGAACTTCTCGGCGTTGCTTTCCGGCAGCAGGATCTTGGTGTCGTCGCCGCCGATGATCACCGGACGGTTGAACTGCGGATTGAGCGCCTTGAATTCGTCGAGCGACAATTCGGCCAGCTGAGCGGCGACCTTGACGTCGATGTTGCGGGTCTTGCCGATGGTCACAAAGTAAGGCTGGTTGTCGACCTTGGGCAAATCGATGTTGTAGTCGCCCGGCATGGCGATGATGTTTTTGACGGCTTGCAGCTTCGGTACGTAGTTGCGCGTTTCATTGGGCATCTGGGCCGACAGCGTATTGAAGTCGATCGGCAGGCCGGCGGCCAGGTTGCGGTTGACGGCACGCTGCACCGAGCCTTCGCCCCAGTTGTACGCGGCCAGCGCCAGTTGCCAGTCACCGAACATGCCATACAGTTTTTGCAGGTAGGTCAGTGCGGCATCGGTCGAGGCCAATACGTCGCGGCGCTCGTCGGTGAACATGTTTTGCTTGAGGTTGTAATCGCGCCCGGTCGAAGGAATGAATTGCCACATGCCGGCCGCCTTGGCGGTCGACAACGCTTGCGGATTGAAGGCGGACTCGATGAACGGCAGCAGCGCCAGCTCAGTCGGCATGCCGCGCTTTTCCAGCTCTTGCACAACGTGGAACAGGTAGCGCGAAGCGCGCACGGTGGTGCGCTGGATGTAGTCAGGGCGCGAGCTGTACCACTGGGTCTGGTTGTCGACCAAGGGGTTTTCCAGATTCGGAATGCCGAAGCCCTTGCGAATACGCGCCCAGATATCGATGTCTTCCATGCCCGGCAGTGCCGAGGCAGGATCGTTGGGGTTGATCGCGTTGAAGGGAGCGGGGTAGATCGAAATATCGTTGGCGTGGACCAGCAGGGGAGTACCTAGAGAGAAAAGCGCGGCTATCGCTAATTTCTTGAATGTTCGCTGCATGGGGACGTGATCCTGTGCCTGAGGCGGAAGAAAGCGTTGTCTGTTCATCGGTCGTTTTAGATTCACGGCACCTCCTGCTGAGAAGTATGTGCTGAACTGGAGCAACAACAGAGCGTTGATGGCGTAATGACAAAACAAAAACGCTCTTGCCGGTTCTGTCATTAAAAAACGACAAAACCAAGTGTTCGTCTAAAAACGGCTTGCAAGCCGATGGAATTTGAAGAATAGACGGAGTGTACGTAAGCCCCTTTTCACTCGTCAAGTAAAAATTGATGAATGTTACAAAGCTTAAGCCCTTGATTCGCTTAGTATTTGTCTGAAAAAAGGGGTAATCCGGGTCTATTTGTAGCTATTCTTCCATTCACGCAGGGCTGCGAATGTTTCCACGGGATCAATTTGTGACCCCGTAGCGGGTAGCCGACCGGCATCTTGCAGGCGGGCAAGCACGGCTTTTTCCTTGTAGCGCAAGAAAGGATTGGTCTGCAGTTCCAGCGCGATGGTGGACGGCACGGTGGGCTCGTGGCGGGAGCGTTTGGCCTGTTCGGTGGCGATGCGCGCGTTCAGCTCGGGGTTGTCGGGCTCGATTTCGCGGGCAAAGCGCAGGTTGGACAAGGTATATTCGTGGGCGCAGTAGACCTTGGTGTCGCCCGGCAGTGCCGTCAGCTTGGCCAGCGAGGCAACCATCTGTGCCGGCGTGCCTTCGAACAGCCGTCCGCAGCCGCCCGCAAACAAGGTATCGCCGCAGAACAACCAGCCCTGGCGCGTCGCGTAATAGGCGATATGACCCTTGGTGTGGCCCGGCACGTCGATCACCTTGAGGTCGAGCGACAAGGCCGCCAGATGCACCAGGTCGTCTTCCCACAAAGGTTGGGTAATGCTCGGAATCGCTTCGCCGGCGGGGCCGTAGACCGGAACTTGTGTATGCTGCAACAAGCCCGGCACGCCGCCGACATGGTCAGCGTGATGATGAGTCAGTAGAATAGCGGCCAGCGTCAGGCCATGTGCTTCGAGTGCGGCGATCACCGGCGCCGCGTCGCCGGGGTCAACCACCGCAGCGTGTATGCCGTCATGAATCAACCAGAGGTAATTATCGTCAAATGCGGGAACAGTTAAAACATTCAATGATGGATTCGGAGTGGCTGGCTTGATGGCTGACATGGTCGAAAGAGGGCTCGCATAATGGCTGGGATCGATACGGATCTGGACAGGTCGATTATAGCGCTCGACGCCTGGCTGCATACGCCGATGGGCAATTACGTCCGCGCCTGGGAGCAGAAGCACCTGGACGCGCTGACGGCCGACATCTTCGGTTTCAACGCGGTGCAGATCGGCATGCCGCAGATCAACGCGCTGCAGGCCAATCGCATGCCGTATCGCTGGCTTACCGACAACTGCCTGCCGACCGCATTGTCTGGCGGACTGCAGGAGGGCCGCGACATCCCGCTGGTGGTCGCGCACGATTTTTCCGAGTTGCCGTTTGCCACCCAAAGCCTGGACCTGGTGGTGTTGCCGCATGTGCTGGAGTTCAGCGCCGAGCCGCACCAGGTGCTGCGCGAAGTCGAACGCGTGCTGATCCCCGAAGGCCAGGTCATCATTTGCGGCTTCAACCCCACCAGCCTGTGGGGCGTGCGCCAGGCGGCCGGCCGCCTGACCGGTGCGCACTTCCTGCCGCAGGATGGCGAGTTCATCCGTCTACCGCGCCTCAAGGACTGGCTGAAGTTGCTCAACATGGAAGTCAACCGTGGCCATTTCGGCTGCTACGCGCCGCCTTGCGCCACTGACAAATGGCTGGACCGTTTCAGCTTCATGGAAAAGGCCGGCGACCGCTGGTGGCCGTATTTCGGCGCAGTGTATATCGTGCAGGCGATCAAGCGCGTCAAGGGTATGCGCTTGATCGGGCCGGCCTGGAGCAAACAAAAAGTGAAAGTTCCGAAGGGCATGCCGGCCACCAATCGCATCCACAAAGAATAGAATGCCGGCTGCGCCATTTGTGGCGAACCGGTCAGGTATCAAGAGTCAACAACCACGCAATAACCAGGCAACCAAAGAAGTGATGAGTATGAGCAAAGCAGAGATGGACACAGCAGCAATGGATAAAGTCGAGATTTACGCCGATGGCGCCTGCAAGGGCAATCCGGGCAAGGGCGGTTGGGGCGCCTTGCTGATCGCCGGCGGCCGCGAGAAAGAATTGTGCGGCGGCGAGAACAACACCACCAACAACCGCATGGAACTGAAGGCCGTGATCGAAGCGCTCGGCGCGCTCAATCGCCCCTGCGAAATCACCGTCTACACCGACAGCCAGTACGTGCAAAAAGGCATCAGCGAATGGATCCACGGCTGGAAAGCACGCGGCTGGAAAACCGCGGCGCGCGAACCGGTCAAGAATGTCGACCTGTGGCAGGCGCTCGACGCCGCCCAGGCCCAACACAAGATCGAATGGCGCTGGGTCAAGGGCCATGCCGGCCATGTTGGCAACGAGCGCGCCGACCAGCTCGCCAATCGCGGTGTCGACACCCTCAGCTGAAGAAAGTCAGGAGCACACCATGCGACAAATCGTCCTTGATACCGAAACCACCGGCCTCAATCCGCGCACCGGCGACCGCGTGATTGAAATCGGCTGCGTCGAATTGCTGAACCGCCAGCTCACCGGCAACAACCTGCATTTTTACATCAATCCCGAGCGCGACTCCGACGAAGGCGCGCTGGCGGTGCATGGACTGACCACCGAGTTCCTCAGCGACAAGCCAAAGTTCGCGCAGATTGCCGACGAGTTCCGCGACTACGTGCGCGACGCCGAGATCATCATCCACAACGCCCCCTTTGACGTCGGCTTCCTCGACGCCGAATTCAAGCTGCTCGGCCTGCCGTCTTTCAAGGAGCACGTCGACAATATCGTCGATTCGTTGCAAATGGCCAAGGAGCAGCATCCGGGCCGTCGCAACTCGCTCGATGCGCTGTGCGACCGCTACGGCATCTCCAACGCCCACCGCACCCTGCACGGCGGTTTGCTCGATGCGGCGCTGCTGGCCGAGGTCTACCTGGCCATGACGCGCGGCCAGAACAGCCTGACCATGGACCTGGCCGACGGCGGCGGCGATGAAGACGGCGGCGCCGTGCTCGAACTGGCGCCGCTGGCCGACGTCATCGTGCTGGCCGCCAGCGAAGAGGAACTGGGCTTGCACGAAACCGTGTTGAACACCTTGGACAAGGAAGTCAAAGGCACTTGCGTATGGCGCGTGGTGCCTGCGGAGCCAGCCGAATCGGCGTAAATTATTCGACAGTAAAGAAGCGGCTTGCTCACGACGGTAATTCTGTGTCATAATTCGGGCCGCTTCACAGCACGTCGATAACGGCAGTTTTTTATCGGCAGTGATAGCAAAATGGAAGGTTAGCTCAGGGGTAGAGCACTGCATTCACACTGCAGGGGTC
>Ga0209913_1000049_pt1 | contig 154221 bp, 123 predicted proteins | sample PersoiDNA2013203_FD_185805 | JGI IMG/M metagenome (GOLD analysis project Ga0209913, IMG submission 185805) | Permafrost soil microbial communities from the Arctic, to analyse light accelerated degradation of dissolved organic matter (DOM) -... | ecosystem: Environmental > Terrestrial > Soil >...
ATCCCCGCAAAACCGGACAAAACGACCAGGAACTCTACAACTGGCACGATGCTCAAAGCGGTAATCGTTATAGCCAACCGAATGCCGGATCGAATCCGCAGGCCAATAAAACCGACGAGCAAGGGCGCTTCTTAACCCGACTGCGCATCGAAGAACGACGTCAGCATGGACAACGTGCCAGTGCCAGTGCGTATCTGCGCGGTGTCGTGTCTGGCGTATCCTTCACCTTGACCGACTATCCTCAAGGTGTGGCCAATAGAGAATATGTCGTCATCCGTACCCATTTCTTCATAGAGAACGTCAGCGAAGATACGCAACGCACTCCGTCCGCAAAACTTAATCTCGCGGCACTGCCTAGTTTAGTGAATGCCTTATCTCCCAGCCAGATAGAACGTGGCTTATGGCAAGTCCAAACCGATTTCACCGTACAACCTAGCAGCGAAGTTTTACGCCCAGAACACACACAACAAAAGCCGCGCTGCTACGGCCCCGAAGTCGCCATCGTGACTGGCCCTCATCGTGATACCGCCGCCAGCAATATCTATACAGATCAATACGGTCGCATCAAAGTCCAGTTCCCATGGGATCGCTATGGCGAAATCAATCAAAACAGCAGTTGCTGGGTCCGCGTCGCCTTGCCGTGGGCGGGTAATCAACTGGGGCAACAAGCTATTCCCCGCATCGGACAAGAAGTGTTGATCGACTTCATCGGCGGTGACCCTGACAGACCGATTTGCAGCGGCAGCGTCCACAACCAATTCAACATGCCACCATGGCAGTTGCCGAGCCAGCAAGCCTTAATGGGCATACGCAGCAGAGAACTCACTGACCAAGGCGGTGGTAACAGCGCTACAGGGCGCAGCAACCATCTCATTCTCGACGATACCCATGACCAAATCCAGGCGCAACTCAAGAGTGACCATGACCACAGTCAACTCAGCTTGGGCTTTATTACCCGTATTGAAAGCAAGCAAGGTCGTCAAGACCCACGCGGTCAAGGGTTTGAGCTCAGAACGGATGGACGTGGTGCCATTCGTGCCAAAGACGGTCTACTCATCACGACCGAAGCCAGAGACAAGGCACAAGGCCACATCACCAGTTTAGGAGAAACTGCGCAGCGTCTGCAACAAGCGCATAGCCAGCACAGCACCTTAGCTGAGGTCGCACAACAGGCAGGAGCGCAAGAACAAAGTGACCAGTCGGACGTCGCCAAAGAAATCAAGCAACAAAACAGTGACATTGCTGGTGACACCATTACTCATGTCAACACCAACACCAACGCAGACAAAGGTCAATTCCCAGAATTAGCCAAACCGCATATCGTTATCGCAAGTCCAGCAGGCATCGCGACGACCACGCCCGGCAACACCCAACACCACAGCGGTCAACATCACGCCATTACCGCTGAAGAACACATCAGCTTATCGAGCGGCAAGAGCCTCCTTGCCAGCGCACGTAAAGCGATTCGGCTATTTGCCTATAAAGCGGGGATGAAATTGATTGCCGCGAATGGCGATATCGACATGAAAGCACTGCAAAAAAATATCAATGTGCTGGCTAAATTAACTATTAACTGTAACGCCGAAACGATACAAATCAGCGCAGAAAAACAAGTCGTCATCAATGGTGGCGGCAGCTATACAAGATGGAACGCACAGGGTATTGAGAATGGCACCAATGGTGCATGGTGCGCTCACGCGGCGACCCATAGTTTTCAGGATGGAAAAAATATGGGAATAGATATTCAAGGATTGCCTCATGTCGATGAATACGATGAGAAATTTGCCTTTCATTTGCCTTGTGGCACACCAATTGTGGGACAAAGTTATCACGCCAAATCTTCCATCGGTGAGCACGCAAGTAAGACAACATCAGACGGCGCGACACCAAGCATTTATACCTCATCACCGCAGCCATTACAGGTCGCCGCCGTGTGGCATGCGTTTAACTCACCTGTGCCGATGACGAAACCAGGATCGAGCAATACAAGTAACAACAAGGGAGATAACAATGCCGGTTAATACAACCCAAGGGATGACCAATAACACGCCCAACAGTTGCGTAAAGATAGATTGCGATTGTCAGCACGTATGGTCCTTAGCACAAGAATTTGTCTTTAAACGTTTATCAGCTAAGTCGCCTGTGCTCAACAAAACCAACATGTTGCTGTATCAATATAACGTTCGTGCCCGACGCATCAGTGCCACCTACGCGAGGTTTTATTTAGAGACCGAAGAGCACGGTAATCCGGCTAAAAAAGGACGCTACTACTGGGCAGCATTAGCAGCATTCGCCAGTAAGACAGTGGCTTGTTCGATTGAAGATCCACGAGTCAAAACAATCGGCACCGTTTTACAAGGATTAGGTAAAGGAAATATGTGGTTGTTTTATGAGATCGCCCCATGGCATTGGGCGTATAGCCTTTCTTCTAAAAGTTTCGACATGTGCAAGGCCACACGTAGCGGAGATAATTTTGTGCCCCCTATTTTAGACTCCATCAAAGCCATGCCATGGGCAAAGGAGGCGCTACAAAAAATGAATAATTTTAAGTGGAATGAATTGCTTGAAGAGGGTTTTAATAAGGTGCGGGAAATCGAACAAATGGGCACAAGTGCTCCAACTCGACCTGCAACTCAATTGAAACATCTGATGAGCATTGCCAAGCACGAGCAAGGTAAGATTTTGCAGCCGCTGATCTACGACGATGAAGATTTTAAATGGTGGATACAGACACAACGTTCAACATGGGTGAATTGGGCATCACCTGCGCTCAAGCTGGTGTTTGCGTCGTCGTGTGATACCGATGATCCAGAATTGGAATCGGTGGCGCCCCGAGATACCATGCTTGAAGATTTTAAAAGCCGAATGATATGGATTGACTTAGCTGCAAAAAAATTTCATGGGTTAATGCAAACAAAAAAATATTTTATGGAACATCAATTACAAACAATCGCATCGTGGGTAGGTCATCAAGATGATCAGATAGTAACCCCGACGATGCCACTTTAATGTCTGTTAATTTTATGTGGCATATCTTTAAAAAACTATTATTAGGCCTACTACTAGTCGGTGCAGTTTCCGGCTGTACTAAGAAAATCGACCACGGTTTGGGTAACGTGAAGAAAGAGGATGTAAACATGGTACAAAAAATATCTATTCGTCTTGGCGAATCCGGCGACAGTTTTACGCAGCGAATAGGACAAAAGAAAGTAAGACCAGATAGGCAACCGGCGGGATTAAATTTTTATGACGTTAATTTCACTGCACATGGTGCAGAAGCGGGTGAAGTAACGTTTGAACACGGCATGCATACTTTTAGAGTTGGTGCCGTGCTAATTATCATGGGAACGGAAGATGTAGAAAGAATGAGCGCTGGAATTTATCACTGGGACATTAGTTTTGGACTTACTGCGCCAGAACTCATACCCCATGATGAAGCACGTCAAAAATTCATTGCTCTCCTAAAAATGCTACAAGAGAAAGGCTGGCGGCAATTCTATTACCGGGACGCTGCACGAATTATGGGGCGCAGCTCGCTACATAATATCAACATAGATGTACGTTATATACCGACATTTGAGGAGTGGATGGCGTTAGAAGATGGCGCAGGTTGGAATTTAGAAGCCGATGGGGTCTATATGCGAATAGTCATGTATAGAGATGACGATCGCTTAAATCCACTTCAACCCGGTGCGTATTTTATGACCATGGAATTACACAACGAAGAAGACGAGGTACGCAGTCATTTTTTATATGAGGATAGAGATAACTGGAAAGCATTGTGGCCCGATCGCATGAAAAAAGCCCATGAATCTCGTACTAAAGAAGAAGCTGCAGCACGCGCCAAAGGCTACCAGATCGACACCGACTACCAAGACCCGCCAATCAAAGCCCTCATCAAACCAGAACTGAAGGTGAAAGTTGGTGACGTCTGCCCCAAAGATGGCATCTGGGAAGCCAGCAGAACCGACAGCATGGCACAAACATTAGCGACCTATCACGGTCGTTGGCGACAGTTTACACAAGGGCAAACGGTCACCGGTTTTGGTCAAGGCCTGCCGGGATTTGACGAAGATAATAAGCTCATTACGTGGACATGGCGTCAGCCTTTGCCGTAACTAGTGACGCACCAGGTACAGTTGTCTTGAAGAAGTTTATCTCGGTATAGTAGGCTATCACGACAGCGATATGATGACTAATGGCGTCCATCAGGCAGCTAAATTACGCAAGCGGGGAAGGGAGGAAGGGGATTAGTGTGAAGGACAATCGCTAATGACAAATGCTTGTTTTTTGATTATTTCCAACTCTTCTTTCCGGATGCAAGAAAAGCATTCACATTTGGTAGCTCATTCTGGGCAGGTTCCAGATACCAAATCAATCACCAATTGCGCCACGCCAATTAGGTCCACCCTACCGGCCCGTCATTTATCGTGTAAAGAACACGCCTGTACCTTCGCCCCAAAAAAGTTCGCATTCAATTGAAAAGCCTGCAAGAGTCTTTGCCGCCCCGCCTCATCCTCTGGCAACGCAAATACAACTTTCAAAAACTTCGGACTATGCGCCGCTCGGCTGCTACCAATGTCGTTGGCTAGCAAATCCTGCTCCAGTAAGGTCATGACCGAAGGAATCACGTTGCTCTGGCTTGCCCGCATTTCTTCCAACACTTCAGCTTCGGTGATATTGACTGGATCGTGTGCACCTTGGAATTTTTTGACCCCACCGATATTGACAGCGATGCCACCGGTAATTTCAAACTCAGTCGCCGATAATCGTTCATAGTGGAATGCCTCCCAGCCTGGGACCCCGCGTTTACGCTGGGCAACCACGGCCATCGCTGCTGCAGCGGTGCCGCCGCCGTTAATCATGCCGACTGGCAGTATCTCAGCAAGACTGGCGGGAACAAGGTCGTGAATAGGGTCGGTCATGATCAATTCTCTTTTCAAACGGATATTCCATTGTAAGCCGAGCCGGACTGATGGATGACGCGATCAGCAAGGAAACACATCAAATGGAACTAATTCTAGTTTATAAGGCCTAAACTAAGACGAAGTAAAAAATTATTTGATTTGCAATTAATGACCGTTCTATGACGTAACTGAGTTCTTTGTCGGCAAAATTTGCCTTAGAACGTAACGAAAAGTGAATATCTAGCAAGAACCCTACAATCACAGGTAGAATTCAGCGTCACATAATTTGGCAGCATGTCGCGACAAAAGACATGCGATGATATTTATTCGCTGCACTGCAGTTCAACTTTAAGGAAATATTCATGTCGATCAAATCCCGCGTAGTTTTGGGTAGTGCTATTGCGTTGTTTGCGCTGAGCGCTTGTAATGATAAAGATAAGGCAGCTCCTGCCTCTGCTGCAGCGACTGCTGATAGCAAAGAAGCAGTTGCAGCGACTGTGAACGGCACACCGATTCTCAAGAAACAACTGGATCAGATCATGCAGCAGCAAGCTGGTCAAGGGATGCCTGACAATCCAGAAACGCGCAAAATGGTGATCGATAATCTGGCAATGCAAATTATCGTCGCCCAAGAAGCTGAGAAAAAAGGTCTGGACAAGGCTGCAGACGTCAAAGAACAGCTGGAAATGGCACGTTTGTCGATCATGGCAAATTCATTTGTCAAAGACTATATGAAAACAGCGGCCGTCACAGACGAAGCCCTGAAAGCTGAATACGACAAGTTTAAAGCGTCTCAAGGTGGCAACGAATACAAAGCACGTCATATTCTGGTTGCAACGGAAGCCGAAGCCAAAGATATCATCGCGAAGATCACTAAAGATCCAAAAGCGTTCGATGGCCTGGCAAAATCCAAATCCAAAGACCCTGGCTCCAAAGACAAAGGTGGCGATCTGGGCTGGTTCAACCCGCACAATATGGTGCCGGAATTTGGTAACGCTGTAGCAAAACTGGAAAAAGGTAAATTCACTGCCGAGCCAGTTAAATCACAATTTGGCTACCACGTCATTATGCTCGACGACACACGTCCATTAGCTGTCCCGCCGATCGAAGAAGTCAAAGCCGGTATGACACAACAATTGCAACAACAAAATCTGAAAAAATTGCTGGATGACATGAAAGCAAAAGCTAAGATTGACATCACTGCGGCGCCAGCTTCTGCACCAGCAGCACCAGTTGCACCTGCTGCACCAGTCGCAGATACAGCAGCATCCAAATAATTGGTTGTGCTGATCTTAGGCTGACATTGAGTCGAAGTGGCTCATCACCGAGAGGTGGTGGGCCATTTTTTTTTGGCATTTCCTTTTTTAGATCAGCGCCAGACACAGACCTTCGTCACGTCCCCAAACGGCCGTCTCAAGACCCATATCAAAACTGGACCCGTGCGCTGTGCAGAAATACCTATCCCACTACGTGCAAACTAAGATTTTGCCCGCCGTATTATGTAGAAAATGCAATAATATCACTGACTATATTGCGTCCTCATTTGCGTCACTTTTCTCCACAAACCAGGATTATGCATGGCAACTAGTAATTTCGCGTGGAACGGCAGCAACCTCACCTTCGATGTACGCCCTGACCGTCAGGATATCCGGGATCGTCAGTTCACCCCAGTAATACGGCACCTTCCGCCTACTTTTCCAGCACCTGACTGGGTCGCCACACGCTGGCAAGCCTATGTTGAGGCGGGGCTGATTCTGAATCAAGGTTCAGCCGGTGCATGCACGGGTTTCGGCTTATCTGCGGTGATCAACTATTTGCACTGGTGTGAAAATCCAGATCATGTTGAAGTCAGCCCACGTATGGTGTATCACCTCGCTAAGTTTTATGACGAATGGCAAGGGGATGATTACGTAGGATCGAGCTGTCGTGGTGCGCTCAAAGGATGGAACAAACATGGTGTCTGCCGTCGGGAACTATGGCCTTTTACAGTACACGCGAACAACAACGCGGTATCCTGGGAGGCACCGCTACCTGGATGGGAACAAGATGCGCAGACGAGACCGCTCGGCATCTATTACCGCGTCGACAGTGGTAGCATCTGCGATATGCAGGCAGCACTTGCCGAAACAGGCGCACTGTATGTGTCAGCGAATGTGCACAGTGGTTGGTACCTATCCACGTATCACGCCCCCAAAAAACAGACCACGTTAAGCGCTCTGGATCAGATACCCGTCATACCAGTGCAAGCACAGGGGATCGGTGGACACGCTTTTGCCTTGATCGGTTATACCGCACAAGGTTTTGTGGTGCAGAACTCGTGGGGAACTGACTGGGGCTGTCAGGGCTTGGCGATACTCAGCTATGAAGACTGGCAAGCGAGTGGGACGGATGCTTGGGCGATTTCACTTGGGGTACCGACTAGCGGCACCAGTACCTATAGCAGCAGCAACTCGTTCACGCCTGCGCCAGCTGGTGCGGGATTCCTGAGTCAGTTAGCGCCACCGATGGCGAGCAAACGCGGGACGAAGACACCACCACCACGCCAGCAGGCCCATACACATACCCATAAAGTACACAATTTGTCACCGCTCAGTCTAGATCAGGCTTATGGTCTGAGTTTGGTGATGGATAATAATGGTGCGCTGATTCAGCGACTGGTGGCCTTCAAAAATGCCGCTACCAGCGCCGAAGAGATCGTCTACCGTGCGCCACTGGCAGCTCATCTGCAACAAGGTGCTAAGTCGACGCTAAAACTGACGCTATTTGCGCTCAGCGGTCTCGCCGATGAAGATACAACCATCGCCCACATCGCCAGTCTCGCGCCCTATTTTCTTGCCAATGGTAGTTATCCGATTTTTCTGACCTGGAACAGCGGACTCGGTGACACACTGAACCAGTTATTATCCAGCCAATTTTCTGCACCTGATCCTGGCACCAATGCAGCGCAAGATATGAGCATAGAGAGCTATGCGGCAACCCATGGCGGCAAAGCGGAATGGTCGCTACTCAAACAAAATGCGGCGCAATCCGTACTTAACGATAACCCACCACGTGGCTTACATACGTTGGTAAAGCACCTGCAAAAACTGGCAACAACGATCGGTCACGATCATCTGGAACTCCATCTAGTTGGGCATTCTGCCGGTGCACAACTGCTGGGTAATCTGTTGCCTTACTTGAAAAAATTCACGATCAAAACCTGTACGCTATTAGCGCCAGCATGTAGCATCCATTTTGCGAATGCGACGTTTTTACCTGCGCTGGAATCGGGGCAAATTGGACGCTCCCACTTTCATTTGCATGTCTTGTCGGACGAATTAGAGTGTGCTGATCATGTGGCTCACGTGTATAGCAAGTCCTTGCTGTATCTGCTGTCACGCAGTGTTGAAGTCCGACACAAAACGCCGATGCTGGGGATGGCAACGTGTCTTGATGCTGACTATATCGCGGGTCCAGGAAATGACCATGCGCAATGGAATCCTGCGTCTATTTCTGCCCTCAACAAATGGCATGGCGTGTATTGGGGGGGGAAAGGTCCTAAAGGCTTTGCCAATAAGGGAGTGGGACTGACTCAAAAACAAGCATCGACGCTTCACATCCAAAACCAACGTTACGTACAAAGTGGCCATGAACCATTGCGCACAGGACATACGACGTTTGATTATGACGAAAAAACAATCACAGCAACGCTATTACGTATTGCTGGGATGGGTCCAGGTAAAGCCTTGCCTTTTCCAGTTGGTGAGCTGAACTGAGCATCTTTCAACGATAGGCGTTTCGGTATAAAAAACCGCCATGAAGGCGGTTTTTTATACTGTGGATTCACGACAGCGAACCATTCGATACAGCAACATTATTTGGATGGCTTACGACGGGTTGTACCGCTGTCTTTATCGAACTTTGAAGGACGTCCGTTCGAGAATTTACCGGCTGGTTTGCTATCAGAACGGCTATCAGAACGCATACCTGGCTTGCCTGATGCTTTCTCTAACACGCGACGATCACCGCCTGATTTTTTCTGACCGGCAGGAAAATCATGTGCTACGCCACCACTCGTTGGTTCGCCGACAGGACTCATCTTGATCTGCTTACCAGCAACCCACACACCTTTGAGTTGCGTCAGCAATTCTGGTGGCATACCGACTGGCAAATCTAACGTACTATGGTTATCAAAAATATCGATGCGACCGATGTACTTTGCTTCCATACCCGCTTCGTTGGCAATTGCACCGACGATGTTGGCTGGTGTGACGGTATCGGCTTTACCGACTTCGATGCGGTAAGTTTGCATTGGCACGCTGACCTTTGCTTTGCCAGCTTTGTCTTTCTTTGGCTTTGCGGCACGATCTTCGCTGTCAAATTCAACTGGGGCGCTGAAAGCACGATCCACCACTTGATTCATGCGGCTGCCTGGTGCTGCATCGGCGATACGTGGCGCACGTTCAGGGCGGGCTTCAGAACGCGGTTCAGAGCGCGGGGAGCGTGCAGGTGCTGCACCGCTGCCTGCTTTTTCAGCACTGATACGCAAGGACTGACCAGCAACACGGACAGACTTGAGATGATCCAGCATGTCAGATGGTAAATCGTCCGGCAAATCCAGAATCGTATAATCGTCGTAGATATCAATACGGCCGATAAATTTAGACTCGATGTTCGCTTCGTTGGCGATGGCGCCAACGATATTGCCTGGTTTAACACCATGTTCATGACCGACAGCGATACGGTAGGTTTGCATGCCTGGTTCGGCTGTGCGCGGGCTATGTTCACGACGTGCGCCACGGTCTTCGCGCTCAAAACGATCACCACGACCTGGGCGGTCACCACGGTCGCCGCGATCGCCACGATCATTGCGATCATTCCGTGCTGGACGTTCATCACGCCAGCTATCGTCAGACTTCACTTCACGACGGTTTTTGTCCAGTAACAATGGTTCATCGCCGCGAGCCATTTTGGCCAAGGCCGCTGCGATTTCGATTGCAGGAATATTGTGTTCGCGTTCGTAATCTTCGATCAGTGACGTGTACTCGTCCAAACCACCTTCTGCCAACGCAGTCGAAATCTGATCCTTGAAGCGCGCAATACGGACGTTGTTCACCGTCTGAATCGTTGGCAATTCCAGTGGTGACACTGGTTGGCGGGTCGCCCGCTCAATCGCTTTTAAGAGATTTTTTTCACGTGGAGTGATGAACAAGATTGCTTCGCCGCTACGTCCAGCACGGCCAGTACGGCCAATACGGTGCGTGTAACTTTCTGGATCATAGGGTACGTCATAGTTGATAACGTGGCTGATACGTTCCACGTCTAGACCACGTGCAGCAACGTCGGTCGCGACCAGAATATCGATCTTGCCATCTTTTAATTGCTGAATGGTGCGTTCACGCTGTTGCTGATTGATGTCGCCATTAATCGCTGCGACCGAGAAGCCTCTCGCATCGAGTTTGGCTGCCAATTCTTCGGTACCGAGTTTGGTACGGGCAAAAATAATCATGCCGTCGAACGTTTCAGCTTCCAGTATACGCGTTAAGGCATCCAACTTATGCATGCCGGATACCAGCCAGTAACGTTGGCGGATATTGTCAGCGGTGCCGGTTTTGGCGGCAATGGTCACTTCTGCGGGATTGTGCAGATAGGTCTGGGCAATACGCTTGATCGCTGATGGCATCGTTGCAGAGAACAGCGCGGTCTGACGACCTTCTGGTGTTTCTTGCAAAATGCGCTCTACGTCATCAATAAAGCCCATGCGCAACATTTCGTCGGCTTCATCCAGTACCAAGGTTTTGATTTTGGACAGATCCAGAGAACCTTTATCCAAATGGTCAATCACGCGACCAGGGGTACCAACGACCACATGCACGCCACGGCGTAATGCGGATAATTGTGGACCGTAGCTCTGTCCACCGTAAATCGGCAAGACATGAAAACCAGGAATATGACGAGCATAGGTCTGGAATGCTTCGGCAACCTGAATCGCCAGTTCGCGAGTCGGTGCTAAGACCAAGGCTTGCGGGCTGGTCTGATTGATGTCCACGCGGGACAGAATCGGCAAAGCAAATGACGCTGTTTTACCGGTACCGGTTTGCGCTTGCCCCAGCACATCGCGGTTATCCAGCAAAATCGGGATGGTTGCGGCTTGAATTGGGGAAGGTGTTTCGTAACCGACGTCTTGCAAGGCGCGCAATAAAGGCGCACTCAGTTGCAGATCGGAAAAGGTGATAGAGGGTGTAGATTCTGACATGGCGATGCTCGCTCGTTCGCTCGTATCGCAGGATGCGACAAGATTTGGGGCGTAGTTTACTCTGTTGTCATACAGTCAGGGAGAAACTACACCATTGTTTGCACAAAAAACAGGCAATCCTGCCCGAAAAATCGAATTTTTAACAAAAATGTTTATTTTAGAGCTATCTTTTTCTCATTTATTGTGAAAAAAATAGTTTAGACCATTGATCCGTTATCACCTGACACCCAGATCCCGAGACAACATACAGAGGCCATCCCTACCCTCTTCTGCGTCTTGGTCAGCGTCGTTTATTTTTCTGATAAACCGTAACGACGCAACATAGCGTCTTGCTCGCCAGTTGATTGAATATGCCTGATGGCGTGATTAATTTGGGCAATTTTCCAAGCCGATTTCCGCGATAGCGCGCATTGGGTGTTGGTCATTGAAAATGCCGTTTTCGACAACGCGAACAGATCCCGTTGCTCAGGAAAATTCTTGAAGTAGCCTTCTATTTCAGCTTCCGAACTGATCAGTCCATCTGCACCACCCAAGGCAACTAAGCGGAACATGCTTGGCACATCCGTCAGCTCAATGCGCTTAATTTTTCCTGCCGCGAGCTCTTTTGACATCGAGGGGTAAAAATAGCCGAGACGCACAGCGATTTTTTTTCCGATTAATTGCTGCGGAAAATGATTGAACTGGGGTTTGTCACGTGCGACGACAACACGCTCGGTTTGCGGCAAATTGGAGATGGTCCACATAAACTGATCGCGGTGTTCGGTCCACTGCGGACTGAAATAACACACCATGTCCGCCTCTCCGATGGTCAGTGCCTGTTCAACCCGACGCCGTGAATACACGGTATAGACAGGCGTTGCACCGATTTCGCGGGCGATCGCATCCTGAAAATCTTTTAGCAACCCACCAACCAGACGATCATGCTGATCCAGTACATTCAGCGGATAAGTGACCGTGTCAAATAAGGCCAGCCTGATCTCATGTTGCGCATTAGCCTGACTGGGAACAATAACGCAACCGGTAACCAAAAAAGCGATCATACGCAGAAACGCGACCATCGAATAAATTCCTTGCTTCAATCTGTTGTGTCCTTACTTAATATTCTTACTTATTATTCTTATTTCTGTCTCATGCATCACTGGTTAACGCATCATTCTGTCGTTAAGACACAGTGGTGGCGGGAAAGCCACGTTTTCCTTGTAACCCCCCGGTATGAACCGCAACGACTCGGGTCTGCGCCGGAAAATAATTTTCCAGGCATAGACGATGCAATGCAAATAACATTTTTCCGGTATACACAGGCTCCAGAGCAATACCAGTCTGGTGCTGGAACATATCACAGAATGCTATCAATTCAGTACTGATTTTGGCATAACCGCCATGATGAAAATTGGTCAGCAGGTGGTAATTCTGACGTGCAGGATATCCCGCTTGTTGCAACAAACACCTGATATCTTCGTTTAAATAGTCGCCATTTTTGATCGCGGCAACGCCTAGGACCTGACTATGTCCTTGCGTTCCCGCGACGATGCCAGCCAGTGTCGCGCCTGTGCCACAAGCAAGCATAAATACATCTGGAAGCGTATCGATTTGATCACGGACCTCTGCTACCAGTTCAGCAACCCCACGTAAGGCGGCAGGCGAGCTCCCCCCTTCCGGTAGCCAGACGTGCTGTTCACTGACATCGCACATACAGCGACGCCAATGCTGGCCATCATCCCGCAGTGCACGGTAAGTTTCCCGGTTGACGTAAATGATTTGCATCCCCAGCGCACGACAATCATCGAGCATCGCGCTGTCCATGCCTTCTGCCGCACGGATCAATGCCGTCGCCGGATAACCAGCAATTGCCGCCGCATGCGCTAGCGCATGAATATGGTTCGACCATAGTCCGCCCATGCTGACCAAATGTGGCCGCTGTCCCGCTAACGCGAGTAAAGGGTATTTGAGTTTACGGAATTTATTTCCAGATACCTGCGGATGCAGCAAATCATCGCGTTTTATCCAGAGCTCGATGCCGGGAAATAAAATACTGTTAATTCGCTGACATGGAGAAACAGAAACAGAAAACACGATGTAATGATGAGAGCGGAAATGGTAAAGTAACATTGTACGCGTGCAGTAACTAACAAGCGAATGCCATCTTGTGCTTTGCCACAACCAGTAGCATTTTTTAGCCCGGAGAGGGACATGCCAGCAGATTTAGATCAATCGCTCATCAGTGCCAGACAACAATTGTCGGAATTGATTAGACAAATCAAAGAAACCGGACATCAAGATAATCTGCTGCCGACGCTAGAGACAGTGTTGAACAAGCTCGAAGGCATGTCCCAACACGACCATCTGACCGGAGCGCTCAACCGCCGCACCTTATTGACAACGCTAGAGGCTGAATTAGCGCGTTCTTACCGTACTGGGCATACGTTTTCATTTGCCGTGATCAGTGTCGATGGACTCGAAGCCATCTTAGAAAAATATGGACAGGCGGTAGCAAAAGACATCCTCAAAATAGTGAGCAGAGAAGCGCTCGATATGCTGCGGATCATCGATTCTTTTGGTCGCGTCGCAGCAAACGAGTTTGCCATCTTGATGCCAACCACTTGGCTTGACCAAAGTCTCAAGGCAATTGCCCGTCTCAAAAACCGGCTTACCGAATTGGACTGGAACCACGTCGCCCCGGACTTGGTGATTACGTTTTCTACCGGACTGACAACGAATGCGATCAAAGATACTGCCGAGGTCATGCTACAGCGGGCAAGTACTGCCTTGCAGGCTGCCAGAAATAAAGGCACCGACACGATTTCACAGGTCGAACCGCCTTTACCCAACTACGACCCGAATGCCCCAGAGAATCAACCGCGCTGATCCCCTCATTAACCCTCACTTAAACTAATCAAAAAGCGGGCTAACCAAATGATGCCCCGTCATGGTCGATACCAGCTTTATGAATGATTTACTGTTTTTTGGGTGAATAAGCAACTAGCCAGGTCGCCATCACAACCGCGGCGCAACCAATCATGGTGTTGAAGGTGATGACCTCATGCAAAAAGATATATCCCCACAATAAGGCAAATAAGGGAATCAGAAAGGTCACGGTTAGAGCCTTTGTCGGCCCAATGTCATGAATTAAACGGAAGTACAATAAGTAAGCAACCGCGCTGCATAACAAGGCCAATGCTGCCGCTGCCAGCATGACCGTGGAGGTCACCGTTCCGGGAATCGGCGAAAACGGTAGAGAAGGCAGCAAAAAAATCGCCCCGCCGACTTGGGAAGCGGTCGCCATCAACACCGGATTGACGTTAACAGAAAGTTTTTTGGTGTACACACCAGCAAGCGCATAGCAAATCGTTGCCGCAGAACACGAAAGCAGCGCCAGCAACAACTCCGTGCTCCACTCAACGGGGCCTAAGCGGACGAGTAATCCAACACCCACGACCCCAGCCAACATACCTGCCATTTTACGCAGCGTGAACTGTTCGCCCAGAAAAATGGCTGCCATGACCGCTCCCCACAAAGGACTGGTCGCATTCATGATGGCCGAATAGCCAGCAGGAATGTGCATTGCGGCATAGGCATAAAATACAGCGGGGAGTGCGGTGCTGATTGCACCAAGAATTAAAAAAGATGTCCAATGTTGCCGGAAAAGTATTGGTTGCTGGCTGACTAACATCCATCCGACCAGTGCCAGCCCAGCAAGGCCGACGCGAATTTCTGCGGTCCATAAGGCACCGAGCTGCGGGGCAATTATCCGCATGAATAAGAAAGAGGCGCCCCAGATCGACGCCAACCCAAATAACCTCAGAAAATCACTACTTCGCATGCCGACTCCAGCCTATCCAAAGAGCGACAGCTTAACAAAGACTTAAGAATGACGCTCGCCACTTTCGGACAGGAATAAGCGACGACACCAGGAACACTAGGACAAGAGCACCATCAACGCCAGACAAATAGGGTCAATCACTACGAACAACACTGGCGACACTATCGCCAGTCGTGGGTTGGGACTCAGACGGACGTTGTTGTTTGGCGATACGCAAAATGGTATTACGAATCGCGCTCAAAACGGCGACGGAATTAAACGGTTTCACAATAAAACCATGCACACCACGCTGCTGCGCTGCCTGCAAGGTAGGCGCATCAATTTTAGCCGAGACCAGAAAAAACAAAGCCTTAGGCAGGTCTTTGCGTAATTGATCGATAATGGTCAGTCCAGCCTCGTTGAGTTCGCCAATGTCGATACAGATAATTTGCGGCTTGAGCTTAATGATGCGCGCCAGACTAGCAGGTGCCAAATTGGCATCACCAACTACTTCGTGACCACCGTTGTTTAAAACGGATGTCAACAGATTGCGGGCTACCGCGTTTGTGTCCAGAATGACGGCTCTAAGCATAGGTGTACCATTAAAAGGGCTGTCGCTCAATAGTAATGCAAAATGGAAAACATGAATAGAAAAAGGACCTCAAACCATACATCATTGGCTTGAAATCCTCAGTCTGGCCCCATGATTGACGTGTAATAGCGCATTACCTGCTGCTGTCTTCTCGGCCGCCGACATCTGGCTTCGCATTTTTGACGTACATATCCAACCACCTGTCCTGCTCCCACAGCATCTGCATAATTGACTCTCTGGCGCGATAACCGTGACTTTCGTTCGGCAACATGACGAGACGAGAAATCCCTCCCAGGCCTTGCAGTGCCTGATACATCCGTTCACTCTGCAATGGAAAAGTACCCGTATTGTTGTCCTGCTCACCATGTATCAATAACAACGGATCTTTAATCTGATTGGCAAAGTTGAATGGGGACATGTCCTGATACACTTTTTCTGCCTGCCAGTAATTCCGGTCTTCAGACTGAAAGCCAAATGGTGTCAGGGTGCGGTTATACGCACCAGAACGGGCGATGCCAGCGCGGAATAAACGGGTATGGGCCAACAAATTGGCGGTCATGAAAGCACCATAACTATGACCTCCAATCGCAATACGGTTACGGTCGGCAACACCAAGACGCACGACCTCGTCGACCGCTGCTTCGGCGTCCATTTTTAATTGTTCAACATACGTATCATTCGGTTCTTTTTTGCCTTCACCAATAATTGGCATACTCAGCCCATCCAACACGGTATAACCACGCGCTAACATCACCATCGGACTCGTGTACGCAATACGGTTATATTTGTATGCCGATCCTGTCACCTGTCCTGCCGCATCCGCTGTTTTATACTCACGCGGATACGCCCACATCAACATAGGACGGGATCCATCGCGCCTAGGGTCATAACCAGGCGGCAAATACAAGGTGGCGTTCAACTCGACGCCATCTGAGCGGGTGTAACGAAGCTGCTGTTTGCGGATGCCCTTTAATTGCGGCAAAGGATGAGCGAAATTGGTTAAAGCGCGGACCGGCTCATTGTTAGCAAGATCACGGACAAGGTAATTTGGACGCTCTTCACTCGATTCGCGACTGGTGACGATGGTGGTCGCCTTATCATTCAAAATGCCGACAACTTGTTCATAGTACGGTGCCTGCGAGCGGAATAAGCGAACGCTTTGCTTGGTTGTGACATCATATCTGTCTAAAAATGGTCGCTCACCTTCTGGACTGGCCCCCAGACCCGCGAGATAAATTGCCTTTTCATCTGGTGATAACTTTAAGGCAGTTAAACCAAATTGGTTCAGTTCAACCACGGGGTTCCCCTGATTGGCATACTGATCTTCTGTTTTACGGCTAAATAACAACTCTGGCTTGCTCTCAACGGCACCCGGACGGAGTCGCCATGTGCGGGTATCGCGAGTTTTCCACCAGCTCTCGGTAACTAAGGCCAAGCCATCATTTGCCCACTGAACGCTGGAAAAGCGCCACGCGAGCTCCATGAGTTTTTGTGGTGGCGCATCAAATGGTGCCGCTTGCTGCATCATTAAGTCATGCACTCGGACATGCATCTCCGGATCGCCGCCGGCCTGTGCCTCGAGCCAGTAAAGCGTGGCTGGCTTATCGGTGCGCCAGGCAAAATCACGTGGGCCGGTCTGTACTGCATCAGATCCGGTTGGCAAGCGCTCACGCATTGGGCGTTCGGCAACGGTTTTGAGTTTCTTACCTTGCCTATCCCATAATTCAATCAGTTGCGCAAAGCGGTCAATGGGCAAGAACGTTGAATAGGGACGGCGGATTTGTGTCGTTAAAATCAATTTACCGTCAGGCGAAGGCAATGCTTTGGTCAGCGTCATGACTGGACCGACGCGATGCAATTCGCCTTTCGTTGTCACAAATCCGAGCTGAGATTGCAACTCCCAATCGAGGATTGCCGCATCCGTCGGGGTTTTCAGCATATCGGGATATGTGCGGTTTTGCGTGATTTTACCGCCCTTGGTTTCTAAGGTATGCGGGCCAGCAGGTAATATTGGTACGTTGGGAACGGGCTTTTGATGTAAAGGTAATAAGTGCACCAATAACTGATCTGATCCGGCACTCCATTCAAAGCCAGCGCTGGTGACTGCATTTAATTTATCTGCCATCAAGCGGCGCGCATGTGCTTTTTTGACATCCAGCAACCACAACTCGACACCCGTGTCTGTCCATTGACTGAACGCCACCCATTGCTCGTCAGGCGACCAGAGGGTCTCAGCAATCCGTGGAGTGGCTGGCATACCATCAACAATACGGGTTGTTCCTGTTGCAATGTCAATGACACTTAATCCATTGCCAAAATCAAATTGACTCGCAGCATGCGTCCGTGGGTTGATGCGTAAACCGGCAAGTTTTAATTCTGGCTGCGCGACCTCCGCAATCCCAGGCAAACCCGGCATCGTCTCCAATAATGCCGTTTTACGTTGCGGCCCCAGCTTAAACAAGGGACCACGTGGTGCATCGACGATGGCCTGCAACTCAGGCGGTGGCATTTTATATGCCCCGTCGTTTGGATCAACGAACTTATTAGCATTGACAGCAGCGAAGGAAATCAACGGCGAAAACAGCGGAGAACCGAGGAGCAATAACAAAGGAGCAAGACGGCGGACGTTGGCTGGCATAGTCGGATAGAAGGAAATGATTCGTTGCGCTTAATGCCTCATTTTTTCCGAGAAAAACACGACGACGTTGTCGTCCATGGCTCCGCATAGAGAACGTGAGGCAAATGAACGCTCGGCATTTTTGAGCGATAAAAAAAGAGCAGTTTAGCGCGGCGTTCTTGTTTGTCCAGCGATACTTTTGCTTGCGGCAACACACTCAATAAAGTTGCTGCACTGCACACATACTTCTTACTATCACCCTGCCTGGTCCGAGATAAGCCATTATTATTTTGAATGCAACAACCGGCGGCGTTCTGATTCCTACCAAGTCAGCTCTAACATCGTTGTAAAACGAACACATCGTTGTCATTCTTAGCTAGCGTAACTTAAAAAATATGACGGACAAGCAAGCACCTTTCAGGTGCAACCACACTGATCGTCAGTGTTCCGGCACATACGGTACGAGCAAAAAAGAAGAAAAACATATAAAAATTTAATTAAATAGCTCCCATTCTGAGTAGTGCGGGCTGGAACACTTTTTGCTGCAACGCAGCATATGTCTTTCTATATGAGTTTTTCATCGTGGTAAGCTAGCCACCAAATTGACGTAATTAGTAGCAATTTCGCGTCGATATTGAAAATTAGTTGGCCATCACAGTCTTGATTCATTTAAAACCAAAACAACGGAGCACAGTTTGAACAAAATTCAACCATCCGGGGCGCACACCATCCTCGGGCACCCAAATAGCTTATTTGTCCTGTTTTTCACAGAAATGTGGGAACGATTTTCCTACTACGGCATGCGCGCCTTGCTGGTATTGTTCCTCGTCACGGAAACAACCAAAGGTGGCTGGGGCTGGACACGCGCGGAGGCAACTTCGCTGTATGGCTGGTACACTGGCCTAGTCTACCTGACACCGATTCTCGGTGGCTACATTGCTGACCGCTTCTTGGGAAGTCGTCGCTCCGTTGTTCTTGGTGGCTTCGTAATTGCCGCCGGACATGCTTCATTATTATTTGATACACCGACCATGTTTTATGTCGGTTTGTCATTGGTGGTTGCAGGTACTGGTTTGTTCAAACCAAATATCTCTGCCATCGTGGGTCAGCTCTATAACAAAGACAACGAACATGCACGCGACTCTGGTTACACTTTGTTTTACATGGGCGTGAACTCTGGCGCATTCTTCGGTATTCTGTTGTGCGGCTATATCGGTGAGAAGATTTCCTGGTCGTATGGTTTTGCCTTAGCTGGCGGCTTTATGTTGCTGGGCGCGATTCAGTTTTACCTGGGTCAGGGTATTTTTGGTGAGATTGGCTTGTCTAAGTCCCAGCAAAAAACGGAAGTGGTTGCCGAAGTGGAGCCAGAACCGCATATCGTCAAAGACCGTCTCAAAGCGATCTGCGTGTTTTCTTTCTTTACGATTTTCTTCTGGTTTGCGTTTGAGCAAGCCGGTGGTTCGATGACGATTTTTGCCGCAGATTACACTGATCGCGCACTGGTTGGCACGAGCGGTATGGTATTTAAAATTGTGAATAGTCTGATGACGATTATTCCAACGGCGATCCTGAGTTGGTTGCTGTTGAAGCTGTTTTTGAGTACTGCCAAGAATTATCTGATCTCTAACTTATTACTCATCATCTGTATCGGTATCATCTGGGCGCTGGTGGTCTGGATGCTGGGTCGTGAATTTGGTATGTCCCAATCTGATGTACCAGCAACGTGGTTTGGCGTATTGAACTCATTCTTCCTGGTGATTCTGGCACCGATGTTTTCTAAGATGTGGGATAAATACTGGTCACCAAGCGGTCCGGTTAAATTCGGTACAGGTTTGGTATTACTGGGTCTGGGTTTTGCGGCATTGTCTTATGGTGCGGCAAGTATTCCAGCCGGTGCAAAAACCGCTTCCGTCAGCATGATTTATCTGATTGCTGCGTATTTCTTCCATACCATGGGCGAACTGTGCTTGTCGCCTGTTGGCTTGTCTTACATCAGTAAGCTGGCACCACAACGTTTGCTGGGTTTGATGTTTGGTGTCTGGTTCCTCAATACCTCGATCGCTAATAAATTAGCTGGTCTGAGCGGCAGTTACATCGACAAGATTTCAGAAACGTATTCCCTGTCGACGTTCTTCCTGATTTTCACGATCATTCCAATCGCAGCGGGTATCGTGTTAATGCTGTTGAATAAATGGATGGCGAAGAAAATGCACGGTATTCATTAATACCTCCCTCAAGCTAGTCCGGCAACGCCGGCTGGCAGGATAAAAAATCCCCGGCTGCAATGAACTGCAGCCGGGGATTTTTTATTTTTATGCTGAAATAATCAGCAGTTGCGTAGCGTGCCCGCCACGCTTATGGACGCTCAATGGCCAATGCCACACCCATACCGCCACCAATACACAAACTCGCCAGACCTTTTTTAGCGTCACGACGGATCATTTCATGGATCAGACTCACCAAAATACGGCAGCCTGATGCGCCAATCGGGTGACCAATCGCAATCGCACCACCGTTGACATTGATCTTGCTCGTGTCCCAGCCCATTTCTTTGTTGACACCAATGGCTTGCGCTGCAAACGCTTCATTGATTTCCATCAGATCCAGATCTTCATGTGTCCAGCCTGCTTTTTTGAGACACAATTGTGCTGCAGGGACGGGGCCCATGCCCATGATGCTTGGATCAATACCTGCCGACGAATAAGCCTTGATACGTGCCAATACTGGCAAACCTAATTCTTCTGCTTTTTTAGCAGACATCATGATGACCGCTGCTGCGCCATCGTTCAGACCGGATGCATTGCCCGCGGTGACCGTGCCGTTTTTGTCAAAGGCTGGGCGCAATGCCGATAAGGAATCCAATGTGACACCATGTTTGATGAATTCATCGGTATCAAAAACGACAGTACCTTTTTTGCTGACGATTTCAACGGGAATAATTTCGTCTTTAAATTTGCCGGCTTTTTGTGCAGCTTCTGCTTTGTTTTGGGAAGCAAGTGCAAACAGATCTTGTTCTTCGCGGGAAACACTGTGTTTCTTAGCGACGTTTTCAGCGGTAATACCCATGTGGTATTGGTTATAAACGTCCCACAGACCATCGACAATCATCGTATCGACCAACTTGGCATCACCCATACGGAAGCCGTCACGCGAATTATTCAATACGTGTGGAGAGGCACTCATGTTTTCCTGACCACCGGCGATGATCACATCGGCATCACCTGCTTTAATCGCCTGTGCTGCAAGATGCGTTGCTTTGAGTCCGCTACCGCAGACTTTGTTGATCGTCATCGCTGGCACCATGTCTGGCAAGCCTGCTTTGATCACGGCCTGACGTGCTGCATTCTGACCGACACCTGCCGTTAGTACTTGTCCGAGCAATACCTCGTTGACCTGGTCACCACTTAAGCCAATTTTGGCCAATAAACCTTTAATAACGATAGCACCTAATTCTGAAGCCGGAATTTTTGCTAAGGAACCACCAAATTTACCTACGGCAGTACGACCAGCAGCTACGATTACAACGTCTTGCATATTGATTCTCCAGTTTTCCAAAAAGTGAATTGCTCTACAACAATATTATTGCTCTGGGGCGGGGGGCACGAACACGTTCATAGATTACACCACCTGCGTGACGAATGTGACTGACTTTGCGCAAATTTCATGCATAAAAAAAGCTCCCCTGGGAGGCGGGAGCTTTTCGGTGAGACAAACCTAGGTTCATGCAGGTAGTCGCATTTAGGTCTTAAAACTTATTTCTTTTTTGCAGTCGCTTTTTCAGCAGCTTGTGTGAACTGTGTTGTTGCTTTGCTCAGGTTTTCTTCCAAAGTTTGTACTGCTTGCTTTGTTGTTTTAGACAGTTGTTCGTAACCTGCGTTGATGTTACCAACGACTGTTTTCAGAGCAACAACAGCTTGTTCGGAACCAGCTGGAGCATTTTTTGTTACTTCGTCGATCAAACCGATCACTTTGTTATTTGTTTCTGCGATATGTGCTTCAACTGCTTTAGTGAATTCTTGCTGAGTCGCTGTAGTGATGCTTGCCAAGTGACGGCCATATGCCAATGCTTTTTCTGCGCTTGGCTGAGCTTGTGCTGCTGTCAATGAGAAAAATTCTTGTGGATCTTTCGCTGCCAGCAATTGCTTAGCAGTTGCAGTACCTTCTTCAAAAGAAGCTTTAGCTGCATTCACGTTCAGAGCAAACAATTGCTCCAGACCTTCAAATGCTTTTTTGTTCAATGCTGTCAAAGAAGCGAATTGCGCTTCCAAGTTAGTTTTTGTAGCAGCGATAAATTGTTCTGGTGATGTAGTCATGACATTCTCCGGTGGTGGTGAGGATTAAGTAATCGGCAGCGCCAACCACGAATTCTTGATATGGTGCACCGCAACAACTCCGATTTTACACGTCAGATTTTAAACGTCAAGTACTTTTTGTGCGTTGCAACAAAATGAGCTAAATGATATTTTTTATCAAAATAATAAAACTCAATGTTCATGCGGGTTTCCAAGGGGTTACAACAAATTACGATGAAAACGACGAGCGAAAAAGCTGATGTTTTTCTGCCTCAAACTTGAGCAACGCCTGCTTATTTTTTAAGCCGCCAGCATACCCTGTCAATTCACCATTGGCGGCGATGACTCTGTGACATGGAATAATGATCGACAAGGGATTGCGCCCATTGGCAGCGCCAACGGCACGCACCGCTTTCGAATTAGCAAGACGCCGCGCGAGCTCGCCGTAGCTCCAGGTTTCACCAAAAGGAATCGTCTGCAGCGCGCGCCATACCTGCTGCTGAAACAGTGTACCTGCGGATAAATCCAAAGGTAAATCAAATGTCATGCGGGTGCCGTCAAAGAACTCATTCAATTGCTGTGTAACGATCTCAAAGACGGGTAGATCAGGCGCGCGCGCCCATCCTCCAACACCGTTGAAATGTCGATGTTCTTCAAAATACACGCCTGCTAGCCCATGCTGACTGGCGGCGAGGGTCAGAGGTCCCAGAGGGCTATTGATTTCAGTAAATTGCATATCTTGTCTTTCTTAACAATACGATGCCTCAGTTAAGCGCCTGCCATAACAATAGCGCGGCGTAAGCGCGCCACGGCGACCACTGTTCTGCGCGGGCTAATAATTGCTTTTCGCTCAACCGCGCTGCCGTTGGGTCGGTCAACTGCGCCGCCGCCTTTTGCAGACCTAAATCACCGGCAGGAAACGCATCCGGAAAACGCAATGCTCGCATCGCGATGTATTGCGCGGTCCACTCGCCGATACCAGCAATACTTTTCATTTGCCTGATCGCCTCGTCAAGGCTACTGTCAGCCGCTTTTTTAAATCCACCGCTGATGGCAAAGTGAGCCACATTCTGTAGCGTAGCGGCACGCTTGCCTGGAATACCAATCCCTGCCAGCTGGTCAATAGACAATTGAGTAATCACTTCCGGTGTCGGAAAGTGGTGTGTGACGGTGGCAAAAGGGGTTGGCGCCACAGTACCAAAGCGATGCACTAAGCGACCGGAGACCGTCGTTGCGCCAGCCACACTGACTTGCTGCCCTAACACCGCGCGAATGGCGAGTTCAAAGCTATCAAAAGCACCCGGTACCCGCAAACCTGGGGTTGCCTGTATCTGCCTCGCTAGCATGGCATCTTCGTGCAAATGGCTGTGGATCATCAACGGATGTGCTTCCAGATCAAATTGCTGGCGGATTTTTGCTAATAGTGGCATTAAGACCGGCGTTAATTCTGGAGCAACTTGGAGCCCTAATTGATGTTTAGCTGCACAATGACTCACTTTCAACCAGCCTGATTTACCGTCCATGACGACGCTACGGACATACGCCAGTCCTGCTTTCTCTTCGATCACCGCTTCTAATCCTGGCATTGCACGACCACGCAAATAGCGCATGAGTGCATCCCATTCGTAAGGCGGACGATATGCCAGTCTTAACATCAAGCTTTCATCGCCCGTTGGTGCAGCACGACGGACTTCCCCTGGCGTCATCTGATATCGTTCTGAAAACAACGCATTAAAACGTCGCACACTACCAAAACCTGCGGCGAACGCAATATCAGCCATCGTCAGGACAGTTTCTTGCAATAATTTTTTGGCGAACAATAAACGTTGGGTTTGGGCCATTTCGATTGGACTAACACCAAACTCCTGCATCAAAACACGGCGCATCTGCCGTGAAGAAAGACCCACTTGGTCGGCTAACTCTTCGATACTCGATTCATTCAATGCACCGTTGGCAATTTTTTTCCAAATGGCATGCGCTAAATTCTGCTGGATTGCATAAGGGGCGAGTTCAGGACGACACCGCAGACAAGGCCGGAAACCTGCGGCTTCGGCGGCCGCTGCCGAGCTAAAAAAGGTACACGAACTCTCGCGGGGTGTCTTTACGCCACAAATCGGACGGCAATAAATGCCCGTTGTTTTTACCCCAGTAAAAAATACGCCATCAAACCGGCTATCTCTAGCGGCAAGCGCACGATAAAACTGGGGCGATACCAGTAAGCCATTTGTGGGGGTTGGGGCGGAACTCATAGCAATGCGTTTATTGGTGAAATGAATTAGGTGATGACGGTACGAACTCAACGAGAACGCAGACCACTTTATACGCCGTCTGCCTATTTTGAGCTAGCCGTTTTCGGACAGACAAATCAGATCAGACATCACCGCTAAACGTCGGACGCCAGCCTTGGCTGGCGTGATGTTGTTGTGGGGTGAGCGTAAGTTTGGGTTGTAGCCCGAAGTGCAATCACATTAATTAAAGAAGAAAAGATACGAGTCAAAGATAAAAATAATTTAGGGAATTTTCTTTCATAAAAATGGTCTACTATGACTCTTCTTCTCTCAATCAATATATTAATTTCCATGAACAAATCCCTGCTCATGCTACTCTGTTCCACGCTGGCAATTCAATCCAGCGTTGCCGCAGATGCCACATCGCCTTCCACGCAAACCGTTTCAAAGATAAAAACACCAGGTATTGGCGCCCTCAAAACGAATCCTTTATTGGTAAAAAGCACTTTACAGTTCGAGTACCCTGCTTTTGACAAAATTCACAACGAGGATTACGCACCGGCATTCGCCGCGGCAATGCGTGAGCATGATGCGGAGATCAAAGCGATTGCGACAAATCCCGCCAAGCCAAGTTTCGACAACACCCTCGTGGCGCTGGAACGTAGCGGACAAACGCTCAAGCGCGTCGCGATGATTTTCTTTAACCAAATCGGTACCAACACGAATCCAGTACTAGAAGCATTATCTGGCGATCTGGCACCAAAATTATCAGCTCATCAGGACGCCATGTTCCTGAATACGACATTATTTCAGCGTATCAACACACTGGTAAAGCAAAAAGCCAGTCTGCATCTGGACGCAGAATCAGAACGTTTGTTAGAGCGCTATGACACAGACTTTGTGCGCGCTGGCGCCAAGCTGTCGAATGCCGATAAAGAAAAACTGAAATCCCTGAACGCACGACTGGCGACCATGGAGAACAAGTTTAATCAACACGTCCTGAAAGATACGAACGCCTCCGCGTTGGTCGTCAACACCAAGGAAGAATTAGCAGGTCTATCTGCTGCAGAAATTGAGACGGCAGCAGCGACTGCCAAGGCCAAAGGTCTCAATGGCAAATACATGATTCCGTTGATGAACACCACCGGTCAGCCTTTACTGGCCACATTGGAAAATCGTACAACACGTCAACGTTTATACGAAGCCTCGGTCAATCGTGGTAGCCATGGTGGCGATGGGGATAACCGTGAAGTTGTCTTGACTCTGGCACGTCTGCGTGCAGAACGTGCCGAACTGTTGGGCTATGCGAATTTTGCGGCTTATAGTTTGGAAGATGAAACAGCGAAAACACCAGCTGCTGTCAATAAAATGCTGGGTGAGCTTGCTCCAGCGGGTGTAGCGAACGCAAAAAAAGAAGGTGTTGAATTACAAAAGCTCATCGACGATGAACATGGTAATTTCCAACTGGCAGCATGGGACTGGGCGTTTTATAGCGAACGCCTGCACCAGCAGAAATATGCGTTTGATGACAATCAGCTGCGTCCTTATTTCGAGTTAAACAACGTGCTGCAAAATGGTGTCTTCTTTGCTGCAAACCAGCTCTACGGTATCAGCTTTAAAGAACGCAAAGACCTACCAGTCTATGAGCCAACGGTACGTGTATTCGAAGTCTTTGATACCGATGGCAAACCACTCGCGTTATTCATCGCCGATATGTATGCACGCGACAATAAACGTGGCGGTGCATGGATGAATAACTACGTTGATCAGTCTGGTTTATTTGCGTCCAAACCAGTGATTGCGAACCACCTCAATATTCCTAAGCCGCCGACGGGTGAACCAACCTTGCTGACACCAGACGAGGTGAAAACAGCGTTCCATGAATTTGGCCACGCGTTGCACGGTATGTTCTCTCAGGTACGCTACCCGCGCTTTTCAGGTACCAACGTGCCACGCGACTTTGTTGAATACCCTTCACAGGTCAATGAGATGTGGGCGGTCTGGCCTGAAGTATTGAAAAACTACGCTAAGCATTACAAGACTGGCGAAGCGATTCCACAGGAATTGGTCGACAAAATTGTTGCCAGCCGCAAATTCAATCAAGGCTTTACAACGACAGAATATCTGTCGGCAAGTTTGCTGGATCAACGCTGGCATCAATTGAGCAGTAAGCAAATCCCGACTGATACGATGGCATTTGAAGCCGCTGCACTCAAGGAAGCCGGTGTTGACTTTGCTCCTGTGCCGCCACGTTACCGCACACCTTATTTCTCGCACAGTTTTGGTGGCGGCTATTCTGCTGGATACTATGCCTATCTGTGGAGTGAAGTATTGGACGCAGACACGGTTGAGTGGTTCAAAGAAAACGGTGGTTTGAGCCGTAAAAATGGGGACTGGTTCCGTCAACAGTTATTGTCGCGCGGTGGCAGCATCGATCCTATGCAATCGTTCCATCATTTCCGCGGTCGCGATCCGGAAATCGACCCATTACTGGTTCGCCGAGGCTTGAAATAAACTCGTGGCGTTCTGCACATGATCTAAGTAACGATCATGTGTATTGAAGCGCCAGCGCATGCTGGCGTTTTTTGAACATAAGCCATTATCAACAAAAAAAGGGAAGCGCAATCTGATTGCACTTCCCTTTTTATCATTCAATGATTCACCATTCTCTTATTCAAGTTTCCAGACAAAATCAACTTTTGCCCAAGATTGTTCTGGCTTACCGTCTTTCGTACCGACTTTAAATTTGCACAGGCTCAAGGCTGTCAACGCTGCTTTATCCAAACTTTTGGAGCCACTAGATTTTTCAACTTTAGATTCAACAACCTTACCATCTGTACTTACTAAAAACCCCATAGAAACAGTGCCTGTCTCTTCGTTCATCAGTGCTGCTTTTGGATACTTGGGTGAATCGCATGACTTGTTATCCATCACTGGCGCTGTTTCAGCAGCCATCGCGGAGGAAGCTGCAACAAAGAGCAGCGAGCACAGGAGTGTAGAAAGCGGAGATTTCATGATCATAGTTCTTTTCGTTTCTGGTCAATATATAAATAACGGTCTTATTTATTCTGTATTAAAACTCTTCCCAACCATCATCCGCCGCTTGCGTTCTGTTTGATGTGGACGATGGATTTGACGCGTTGGCGGACTTTGGTGCAGGACGGGGTACTGAGCGAGCAGCAGGTAAAGATTTTGGTCTTGCTGCTTTTGGCTTGTTCACTCTCAAGGCTGGTTCAGCGCGCTTAGGAACAGGCGCCGTTGCTGCCATGCGATGCGTGAGCAGGTTATCGTTACCACCTAATTTAAACACACTGACCACTCTCGCTAACTCTGCTGCTTGGTCTTGCAAACTCTGCGCAGCTGCCGCGGCTTCTTCTACTAAGGCCGCATTTTGCTGTGTAACGCCATCCATTTCAATGATGGCGTGGTTGACTTCTTCGATGCCAACACTCTGTTCCTGACTGGCAGCTGTGATTTCAGCAATGATATCGGTGACATGTTTGACGCTACTGACAACCTGATCGATCGTCACACCCGCTTGTCCCACTAGTTTCGTGCCAATTTCGACTTTTTCAACCGAGGTATCGATCAAGGTTTTGATCTCTTTCGCAGCAGCAGCACTACGTTGTGCCAAATTACGCACTTCGGCCGCCACCACCGCAAAACCACGACCTTGTTCACCAGCACGTGCTGCTTCTACCGCTGCGTTCAAAGCCAAAATATTGGTTTGAAAGGCAATGCCATCAATCACACTGATGATGTCGACAATCTTCTTGGACGACTCATTGATCGACCCCATGGTATCAACCACCTGCGCGACAACAACACCACCCTGGCGAGCCACTTCTGACGCCGATGCGGCCAGTTGATTGGCTTCACGGGCATTATCCGCATTTTGTTTAACAGTGGTAGTCAGTTCACGCATCGAGGAAGTTGTTTTTTCGAGTGAACTTGCCTGTTGCTCAGTACGTGAGGATAAATCGAGGTTACCCATCGCAATTTCGCTCGAGGCAGTCGCAATCGTATCCGTACCAGAACGGACCTGTGCAACAATGTTAACCAGACTGTCGCGCATGTTTTTCATTTCGAAAATCAGGCTACTTTGATCACCTGCTTCAACGTCGATAGGGGCAGTTAATTCACCCGCAGCAATCTGACCTGCGATTTGTGCCGCATAATTTGGTTCACCACCGAGTTGTTTGAGCAAACTGCGGCTAATATACACCGCAGCGACGATACCACCTGCTAATGCCAACGCACCAAGGATGAGCATCAGCGTGGTCGCTGCTTTAAACGCGGAATTCGCATCGGCAGCAACCTGAGAATTAACTTTGTCTTCTAATGTGACTAATTCATCGAGCGAATCTAACCAGCTTTGCTGAATTGGTCGGACTTTTTTGATCAGAGCAATCGTCGCCATTTCTGGATTATTTGCCAGACCTAATTCTTGGGCTTTGGCGGGCAGTGCTGCTGCTGCAGTCTCACGCTCTTTGAGCTTATTTAATAGTTCTTTCTTTTCTGCGCTCGGACCACCGTCAGTCTCGGAGAGTTTCAAAAGTTTGTCATTTGCTTCTGCATATTTTTTTGATTGATCGGCAATTTTTGCCAGATCTTTTTCCATATCTGCTGCATCGTTGAGCAACGTCAGATTACGCAACGAAACCATACGGTCATACACAGTTGCTCGCATGTCTAATGCCAAGCGCGTTTCCACGTTGCTAACATTAACAATGTTTTCTAAGCGTCCCTGAATCTGCGCCATTCTGGAAATACCAACAATGGCGACGGCAACAAGGAATGCCAATACCAGAGCGAAACCCAACCCCAGACGTTTACTTACGGTCATATTTGAGAAATTCATTGCGTAACTACTCTGAAAAAATGGTTAAAACAAACAAAATCCCGGTTTGCGCTGATTTCTGAGACGACCCCGGGTAAATATGTACCGCTTGCTATTCTTTTTATATCTACTTTCTCTACTTCCGGTCTTGTTCTGTGTTCTGTTTCGTTCCTTACGTCGGTTTTTAGCCGATTTTGATCAAAACCGGCATTACGATGTAAATTAATTTTCGTAATGTAAGGTAGAAATATACTTTAATTTTGCCCAATGGAAATGTCTTTTTTATGCTATTTCTTGGCGGAAGGTTTTTAAATTTAATATGTCCATGCCATGACGGTTTCAATTTAGATTCAACTTTTCATCTGCACAAACTTTAATCAAACTAATTATGAATCGCGATATGAAAGATGCTCTGAATTTTCTTTGCTTCTAAGGTGAAAAAGGCTACGAATGTGGTGATAGATTTTGAAATTGCTATCAGTTTACTCGTTGAGGGCACCTAGATTGATATACAGCATCATCATTTGCATATAGCGTTTCCGTTATGGAATGCTAACCTTAGAAATAAATAGTATTGAAGTTTTTTGCGTGCAATTTCACAACACTTCCCTTCGGAGTTCTCATGTCCGGCACGATTCGTTATTTCTTTCAACAGCAAACCCATTCCGTCGACCATATCCCACCGACTCGGACGCTGCTACAGCATCTGCGTGAAGACCTCCATTGCACCGGAACAAAAGAAGGATGTGCCGAGGGTGATTGTGGCGCTTGTACCGTTGTCATTGGCGAAGTCAAAGATGGTCAGGTGGAGATGAAATCCGTTAATGCCTGCCTGCAATTGATGCCAACGCTGGATGGCAAAGCGATTTTTACGGTAGAAGATTTAACTAAGGATCAACATTTACATCCAGTGCAGCAAGCGTTGGTTGCTTGCCATGGTTCTCAATGTGGGTTTTGTACGCCGGGTTTTGTCATGTCGTTATGGGATTTGTATCTCGACCGCGAGCCACCTTGTGCGCCACTAGAACGCAAACAAATTGATATTGCGCTGTCAGGCAATCTGTGTCGTTGTACTGGCTATCGTCCTATCATCGACGCGGCACACAAGATGGAGCAACTACCACGCGTGCAGTTTGATAAAAAATTATTACTTGAGATGTTAGTCAAACTGGAGCGAACCCAAGCGCTGGACTATACTTACAACGGCCAGCATTTCTATGCGCCACATTCAATGGCAGAATTAATCGCTTTGCGTTCGGCGCATCCACAAGCCTGCTTGCTGGCGGGCGGCACGGACATCGGCATCTGGGTCACTAAACAATTTCGTGATCTGGGACATATTGTTTATCTCGGCAACGTCACGGAACTACACCGCATACAGCAACATGACGACATGCTTGATATCGGCGCAGCGGTCAGCCTTGACGACGCTTACCGACGCATCTGCCAAGTCTACCCAGACGAGCTCAATGAATTGTGGCAGCGTTTTGCCTCCTTGCCTATCCGTCACGCTGGCACCTTAGGCGGCAATGTTGCGAATGGCTCCCCCATTGGCGATTCAATGCCATGGTTGATCGCGCTTGGTAGCCGCATCGTTTTGCATGGTACGGAGGGTGAACGTGAATTGCCCCTAGAAGATTTTTATCTCGGTTACCAGAAAAAAGATCTGCGTGCAGACGAAATCGTCAGCGCGGTCCGCATTCCTTTGCCGAAAGCCAACAGAATTTTCCGCACGTATAAATTAGCAAAACGGTTTGATCAGGATATCTCCGCCGTCTGCGCTGCCTTTTGTGCTGACCTCACTGATGGTCGCCTGAGTCAGGTAAGAATTGCCTTTGGCGGTATGGCAGCCACTCCCAAGCGTGCACCTCACGCTGAGAACGCGTTGACGCATCAATTATGGGACGAAGCAGCACTCAACAACGCCATCACCGCTTTAGCGCAGGATTACGCCCCCCTCTCGGATATGCGTGCCTCCGCCAGCTACCGATTACAAGTCGCACAAAACCTCTTACGCCGGTTCTGGCTAGAGACACGTCCTGACGCACCGTTATCACAACACCACGTCAATGCATTTGCTGCAGCCAGCGCAACCTCCGTGGAGGCGACATGAAATCAACGCTAACCACAAGCAATACTTCAGCGCATTGGGCAGAAGTCGGCAAATCGCACCCGCATGAATCGGCGGTTTTACACGTTTCAGGAACCGCAAATTACACCGACGATATGCCTGAGTTGATCGGTACGCTGCACGCCGCACTGGGTTTGTCGGCACAGGCACACGCAAAGATCGTAAGCATCAATCTTGATGCCGTTCGCGCTGCCGCTGGTGTCGTCGCGATATATACCGCGCAGGATTTCCCTGGTACCAATCAATGTGGTCCGATTATCAAGGATGATCCGATTCTGGCGGACAGTGTCGTTGAGTATGTCGGCCAGCCATTGTTTGTGGTGGTCGCACAAAGCCATGAGCACGCGCGTCGTGCCGCGCGATTGGCAATAGTGGACTATGAATCATTACCTGCCATCCTGCATCCACGTGCAGCAAAAGAAGCACAATTGTTTGTGTTGCCACCGATGTCCCTATCACGTGGTAACGCGCAAGAAGCAATCGCCGCCGCACCACTTCACATCAAAGGCAGCTGGCAAGTCGGCGGACAAGAGCAGTTTTATCTGGAGGGTCAGATCGCCTATGCGATTCCAAAAGAATCAAACGGCGTGTCCGTACTTTGCTCGACACAACATCCAAGCGAAATGCAGCATATCGTGGCCCATGCATTAGCGATTCCTTCGCATAATGTGCAGGTTGAATGTCGTCGTATGGGTGGTGGATTTGGTGGTAAAGAATCACAATCTGGCTTATGGGCGGCGGCGGCGGCGTTGTGCGCGTTTCGCCTGAAACGGCCAGTGAAATTACGGGCTGACCGTGATGATGACATGATGGTAACGGGTAAGCGCCATGAGTTTCACTACGATTACGAGGTCGCCTACAACGATCAGGGTCTGATTCTTGGTGCCAGATTCGAGATGGTGTCACGCGCTGGTTTTTCGGCGGATTTATCGGGGCCAGTTGCCACCCGCGCGGTCTGTCATGTCGACAACACCTACTACTTATCGGACGTCGATATCCGCGCGATGTGCGGCAAAACGAATACACAATCCAATACGGCTTTCCGTGGTTTCGGCGGACCACAAGGTGCCATCTTAATTGAGTACGTCATTGATGAAATAGCGCGTCTTTTAGTGAAAGATGCGCTCGATATACGCAAACTCAATTTTTACGGACGAAATGACGAAGAAGGACGTAACGTCACCCATTATGGCCAAAAAGTCGTCGATAACATCATCCATGAGCTAGTGGCGGAATTAGAGGATAGTAGCGACTACCGACGCCGTCGTGCTGAGATCACTGCATTCAATACCAACAGTCCTATCCTCAAAAAAGGACTGGCACTGACGCCGCATAAATTTGGGATTGCCTTTAACGTCACCCATCTGAACCAAGCGGGTGCCTTGGTACATGTGTATCTGGATGGTTCGGTGTTAGTCAACCATGGCGGCACCGAAATGGGACAAGGTCTTAATACCAAAGTGGCACAGGTTGTGGCACATGAACTGGGCGTACCACTTGCACAGATACGCGTCACCGCCACAGATACCGCCAAAATTGCCAACACCTCTGCAACCGCTGCATCGACTGGTGCGGATTTGAACGGAAAGGCAGCACAAGATGCAGCACGGCAGATTCGTGAGCGTCTGGCTGAATTTGCAGCAACAACGTTCGGTGGTGATGCGCAAACAGTCCATTTTTATGACGGCCAGGTAGTGTGGGGCGACCACCGTTTGACCTTTGAAGAACTCGTCAACAAAGCATACTTCGCGCGGGTGCAATTATGGTCGGATGGTTTCTATGCGACACCGCATTTGACATGGAACAGTAAAACCATGACAGGCAGCCCATTTTCTTATTACGCTTATGGTGCGGCGGTCTCTGAAGTGATCGTTGATACGCTGACTGGGGAATGGAAACTGATCCGCGCAGACGCCTTGTATGACGCGGGGAACTCGCTCAATCCAGCGATCGATATCGGTCAAGTTGAAGGCGCGTTTATTCAGGGTATGGGATGGTTGACGACAGAAGAACTGGTCTGGAACGCCAAGGGTAAGCTTACCACCCATGCGCCGTCCACGTATAAAATCCCAGCCATTTCCGATTGCCCAGAAGATTTCCGGGTCCGCTTATTTAAAAATACGAATGTAGCCAACAGTATCCATCACTCAAAAGCAGTCGGTGAACCGCCGTTACTGTTACCCTTTTCGGTATTTTTTGCGATCCGCGACGCGATTGCCAGTGTCGGTGACGGTAAAGTCAGTCCACCGTTGACCGCACCCGCGACTGGTGAGGCGATTTTAAGGGCCGTCACCGCTGTACAACAACATTCTCAACATCAGTAAATTCATGACTATCACCTTTGCTCTGCGCGCCAGCCTTTTACATTTTACGGATGATCCTGCACGTCAGGACGGTGCGATGCATTGGCACGACGATGGTTTGCTATTACTCGATGGCGACAAAGTCGCTGCAGCAGGCGATTACGACACGTTAAAGCACATGATACCGGCCGAGTTAGCGGTTGAACACCATCCCGGTAAAATCATTATGCCGGGCTTTATCGACACCCATATCCATTATCCGCAAACGGATATGATTGCCTCTCCGGCACCCGGTTTGCTGCCATGGCTTGAGCAATATACGTTTCCGACCGAACGACAGTTTCAGGACCCATCCCACGCAAACAATGTGGCATCGTTCTTCCTAGATGAGCTGCTGCGTTCTGGCACAACGACCGCGATGGTGTATTGCACCGTCCATCCAGAATCCGTCGAGGCATTTTTCAGTCAGAGCGAACAACGCAATTTACGCATGGTCGCGGGCAAGGTGCTGATGGACAGACATTGTCCGGACTTCTTGCAAGACACTGCCGAAACTGGCGCACGCGATAGCGAAGCGCTGATCAACAAATGGCATCAGCGTGGTCGCCAGTTGTATGCCCTCACCCCACGCTTTGCGCCCACCTCGACGCCGGAGCAATTACACCTCACAGGCGAGTTAGCAAAAGCCTATCCGGACACGTTTATCCAGACACACGTTGCAGAAAACAAAGATGAATGTACATGGGCCAGATCGTTGTTTCCCGAAGCGCGTAGTTACCTCGACATTTATGACCGCGTCGGTCTGATGCGTCCCCGTGCGATGTACGCGCATTGCATCTGGCTCGATGATACCGATCGTCAACGCATGGCAGAAACGCAATCGGCGGTCGCTTTATGTCCGACATCTAATTTATTTTTGGGTAGCGGATTGTTTGATTTTGATAAAGCAGAAGCGGCTCATGTACCGCTCTCGATGGCGACGGATGTGGGTGGCGGCACCTCGTTTTCGATGCTGCAAACCATGAATGAAACCTACAAAGTAGCGCGTATGGGAGGCCGCTATCTGCCAGCTTCCAGTATGTTTTACACCGCGACTCTGGGTGCCGCACGGGCGATGCAATTAGAAAACACGATAGGTAATTTTAAAGCAGGTAACGAGGCTGACTTTATCCTCGTTGATCCACAAGCGACACCATTATTAGCGCGCCGTAGTAGTCATGTAAATTCAGTAGAAGAGCAGTTATTCGTACTAGCAATGCTGGGCGATGATCGCTGTATCGCAGCGACGTATGCGGCGGGTAAGTTAGTTGCACTATAAAAGATAGTACGTAATCCCCCCAATACCGTCACCTCTCTGAGTTTCATATGAAGCACGCCTTCGTGCCTAATCTAGAATAATGAGAATAATAATCTCATCGATTTAATCGATAAAAATTAAAATCCCCTCATCTTTTGAAAAGGTTGAGGGGATTTTCTGATACTAAAACCTACGTCAAGACGCGGTTTTTTAAGTTACGAACTCAGGAGCTCAAAGTTAAATTATTTAAACTTATAAGTTGCTGATACATACAAGAATCTGCCATTTGGATCATATTGGTAGATATCGTATCCGCTTTGGAACTGATTGCTTGCTGGAATAAATGTGTCAGGATGTCTATCGAACATATTTTTCAATCCAGCAGACAAAGTTGCATTTTTGATGCCTTTGTACGCAACGTTCAAATCAAACGTTTGGAATGCACTGATGTAATTTTCTTGCTGCAACACGTTGTTCGGCGTTCTGTAACCAGAACTGAAGTTTTGAACAATGGTTGATTCCCAAACATCACGTGACCAAGTGATGGCAACTTGATGCTTCCAACGCAAAATCACACCGCCATTGTTCGCTCCAACAACTGGTGTAGCAACACCACCGATATCATTAACTAAGGTACCAACTTTGCCATACAGCACGCCACTTGGTGAAGTTTGGTCAAACTTGTTCATATAAGTGCCGTTGAAGTTAACATTCATTCCACCGAATGCAAACTTGTCACGCCAGTTAGCGAACACGTCCAAACCTTGAACATCCGCAGTTCCAGCATTTGCAGTAACGACTTTCAATGCAGTAATGTTATTACTTGCATCTACGGTTGCTAAGCCAGCATAAGCTGGGTCGCCACGGCGGAAGCCATCGACAACTTCTTGCTCAGACGGCGCTGAAATGTAATCCGAAATGCGAATCCGGAACCAGTCTGCACCAAAACTCAGATTGTTCGTAGGTTGAAGCACAACACCTAAAGAAAACTGTTTAGACTTTTCTGGTTTCAGATTTGGGTTACCACCGGTCGTTTCGTTACCGATCTGGATGTTTGTCTGACCAGTACCACGTGGACCATTATCGTTAAACTGACCTGATGAGCCAACTGTTTGTGGATACCACAGATCATTCAGCGTTGGTGCACGGAAACCAGTACCATAAGAAGTCCGGAACAACACTGCCTTCGTTGGTTGGTAACGCAAGTTTGCTTTGTAATTTGTCGTGTCACCTACATCATTGTAACGATCGCTACGTGCGGATAAATTGCCGTCCAGGTTTTTCAACACTGGAATATTGAGCTCACCGAAAATTGAGTTAACTCTACGGCTTTTATCCAGTGGTACGACTGCTCCGCCCAAACCAGCGATGTCACCTGCCTGATATGCAGCACTAGGGTTGAAATTGATCGATTCTTTTGTTGACTGGAGACCAGCAGCATACTGCCATGTTGCGTCACCAAGCTTCAACAAATCACCGGTGATTTTTGCATCGAGGGTATCACTTTTCGACGTCTGTGTCAGATAGTCACCATTGAACTTCGAAGCTTGAATCTTTGATGTCAGTGCAGCATTTTGAACACCACCTGCTGCCCATGGATTCCAGTTGCTGTTTGGATCATTGATTGCTTGTGCATACGCGACTTGTGAGAAGTAGCCGGAAGTAACAGCGCTAGTCAGTTTTGATTGGTTAGTTGCATAGGCAACTTCGTAATCCTGATTAGCAATAGTACCTTTAGTACCAATAATCATACGATATTGGTCAGCCGTATCCACACCGGAGCGTGGTCCAAAATCTTTTACACGTGCAGTAATAGCCAAAGGTTGGCCAACCAAAGCACCTTTACCAATTGAATTCAGGTAAGGAACTGCAATAGTGTTGTAAACCGGATTGGTTGGGTACAGCAATAATGCTCGTTCAACATTTTTTGTATCGAATAAAGAATCGGCATCAAAGAAATCACTACGTGCAGGAGATGCTTGGTAAGTTTGTGTCACTTTGCTACGTGAAAACAGGCCTTCTGCAAACAACTCCATATCGGAATTGACCTTGTAGTTCAAATTACCAGAAACACTCATTAATTCGCGATCTGGAGTCAGACCAACATCGGGACCACTGTCGTACGCACAATATGGAATCTTACCGCCTGATTTGGTCAGTTTCGACATACCGATAGTGCCACATTGGTCGCTTGCTGCCAACGGGTTACCAATGCCGCTACCACCAGTCGCTTGATCCGCACCACCACCCAGCGTCCAGCCTCCTTGAATATTACCTTGCCCTGTTGCACCTGACGTATAGTAAGGATAATTAGTCGCTGACTTTGCGAACGGACGATCTTTACCAAACAATGCTTTTGCTTTTTCGTAGGAACCAGATATTACGCCACTAAAACCATTATCAGTTTCAAATCCAGCAACAATAGACGCGCGACCATTTTGACCACCACCGCTATTTGTTGGAGAACCGATCTCGCTACTTGCTTCGATGCCGTTATACTTCTTTTTCAAAATGAAGTTAACAACGCCCGCCATCGCATCACTACCATAGATGCCTGAAGCGCCGTCTTTCAAGACTTCAACACGTTCAATCGCAGCCAGAGGAATGACGTTAATGTTAACCGCGCCACCACCATTTGCGAACGATGCCAAACGACGACCATTTACCAATACCAAAGTGCGGTTATCACCGATACCACGCAGTGAAATGGAAGAGAGGCCGCCTGTAGAAGTACCTGCACCAGCTGCACTGGTAACACTACCGGAGGACGAAATGGCGGTAATTGTTGAAAGTAGTTCTTGCGTGCTTGTGACGCCCAAACGATCAATTTCTGTCTTTGTGACAATCGTCACTGGCAGCGCTGTTTCAGAATCAACACGTTTTAAGGACGAACCAGTAACTTCAACTCGTTGAATGGGTTGTGATGCTTCTTGAGCCATTGCAGTTTGCGCCAACGCTGTGACTGCAACACCGCCGACGAACATCAGGCGCACTGACTTCGCTAATATCTTCTCTACCATGAAAACTCCTCCTTAAATTTTTTAAACTTACGTGTGTACGTAATTAACTCTCGTATCGAATTTCGATTTATTTCGACTTATTAAATACTAAGAATTTATACAAACATTTCCTCAGACATTTTTGTATCTCATTTTTAGTGACATCAATTAATGTGACCAAATTATGAAAAAATATTTATGGTGTATGGAAACATTTTGAACATTTATGTGTCAAGTAAGTCTTTTTCGTTTACTCAAAAAAACCACAGTCGCCCTATGTTCGCAATGCAACTTTCTGGTTCATCGCCATTCGCGCCTATTGCACTAAGAACGATCATATTTAGCTTAATCAAACGAACAATTACCTACTTTGATGTGCATTTTTTTTACATTCCGAATTATCTTCACGAAAACCAACCAATCAAACAGACTTCGAGTGATTTTCTAGGAAATTGATAGAAATTATTTTGGTATAAAAAAGTATCTTAAATGGAATATATTGCACCACATCAGTGCGATCATCATCAAAACTTGCTTGTAATTCATCTCTTTTAAAAAGAATGTCGATTTCTGCTTTGAGCATTTATCTCTTGTGGATGTATCTATAACGCAACACATCTCCATCAAAAAAGACACGACGTCAGTCACGTGGTTAGTCGGGGATCGAGGTTTTCGTCAGCGAGGCACAGCAATTATTGGTATTGAGCTGGAGAGCCGCGTTTTTTTGCAGTTTTTAGCTAGCAAGTACGTCCGTTGATTTTTTAGATGAACACACTAGAACGGCGTTGAAAGTTGCATATCGAGGCGTAGATTCTCATTAGAATCGTGATTCAATACAGAGAATGGTACGTGGTGCGTACCATTCTCTAAAACAAACTAAGTGCGGCGATATTGACGAGGATGTTTGCTGATCAGTGACATCCTTTTCAAACCCGCGGCTAAGCAGTTATCCTGTGGATAAGCACTCAACCTCGTTACACGTCACATTCAGAACTGATAAGTCGCGCGCAAGTTATATGCTCTGCCAACCGCACTGGAGAAGACTGGGTTGTAACCAGCTTGCCAATTTTGGACTTGGTTAGAGAACGGTGGATTTGTATTGAGCAAGTTGTCGATACCGAACACCACACGCATACCTTTGAATGGCTTGTAGCTCACATGAGCATTCCAGATGGAATAAGCACCAACATCAATGTTATTACCCGCAGCGTCGGTCGTAAAGTCCTGATATTTGGACATATAGTGGTTACTCAGGCCGGCACCCCAGAGACCTTGCGTCCAATCGATCGACAGCAGATCTTGGAAGCGGATCACAGGCTGGTTACCCTGATTAAATTGCCCAACCAGACTCAATTGAGGGCCAGTCGAAAACTCTTGCAAGTTATACGTCAGCACATAAGTCCCTTCCACACTGAAGCGGAATTTACCATAGCTGGTGTTGAGGACATAACTTGCACTCAGATCAATGCCAGACGTACTAATACCACCGGTGTTTTGGTTGGTTTGAATCACATATCCGCAAGTCGCAGCCGAAGGCGTCGGACATTGGATGTTCGCTGCAGGTGCCGGCGTCAAGCTACCGGCGCTGTTTAACTTATAGTTGCTCGCGTAGGTCACGGGGTCGTTGTAAATGACGGTATCAGGCAATATCTGAATCTCGTTTTGGACCATAATTTTGTAATAGTCGAGCGTGATATCCAGATTTTTGATTGGTTCAATGATAAAACCGAGACCAAAGTTTTTCGAAGTCTCTGGTTTCAATTTAGCATTGCCGCCCGTCAGCGCCATCCCTTGTGAGTTACAAATGGTATTGGTAAAAATCGGATTAGTCGTTCCAGCTGGGCAGCCTGGACCCGTCATATTACCGGCAGCGGCACCGAGCGTGTTTGGTGAATATTCTTCGACCAGCGTTGGTGCGCGAAAACCAGTCGATGCTGATCCACGGATTTTCAGGATATCAGTAGGCTGATAGGCGAACGACAGTTTGGCGTTATTGGTGGAGCCGAAATCACTAAACTGATCAAAACGTTCTGAGACGGTAAAGTCCAATTTTTTGCTGACAGGAACGTTGACCTCGGCAAACAAAGACTTGGAATTGCGGCTGCCGACGACCGTTGTTGGCGGGTAGTACGTTGCCGTGTAGAGGTCCGTCGCCAATTGGGTTGGGGTTTCGCTGATTTTCTCGCTACGGAAATCGAAACCAACCGCAAACTGCACTTGACGACCTGCGTTAAACACATCACCCAGCGAGTGACTGGCGTGACCATTGAAACTGCTGAGTGTCAAGGTTCCGGACGATAGATCGCCATTCGTGTAAGCACTATTAATCAACGCCTGGCCCGCAGCAGATTGCGGTCCGAACGGATTAATCAAATCGCTGAGCGTGTTATTTGTCGAAATCTTCGCGTAATTAGCATAGCCGCCATACACTTGTTGCACGCCTTTATTTTGGCTCCAGTCGAACGATGTCGAGTAATCCCAGCCAGCGTTAGCTCCTGCAAAAGTGAGCAAGAAGCGCTGTTCAGTGTTGGTAACGCCCTGATAACGATTGTTGTTCAGATCAGTCCAGTAAGCCGTAATTGGATCGGTCAAGTTTGGTGTCGCCGTCGTACAAGAAACGCAAGTAGAATTACCCGCCGTTGGGAAATAAGCGTTGGTCGGGTTAACATTGAAACTGTAACTCTGTGGACCACCCCATGTGGTTAACTCAAAACGGCTATAAAAATATTGTGCTGTCAGGGTGTTGTTGCCAGCGAGGGCTTTGGTAAATTGCAGTAATCCAGATGTCGATGTGGACTTTGGAATCAGGTCAACCGCTGAAGAATACAAAAATTGGCAGCTACCATTTAAAGCGATGACATTCTTGTTGTTACCACAGCCAGGATAGCCGACTTGCCACAAGCTACCGTTAGTATCAGTGTAAGAACCTGGCGCCGTCCCGTACACACCGTTGACGTTTGCCAGACCTAACGCAGGGTTGTAGCCGGTACTGGCAAAAGAACGCTGCGAAGCCTTCAGTTCTTTCTGTTCTGAATGATTCAGGGTCGCCATAAAGTTATAACCGTCTTCAGACAGATTTCCTTTACCCCATGCTAGGTCGAACGTGCCAGACTTACCTCCTGCACTCTGAGGTAAAGAAGCGCCAACGTTGATTTCACCACCGACGAGATCTTTTTTGGTAATGAAGTTGATTACACCTGCAATCGCGTCAGAGCCATAGAGGGCGGACGCACCCTCACGCAGCACCTCAATGTGATCGATGGCTGAAAACGGAATCGTATTCAAATCGACACCTGCGCCACTGGCGACGTTGTTTGCCAGACGCTGACCATCGAGTAACACCAATGTTTTCGTTGCGCCGAGGCCGCGTAAGCTTGCCTCTGAAACACCGCCACTGAAACTGCCGACCGCGACCGCCGTCGTGACTGTGGAGTTATTCGATGTGACCAATGCCAATGCCTGTTCAACGCTCGTCACGCCCATATCTTTGAGGGTTTCGGACTTAATGATCGTAACGGCTTCGGCGGTTTCTGCATCAACACGCTTCATCATCGAACCAGTCACCACAACCTGCTGCAAGGGTGCGTCTGCGGCGGGTGCTTGCTGTGCATAGGCAGTTTGCGTCATTGCACTGACTGCGATACCACCAACAAACATGAGTCGTATTGAACGGGCTACTATTTTTTCAACCATGACACTTTCTCCAAAGATGTTAATGTTTTTGGCAAACGATGTTGTCAGCCATAAATTCAATTATTTTTATATTTTTACTACGTCGTTGATGTCCAAACAGTGGCGTTGAATTGCGTAATCAACTACTTTCGTTGACAGGCCAAAACCTCGTCGTAATGCATCAAAACATTTTGACGATCTGGCTGTCAACGTGACCAAATTGGATGAACGTGTGCAAAAGAGACACTTTTAGAATTTAGCAACAGTAATGTTTCAAGATATCTTTACGCAGGCGGTCGGCTCCTGCATTTAATTGAATTTCAGTGCGTCGCACAAAAAAAGGGCGGCAATTTAATAAAATTTGCACTTAACTCATATCAGCAAATTAAAACGATCAGAATTACTCGAATTAATTGTTTTTATCGTTTTTTGAATAACTATAATTATCAAAATTACGATAGTTCCAGAAAGAAGAATGCACGCCATCACCAACATAGTGCGGGGCGATTCTTATACTATTTATTACAAATCTTTTGATATAAATCGTTACTTTTTTATCGTCTTTAGAAAGCGAATTTATTAGTTAAATTGAAATATGAGTGAGATAAAAGGCAACAAGAAATGTAACAAGCGACGTTTTCTTATCTGGACATGGTTGCGAGCAGACATTGAAAAAGCTTCAAGCAACATGGGAGCAGAATCAGGAAAGAAAAAAGCCGCGCTCTGAATAAGAGTTCGCGGCGTTGAATCCTCGATGCTGACGCCCGCCATGCTATCGATGAGCACGAGAAGGGGCAGCGTGAATAGGGCATGTTTCTGGTAACACGCCCTTTTTATTGCTGGATGCTTATTTTGCGGGAGCCTCTGCAGGCGCTGCTGCAGCTTTGACTTCTGGCTCCTTGAATTTTGCACCGCTAGCATTGGCCATGTGCACAACAGCGCGCGCCACTTCGACGTCGTCCAAGTCAGGGTTACCACCCTTGGCTGGCATCGCACGGATACCGGCAACCGCATGTTGTACCAATGTGTCATAGCCTTGCGCCAAACGTGGCCCCCACGCGCCGTTATCAGCAAATTTCGGCGCACCAGCGGCACCTGTTCCGTGGCAAGCGGAACACACCATTTTGTAGACCGCTTCGCCGGACTGTAATTGTTTAGGACCACTCACGTCTTTAAAGGTAAAACCCTGATCCGCCACTGGCTGAATACGCGCAGCAACTGCTTCTGCCGTCAATGCGGAAGAGCCTGCACCTACTTTTTTATCATTGGATACGTATTCCACCAGTAAAACGATGGCAATGATAGGAACCAGAAACCCAGCAAGAATTGCAGCGATGAGTTGTTTAGGTGTCTTAATCACTGATTCGTGTTCGTCGTGCGCTTCACTCATGGTTTCCTCTTTGCAAATGAAATGGTCATCCCGGTTGCTTGCCAGTGATGTAAATCAACTGACTCTAAAGTTTTTGATTATAGAACCAAAAGTTCGCGATTTGCTATCAAAAGCATCGTTTGTCTGATTTGCATCAGCAAATGTTGTTGTGCAGTACAATAAAAGTCGGACCTGTTGCGTTCGATGCACCGCAATACGTGCCATTCATCAAGCATGGTTCGATATGTTGAAAGCAATTAGACGATTTTTTTCGTTGTGAACATGCCCTACAACGCTAAACCGCGCTAAATCAGTCATTTATTTAGGATTTCACAAAAATATTGCAACGCACGCAATGCAAAATCGCTGTTAAACATATACAATTGCGAACCTCTGAAGTCAGAACAGCGCGACCGTCTTCCAACGGATAGGATACGAGTTTCCGAAGCTCGCAATACAGGTTCGATTCCTGTCGGTCGCACCAGTTATACCCCTCTTCACTTCTCCACGCCTGTACGCTCTTTCGCTGTGCGGATCTATTTTTACTCTTGATTCACTCCTTTTTCGTCAAATAGTACTGCCGATGACATGGCCTGATCGTTTTCTTTACAGGCGGTAGCTCATTAAGAAAACAAGCACTAGATACACTCGGCTAATATATTAATGTCGACACGTCCTTTTTCAGTCTGCTACACTCATTTAAATATTGTTATTTAATAATTTTATATTTGCAACTTACGCAACATTGCCCCAGCAAGATATGGCGATGAAGGCTAAGCGGCATCGTGCAGTCGGTGTGGTTTGCGTAAGTCCCAATATACCTAGTTTAAGTTCGCCTCCAACTTCAGGATCTCGTCTCGGTGCTGAATAGAAGGATGAGTACGGCCTGTTTCAACCATTGTCATTTTTTAAAGGTGTCTATGATGTCGTCGCGCTTTTCACTTTCAGTCGTTAGTTTGTCTCTCGCCATGGCTTTTGGCGGCTTATTACATGTTCCGGCCATCGCTGGCACTACCGTACCTACTGCGCCTGCAGCAGAAAGCCATATCAACCTGCCTGCTGGCATCAAGTTTGTCCGCAATGTAGAAGGGATCAAAGAATACCTGCTACCAAATGGATTGCGCGTACTGTTGGTACCGGATGCCAGTAAGCCAAGTACCACTGTCAACATCACCTATCGGGTTGGGTCAAGGTACGAAAACTATGGCGAAACAGGGATGGCGCATTTGTTAGAACATTTGATGTTCAAAGGCAGCAAACAACATCCGCGCTTGTGGGAAGAAATGTCGCAACGCGGCGTGCAATTTAATGGCACGACCTCGTATGACCGCACCAACTATTATGAAACCTTCGCTGCCAAGCCAGAAACACTGATCTGGGCCTTGTCGATGGAAGCCGATCGCATGGTCAACTCTCGGATCTCGGGCGACGATCTGAAAACAGAATTTTCTGTCGTTAGAAACGAGATGGAAAAAAATGAAAACTCTGCTATTGGCATGCTGATGCAACGTGTGATTGCCAGTTCCTACCAATGGCATAACTATGGTAAAGACACCATTGGTGCACGCACCGACGTCGAGAATGTCAACATCCCACATTTACAAGCGTTCTGGCGTAAATATTATCAGCCAGATAATGCCACCCTGACCGTGGCTGGCGCGTTCGATAGTCATCAGGTGTTGAAATTAGTCGCACAACATTTTGGCAAAATTCCGCGTCCAAAACGCGTACTTGAGCCCACTTACACTCTCGATCCAGCACAAGATGGTGAACGTGATGTCACGGTACGCCGCGTAGGCGAATCACCAGCTGTCGTAGCGATGTATCACACGATGCCTGCCGCCAATGCAGATTACGCTGCGACAGAGGCGCTCGCACTGATTCTGGCAGACAGTCCAAATGGTCGTCTGTACAAAGCCTTGGTTGAAGCGAAAAAAGTCGTTGAAATATTCCCTTACGCAGCAAACTTGGATGAGCCAGGATTTTTGCTGATCGGTGCTAATTTACGTGCAGATCAGGATCCGGCTGATGCTAAGAAAATCATGACTGGCATTATCGAAGGCTTTGCTCAACAACCAGTCACCGAAGAAGAATTAACACGAGCAAAAGCAAAGCTCAATTCTGACCTCGCGCAAGTCTTCAATGATCCTGAAAAATTTGCCGTCGCGCTGTCAGACAACATCGCTTCTGGTGACTGGCGTTTATTTTTGCTCTTCCGAGATCGCGTCAACGCACTGACCGTCGCCGACGTCCAACGTGTCGCCACGACCTGGTTTAAAACCAGCAATCGCACCACGGGTAGCTTTATTCCTGATGCAAAACCTGAGCGCGTTCCAGCGCCAGCAAAAGCAGATGTCATTGCCGAACTCAAGACCTTTACACCGAGCGCCGCGATTGCACAGGGCGAGGTGTTCGATAGTTCACCGGCCAATATTGACAAACGTACCCAGACTGGTTCCCTCGGAAATCGCTTGAAATACGCCCTCTTGCCAAAAACCACGCGTGGCAATACTGTCGTCATGGCAATGAATCTGTATTTGGGTGATGCGCAAAGTCTCAAAAATAAAGGTGTGACACCTGAGCTAGCCGCTGCGATGCTGAGTCGTGGTACGGAAAAACTCAGCCATCAAGCGTTCACCGAAGAACTAGATAAGCTCAAAGCCAAAGTGTTGATCACCGGCGGTACCGGCAACGTCAACATTGCTGTTGAAACGGTGCGCGATAATTTACCTAAAGTAGTGGGATTAGTCCGTGATGCGTTACGCCAGCCAGCATTCAATGCCAATGAATTCACGCAAGTGGTGAATGCGCAACTCGCGCAGTTAGAAGAATCCGGTAAAGATCCACAAGCACTGGCCATCGATGCAGTCCGCTCGGCGAATAACAACTGGCCTGTTGACGATCCGCGCCACTATCAGAGTATTGCTGAAAAAATCGCTGCGCTCAAAGCAGTCAAATTGGCTGACGTACAAGCGTTCTGGAAAGAATTTTACGGCATCAATCAAAACAGTAAAGATAGTCAGGCCCAGATCGCTGTCGTGGGTGAATTTGATCCTGCTAGTGTAAAAACACAATTAGAGTCGGCATTCGGTGCGTGGAAATCAGACCATGATTTCCAACGTCTCAATAAAGTCTACAACCAGACCCCAGCAAAAGAGGTGCATATTCAGACGCCAGACAAGGCCAATGCGTTTTTCTTCGCAAGTATGAACCTGCCAACCAGTGCACAGAACCCAGATTATCCTGCGCTGGTGATGGCAAATTATCTCCTCGGTGGTAACGTCAATTCACGAATCTTTAATCGCATTCGTCAGAAAGATGGCATCAGTTATGGTGGCGGCTCTTCTTATTCTGCATCGTATCTGGATGAAGTTGGCAGTTTCTCTGCTTACGCGATTTATGCACCACAAAATCGTGAAAAATTAGAAACTGGCATGCGCGAAGAAATCAACCGTGCAGTCAAGGAGGGTTTCACGGCAGCAGAATTGGAAGATGGCAAAAAAAGCTACTTGCAAGAGCGTCAGCTTGAGCGTAGTCAGGACAACCTGCTCGCGCAGGAACTGGCCGCAAACCTGTTCCTTGATCTAACCATGCAGCATGATACAGAAACCGAGAAAAAGATTTCGGCTGTCAGTGTTGCAGACTTGAAAGCCGTACTACAAAAATATCTGTCCTATGAAAAACTGACCCGTGTGTTTGGTGGGGATTTTAAATAGAGTCGCCGTTACTTGATTCAAGGATAAATCATTTTTGTTAATGTTACTCAAGCCTGCCCCTCGATGAAAATCTGAGGGGCTTTTTTTATGATGACTCTGCGAATGCAAAAGCAAAAGCAAAAGCAAAAGCAAAAATATAAAAGTCCAAAATGCTTTAATATAAGCCGAACATGCTGCACATCACACCTTCATTGACATTAAAAAAAGTGAAGTTGCTGTCACATTCGCTTCATTCTCCGAATGTAAAATTTGCCTATGCGCTTTTATCCTCTTCACTTTCTGCTGCCACGTCGTGTTGTTTTCATCGGCATGTGTTTGCTTTCAGCCAGCTCGGCGGCGGCTGAGTTGACTGTCGTCACAGAAAATCTGCCACCCCTTAATTTTGAAGTCAACGGCGTCGCCACGGGTTACTCCACCGATGTCCTCGAAGCGGTATTAAAAAAAGCCAATATCAAAGCGACCATTTCCGTTTTGCCATGGGCTCGGGCCTACCAGATGGCATTAACCCAACCCAATACTTTGCTGTTTTCTACGACCCGAACACCTGAGCGCGAAGACTTGTTTGAATGGATAGGTCCAATCAGTTCACGGCAAATCTATTTATATAAACTGAAAAATCGACGTGACATTGAGGTTAAATCAATCGCTGACAGCACCAAATATAAGGTAGGTCTTGTGCGTGAAATGGCATCGACGAAAGACTTTCTGAAAGAATCCGCCATCCCTGAAGAGGCTGTTGACTTTGCACCTACCGCGGAGTCAAACATCAAAAAATTTTTGTTAGGCCGCACCGATCTAATCGTTTCTCAAGACTGGGGCATGGCGTTTCAGATGAAAAGCCTGCACAGGTACCCCTCTGAATTACAACCCGTTCTGCTACTGGATGGCAAAAGCAGCTACTACTTTGCAATGAATAAGCAGAGCGATCCGGCTTTAATACAAAAAATTCGTGCATCGTTTGAAAAAGTACAACAATCAGGCCTACTTGAGAACCTCAGAAGCAAATACATGCGCTAAACTCGTTTGTCGTCGTTCACGTTGAAAAATAATGCGCGTTTTCTGCCTCCTGCTAATGATGTTGGTGATTGCCTATGGTGCGCCGGCATGTTCGGCTGAACACGACAATTTACATCTTGCGTCCCTTGAGTGGCCTCCTTACGTCAGTCATTCACTGCCAGGAGAAGGCCTCATCGCTGCAGTTGTCAAAGCCGGTGCAAAAGAAAGTCAGTTGCCGGTGACTATTGCGTATTTCCCTTGGAGTCGTGCGGTTCAGGCGGGATTAGAAGAAAAAAATTTCGCTGGATATTTCCCCGCTTTCTATCTGAAAGAAAGAGAGAAAAGTTGCTATTTTTCGCATTCTTTAGGCAATAGCACCGTGGGCTTTGCTTATTTAAAAAATAAACAGTTTGATTGGCATAACTTAACCGATCTGCACGCCTATACCATTGGCGTGGTCCATGAATATGCAAATGGCGAAGGATTCGACATGCTCGTCAAGCAGCATGTGCTGACCACAGATAGCGCCCCCTCTGATATCAGTAATGTCAGAAAATTACTGGCTGGCCGGGTTGATGCCATTGTTATCGATAAAAATGTCCTGCGTCAGTTACTGATCAGTGACAATAGTCTGGATAAAAATAAGCTCAATATCATGTTTCATCCAAAAGAATTAACGAACTTCACGATGCACATTTGTTTCCAACGCAATGCAAAAGGCTTACGATTACAACAAGCTTTTAATGCAGGACTCAGTTCCATCAAGCTCAAACAATTCGAAAACCAATACTTTGCACAACTTCAGCAAGTGGGTGTTGCAGGTGTTGCTGGCGCTGCCGGTCGTTAAATCGCTGAAACGACGAAAAGTGCTTCACCACAGCGTGTCGCAGGTATCCTCTTTTTACGGCTCACTAAATAAAACACCCTGACGACCTTGTCGCTGATGAATGGGGTCATTCTCCTTGAACAACGCACCTGCTCTCACACCTAATAGGCGAAATTTATGTTCAAGAGGAATTCGGCGCAGACATTCCCCTGCGGCTTTACGAATGACGACGGGGTCAGCGGTGGCCACAGGAAGTGTCATATCCCGCGTAGAAATGTGGAAATCGTGATAACGAATTTTGATCCCGACTGTCGCACACCGATATCCTTTTCTCTTTAAATCCGCTGCCAGTCGATGGCAAAGACCAGTAAAAATATCAGTTAATGTTTCTCTATCTGTGATGGCGTGTAAATCGTGTTCAAACGTGACTTCACGGCTAATCACTTTCGGTTCTGAATGCGTGACTACCTCACGATGATCGATGCCGCGCGCAGCGTTGTAGAGCCACCCCGCATAATTACTGCCAAAATGATCCTGTAACAGACTTGGATCTGCATTCGCAAGCTCGCCAACGGTGGCAATGCCTAGCGCAGCAAGACGCTCTGCAGACTTAGGACCGATACCGTTCACCTTTTTGACGGATAAAGGCCAGATACGCGTCTCAACATCTGCCATCGACAAGATGGTCAGGCCATCCGGTTTTTCTAAATCTGATCCGATTTTTGCCAATAATTTGTTTGGTGCGACACAGATTGAGCACCGCAAGCCCGTCGATTCAAAAACAGCGTTTTTCAATCGACTTGCTAGACTCAGCGTATCCTCACGGTGGTCGGTTAGATCGATGTAAATCTCATCAATACCGCGATTTTCAATCGTGGGAGCAATTCTCGATACTGCGTCTTTAAAAGTGGTTGAGTAATACCGATAAGACTCAAAATCGGTGGGTAGTAAATACATCTCAGGGGCGACACGTGCCGCTTTCATAATTCCCATCGCGGAGCTGACACCGAGCGCGCGAGCTTCATAGGTGGATGTGGTTGCAACGCCCCGCCCCACGTAGTCCTTGAGCCTAGAAAAGACGCGCGTTCCATCTGCTTGTGTCACAGGTTGATGCGAGGAACCGCCACCGATGAGCACCGGCTGACCACGCAGTTCGGGGTATTTCAACAGATCAACGGAGGCATAAAACGCATCCATATCCAAATGGGCAATGCGTCTGGTCTGTGTTGATGCCATGATAAAAGTAAATAAACAGAAAAAGCAGATGAACTAAAGCCCAGCGCCAGCAACACGATGGCTAATCTTGGTCAAATGAGGTGAAAATCTAACTCTGAGAGAACTATTTTAGCTGATTTTTTATCAAATACTGTATAAATAATCAGTTTATTGACGATATAAATGCAATTATTTATGCCTGCTAAGATAACCAAACCGCATATCTTGGCTGGTGTGTCCGCGATCGCACAGCAATATTGTCGGTCTGTTTTGATAACAATGACAAAGCACTAAAATTAAGTCACTATTTCAATATTATTTTCTTTTGATACGAATCATGAAAAAAATTCTTCGTTCACTTGCTGGCCTTGCCCTGAGTCTGGGTCTGGGTCTGAGTCTGAGTATTAGCGCCGCCCACGCGGACTTGTTGCATCCCTACGATGAAACTGCCGATGCGCAAGCCAATGTCACGAAAGCGTTGGTGCAAGCCAAATCGGGCAACAAGGATGTACTGGTGATCTTTGGTGCGAACTGGTGTAAAGATTGCCTAGAATTAAACAAATCCATGCAAGGTCAAAGCGCGGCAATGATCGCAAGCAAATTTGTCGTGGTCAAAGTCAATGTTGGTCAGTTTGATAAAAATCTCGATCTCGCGGCGAGTTACGGTAATCCGATCAAAAAAGGGATTCCCGCAGCAGTGGTATTAACACCTGACAATACCGTTTTATTTGCCTCCAAAGGCGGCGAACTATCAAATGCCCGTCGTATGAGCGAGCAAGGCGTGTACGATTTTTTTAATCAGATTGCCTCTCAGCATTAATTAAAGTTAAGCATCCCCAGAATCCTACCAAGGCTGGGGATGCCATCATCAGAACACACGGCAACCCCGTCACTACCAGCTTAATCTGGTCAAGGCGCTGCCGTCACTTTGAGGCGGTAATCAGCGGGGCTACAATTGGTCCACCGATTAAATGCCCGGCGAAAGCTCCGGGCATCAGAGTATCCAAGCTGTTCCGCGATATTCTCCAGACTGAGCGTCGTCAGTAATAGACGCTTAGCCCGATCCAGACGTACGGTTTCAGTGACCTGAAAATACGACGTTCCTTCGCGTACTAACAAGCGCTGCAACGATCGTGGGCTGATACCCAGCGCTGCAGACATTTCTTCTACCGTATGCAATTCACACTGCTGACTGACCAGCGTACGTAGTAGGCTTTGCCGGCCCAGCACGCCAACGGCAGCGAGTTCTTGCTCGCAGGCGTTATGAGCAGCGTGGACAGCATGTGCATCCGGTGTTGATAAGCGAAGGTCTAACACCTCGTTAGGAATCAGAAGACGGTTCGTGTCAGCGCCGATCACCACAGGACAGCCAAATACCTGTTCAAACAGCGCTCGTTTGAGTGGATTCTGCCCCCGTAACTCGACCTGATGTAGACGAAAGTGTGCACCACCCAATTGACGTGCTGCATTTACGGCAGTCAGTAGATGATCAACAGCCAGAAAATCCTGTAACTCGATATCATCAAATAAGGAATGCGCGACCAGCGCTGAATAGGGCGTCCCCATGACAAATTGTAGATGCACCATCGACCCAGCAATCAACTGGAACTCCAATCCAAATTGCAAGGCTTTTAATAAGGTGGGTTGTGCAGCCATGCCAATGGCCATCTGTCCCAGTTGCGGGAGAGACTTGCGCGCGCCCGACCACAGACAAAGTTCGTCGCCGCCGATCTGGCGTGCCCGCAGCAGACCTTCGCGCGCTTGCACATAGCTGATACGGGTATTGTGAGAATTTGCGCCGAACTCAATGCAGCTCTCTGCAAATGCGGGAAAAAGATCTGTCAGACGCCAATTCTGTTCACGCGCTATCGCCAGCAGACCACTGAACGGGTGCGCCGGGAAAATCGCATCTTGCACCGACAACAGCGACGCAATTGAATCAAAACGGGAATGGGTCATTTTTTCATTCGGCTGATTTCTGGGGGCATCTATCAATACTGTCAGACAGGCACAACATGGCAGCAAATGTCCTTACTTTATGTGAACGAGCGTACTAATATCAATCCATGCTTGTCATTCAATAACATAAGTTCATGGCATTACCGTACAGGGTAAAACGAAAAGCAGCAACACTGCAGTGCAGCAAAAAAATCAGATGGCGTGGCTCAAGAACGACCATCCTCAATCAAAAAAAATGGAGACAATATGAACCAAATCAGCGACTACATTGTAGTTGGCGGAGGCGCAGGCGGATGCGCCATCGCTGGACGCCTGACTGAAGATCCCAGTATCAGTGTCACCGTCCTTGAGGCTGGCGGTACTGGCGATAGCTGGGTGGTCAATACCCCCATCGGGGTGGTCGCGATGTTACCCACCAAGCTCAATAACTGGGCATTTGATACCGTGCCACAGCCAGGTCTGAACGGGAGACTCGGTTACCAGCCGCGCGGCAAAATGCTCGGTGGCTCATCAGGGCTCAACGCCATGGTCTACATCCGTGGTCACCGGAGCGACTATGATCAATGGGCAGCCTTAGGTAACACGGGTTGGTCGTATGAGGATGTTCTGCCCTACTTCAAGCATTCCGAGAATAATGAAACCCACGCGGGTCACTATCATGGACAAAACGGTCCTCTGCGCGTGAGTGAGTTGCGTACCGATAATCCCATTCAGGAACGCTATATCGAGGCCGCCAAACAGGCGGGCTTTCCTATCAATACCGATTTTAATGGTGCCGAACAAGAAGGTGTCGGTATCTATCAGGTTACACAATACCAAGGCGAACGCTGGACCGCCGCCCGCGGCTACCTGCGCCCACACATGGGCAAGCGGACAAATTTGCGTGTTGAAACCGGTTGTCAGGTCACAAAAATCATCTTTGAAGGTAAGCGTGCGGTGGGCGTGCAGATGCTACAAAACGGTCAGCAGAAAACCCTGCGTGCAGGCCGTGAAATTATATTGGCTGCAGGCGCCTTCCAGAGTCCGCAGTTATTGATGTTGTCCGGTGTCGGTGACGCCTCGGCCTTGCAAACGATGGGTATTCCGGTCGTCCATCACCTGCCGGGTGTCGGTCAGAACTTACAAGATCATCCCGATTTTGTCTTTAAATACCGCGCAAAGAGTCTAGACCTGCTGGGGGTCTCTCCTGGCGGCAGTATCAGGATGCTGCGTGAATTCCGTCGTTATCAGACCCAACGTCGTGGGATGCTGACCTCCAATGGAGCTGAAGGCGGCGGCTTTTTAAAAACCGATTCCTCTCTCGCCGCACCAGATATCCAGCTCCATTTTGTCATGGCGATGCTCGATGACCATGCGCGCAAACTGCACTTGGGTCATGGCTTTTCATGCCATATGTGTTTGTTACGCCCTAAGAGCATCGGTGAGGTGACCTTGGCAAGCCCTGATCCATTGGCAGCACCGTTGATCAATCCGCGCTTCCTGGAACATCCTGAAGATATGGATACGATGGTCAAAGGCTTCAAGCTGACCCGCAAGATTATGGACGCGCCGGCATTGACCAGTATCCGTAGCAGCGATTTTCAGACGGCGGATGTCCATACCGACGACGAGATCCGCGCTGTGATTCGCGCCACCAGCGATACCGTCTATCATCCGATTGGCACCTGCAAAATGGGGGTCGATGCCATGGCGGTTGTTGATCCAACGCTCAAAGTCATTGGCGTTCAAGGATTACGCGTCGTCGATGCCTCCATCATGCCAACGCTGATCGGTGGCAATACCAATGCACCAACGATGATGATTGGCGAGAAGGCAGCAGATATGATTAAGGCAGAATTGCGGCAGTAGCGGGGGCGCTGTGGCGTATGCTTGTGCATGCATACAGCTACTTTTTTAATTGATTCGATGGCTCTTCGTGGGGGTAGGCCATCGGGTGCCTGCCTTCACAGGGATGACAAGCAAAGGATGGCAGCCCATCCTACGACAATGCCATACCAGCCCCGCAAGTAACATTGCAAAAAATACTAACAAGCAGCCAGAGCTGACATAGAATAGGCCTTCCTTTAACTGATGTGAACGGGATGCGATTTCATGGATTTTTTGACTCTGACTGCGCGCGATGGAGCGACTGTTAGTATTTGCCATCAAGGTGCTCATGTATGTTCGTGGATACCGGCAAACGGCACTGAACAACTATTTTTAAGCAACCAATCCGAGTTCCGCGAAGGTGTGGCGATTCGCGGTGGTGTTCCGGTGATTTTTCCACAGTTTGCGGGCTTAGGAACGCTGCCCAAACATGGCTTTGCACGTACCGCACCATGGAAATTAGACCAGCAAGGTTACGCCGACGATGGTGCAGCGCAGGCGGTATTTAGCTTAAAAGAAAACATCGCCCGTCTGACGATCTGGCCTTACGTGTTCAACGCTGAACTTGCCGTCAGTGTCCTCGACAATACCTTGCAAATCGCACTCACCGTCAGCAATGCTGGCGATACCGGCTTTCACTTTACCTCGGCATTGCATACCTATTTGGCCGTCGACGATGTGCATGAAGCACGTCTGCGCGGGTTACAAGGGACGCATTATCGCGATAGTCTCACCGGTGCAGATCGTTGTCCCGAAACGGCTGAACTGCTGCAAATCCTGGGTGAAACCGATCGCATTTATGCCAACGTCCCTAACCAGTTATGTCTGCAACAGACGCGTCAACATCTGCACATCAACACAACGGGCTTTGCCGATGCGGTGATATGGAACCCAGGACCGGCTGGCGCTGTCAAACTTGCGGATATGGAAGACGACGGCTATCTGCGCATGCTCTGCGTAGAGGCGGCAGCGATCATGCGACCGATCGCCTTGGCCCCCGGCGAGAGCTGGACGGGCAGCCAGAGTTTTATGGTCAGTAAATTGTAACTATTTTAAGATACTCCCCCAGATACTCATTTAAATCGACCAATTCTCATTGTGAATACAAGGGGGAAAATAAATACTCCCCCCAGTATATTTTAACTTGTTACCATCATTGTCAGGATCACTATGTCATCACCTTCTGTTCGCCGTTCAGCGCTAGCCGTCACGCTTAAACCCGTGTTGCGTGCGTTAGTTATTGGCGGCGCTCTGTTTTTTACCGCGCCAGCGGCGTTCTCGGATAGCTTACCCAAAGGGATGACACAAGTAACTAGCGTCGAGGGGATCACAGAATACCGCCTACCAAATGGCCTGCGTGTGTTATTGATGCCGGACACGACCAAACCCACGGTCACCGTCAATGTGACCTATCTGGTCGGCTCACGCCAAGAAAATTATGGCGAAACAGGCATGGCACATTTACTCGAGCACATGATGTTCAAAGGGACGCCAAAACATCAAAAAATTACCGAAGAATTCAATAAACGCGGTATGCGCATGAACGGTACGACCTCGCTCGACCGCACCAATTATTATGAGTTATTTCAAGCCGACGACAGCAACCTGCAATGGGCGCTGGAGATGGAAGCTGACCGTATGGTGAACTCGAATGTCGCCCGCAAAGATCTCGATACCGAAATGACGGTAGTGCGTAACGAGTTCGAACGCGGCGAAAACTCACCCGGCAGTGTACTCATGAAGCGCTTACAAAGTGTTGCCTACGACTGGCATAACTACGGCAACGCCACCATCGGTAACCGCAGCGATATCGAAAACGTCAAAATAGATAACCTACAAGCGTTTTATCATCAATACTATCAGCCAGATAACGCCGTCCTATTGGTTGCTGGCAAGTTTGATCAAGCTAAAGTAGTGCAATGGATCAGCAACTCCTTTGGCAAAATCGCCAAGCCAAAGCGTACCCTGCCCCAGTTCTGGACCGTCGAGCCGACCCAAGATGGCGAACGTAGCTTCATGGTCCGTCGTGCTGGTGATATCCAACTCGTCATGATTGCCTACAAAGTCCCAGCCAATCTACATACCGACCGCGACGCCATGAGTTTTGCTAGCGATATTCTGACCAATGCCCCACATGGTCGCCTGCATAAGCAATTAGTTGAGACCGGCAAAGTGGTGCAGATCTTTGCGACCGAAGTGGGTAGAGTTGCGCCAGGTCTGGTAATCATCGGTGCGGCGGTCAAAAAAGGCGAATCTATCGACGCCGCCAAAGACGCATTACTAGCTGGAATAGAAGATTTCAAAAATAATCCGCCAAGTAAAGACGAAATCGATCGCGTCAAACGCGACAACGCCAACAGCTTTGAACAACTGCTCAACAATCACGAATCCATCGGTATCAGTATGTCGGAATACATCGCGATGGGTGACTGGCGCTATCTGTTCAAAGACCGTGATGATGCCAACAAAATGACGTCCGAACAAGTTGCCACCGCCGCCAAACATTACATGGTACGAGACAACCGCACGGTTGGAATGTTTGTTCCAGAAGACGCGCCACAACGCGCCGACATCCCTGCAGCGCCATCGATCAATGAGGTCATGAAAGACTTCACACCAAAGGCAAGCAAACTCGCGGGCGAAGCGTTTGATCCATCGCCAGCTAACCTCGACAACCGAACACAGATTAGTCAAATCGGCCGCCTGCAAGTCGCTTTATTGCCAAAGAAAAATCGCGGCGAAACCGTTAATGTCTCGATCGCTTTACATTGGGGTGACGAGAAGAGTTTATTCGGCAAAAGCACCGTCAGCAGCCTGGCTAGCAGTTTATTGGCCGCAGGAACAACGAAATATACGCGTGCTGAACTCGATGACCAGATGTCGAAACTGAAAATGAGCGGCGGCTTGTTCTCCTATCAGACCACGAAAGAAAACCTTGCCGCATCACTCGCACTGGTCTCCCATGTCATGCGCGACGCCAACTACCCTGAGAACGAATTCGCACAGTTACGTGATCAGTCTCTGGTCGGAATGGAAGCCTCACGTAACGAACCCGGGGCCATTGTTGGTCGCGAAATGGCGCTCTACTTCAATAGCTATCCGGCTGGCGATTACCGCGCTGCTAAAACACTCGATCAGGCGCTGACCGAGATACGCAATGTCAAACTGGATGACATCAACGCCTTTCATCGTGACTTCTATGGCATTTCCAAAGGTGAACTGTCGATCGTCGGTGATCTGGATGTCGACGCCACCAAGGCGGCGATCGCCAGCGCCTTCGGTAACTGGGAGAGCAAAGCACCTTACGCTCGCTTAGTAAACCAACGTGCCGATCCGACACCGATACGTAAGATCTTCAACACGCCTGACAAGGCCAGCGGCGTCTACGCCAGCGCCATGACCCTGTCGCTGCGTGATGAGGACGAAGCGTTTCCGGCATTACGCGTTGCTAATTACATCTTCGGTGGCGGTGCGGGCCTTAATTCACGCCTCATGGAACGCATCCGCCAAAAAGAAGGCCTGTCGTATGGCATCGGCTCCTCACTCTCTGCTGGCGAAATCGATCCGGTTGGTAGTTTCGGTATCAGCGGCACAGCAGCACCGCAAAATCTGGCCCGCGTTGAAGTCGCGATTAAAGAAGAATTAGCCCGAGCGCTGAAAGACGGCTTTACCGCCGATGAGTTAGCCAAAGCCAAATCAGGCTTGCTGCAACAACGGGTGCAATCACGTACCAACGATGGCAGCGTCGCAGGTGGCTGGAACAGTAACTTATTCCTCCACCGCAGCTGGGCATGGTCGCAAGCTATGGACGACAAAATCAAAGCGCTGACGCTGGACCAAGTCAACGCCGCTTTCCGTCGTTACATCGACCCCACCAAAATGAGTGTCTTTATTGCTTATGACGAAGCCAAAGCAAAAGCCCCAGCAGGAGACACGCGTCCATGACCACCATCAATTCCAACGTCGCCAACATCCACGAATTAAGCTTAGAGCACGCTCAAAAAGGCGATAAATTTGAGAGTAAGGGCGTACGCGTCGGACACTTGCTTGGCGCAAAAGACCTCGGCTATTCGTATGACGTCGTGCCTCCCGGAAAAAGCGCCTGCCCTTTCCATAATCACCGCGCTGAAGAGGAAATGTTCTTTATCGTGAAGGGTTCAGGAACGCTCAGATACGGCACTGAAACCAGAAAAATCCGTGAAGGCGATGTCATCTGCTGCCCCACGGGTGGACCAGAAACAGCGCATCAGATCATCAACGATTCCGACAGCGATCTCGCCTATCTGTCCGTCAGCACCATGATGCCCGCTGAAGTCTGCGAGTACCCAGATTCAAAAAAAGTCGGTGCTTATGGCGGAGATTTAAAGCATATGACCCGTGTTAATCATGCTGTGGATTATTGGACGGATGAAGAAGTGTAGGTGTGGGTTTGGAAGGGCGAAATCTGCGGTCGCCCTTCTTTTGCTTACGTTGCTGTGGCGAAGCAACGTAAGTAGCCGCCGAGCGCTGCGACCTTACCCCTTCCAACTCCTTTGCAACCCCGTATCTGTATGAATCCACCCCCCATTGGCCGTCGCTCGATAATAAAATCCCACCCCACCCTGCCGGAAACTGCTGATCAACTCCCCCAGCACTTCTTCATGCAACTGCGGAATGCGGATATCGGCGGCTTTACCGTCCATGTGCAACGACCTGCGAGCGGCAGGGACGCCCTGCTCGATCAAATGGCGATTGGACTCTGGTGTCCGGTATCCAGACAAGATTTCTAGTGGGCGGGTCATGCCAAAACGCTGAACATACGCTTGGGTTGCCCACAATGTTTCAAGCAATTTAGGGTCCATCGCCACAGTCTGTTTTCCGTTCACATCACGCAGGAGATGACAGAGTTCCTGATACGCAGAATCAATCACTTCACCATCTTTCCAGTACAACAGGGTACTGCGCTCTTTGGACGCTGGGCGGATTAAATCAAGCGTTCGGGGTTTCACCCAGAAGTCGATATCCAATGCCTGCGAGTCAAACAAATCTGGCGGCGGTTGTAACTGCGATGATTTTTCTTCCGTTGCATTAGCCAAGGACACGATGCGGGTTGTGCTGAATAACCCAGCAGCGGTCAGAAGCAGACTTTTTTTCAATACGTGACGACGGGTAGGCATAGACAATCTTTTCAGTGTTCGTTGGTGCCGGAGACGACATCCTTTTTGTCGGCTTCGCAATACCATGTGCAGTGTAATAGTAAAAAACAATTATGCAACGTTCATCGCAAGTTTTTACTCCCCGGGAGTCAATTTTTGCATTCCGTCGCAAAGATCCAGCGGGTCGGCATGGTTACGGACTACACTTGTGTATTACTTAATATTAATCAAGTATCCATCATGAAAAAAAATCTCGTTGTTTTATGCCTAGGACTCGCAACGCTCTCCGCATGCGAAATGCATTATGAGACTGGATCTGGCGAAAAAATCATTGGCAGTGGCAAAATCATTACCGAACAACGTCCGGTAAGCGCCTTTACGACGTTAGAAAACGATAGCTTTTTTCAGGTGATCGTGACCGCTGGTGATAAAGACGACATTGAAATCTCTGGCGATGAAAAACTAGTACCCCAAGTCGAAACAGTGGTCGAAGGCGAGCGACTCATCATCCGGAACAAAAATAAAACCTATCGTTTTTCCTGGAAAACCAATCCTGGCACGATCAACATTACCGCCGCCCATCTACAAAGTCTGGAAAACGGCGGTAGTGGCGACATCGAACTGCGAAACATGAACACAGATAAATTCAACCTCAAATCTAACAGTTCAGGGGATATCAAAGCCAGTGGCAAAATCGCGTCGCTCAACGTAGCGTCGTCAGGCAGTGGCGATCTTGATCTTGCACATCTGACCGTCGGTCAGGCGACGTTGGAACTCAATGGTCCCGGCGACCTGACGCTCGATACCGTCTCTGGCTCCCTCTCTGTCAAAGTGAATGGCAGTGGCGGCGTTGATGTCCGGTCCTTACAAGATGCCAAAGTGGATCTGATGCTGCGCGGCCCAGGCGATACCAAATTACGGGGTAGTATCAAAGCATTCAATGTTGAGTCATCAGGCTCGGGAGATCTGGATGTCGACGGATTGCACGTCGCACAAGCGGATTTGCAGTTATTGGGACCGGGCAGCGTCAGACTTTCAGGGGAGGCCGATGTTCTCAATCTGACTGTGAGCGGCTCGGGGGATGTAGAAACGACGCATTTGCATACGAAGTCCGTGATATTAAAAAATCAGGGCCCTGCGGATATCAACATCAATATCGATCAAAATTTGAAAGCAGACCTATCGGGTTCGGGCGATCTGAAAGCGAAGTTCACTGCCGCAAACAACATCGAATTGCTCATGAACGGTCCAGGCACAAGTGTATTATCAGGCACGGCTAATAGTCTGGTCGCTAAGGTAAATGGCTCTGGTGATCTTCATGCGAGCGATTTACTGCTGCGCTCGGCGAGCATCAAAGTCAATGGTCCTGGAGAGGCTGCGGTCAATGTGCGGCAAACGAATGGGCCACGCGTTGTTCACATCGATCGCAATGGCGTTGTTAGCGAATAGCATCCTGCCTTCCTCTTCTGATGTTGCCGACAAGTGAAAGGAAGCAAAGGACGAAGAAGAAATCCAAACAAGCTATCTTTGTATCCTGAAGGCGTGCTGCAGCACGAGGCGGCTGCTGGCGATGAGGCTATTTAATCCCAAAATCAGTTGCACCAAAACTTGGCCCTGCACTAACCAGATCTGTCCTCGCGGCGGCGCAACCCGCGTCACGGCGGTCAGCACGGGTTGGACCCAGGCTGCGTCTGGGGTGACATCGAGTAATATATCGCCATCGCTATTGGTATGCAGATAGATTTCGCCACCGTGCAGTAAATTAAAACAGACACCGTAGCCAGCTTGCGGGTTTTTGCCTATCAATTGTTGTAATTCACGGTCGTGCAGGTCCAACCACGCTTCAACGTCATTGACGTTATCAAGTGAAACCCAGGTGTGGTCTCGCATCAGGTGCTCTGTTAACGAGACAGAACCACTTGCCTCGTCGGCGGGGAAATCGGGTGCCATAGTTATTTCTTCGGTTGTTGCTAGCTTGATTAATACTTGATCTGGCGTACTTGCAATCCCTGCTTCTTTAACAAATCAGCAATGCTATTCGGACCAGAAATGTGTCCGGCCCCGACAACCACGATCACGTGTTTGCCAGCCGCCATCAGTTCAGCGATTTTATCTGCCATGGCGGGGTTACGCTCATCGAGCAGACGCTCCATGATTTTTTTAGAACCTGCATTTTGTTCTGACTCTTCGCGCAACAACGTAACGACTTTCTCTGCATCGCCCGCTTTCCAGGCAGCGACGAGTTGATTGGTCTCGCGTAAGGCGTCACCACTCTTGAGACTCGTGATCGTCTGGCTCAGCATGGCATCGCCTTCGTCGTCGGTCAGGCCACCAAGTATTTTTGCCTGAAACTCCATACTTTCCAATTCCACGATCTGCTTTTTATCTTGCTTAGCGCGTGTGATGAAATGGACATCAACGCCGAATGCTGGCTCATACCCGCCTTTGGCAAAGGTACCGACCATTAACCCCGTCGCTACCATCGCCGGCTTTAATATCTGAAAGCGTTCCGCAGCAGGACCCACATAGCCTTTTAACGCATCCCAAGTTGCAGGCTGTAGGTGATTTTGTAATTTGTCAGGTGCTGCATAGGTCAGCAAAGGCATTGCTTTCACCACTGCATTGCGGTCTGAGCTATCGAGCTCTACCGCCAACGTGTCAGCTTGTTGATAGGCTTTTTGGACCTTGTTCGGTAACGGATAAAAACTGGCTTTTGCCAAATGAATCGAGCCAAATAAATAGGCAGTATTGGTATCGGACTTCACTTCCCACAGAATACCCTTAGCATGGGTTTCGGCAGCGGTTTTAGCACTGACCTGACTAGAAAAAACAAGGGTCAACAATACAACAGAAACAGTTTGAAGCGCTGGGCGAGCTACGTTGAACAGTGGCATAGGATTTATTTATCAATACGGGATTGTTGGTCAATAGTTAAAAATCGGCTTCCTGCGATCGACTTTTAAAGGAAAGCGGCAAGTTAGGGTTTATTCATCACGGGAAACTGTCGCCATTCCTTGTTAGCATTTCTCAATGCGCGCTCTATGTCGCCATTCTTCCGCATTTTCTCGATTTCATCATTAAATACTTTCAGATACTTCACACAGGGACTTTTGCTGACGAAGCCGACCAAATTCGGTGTTTCAATGACAAACGGGCGCAGCGCCACGATGTTGGCATCCCATCGGGCGGTCTGTAATGCCAACAAGGCGGGATAATAACCTGTTAAGACGTAATCAAACCGATGACCCAACAACATGCGAAAGCTGGTTTCCATGTTCTGCGCTGCTTCGATCTGTAGTTGTTCGTCCATAAACTGATCGAAAGGCTGCCCAAAGCGGTTTCCACGGGCAATGCCACCACGGCGTCCGATCAGGTCTTCTTTATTGGTGAAAGGAAAAGGCTCTTCGACACGCACAAACACTGCGACGGGATTACTGAGGACTGGCGTACTGAATGTCAAAAACTGGCGACGCTCGGTGGTATCTTTGAGCGTCGTCACCATATCTACGACGCCATTTTCTGCGGCGACCAAGACGCGTTTCCAAGGACCCAGATAACGGATCTCATAGGGGATCCCTAGTTCTATTAGTGCTTTGGTGGTTAGTTCAATGCTGGCGCCACGAAATTGCTTGCCATCGTACCAATGTAAAGGTGGATACGCTGGATCAGCAGAGATGACGACACGTTCGCATCCTCCCTGCGCTAGCACCAATGGCGCAACTGGCAATGTTATCAATAAAGCAAACAGACCCGAGAACCAGTGATGCATGGACATCCCCTTTGTGATGCTTCAAATCATCAATCTGAGAATATTTCCTCTCAGTTGATTGTCGGAGGATGATTTGACTTTGTCAACAAAGCTTTCAAATTAGCCAATCGCTCTTTGGGTGTTAACACCTCAGCTTCGGTCGGCACGGCATCGCCTTCATCGAGCTTCATTTCTTTGATGAAACGTGAGACATCGCAATGGACCGGCGCGCCGGCGCGTTTGCGCTTTTTGCACCACGTAATGTGCAAGCTGCGCTGGGCGCGGGTGATGCCGACGTACATCAGGCGGCGCTCTTCTTCGATACGGGCCGCGAGGGTCTCTATTGGTGCGTCCGGATCGCCTTTGTGCGGTAGGATGCCTTCTTCGACACCGACCAGAAACACGTGGGGATACTCTAGTCCCTTAGACGCATGCAAGGTCGACATGCGCACAGCATCGGGTTCTTCGTCCTTACCTTCCATCATGGTCATGAGGGCGACCATTTGTGTCAGATCGAGCAAGCTGCGGTGTTCATCCGTGCCCTCTTTTCCGCCGCTCCCTTTGGTTTTGAGCCATTGGGTAAAGTCGAGCACGTTTTGCCATTTACTTTGCGCGGCGCGGTCATCAAAGCTGTCATACAAATAGGCTTCATAGTTGATTTCCTTCATCAGGTCATCAAGCAACTCAGCCGCATGGCCCTCGCGGTGAGCATGCGCCTCGACGTGGTTAATGAAGGTGGCAAATTCACGCAGAGGCCGCAATTGACGCTCAGTCAGTTTGGCTTCGATCCCGCCTTTGAAAACAGCAGCAAATAAAGAGCATTGCCACTGCCCAGCAAACGCACCCAAGACTTCTAAGGTCGCCTGACCGACACCCCGTTTGGGCGTAGTAATGGCGCGGATGAACGCTGGGTCGTCGTCTTCATTGGCGATCAGGCGGAGATACGCAATGATGTCTTTGATTTCTGCACGGTCAAAAAAACTCTGCCCACCAGAGATGGTGTACGGGATACGTTCCTTGCGCAGCGCTTGTTCGATGACGCGGGCCTGATGATTGCCGCGGTACAAAATCGCATAATCAGAATACTTGGCGCGTCGTTCAAAACGATGCGCAGAAATCATGATCGCGACCTGCTCTGCCTCTTGTTCGTCGTCCTGCATGCCCAGCACTTTGACCGGATCACCGAGACCATGTTCTGACCACAAGGATTTTTCAAATAACTTCGGGTTATTGCCGATCACAGAATTGGCGGCCTGCAAAATACGGGTACTGGAGCGGTAATTTTGTTCCAGTTTAATGATTTCTAAATTCGGAAAATCGACTTGCAGCGTTTTCAGGTTTTCAATGGTCGCCCCGCGCCACGCGTAAATCGCCTGATCGTCGTCACCTACGGCGGTAAACATCGGTTTTTTGCCAATACCACTGACCAATAATTTCACCAGTTCATACTGGCACGTATTGGTATCCTGATATTCATCGACCAAGAGATAACGCAAACGGCGTTGCCACTTATCGCGCACCTGTTCATTACTACGAAACAACTCGACGGGCAGACGGATCAAATCATCAAAATCCACCGCTTGATACGCAGATAACGTTGCCACATAGCTACGGTAAATTCGCGCTGCGGTGGCTTCTTCTTCGTCTTGTGCCTGTTTTATCGCTAGTTCCGGATCGATCAGCGCGTTTTTCCATAAGGACATTGCGGTCTGTATCCGGCGAATCAGTTGTTTGTCGGTGGTGATCGCTAAATCCTGCACCAACGAAAAGCAATCGTCGCTGTCCATGATTGAGAAGCGGTCTTTGAGACCCAGCGCTTGCGCTTCCTGCCGTAAAATTTTGACGCCCAATGAGTGAAACGTCGATACCGTCAGTTGCTTTGCCTGACGTGGCTCGGCTAAGAGCTTGGCAATCCGCTCCTGCATCTCGAGCGCGGCTTTGTTGGTGAAGGTCAGCGCGGCGATATGCTTGGGCTCATAGCCGTGCAGTTCGATCAGGTTGACGATTTTTTGCGTAATGACCCGAGTTTTACCGGAACCCGCCCCTGCCAACACCAGGCATGGACCGTCCATATAATTCACTGCAGCACGTTGGGGGGCATTGAGACCGTGGGACATAGGCGCTTGAAAAACAAAGTAAGCGCTATTGTAGCCTTATGCGGGATCGATAGCGGGATTTACCACCATCCTTGCCAACAAGAGTAAACTATGACCACCGCTATTGCAGAAACGAATTGAAAGCTCGACCATGAAATTTGAACATTTAATTGAAATTAACGACGTCCTCAACCCGATCGCCGATTTCCTGACCCGCGAGCAGCTGTGGCGAGGCTTGGTGCTGCGCGCTGACAGCCCCAAGCTATTTGTGCCGCACCTAGACGAGACGAGCATTATCGACCGCACAGAAGCGAGCATGACCCGTACTTTGCGTTATGGCAATTTGTCCGTGACGGATACGGTCAATTTTGTGCATTTGGAGCATGTTCACTACGATGTGCCAGCACAAGGAGAAATCCCGCCATCGTCATTGCGCATGATCATCGAAGAACCGGCACACGAGCATTTATTCGTGCGTTTTATCTACGAAAACAGCGCCAGCGTTGAACAGGATGAGCAAGAAAAAATGTACAACGAATACCGTCGTTCCGCGTATCTGGAAGCAGATATCGATACTGTCAGAAAAATTCGGGAATTGGCTCAAGCCGGACGTCTGGATGCCGCGTTGAACTAAAGCGTCCGTTCAACATTCACAAGCTAAGCGCGTACCTGCCTCGCTGCTAATCTACCTAGATAAACATGCAGGTACAGCAAAGCGGGTAAAGCACATCCAACGATCCAGTGCGCGGCTGACCACCAAGGCCGCGCCGTCTCACTGGCAACATAGTATAAGCAATAGCCCGTCAATGCTAACCACGCAAGACTGACGATCATGCTCCAGCCACTGTTACGGTTGCGCCCCGCTTGATGCGCCCGCCGCATGTGCTGCAACAGCAGACTACCAATCAACAACGCCGCAGGCACAATCAACGCACCATGAAATTGCATAGACCAATGCTCGAGCGGGTGGATGGTCTCACCAAATTCGCTGGTAACACGTAAGGCATAACGAGCAATTATCCATGCCAATCCACTGAAAAACAAAGCGACGGTGATGGCGTAAATACTCAGCCTGTGCCATTTTTCTAGTTTGAACTGAAGCCGCGCGGCGCCTGGTAATGGTGGATGGCGCAGACGATGTTTCTGGGTACGCATAAGCTGGTAAATAAGCTGGAACTGATGATGTTAAACAATAAAAGCCCGAGCTTTATAGGCATCAAGGCTAGGATGACGAGAATCCTGCGTCACAGCGACGAGTTTCGTCAGACCGTCCGCCAGCATACAGCATGATGCAATGACCGAGTAGCTTTTCATACTGTCTAACGATGTACCGGTTCGACCATCAAATAGGGCACTGTGCCAGACACCTTGTACTTTTTTACGAGAGAAATACATGGCGGATGTCGCAAGTGCCTGATTTTGCAGCTCGAATGTATGGGCAATATGAGTTGGCTGTTGCGGATCACGTATCGCGATTTCATGCAGCCCAAGTACCCGTAAATCGCCGCCCGCGTTGACGCAAGCGTGTTGTACGCCAACGGTTTGCAAAGCGGCAATGGCCTGATCAACCGCATAGCCTTTGGCGATGCCGCCAACGTCTAGCCAATCGTCGCGCAATTTCTTTACCTGCCCTTGAGCAAGCAATGCGTAGGCTTGCTGCCCTGTCTCGTAGGGAGGAATAGCGACAGCATTCGTTCCAGGTAAAAAGTGGCAAGCCGCCAGACGGCTGCCAATCCGGATATCAACAATGCCATTCGTTTGTTGATTGAGCTCCTGCGCTGCGGCAAGTACGCTGATCGTGTGTGGATTCATGCGCAACGTCGCCCCCGGCACAGCACGATTAAAGCATGCTATGTCGCTGGTGACAGAATGAAAACTCATGACTTCGTGGATCTCACGAATCACCGCAAACGCTGCCTGAAAAGCGGCCTGTAGCGAGGGTTCTGGCAATGCATCCAGAATACTGATATCGACCAGCGTTCCTAACCACGGCTGCGCCCGACGCCTCATTTTTTCAGGGTCACCTGTGCAATGGCTGCGATCCGGCGGACGCCATCGGTGACGTGGGTACACGATAAGGTAGCACCGCTGATGTTGGCAATGCCTTCGCCGACCATCAAACCCGCATTGGCCGTTTTACCGACAAACTGCCGCCGCCAGTTCGCATTGCGGATTTCAAACCCATGGCTTTCGCGATAGGTCAGAATCTCCACTTGCTTCACAGTGGCATCCGGCAACAGGCCGACGGCATACGAAATCAACTCAAACTTGCCAATCACATCATCTAAGACCATATAACCGAGCAAGGCATTGTCTTTGTATGCGGCAATCGTCCGCCAAGCAACTGAGCGCGCCGGCAGGCCGGCGATTTTTTCAACCTGTTTCATTTGCTCTACATTGAGCTGTAGCGGCAGCGGCGCAAAGTGGTTTGCGTCAGGAAAAATACTTTGTTGCGCTTGCTCCACTGTCAGGTACTGCGTTGCAAATGCACTACTGCTGATGGTCATCAGTGCAGTCAAAGAAAGTGGAGCGAGTGGTTTCATGGAAATGATCAGAATGCGTAGCCAACACCCAGATTATAACGATCAAGGCTGCTATCCTGCTGGAACTTCTGGTAATCCGCTTTCAAGACGACACCTTCGCCGATACGGAAATTCGCGCCAAACGTGCTAACTTTTTGATCGACCGCTGGTGTCAAGCCCAAACCTTGCGGCATGTCTGTATACGATTGTGCGGTGTTGAAGCGCTCATAACGTACGAATGGCGTGAGGCTATAACGATCTGTTTTCCAGACCTGATACGCACTTTGTACATACCAACCATAGAACGACGATGGCACCGGAGTAATTTGTCCTACTAAGGTCTGATTCAATGCTGTCACGCCGGTCATCGTGCCGCGGGTGTACAGCGCACTCAGATCCAGCTTACCCGGGTTATAGCGAGCATGCATATCCCATAAGGTGACGCGACTGTCGTTGGCGACGCCATCGGTGGTTCCATGTCCAGCTTTGCCAGTAAATACGGAAGCGCCCACCAACAAACCAGGCACACCGCGCCAGTTGACAGCCGCGTGCATACTCAGATCGCGCGATTTAGCAAGTTGGCCTTCCTGATGAATGCTGCCCAAGGGGGATTGGCTGCCATCGGTACTTGTCCCATCCCATTTGTTGATATCAAAACCAGTTGTCAGACCGAGATCCCAAGTCAGGCCGTTGTCATGGGTACCCGTGAGACCAAAGCCTGCCTCGCGCCAAGTACTCGGAATAATCGCCGTTTCAACAAAATTACGATGTACACCGTAATATGCCGTTGGTTCGTGGTTGCTGTTGAGCAAACCAACGGGCATCAAAAATAAACCGGCTTTGGCGCTGAGACCTTCGCGAATTTCATGTTCTACGTAGAGTTGCTCGACTTCGCTTTCACCTTGGTCATCTTTAGAAGTGACTGCGTGCTCCCATTCAAACTCGGCCACCATTTTGGTTTTTTCATCAAAGCGATGTGTCAGACCGATGACAGCCCGTGCAACGTCAGTCTGCGCCTGATTGTTGGCCTGACGTGGTCGGGTGTAGTTGATTTCACCATAGCTGCTAATCACCGTTTGTGGGCCGGACACCGAGCCCGTTTGTGCCATAGCAACAGCGCTAGCACTCGCATCCGATTTGGCCGCAGCGGTAGAGATCGCTGCCGTATTTTCAGCAACTGTGGTGCTTAGTTGTTGCTGTGTTTTGGCGACATTCTCTGTCTTTTGTTTGTTCGCTGCCAGTTCCGCCTTCATTGCTTCTAATTCAGCGGCGAGTTTTTCGATTCGTTGTAGCAAAGCGGCTTCATCGGCGTGAGCCGGTGTCGTAAAGGCAGCTGCAATCATTGCAGTACAAAGGCTCAGGACGAGGACATTTTTTTTCATGATTTTTTCTCAATGTTAGATTATTTTCGCTTAAGGCTTATAGCCGTCAGTCAACGTCGATAAGAAACTGACGACATCGTTGACCTCATTCGCCGTCAACGCTGCAGCCATTCCCGGCTGGCGGTTGTAGGGCACTTCTTTGACATTGACGTTGCTGGCAAAAGCCGCAGGTAAGTCATTAAATTTCAATACACTGCCGTCGACAGCAAGTGGAAACCATTCTTCTGGATTGGTATCGCGGCGCACGTAAAAACTCACCACATCGCGTAAATTATTGAATTTACCGTTATGAAAAAAGACTTTACGGGTAGCCACGTTGCGCAGTGTCGGCACCTTAAACGCCCCGCAAAATTCTGTACGTTTAGCCAGGTCAGCACGATCAGGTCCACAGACGCCCATATCAAAATTGTCTGCGTTAGCTGTCGCCGGAATCAATGTATTACGGGGGACACCCAGGTTGTCGAAAGTAAAATCGGTGAACAACGGTGCAGAACCGTCTTTGCCTTTGGTGCTGATATGGCAGGCGATGCAGTTGCCTTTGGTCGGGTTATTGAACAACGCTAAACCACGCAATTCACTATCGGAGAGAGTGGCCTTGCCAGCGAGGAAGCGATCATATTTAGAATCGTAGGGATGAAACTCCGTATCTTCTAATTGGTACTGCTGTAAGGCAAACAAGGCGCGTTCAAAAGCGGTATCGGTGTTTGAGAAAATATCTGCACCGAACGCTTGTTTGAATTCATTGACATAGCTTGCCTTCTGCAACTTAGCAACGACATCCGCGCGACCATTGTTTGCCATCTCATGCGCCGCCATGAACGGGGTTTCCGCCTGAACCGCAAGGTTAGGGGCTTTACCATCGCGCGTAAAACCACCAACCGGCTTACCATCGTCACCAAAGGCAAATGCGGGAGTTTTGTCCAGATAGCGCAATGAAGGAACGGCACGGGTTCCGGGCACATCGAGATTTGCGCCACCCAGTTGAACACTGAGCGTATTGGTCTGCGCATGTGCATTGGCCGGATCGTGACAGGTCGCACAGGACATTTTCCCAGACGCTGACAGTGTCACGTCTGCAAAAATCTTTTGCCCCACTTGAGCGGCTGCACTCATTCCGGTGTCCACACCCGTCGCAGAACCTGCGTTGGAGGATGCGCCACTCCCCCCGCATGCACTGAGCAAACTAACGGAGGCGGCCATCGCCACGCGGGTCAAAAATTGGCGATGAAATTGTGGATGGGTTACTCTGCGATTAGCAGTAGCGAATCTAAATAGGTTCATAGTTTTAAAAAGAGCACAGGATGTCTTTTGCCGACACAAAAAATAGACCATAATGCAAATGAGAACGATTCCTATTATAGTTACAATATATTACTTTCGCAATACAAATGAAACACAAATAAGAGGTGAATAAGATACAGCCCTGTTTGATTTAACCAATTTGTATCAGTAACCAACGCCGAGTTCCGCATGCGAGAACGCATCAAATATCTGTTAAGAGACGTTTTCTACCCCTTAACTCTGGGATAATGACGATCAATTTCAGTGCCGAGTTAGCATTAATTCCGTACTCATTGATTACCCATTCACATTCACCCTCACCTTTTAAGGTCCATCATGACGAAACGCGCCGCCAAGCCAGCAGTGACCCTGCCTGCCATTCCTGCACCTGAACCGTTCCAAGCCAAGACCTTGAAACGTAAACAGTTCGCCAGCACAGGTGACGTCCACATCCAAGGCGATGTGACAATCACGACGCAGTTGATTGTTGGCGGTGATTTACTGATCGATGGCGACTTGATTGCTGAAGAAGTGTTTTGCCTTGGCAAACTGACCGTCACTGGCGATATTCAGGTGCAATCTCTGTATATCGGCCACACGCTTGACGTCGGTGGCAATATCGACGTTGAATTCCTGGTAAAAACCGGCTGCAGCGCCGATTGGATGGTGCGCGTGCTGGAGATTGATCAGCGTAAGCCGGCAAAAGATGGCAGCAGTTTTATTGATGCCTTAGTGCATCCGGCGATTCTGGCGCGTCAGGCTCATAACGATGTGTTTGGTGGCTTTGGTGATATCCAAGGACTCGGCTATTTATCTTGTGCCGATCTGGATTGTCATGGCAACCTGCAACTCGATGATGATCTGGAAGCATCTGAAGTGCAGTTTGTCGGTGGTCATCTGGCCGCTAGCGCAATCCATGTGGCAGGTGATTGCAACTGCCAAGGTGAGGTTTTTAGCGAAACCAATATCGAGGTAGAAGGTAGTTTGTTTGCCGGTGAAATCATCAGTCAGGGCAACGTCGCTGCTGGCGCTATCGGTAGCCAAGGCGATATCAGCGCTTGGGGTAGCATTCGCGCCAAAGGCGAAATCAGCAGCTTGTTTGGTGAAATCCACGCGGGTCGCTGGATCGCCAGCGCCGCCAGCGTCTACGCTGCTAAATACATCAAGGCCGGTGAATCCATCGTGGGCGAAAAAGGCATCAGCTGTGGCAAAGACTATGGCATCTTCGCTGGTTCTACCCTACCCCGTTCCGAATGGGCAACGAATGGCATGATTTCTGCTGCTGCCAAACCACGCTTGATTTTGTCGGGTGAGTTTGTCGAAGGCAAAAAACTGCGCCACATCGACAGCTTAGAAAAAAAGCGCAATAAAGAACTGGACTGGGAAATTTCCCGTCGCGTCAAGCGCGAAATGCTGGCCGACTAAACCGCCATTGATCACACCATCAGCATTAACCGTGGGGAGTCACTCCCCACGGTTAATGCTGTACGTTTGCTTTCAAACAACATGGAATAAAGCTTGAACAGAGAGTGCATCACGATCTGTGATAGCAGCATGGCCAGCGATAACCGTTGTACCAGAAAAATAAAATCGAATTTCGGAGCATAGTTTGAAAACCTCCCCACTCTCCCCACTTTTATCCCTGCTCTTGGCAAGCGTTGCCATGACAAATACCGTATCCGCTTTCGCCGACGAAGGCCAATGGCAGCCCTATCAGTTGCCGCACTTAACATCAGAATTAAAACGCATTGGCATCACGCTGCCGGCAGAAAAACTGGCGGATCTGTCAAAACATCCAATGAGTGCGATCTTATCACTTGGCGGTTGTTCTGCTTCCTTTGTGTCAGACACGGGTCTGGTCGTGACCAATCATCATTGCGCATACGGCGCGATTCAGCGTAATTCCAGTGCCGAAAAAAATTACATCAGCGATGGGTTTCTAGCAACATCCATGTCTGAAGAATTGCCAGCGGGTGCGGATTCACGGATGTACATTACGGACAAAGTGGATGACGTGACCGCGCTGGTCATGCAAGGGGTTGCACCAACGATGAGTGGCAAAGAGCGCCATGTGCAAGTCGACAACAAAATTAAAGCCCTGATTGCGGAATGCGAACAGAATAAAGCGTATCGATGCGCTGTGCCCAGCTTTCATCGCGGCCTGGAGTATTACCGGATTCGTCAATTAATGATCCGTGACGTCCGTCTGGTCTATGCACCGTCGGATAAGATTGGTAACTATGGCGGTGAAGTCGATAATTTTGAATGGCCGCGCCACACCGGTGATTTTGCATTTTTACGCGCATATGTCGGCAAAGACGGTCGTCCTGCGGATCCTGCACCAGACAATGTACCGTACAAATCAAAAGATTTTTTGGTGGTTTCTGCACTGGGATTAAAAAATGGCGATCCCATTTTACTTGCCGGTTATCCAGGACGCACCAGTCGCTATAAGCTACCCGAAGAAATCCGTTTTGCGCGTGACATCAGTTATCCAAAACGGGTAACTGAATCACAAGCCGATGTCACAACAATTGCTGCCGCCACCGAAGGCAACGCCGATGCGCAAGTACGCTATGCCAGCGTCGTCAAAGGCATTAATAACGGCTTAAAAAAAACCGAAGGGCTGGTTGATGGCTTTCATCGCAAAGATGTCGCTGCAATTAAAGATGAACAAGACGCGGAGTTCCGTAGCTGGTTTAGTCAGAACAATCCAGACAAAGAATTTTTAAAAGAACTCGATACCGTGATTGCCAGTGATATGGCATTGACGGAAGAAGAATTTGCGTGGTCTGTCGCGAACAATAGCGATCTATTGAAAAGTGCGCGGACGCTCTTCAGATTAGCTCTGGAATCGGCTAAACCAGATGCCCAGCGCGAAGCTGGCTATCAACAACGCGATGTGCTGTTTATCGCTGCCCGCCTGACGCGACTCGAGCGATCTTTCATGATCAGTGTTGATCAAGCCCGCTATGCAGCCGCACTGCAACGCTATAGCAAACTCGACGCAAAAACGCATCCGGCAGGTCTGGATGCGTTGCTGCCAACACCCGAAACGGTGGCTAGTTTGTATCAGCAAAGCGAACTGGGTGATACCGCACAACGGCTGGCATGGCTAAACAAAGAGCCCTCGGCATTCCAGCATGCAGATGACGCGTTCATTAAACTGGCGATCCGCTTACATGATATCGGCATCGCGCTAGAAGAGCGTCGTAAAGAAGTCAACGGTAATCTGGAGCGCGTCATTCCGCAGTACATGCAAGCGGTGATTACGTGGAAAAATGCGCAAGGCAAACCAGTCTACGCCGACGCAAACTCAACCTTGCGGGTCACTTACGGCACCGTTGCGCCTTATAGTCCACGCGACGGCGTCATCAAAGGGCCATTCACAACGGTCGAGGGCATTCTGGAAAAGCACTCGGGTAAAGCGCCTTTTATCGCACCGGATAATTTACTGGCTGCGATAAAAGAAAAACGGTATGGCGTGTTTAAAGATGCCACCCTGGGTACAGTCCCTGTCAATTTCTTGTCGAGTGCAGATACGACTGGCGGCAATTCCGGCTCACCGGTGCTAAACAAGAATGGCGAACTCGTTGGATTAAATTTCGACTCTACTTACGAATCTATTACTAAAGATTGGTATTACGATAGCGCCATCACCCGAGCAATTCATGTTGATATTCGGTATATGCTGTGGGTCATGAAAGAAGTTGATCATGCAGATAACGTATTAAAAGAATTATCGGTGAAATATCCGACAAAATAAGCAGCAAGGCTATCGCTGCTGATGATCACAAAAACGGCATGTCGCAAGGCATGCCATTTTTTTTGATACATGCATTCTGTAGACAATATGTTTTAATATCAGCGCTGGGTTTTTGCAGCGTTTTGGACCATCTTTACTGAAAATAATGGACCGGTGCGATGTCTGACGTAAAACTCGTGGTGTGCCACGAATGCGATTTGATTTGCCATGAGGTATCGCTCCATGTCGGCGAGGCTGCCTGCTGTCCCCGTTGCCACGCGAGATTGTTTCACCGTAACAGGTCAACGCTCGATCAAACGCTGGCGCTCGCCTTCACAACGGCGATTCTGTTTTTTATCATGAACACGTTTCCGTTGATGTCGCTGCATTTACAACAAAATACCCGCGAAACCAGTCTCTTTGGTGCAGCGCTGGCGATGTGGGACCGGGAAATGCATGTCTTATGCTTACTGGTCATTCTCACTACCATCGTCGCGCCAGCCTTACAGATTGGTATCGAAATCTATATTCTGGCCTACATCAAATGGGGAACACGCATCCAAACCACCAGCCTGCCGATGATGATTCTACAAAAATTGCGTCCCTGGAGCATGGTTGAAGTGTTCATGCTGGGCCTGCTAGTATCTCTGGTGAAACTCAAAGATCTGGCGGATATTATTGTCGGCCCAGCCTTCTGGTCATGTGCTGGCCTGATTGTGGTCTCAGCCATCATGGGCGGTATGCTGACGCCACGGAACGTCTGGATGTGGTCACAAGAAAGAAAGTCCCATGTCAATTGCTAATGAACTTACAAGTAAGGCAAGTACAAGTATCAGTACAAGCACGACGATGCAACGACCGTCGGAAAATCGCCCATTAACAGGCGATGCGACAGGGCTCATCACTTGCCAGATTTGCGAATCACTTTGTCATTTCCAAGTCAACGATGCGCACTGTCAGGTCTGTGACGCCCCACTACGCATACGTAACAACGCAGCTTTTGGCAAATCTGTAGCTTATCTGATCGCTGCGACTATTTTATACATCCCAGCAAATTTGTTGCCCGTCATGCATACCGAAACGATTTTCGGACCAGAAGATGACACCATCATGAGTGGCGTGGTGTTGCTGTTTGCCTCCGGCTCATGGCCACTGGGTTTATTGGTATTTTTTGCGAGTGTGATGGTGCCGCTGTTAAAACTGTTTTCCATGAGTTTTTTGTTATGGACAAGCTGGCGTCGTAGTAAGTCGCACCCATTACAACGGTCACAACTGTTCCGCATCGTTGAAACCGTGGGCAGGTGGTCGATGTTAGATATTTATGTTGTCACCGTCTTAGTCGCCTTGGTACAGTTTCAAAGCTTGGCCTCCGTCTATCCGGGTGAGGGGGCATTTGCCTTCGCGACCGTGGTGGTATTGACGATGTTATCTGCGTTAAATTTTGATTCTCGTTTAATTTGGGATGCAATAAATACCGATGAATGATCATGTGCCACCCTCCCCTGAGGGACAAGAAATCCCTCCGACGCCTCCTTCCACGCCATTACACAACGTGCGCGATGCACATGATATTGGCATTCCCAATCTGACCGTGCGCTCCCGCAAGCGGCTGCCCTCCGTAGTCTGGATGGTTCCCGTCATTGCGGCACTCATTGGTTTATGGCTGGTGATCCACAGCATCACCAGCCAAGGGCCTGTCATTACGATTACCTTCAAATCTGCAGAAGGCCTAGAAGTTGGTAAAACCAAACTGCGCTACAAAGACGTGGATGTGGGCCAAGTCAAGGCAATTACGCTCTCAACGGATCGCAAAAATGTCCTCGTCACGGCGCAATTAATTAAAAGTGCCGCGGATATTCTCGCTTCAGACACCCGTTTTTTTGTGGTCAGACCACGTATTTCCGGTGGCTCGGTCTCCGGCCTGAGTACACTCTTGTCGGGTGCTTACATTAGTGTCGACGTGGGCGTAGCGACGGACTCGACAGATCAGTTTACCGGCTTAGAAAGTCCGCCCTTAGTGACCCGCGATTCTGTCGGCCATGAATTTGTCTTGCACGGCAAGCAAATCGGCTCGATTAATTATGGCTCGCCAGTGTACTTCCGACATATTAATGCGGGTCATGTAACGCAATACAGCCTCGACAAAGATGGTCAGGGAATCACCTTACGGGTCTTTATCGATGCGCCCTACGACCAATACGTCAATACACAAAGCCGATTCTGGCACGCCAGCGGCGTCGAAATATCGCTTGATGCCAATGGCGTGAAAGTCGCGACCGAATCACTCAGCGCATTAATTGATGGAGGATTGGCTTTTCAGGATACGGAGGATGCGATACCGGGACAAAAGCCCGCCGACAATGGTACTGCGTTCCCTTTATTTGAAAATCGCGAACAGGCGATGCGCTCGCCAGATACCCGGGTGCGGTCTTTCCTGATGTACTTTAAAGACTCATTGCGGGGCTTATCTAAAGGAGCCCCAGTGGATTTACACGGCATCGTCATTGGTGAAGTAAGATCCATTGGTGTTGATTTCTCCGACAACGGCAATGTACCGCGGTTTCCGGTTGAAATCAGTATCTATCCCGATCGCCTGCGGTCGCAATTACAACATGGTACGCCAGTACCAGACGATGACACTATCCGTAAAGAGCACGCACTGCTCGACCAACTGGTTGCCAAAGGCTTGCGGGCACAATTGCGTTCGGGTAATTTGCTAACAGGCCAGTTATATGTCGCCCTCGATTTTTTTCCGGAGAGTGCGCCAGCAAAAATTAATTGGAATGGGGCGTACCCGGTCTTACCAAGCAACAATGGCGGGCTATCAGAAATCCAGGATACCGTGGGCCGGATCACTAAAAAAATTGATCAGGTCCCGTTTGAGAAGCTGTCTGCTCAATTATTAACGGCGCTGACAACACTCAATAAGACGCTGGAAAGCACCGAAAAACTCAGTAGCCATCTCGATACTGAGGTCACACCGGAATTGACTTCTACCCTGAAAGAAGCCCGCGCCACGCTGACCAGCGCCAATGCGGTCTTGTCTGAAGACGCGCCGGTTCAGCAAGACTTACGCGATGCCCTCAAACAAGTTGCGAAATCCGCCCGTTCGCTAGCTAACCTGACTGACACCTTAGAACGCCACCCTGACGCCCTGGTATTTGGTAAAGAAAAAGTGAAACCATGATGAAAGCAACACCCTTACCGCTCGCTTCTAGATTAATGTTGCTGCTAAGGCTGGTGATATTCGCGTTCGCCTTAAGTGGATGTGCCAGCCCAGTCAAAGAGCATTTTTACCAACTTCGTTTTTCCACAACGGAGACACATACGGAGGCGGTAGCCCGTACCACGCAATATGATGTGATGATCGATTCTGTCATGATCCCTGAGGCCATCAACAGGCCGCAGCTCGTCGTGCAAAAGTCGGCCACCGAAGCGCAAATTTTGGATGAGCAACGCTGGGTCGCGCCTTTAGACGAGCAAATACGGCAAGCGCTGCAAGCAAATTTACAGGCACAGTTACCCAACGCCTGGCTCAGTCAGCACCCACAAGGCCATCCTTCTGCGCAGCATTATGTTATCCGCACGGAAGTCCGTGATTTACGGATTACACCGTCACGCGAGGTCAGCATGGATGTAGTGTGGATCATTTATGACGCGAACAGAAACCCGCTCAAGCGGCAGCAGCGCCGCGTAACAGCGGTCTTAAATGATAATAACTACGCCACTATTGCGCCAGCGATCTCAACGTTGTTGCAAGACTTGTCCGACAACATCGCCGTTGATCTCCGTCGCCTAACTGAGGTACAAGCTACACCGTAGATCTGTACAACGACATTAATGAATCACAACGTCGCGCCACACTGTTGGTGCGGCATATGTACTAGCCCAGGACACGACTTGGTTGGCAGGCATAGGACGAGCAATACCATATCCTTGGGCTAAATCACAGCCCAGGCGCATGAGTGCAACACCGTGGGCAGTCGTTTCCACGCCTTCGGCGATGACTTCTCGCTTAAATGCGCGCGCCAGACCGATGATCGCGCTAATCAAGGCAAGATCATCCTGATCATCGAGCATATCGCGGACAAAACTTTGGTCTATCTTCAAAATATTCGCTGGCAAACGTTTCAAATACGACAAGGATGAATAGCCGGTACCAAAATCGTCGAGCGCAAACCGTACCCCGATTTTCTGCGCGGCCAGCATGAGTTCGTGCACGGACTGGATATCCTGAATGGCGGCTGATTCCAGTACTTCTATTTCCAGACGTTGTGCTGGCAGTTCCGGATACGCCTCAAGAATTTCGCACAACGTATCCAAAAAACCATCACACTGAAAATGCCGGGCAGCGATGTTCACGCTCACAACCCAGTGATGTCCTGCACGCATCCATTCGCGCATATGCTCAAGAGCTCTGCGCATCACCCATTCACCCACCTCAATGATCAAATCACTTTGCTCAATCAACGGCAAAAACTCCATCGGTCCCAGAATACCCCGCTCTGGATGGTTCCAGCGTAGCAGGGCCTCCATACCAATGACTTGCGCCTCACGCATGTTCACTTTGGGCTGAAAATACAGAACAAGTTCGTTGTTATGTAACGCTTCTCGGATCCGTGCTCGTTGGTTGTGATGCGTTCGCACCTCTTGGTCACGTTGCGCGTCAAACAGGTGATACTTATTGCGACCGCTAATTTTTGCCTGATACATCGCCTGGTCGGCGAAGCGTAACAGCGCATCCGGACTGTGATCGTCGCGAGGATAAATAGCCACGCCGATACTGGCGGACATACTGGTCTGCCGCTGTTCGATCTGATACGGCTGCGCCAGTTCCGCCAATAACAACACCAGATTTTTATCTACTTCGGCCAGATCTGCTTGATTCTGTAATAAAACGACAAACTCGTCGCCGCCCAGACGAGCGACCGGGTTGCCCTCGCCAACGCTACGCTCTAAGCGGCGTGCCACCCGCTGCAACAGCTTGTCAGCAAACTCTTGTCCATATTGCTCGTTGACGGCCTGGAAGTGATCAAGATCGAGCAGACAAACGGCAAGATATTGATTCTGTTCACGCGCAGCATGAATTGCTTTTTGAAAGTGGGTATTGAGTGCACTTCGATTGGCCAGTCCGGTGAGCACGTCATGCCCTGCTTGCCAGGAAATTTGTCGTAATAACTGACGCTGTTCACTCAGGTCTTTAAAAATCAGTACGCAGCCACTGTGCGTACCGTCAGTATGGCGAATCGGTGCCGCAGTGAAATTGATGTCTAGTTGGCGACCATCACGACACCGCAACGCTTGGTTATTCACCTGCATCGTCGTATTTTGCCATTGGATTTTTTGCAAAAAAATCGTCAGCGACGTATGCCAGTCCGGATCTGAAAGCTCAAACACCTGTGTCAGCGGTACGTGGAACGCCTCACTACGATCCCACCCTGTCAATTGTCGCGCAACACGGTTTAACGTCAGTATCCTGCCATGAAGGTCGGTACTAATAACGGCATCACCAATGGAATCGAGCGTCGTTTCTACCCGTTCTTTTTCAGCGATCAGGTCTGCCTGTATTTGCTTACGCTCACTGATATCGACCACCGCGCCAATGGTGCCGGAGAGTTTCCCATCCTTGGTGGTGTACGGCGCTTCATAATAAATAACATCCACATCACGGTTCATCGCGGGGATATTTAGCACCAGTTCTACTTTGTCCAGAAGTTGCTGACTATCTTTGATTTGCAAGTGACTGCTGATCTGCGCCATTAAAGGCAGTAATTCTTGCATCGGACGACCCACTGCTTGCTGCGCGCTGATCCCAAACATCTCTGTCCAGGCAGGATTGACTCCACGGCAATAGTCTTTACGGTCTTTAAAAAAAATCGGAATCGGTAGTGCTGTCAATAACTGCCAGGTAAAGTGCAATTGCTCGCTTTGCTCACTCTGGCTTTTGCGTAAGTTGACAACCAGTTTCTCGATGTCGGCGGCCATACTGTTAAACGTTGAACTCAGCGCCTGCCCTTCTGCAGTGCCGCCACGGCGCATACGTACCGAGTATTCGCCGTGCTGAAACCGATAGTTTGCATCGGCCAGCATTGCTAGCGTGCGCGCATTGTTGCGCAAAATCAAGGCGAGCAATGTACAGATGCAGGTAAGCAAAAAGCTTGAGAGAATAAGTTGCTGTGAAAGTTTGGTCCAGATCCGGTTTAACGCTGGCGTGGTATTTCCTTCGATTTGTACACGAATACGCTGACCATCTTTTAATGGCATCTCGAGCGTGACACTTTCCGATGCAAGGTGAATGGTCCGCTCAAGCCAGCGTGGTGCATTGACCACCTGAGACAAGCGACGACGCTCAATAGTCTTCGGTGAAGATAACCAGACAATACGCTCAATATCAGGTACATCTTGGATTACCTGCTCGAGTAATCGACCTATACTAGCGACATCCTCTTGGACATTAACTTTAGTCAGATCGCTTTGGAGATAGTGTTGTGCCTGCAATAAAGCACTTTGCTGCAGTTGATGCGCTTCTGCTGTTTCTGCCTGAATAAGTAAGTGATAACGTATTCCAACGACAGCCAATATCAGCAGGAATAATGGAACGAACAAACGTTGGTACAAGCCTTGTTGCAACCAAAACCGCAGGATTTTTCTCAGAGTTTGCACAAATTCGATAACTATTTGAAGTAAAAGTGGATGTAGCTTTTGTCCGACACGTGCAATTTTGCCTACGCTCTCCTGAGTTCTACCTATGATCAAAATCAGGACACAACGAAATGTTACCCCAAGACAACATTTAAGAAAACTGATATTGCTCTTGGTGGCTTTTTATTGCAAAAATATATGATTCCTGGCTCGCAAGAATACCACTTGCAACTCGTATTTGATGAGGGAATCACTGTAAATTGCGGTAAATTGTCGCTGCTTTGGCCTTGATGCCCTACAATGAGCGCATAGAACCATCCGCACCACTCTGTTAGCAATCCCTTTGTATCCTGCCTGTGAAGCAAAAGAGTTGCCGGAACTGTGCTGGCGTCACATGACGTGGTCCCCCTTGGCGACTACCTCCTACTTATCCATCCGAATTTGAAATGACTTCCATGTCCGACTCCGTTGCCTTTAATTCTCTCCCCTTGTCCGCTGCGATCCTAGCTAATCTCGACAGCTTAGGCTACCAGACCATGACGCCGATCCAGGCTGAAAGCCTCCCCGTCGTTCTTCAACAGCGCGATCTGATTGCCCAGGCAAAAACCGGCAGCGGAAAAACAGCTGCGTTCGGCCTTGGAATTTTAGCGAAACTCAATCCAACCTATTTTGCAATTCAAGGTCTGGTTATCTGTCCGACGCGAGAGTTGGCGGATCAAGTGGCGAATGAACTTCGTCGTCTCGCACGGGGGATTGAGAACGTCAAAATTCTAACTCTGTGCGGCGGCACGGCAATGCGACCACAAATCGCCTCACTGGAGCACGGTGCACATATCGTCGTTGGTACGCCGGGGCGACTGATCGACCATATCAGCCGCGGCACGATCAAACTCAACAGCGTGCAGACGCTGGTGCTAGATGAGGCGGATCGCATGGTCGATATGGGTTTTTATGATGATATCTACAGCATCGTCGAAGCCTGTTCACCGCGCCGCCAGACGTTGTTATTTTCTGCCACGTATCCAGACAATATCCGCAAAGCCAGTGAACAACTATTGCGCGATCCAGTCGAAATCAAGGTCGAATCACAACATGCCGCAAACCATATCGAGCAATTGTTTTATCTGGTCACGCCTGAAGAACGCAATGAAGCCGTCGCCCGTTTACTGCATCACTACCAGCCAGTATCAACGATCGCATTCTGCAATACAAAAATCCATTGCCGAGAATTAACTGAAGAATTACAAGCACAAGGGATCAGTGCGCTGGCATTACATGGCGATCTGGAACAACGTGAACGCGATGAAGTATTGATACGTTTTGCTAACCAGAGTTGTTCAGTACTGGTCGCGACCGATGTCGCGGCACGCGGATTAGACATTCAGACCTTAGGGGCAGTGATCAATGTTGACGTCTCGAAAGATACCGAAGTGCATATTCACCGCATCGGTCGTACGGGTCGTGCGGGCGAAAAAGGGCTGGCCTTGAGTCTGGCAACCCCCAACGAGAAAAAATGGGTCAAACTGATTGCTGAATATCAAGGCGAAGCCGTTACGTGGGCTGATATCAACCTCTTAGAAGCCGCACCAGAACAAACCTTAGAAGCACCGATGATGACGGTCTGTATTTTTGGCGGTAAAAAAGACAAGTTACGACCAGGCGACCTACTTGGCGCACTGACCGCAGATATTGGTCTGCAGAAAGAACAAGTCGGCAAAATCAATGTTTCTGAATTCTCTACCTACGTCGCTATTGACCGCAAAGTCGCCCGTAAAACGGTGGATAAGCTGAGCCACACCAATATTAAAGGGCGACAGTTTAAGATGCGGATTATTGATTGATCAGCTTAGGCTTACTCATCGGCGGCAAGTAACTTACCTGCCGCCAAGCCAAAAGTCAGTGTCATTATCAGGTGCATAAGGCGTTGCCATCGCAGATAGCAACGCTGTACCGGTTTGGTAGAAAAAACCACCGCATAAGTAAAAAAGACGCCTGCCCCAGTGGCGACGCAAACAAGAAGAAGTAGCACATTGTCGCGCCAGGTCGTCGTCCCCTGCGCTGACAAAGAGGCGATTGCCAGCCAAGTGAAAATTGCCTTTGGATTACTCAGGTGTAGTTTTAGTCCACGCTGATAATGGGCAGCGAATGTCGCGCGAGACTCGGGCAATGACGTCGATGTCGATGCGGTGACAAATACCCTGCGCAACGAAATCAATGCCAGCCAGAACAGGTAGGCTGCGCCAAGCACTTTGAGTAAAACAAGAACCTCCGTATACGTCTGCAACACCCCGGCAAATCCAAGCACAGCCATTGCCCCCCACCATGTCGAGCCAGAGATGATTCCGCAAGCCATCGCCAGCGCTACCCGCCGTCCGTGGTTCATCGCCACGGTCATCAGCGCCAGATTACTGGGACCAGGACTTGCGGTGGCGATCAAATAGGTCAGTACGGCTAGTAAAAAGTCATGCGACATAGGGACTCCGGTGTTAGTGAAAAACCCCTATTAAAGAGGAATCCTTTCACCCTGAGTGATACAGTCGTCAGGTATTTGGTGCGGAACAGTCATCCAGAAACTGGCTTACCATCAACCCAATCCCCGCCCCCACACATTGCGCCAGCACGAACGCTGGAACACTCGCGGGGGAAATGCCAGCGAACGTATCACTGAACATTCTGCCAAAGGCTGCGGCAGGATTGGCAAATGAGGTTGACGCAGTAAACCAGTAGGCGCAGCCAATGTAAGCCGCCACCATTGCTGCCACTTTTTCAGATGGTGCTTTCAGGATGACCAGTATCAGTCCTGCCGTCGCGACGATCTCGGCAATCCATTGTCCACTGCCACTGCGCACTTTAGTTGATAGCTGGAACAGATTGATATCAAACATAGCGTGCGCAAGCCAAGCACCGAGCAAGGCGCCTGTTAATTGGGCGACAATATACGGCAACAGCAGCTTTTTTTCGAGCGCCCCTCGGATGACCATAATGATCGACACCGCAGGATTAAAGTGCGCCCCACTGACCGGACCGAACACCTCGATCAAAATATACAACCCACCGACGGTTGCTGCGGTGTTGGCGAGTAAGGCAATCGCATCGTTGCCCGCGGCTAGACGCTGTCCCATGATGCCTGAGCCGATCACAATCGCGAGCAGCAATGCGGTTCCTAACAATTCTCCGCTGAGCTTTTTAAGATGGGATGACGACATCGTTAACTCTTTTGTAGTTGCAATAGCGCAGTTTGGCGCTCGGCAGATGACATCGTTTCTAAAGGTAAGCTCAACAATTGCAACATCCGGTAGCCAATCGCCTGTCGGGTCAGGTCAAAAGCATTCTTTTTATCCGATTCAGCGGCATTGGATGGGTCAGGATAGCCCCAATGCACTTTGACGGGGCTGCCTGGCCAGTATGGACATTGTTCTGATGCGGCGCTATCACACACGGTAATCACGATATCCATCACCGGCGCATTGGCGACAGTGAATTCATCCCAGCTTTTGCTGTATGCCGTGCTGGTATCAACGCCGGCGTGTTCCAATGCCTCTAGGGCATAAGGATTGACGCGCCCACTCGGGGCGCTGCCCGCGCTGTAAGCCTTGACGTCTTTGTTCAATTTTTGAGCAAGATGATTGAGCATGCCTTCAGCGAGCACACTGCGTGCTGAGTTATGTGTGCAGAGGATGAGTACGTTGATTGTCATTGCGTCACGCTTGGTAAGTCGATCGTTTATCGGCATCGAGTTGATTAAATTAGGGAAAACAATGTTGAATATGGCTCAACACTGACATGCATCTGCATTTTTAGGTATCTCGCATGCCACACCTTGACAGCAATTTTCGGTAAGGTGCGCCATCAGGGCATTCATTTGATCGTACGCCGCCCTGTACACCAGATTCCGACTCGACCTCTCGATATTGACCAAGCCAGCATTCGTCAGCTCTTTCAAATGAAAAGATAGTGTCGTCGCAGGAATGTCTAAATCTTCCTGCATCACACCAGGCGTGATGCCAGAAGTACCCGCAACGACCAAGGAGCGGAATACTTTTAAGCGAACCGGATGGGCTAATGCGCTCAGCGCTTTGATGATGTCATTGTCGTTCATCCGTATACTTTACCATAATTCGAGAATATTGAAAGTATTGTTTATTCTGGGGTAGGTTCAATCACCCATCAATGGATAACTTTTTAGATATCCACAGGGTCGATTTCCACCGACCATTTCACACGACTTTTTAGGGCGCGCAAGGTAGTGATCCATTCGCGAACAAAGGCTTGCAATGCGGGGCGTGACGCGGACTCGACCAGTAATTGGGCGCGGTCGACATTCGCCACCCGCGTCATGGTCATAGGAATTGGGTCATTCATGGTAATGCCAACATGGGTGGGTAATGCGGCAGCTTGTTGCAGGAAGTCGATCGCTTGCTGTAATTCTCGGGCTTCGGCACGGAGCAAGGCCTGATACATAAACGGCGGCAGTTGCGCTTGTTGCCTTTCAAGCAACAAATCCTGCGCGAAGGCTTCGTAGTTGTGCGCCATTAGTGCGTGATACAGCGGATGGTCGGGGTAGCGGGTCTGAATCAAGACTTCTGACATATTGCCGCCCTCTTTTTGCGCAGTACGCCCAGCGCGACCAGACACCTGCATCAATTGCGCAAACAACCGTTCACTAGCGCGATAATCCTGTGAAAATAGTGCTGCGTCAGGATTGAGCGCAGCAACCAAGGTCAAACGTTTAAAGTCATGCCCCTTAGCAACCATTTGCGTGCCAATCAAGATATCCACATCCCCTTCATGCACACGTTCAAACGCCGCGGCCGCACTTCCCTTAAGCCTAGTCGAGTCGGCATCAATCCGAAACACCTTGGCATCCGGAAAAATTCCCGCCAGACTTTCTTCCATTCTTTGCGTCCCGCGCCCTAAAGGTTGCAAATCAACATTGCCGCAGGTCGGGCAAGAGCGTGGGATACGTTGCTCCAAACCGCAGTGATGGCAACGTAAGCGGTGGTCCCCTTTATGTAGGACTAGATTGGCGGTACAACGCGTGCATTGACTAATCCAGCCACAGGCATCGCAAGCGAGAACTGGGGAATAACCGCGTCGATTTAAAAATAGAAGTGATTGCTCACCTTTCTCAAGACGTAGCTTAATCGAGGCTATTAGTCGTTGAGTTAAGCCATCGCTAGGTTTTTCTCGTTCTAAATTAATGATCTTAACAATTGGCAACACCGCATTTTTGACCGCCCTTTCACGTAAAACAGATAGCCGATAGCGCCCGCTTTGCGCGCCTTGCCAGCTCTCCAGCGACGGTGTGGCGGAGCCAAGTACGACGGGGATCTGTCGTTGACGCGCACGCCAGATCGCCAGATCGCGTGCTGAATAGCGCAAGCCTTCTTGTTGCTTATAAGAAGGATCATGCTCCTCGTCAACGATGATTAATTGCAAGAAAGGCATTGATGCTAGCATTGCTAGCCGTGTCCCGAGGATAATCCTAGCGCGTCCCTGATGGGCCGCCAGCCAATGTAATAACCGTTCGCCCTCGGCCATTCCGCTATGCAATGTGGATAACATCAGCCCCGGAAAACGTGCCCGGATATGCGCTTCAAATTGGGGGGTGAGATTGATTTCTGGCACCAGAATGAGTACCTGAGCATCCTCATTTTGCGCCAAAACCCGAGCGACGGTTTGTAGATAAACTTCCGTTTTCCCACTCCCAGTTACCCCAAATAGCAAATGGGTAGCAAATCCTGACTGTTCGGTGATCGCGTCAACGGCCCCCTGTTGCTCTGCATTAAGGACAGGCTCGTCTATCGGTTGGGCATCGGTCTGGACCGCAAGCTTATCCAGCTTTTTGAGGGCACGCTGCAGAGAAACCGTTTTGATCGCTTTCAGATTTTTGGGCAATGCTGGCAGCGCTACCTCGCCCAATGGACGTTGATAATACTCCGCCGCAAACTGGGCTAATGCCATCCATTCTGGCAATAACGGCGATAATTCGCTCCTGACGGCGATAATATCTTTGATTTTATCCACAGGGACGGCTGTTGTATCGCAGATCTCCACCACGACGCCGACCAATTCTTGACGGCCAAATGGCACGACGACTAATTGCCCAGGAAATGGCGATGTCTGCCCTGTCTGATCCACTAAGCGGTAATCAAACAAGGTGTCAAGTGGTGTGTCCAATGCGACACGCAGGAAAAGTTCTTTCACGACTTAACGATGAGCAAAAATAAAATTGCTAACCATTGATTTTATAAGGTGTTTTTGGGTTTTCCACATCATCTGTGGATAACTTTGTGGAGAAGGCTCTATTGACATTGGTTTTCGCTAGTGTTTATGCGGGTTTCGGGGCGTTGCAAGGTTTACGGGCTTAAAATTATTTCTTTTAAAATCAAACACTTACAAAAATCTACAAGTTTAAAAAAATATTTTTTTAAGATTTTTAATAACGCCCTGAATTTGTGCATAAGTAAGCGGAAAAATACGCGACGGTATAAAAATATCAGCGACCAACCATCTTGTTTTCCAGAGCTTTTGGGCCGCAAACGCTCATGAACACTAGGTGTTGCACAGCAACATGACGCTTGGACGTGATGAAACAGCGATTGTCGTTTTACCAGCACCAAATTTTGCTCTATTTTCAATATTTTTCACGCCTCTAGTCATCTGCTAAACGCCCCACTATTGCGCGTAAATGATTGAACGGTGACGGTCATTTTGACGCATGCGGGGCTCTTTTAACAATCCAGATTCATCTTTATGGCTGTTGCCGTTGACGCCGGCTATATTCATGAACCGTATCGACGAGCACGCTCACTGATTCTGGCGGTGTAAATTGAGAAATACCATGACCCAAATTGAACACATGCCCATGACCTGCCTTCGGTTTACCGTAGGCATCCAAGGTCTGAATAACTTGTTGACGGATTTGTTCTGGTTCGGCAAACAAGATAGCAGGGTCAAGATTCCCCTGCAGCGCAACTTGATTGCCAACCCGTGCCCGCGCCTGTCCCAAATTCACTGTCCAATCGAGTCCAACTGCATCCACACCAATCGCTGCAATCTTTTCCAGCCACAAACCTCCGCCTTTGGTAAAGACAATGGCTGGGATGCGTTTTCCGTCTTTCTCTTTTTGCAGCTTGCCGACGATATCCTGCATATAAGACAACGAAAATTCTTGATAGGCAGCATCGGCCAGCGCACCACCCCAGCTATCAAAAATCATGACCGCTTGGGCACCAGCATCGATCTGCGCGTTCAAATAGTCAGCAACGGCATCGGCATTCACGCGCAAGATGTGATGCATCAGGTCAGGGCGCTTGTAAAGTAAGGTCTTTACTTTATGAAACTCTTTTGAACCTTGTCCTTCGACCATATAGCACGCCAATGTCCACGGGCTACCAGAAAAACCGATGAGCGGTACGCGGCCATCCAGCGCCGTGCGGATTTGTGTGACAGCATCAAATACATATTGCAAGCTGCCAGCTTCAGGCACTTTCAAGGCAAGAATATCTTTTTCATCTTTCAGCGGGCGTTCAAATTTAGGGCCTTCACCTTCTTCAAAATAAAGACCCAATCCCATTGCATCTGGGACAGTCAGAATGTCAGAGAATAAAATTGCCGCGTCTAACGCGTAGCGATCAATCGGTTGTAATGTGACTTCCGTAGCGAATTGTGGGTTTTTCGCTAGACTCATGAACGAGCCGGCCCCTTTGCGCGTCGCGCGGTATTCGGGCAGATAGCGGCCCGCTTGGCGCATAAGCCACAATGGCGTGTATTCTGTTTCTTCACGTAATAATGCTTTGATAAACGTGTCGTTCTTCAATGGCGAAAAATTATGGCTCATGGGGGCTTTCAAAAAACGGGAATAAGACCTTCGCAACTACTCACAGCAACGCACCAAAAAGTACGGAGGAAGATGCATGAGGCGATCGCATATGGGGCCTAAATGTGTTCTACGATGAACAAAAAAACATCGTCAGTTCGGTTTATCTGACATTATCGCTTAAGCCGCGCCGAACAGCATCTGATCTTGCTCAAGTTGTGCATAACATACTTAATTTCTTTTGAAAAACTGTGGATAACTTTGTGGATAGATTTGTCAAATTTGAGGTTTACTTCTTATTTTTAAAATTCCACTCTAGAGTAAACGTGTAAGCACTTGATTTTATTGAAAATTAATATTCTTAATAATAAAAATGCGTATTTTTATAAAAAAAATCTACTTGACAGTATGTGCATAAGTAAGAATTCGCTTGTCAGACATCTTCTGATCCGATAGCAAATCCAGCGGGCATGCTACGCTTTCAGTGAAGTGAAACTGGTCACTATTCGATCAGAAATGTGCTTAATCTGTATTGATCAAGCACTTAACTGTGCGCTATTTTCAGCTCGCTGCTCTTGAACCCAAAAGCCGTTATCGGCGGATGTGTATAAGTATTCATCCTTTTCAGCGAAACAAAAATAAATATCTATTCAACAACCAATTTACTATATTCAAGATTACCTGGCGGAAACTTTAGCGCTAAACCATTGAGTTTCTCAAAAACAATGCTGGCAATGATCAGATTTCGTTGTGTTTTTGAATTTGCAGGAATGACATACCAAGGAGCTGAGGGCACATCTGTCGCGCTGAGGGCTTTCTCGTAGGCGCGTTGGTAGGCTTCCCAGTGCACCCTTTCTGCGAGATCCTGCATATCGAATTTCCAGTGTTTGTCTGGGTCGACAAGGCGTTCTTCCAAGCGTTCTTTTTGTTCATCTTTGGATATATGCAAAAAGAATTTCAGAACGATGGTGCCGGTCTCAACCAGCATGCGTTCGAAATCACGGATATGTGCATAACGACGCTCGCATTCTGCATCATCGATCCACCCGTGTACTTTGCTAATGAGCACATCTTCGTAGTGACTACGGTTAAAAATCACGATTTCACCTTTACCGGGCACCTCTTGATGGACGCGCCATAGAAAATCACGGTCCTTTTCCGCCACACTTGGTGCTTTAAAAGCCACGGTACGGGCAGCAAGTGGATGAAGTTGTCCAAAGACGCTTTTCACCGTGCCATCTTTACCTGCAGTATCCATACCCTGCAGGATGACTAATAACTTAGGCTCATGATTAGCAGCAAAAACATCTTGCAGATGCGATATCTTTTCAGCTAACTCGGCTGTTTTTGCCTTATCTGCAAGTTTATCTTCTGCGTGGTTGCCGCTAGTGGCCCCAATTAGCTTACGTCCGGCGTCCTGCTCATTGAGTTTTAATAGTGGGGGCAAGTGAAATTGGTCAGCAACGTTCATTATTTAACAGCTTTCATTGAATTGACAAAGATTGCTCAGATAACGCTGGTGCTCAATTTTCAGGCAACGATCCATGACCACAAACATGCCCGCCTCTTCTGCAATACTGGCAGCGTCATTGTTGATAAGCCCAGATTGCATCCACAGACAACGCGGCGCAACAAGAATAGCCTCAAGAGCGATAGGAAGCATGTCGTCGGTATTTCTGAAACAATCAACAATATCTATCTGGTGGTGTACAGCGGCTTCTTGCAGGCTGGCATAACAGTATTGGCCAAGCAGCATTTTTCCAGCTTCACGGGGGTTGACGGGAATGATCCGATAGCCCACCGCCTGCATGTACGCGGCAACACCATTGCTTGCGCGATGTACTTTCGGTGATAGTCCTACCACGGCAATCGTTTTACTTTCGCTCAGCAGTTGATGCAGACGCACTGCAAAAGAAGGTTTTCCTTCAAGTGAGTTGTTACATGCGGGAGATGGCATCATTGCTTGTCCTTGAAAACAAAAAGGCAGCTAAAGCTGCCTTTTCATTGTACTGCTTTCGTCGCGTCAATGACGGCAACGAATTAACGCTTCTGACGCAATTTATGAATCGCTGCCAATTGGGCGATCGCGGTTGCCAATTCGACTTGTGCTTGCGCGTAGTCGATCGTCGAATCGCGATTAACCAAAGCTTGCTCAGCCAATTTCTTGGCTTCAGTCGCTTTAGCTTCGTCCAGGTCGTGACCACGAATCGCGGTATCGGCCAAAACTGTCACTGCATTTGGTTGCACTTCCAGCAAACCGCCAGCAACGAAAACGAATACGTCTTCTGCCTGACCAGTTACTTTAATGCGCACCGCACCCGGTTTGATACGGGTAATCAGTGGAGTATGTTTTGGATAAATACCCAATTCACCAGCCTCACCCGGCAACGCGACGAATTCAGCTTCACCAGAAAAAATCAATTCTTCTGCTGAAACTACGTCAACGTGAATAGTGTGTGCCATGTTGGACCCTTTTTGTTCGCTTGAAAAAGCTCTTGCTGCGACGTTACCGCCGCAGCGCTAGTGCTTAAGAATTAAGCAGCCAGTTTTTTCGCTTTTTCGATTGCTTCGTCGATAGTACCTACCATGTAGAACGCTTGTTCTGGCAAGTGATCGAGTTCGCCGGAAGCGATCATTTTGAAGCCCTTGATCGTGTCTTTCAGCGAAACGTATTTACCTGGTGAGCCGGTAAATACTTCAGCAACGTGGAAAGGCTGAGACAAGAAACGTTGCATTTTACGTGCACGTGCAACGAGCAATTTGTCTTCAGGAGCCAATTCGTCCATACCCAAAATCGCGATAATGTCACGCAATTCTTTGTAGCGTTGCAGAGTACCTTGAACAGCGCGTGCTGTTTCATAGTGCTCTTGACCCACAACTTGTGGATCCAACTGACGAGATGTCGAATCCAATGGATCAACCGCTGGGTAGATACCCAGAGAAGCGATGTCACGGGACAGAACAACGGTAGAATCCAAGTGGGCGAATGTTGTCGCTGGAGATGGATCAGTCAAGTCATCGGCTGGAACATACACGGCCTGGATCGATGTGATCGAACCAGTTTTTGTGGATGTAATACGCTCTTGCAGACGGCCCATTTCTTCAGCCAATGTAGGTTGGTAACCCACAGCGGAAGGCATACGACCCAACAACGCGGAAACTTCAGTACCGGCCAGTGTATAACGGTAGATGTTATCCACAAAGAACAGAACATCTTTACCTTCGTCGCGGAAACCTTCAGCGATCGTCAAACCAGTCAAAGCAACGCGCAGACGGTTACCTGGTGGTTCATTCATCTGACCGTACACCATCGCAACTTTGGAGTTTTCTGGATTTTCCAGATCAACCACTTTTGCGTCAGCCATTTCGTGATAGAAGTCATTACCTTCACGAGTACGCTCACCAACACCAGCAAACACGGACAAGCCGCTGTGTGCTTTAGCGATGTTGTTAATCAATTCCATCATGTTAACGGTTTTACCAACACCAGCACCACCGAACAGACCGACCTTACCACCTTTAGCGAATGGGCAAACCAGATCAATAACTTTGATACCGGTTTCCAGCAATTCCTGAGATGGGGACAGTTCGTCGTAGGCAGGGGCTTTACGGTGAATCGATGCTGTCTGCTCGTGGCTGACAGGACCGCATTCATCGATAGGGTTACCCAATACGTCCATAATACGACCCAGCGTTGCTTTGCCGGTTGGTACCATGATTGGATGACCTGTGTTGCTGATAATCATGCCACGACGCAGACCGTCAGAAGTACCCAGAGCAATGGTACGGACAATGCCGTCGCCCAATTGCTGCTGAACTTCCAAAGTCAACTCGGAGCCTTCCATTTTCAAGGCGTCATAAATCTTAGGCATCGCGTTACGTGGGAATTCAACGTCCACCACAGCGCCGATACACTGAACGATTTTGCCATTAGCCATGTTCGTTCCTTCAATAATTATTTATACAGTTTAGACCGCTGCCGCGCCGGCGACGATCTCGGAGAGCTCTTTGGTAATGGCAGCTTGACGGGTTTTGTTATAAACCAGTTTCAACTCACCAATCACGCTACCTGCGTTATCACTTGCTGATTTCATCGCCACCATACGGGCCGACTGTTCAGACGCCATGTTTTCAGCCACTGCTTGGAAAATCAGCGCTTCGACATAACGGATCAGCAATTCATCAATCACCGTATTAGCATCTGGTTCATAGATGTAATCCCAAGCATGGGAAGATTTATCTACTGCCAAGCGATCCGCTGTTAGAGGCAATAATTGCTCCATCACCGGCTCTTGCTTCATGGTGTTAACAAATTTGGTATAACTTAGGTAAACCGCGTCGAGTTTGCCTTCCTGATAGGCATCCAGCAAAACTTTGACTGGGCCAATCAATTTATCGAGGTGAGGAGCATCGCCCAATTGAATTGCATGGGAAACTACTTCTGCACCGATACGATTCAGGAAGCCTAAACCTTTATTACCAATTGCGACCGCTTCTACTTTTGAACCCTTACCTTCGAGTTCACGCAATTTGTTGGTGACTAAACGCAACACGTTAGTGTTCAAGCCACCGCACAAACCTTTGTCTGTCGTCACAACGATCACTCCGACCTTCTTGGAGTGATCTTGTTGAACCATGAAAGGATGCGTGTACTCTGGGTTGGCTTGTGACAAGTTAGCAGCGATATTACGAATCTTTTCACTGTACGGGCGAGCCGCACGCATCCGGTCTTGCGCTTTACGCATTTTGGACGCAGCGACCATTTCCATCGCTTTCGTGATTTTCTTCGTATTTTCTACGCTTTTAATCTTGCCACGTATCTCTTTGCCTGCAGCCATGAGTATTGACTCCTTCTAGCTACAGTAAATTAATAGGCGCCGGATTTTTTGAAATCAGCAATTGCGGCAGCCATGGCAGCTTCGCCATCTTTGTCCAGTTGCTTGGTTTCTTCGATCTTTTGCAACAAAGCAGCGTGACTTGTCTTCATGAAGTTGTGTACGCCAGCTTCAAAAGCCAATACTTGCTTAACAGGTACATCATCCAAGAAGCCTTTGTTCACGGAGAACAAAGTCACAGCCATCAAAGAGATAGACAATGGAGCATACTGTGCTTGTTTCAGCAATTCAGTAACACGGGCACCACGATCCAACTGCTTGCGGGTTGCTTCGTCGAGGTCAGATGCGAACTGAGCAAACGCTGCCAATTCACGATACTGCGCCAAGTCAGTACGAATACCGCCGGACAAGTTTTTGATCACTTTAGTCTGCGCTGCACCACCAACACGGGAAACCGAGATACCAGCGTTAATCGCTGGACGGATACCGGCGTTGAACAGGGATGTTTCCAAGAAGATCTGACCGTCAGTAATCGAAATTACGTTGGTTGGAACGAATGCGGAAACGTCACCAGCTTGAGTTTCAATGATAGGCAATGCTGTCAGAGAACCTGTTTTACCTTTAACTTCACCTTTAGTGAATGCTTCAACGTAGTCTGGGTTCACGCGCGCTGCACGTTCGAGCAAACGGGAGTGCAGGTAGAACACGTCACCTGGGTAAGCTTCACGGCCTGGTGGGCGGCGCAGCAACAGGGAAACCTGACGGTAAGCCACAGCTTGTTTAGACAAATCATCATAGATGATCAGTGCATCTTCACCGCGGTCACGGAAGTATTCGCCCATCGCGCAACCGGAGTAAGCGGAAACGTATTGCATCGCTGCAGATTCAGCAGCAGTCGCAGCAACAACGATGGTGTATTCCATTGCGCCGTGGGCTTCGAGAGCGCGCACAACGTTTTTAACGGAAGAAGCTTTTTGACCGATCGCTACATAGATACATGTAACGTTCTGGCCTTTTTGGCTGATCACCGCATCAATCGCAACGGCTGTTTTACCAGTTTGACGATCGCCAATGATCAATTCGCGCTGACCACGACCAACTGGTACCATCGCATCGATGGACTTGATACCGGTTTGCAGAGGTTCAGACACGGATTGACGAGCAATAACGCCTGGCGCGATTTTTTCGATCGGTGCAGTCAATTTAGCATTGATTGGACCTTTGCCGTCGATTGGCTGACCCAGCGCGTTAACAACACGACCGCGCAGTTCAGGACCGATAGGCACTTCCAGAATACGACCAGTACATTTCACTGTGTCGCCTTCGGAGATGTGTTCGTAGTCACCGAGAATAACGGCGCCAACGGAATCACGTTCCAAGTTCAATGCCAGACCAAATGTATTGCCTGGGAATTCCAGCATCTCACCTTGCATCGCGTCAGACAGACCGTGGATGCGGCAGATACCGTCGGTAACGGAAATAACCGTACCTTGATTACGAATCTCAGCTTGGTCGCCAAGGCCTTGAATCCGGCTCTTGATCAACTCACTGATTTCAGATGGGTTGAGTTGCATACTAACTCCTAATATTTATTACGTTCTTACGCGGTCAGGGCTACGTGCATTTTTTGCAGCTTAGCGCGAACCGACGTGTCGAGCACCTGATCACCAACCACGATGCGCACACCGCCGATCAAAGCAGAATCTACTTTTACGGTAGGATGCAGTTTGCGGCCAAATTTCTTTTCCAATGTCACTGCCAGGTCGCTTAACTGGTCTGCCGATAATTCGAATGCGCTTGTTACTTCAGCATCTGCAGCGCCTTCAAAGGCGTTTTTCAGAGCGTGAAATTGGAAAGCGATTTCAGGCAGCAAAGTCAGGCGATCATAGTCAGCAAGTGTATCTACGAAGTTTTTGGCTTCAGCAGTTACTGGCGATTTGAGCGCAGACAAGAAAATCTCAGCTTTTTGTGAAGCCGAGACTTTTGGGTTGTGTGCAAGAGCTTGTACATCGGAATTCGCACCCACATTACCCATTTCAGTGACCAGTTCCGACCAAGCGGACAGGTTACCGGTTTGAGCAACACGGAATAGCGCTTCTGCGTAAGGACGAGCGATCGTTGCGAGTTCGGCCATGATTACAGCTCGGTTTTCAGTTGAGTCAACAGATCTGCGTGAGCGGATGCGTTGATTTCACGTTTCAGAATTTGTTCTGCGCCTTTGACTGCTAATGTAGCAACCTGGTCGCGCAATTCTTCGCGTGCTTTAGTAACTTGATTTTCTGCATCAGCTTGAGCAGCCGCTACAATGCGACCAGCTTCCGCGTAGGCAGTGTTCTTGGCTTCTTCGATGATCAATTGTGCGCGTTTTTCTGCGTCAATGATACGTTTCTGGCCTTCATCACGCGCACCAGCCAGTTCAGCTTGCACACGCTTTTCAGCAGCTTGCATTTCAGCGCGGCCACGGTCGGCAGCTGCCAGTCCGTCAGCGATTTTCTTAGCACGCGCATCGAGCGCGTTCATCAGTGGCGGCCACACAAACTTCATTGTGAACAATGCCAAGATGAAGAAAACCCCAAACTGAACAAACAAAGTTGAGTTAAGGTTCACGGTAATTCCTTATCTAGATGGATCAAGCCAGAAGTCGTCGACTTCCGGCACGAAAAGGAAAGACTATTAAGCGTGGAACGGGTTTGCGAACGCGAACAACATAGCGATACCAACACCGATCAAGAACGCAGCGTCGATCAGACCAGCCAGCAAGAACATTTTAGTTTGCAATGTATTCATCAATTCTGGTTGACGTGCAGACGCTTCCAAGTATTTACCACCCATGATAGCGATACCGATACAAGCGCCGATCGCGCCCAAGCCGATGATCAAACCGCAAGCCAAAGCAACAAAAGATAAATCAGTCATGACATTTCCTTAAAAGTTAAAAATAATAAAAAGCTAAAACCAAAAACTAAAACTAAAACTAAAACTAAAACAATACTTACTACTTATTGCAATCTTAATGATGTTCGTGCGCTTGTCCAACGTAGACCAAGGTCAGCATCATGAAAATAAACGCTTGTAAAAACACGATCAAAATATGGAAAATCGCCCAGATGGAGCCTGCAATCAGGTGACCTGCAACACCAAATACTGTTGCCATTGAACCCAATAAAGCGATCAACAAGAACAATAATTCGCCTGCAAACATGTTACCGAACAGTCGCATACCCAGGGAGACCGTTTTTGCCGCGAATTCGATGACTTGCAGAATCAGATTGAATGGTGCCATTTTGATGCCGAATGGTGCAGAGACCAGTTCGTGCAAGAAACCACCCAAACCTTTGATTTTTACACTGTAATAGAGCATCAGTGCCAATACACCCAAGGAAATACCAATTGTGCCATTCAAATCAGCTGTTGGTACAACACGGTGGTGCATGTCTGCCAAGGATTCAGGCGCAACACCCAAGCCTACTAATAAGCGGAACAAGCCTGAGAACAAATCTACTGGCAAAAAGTCAAGGGCGTTCATCAAAGCGACCCAGATGAACACGGTCAACGCCATCGGAGCGATGAACGTGCGGTCACCATGTACGATGCCTTTGGATTGCTCTTCCACCATTTCAACCAGAATTTCTACAGCCGCTTGGAAGCGACCTGGCACACCGGAAGTGGCTTTGCGTGCAGCCAGCCACAGCACAAGGCTACCGACGATACCGCAGAACACGGACCAGAAAATGGTGTCGTAATTCAAGATGGAAAAATCAACGATTTTATCTTGATGATGTGTCGATAAATGTCCTAAGTGATGGACAATATATTCTGACGCTGTTGGTGCGTTCTCGGTTGCGCTCATGGTCGTTGTCTAAAGAGTAAAATGAAATAACTTTTCAGTACTACGATGAAGGCGATCAAAAAAGCCGGCCAGTTGACATCGTGGTACAAGGTAACAACTGTACCCATTAGGGCAATTGTTAGTCCAATCTTGATAAATTCACCGAAGAAAAAACTCATCGGGTTGGCTCCTCCAGGCTTTCGGGCGCTCATCGTCAGGCGCAACGCGAAAAAAGCGTTTGGAATTGCACAGCACAGTCCGCCTAACAAGGCTGAAAATGCTAAAGAAATCGTCCCAAATACACCAGCAAACAGCGCGACGACCAGAGCTGCCATCATTTGCAGCAGTACGATACGCGCCATGCTTTCCTCACTTAATTTATAGATCTTGCTCGAATTTACCGCATTTGCCTCGAAATATTATCGGGCAGCGTAAATCCTTGCCTATCAAAACCACGGAATTATACGTGGTAGTGCGTAATAACGTCAAACGATACCTTCAGTGCACCAGAATGAGACACTGCCTGTTTTTTTATCAACGCTCACTATTCTGGCTTAGCTGCGCCAGCCATATCTGGCCTTGCTCCCAGACGCCCAGGCCCGATTCGCCATTGATATGTCCCTTTGCACCAACTGAGTGAAATTCACTTTCCCAACATTTGGCCCAATGCTGGCTCAACGCGAAGTCGCACCATGGGTCATTATCGGACGCAACCACCACGCTAGCGACCGCTAAGCGAGTTTCTGGCATAGGACTAAAACTGGGTGCAGGAAAGGTAGTTTGTCCTACATCTGGAGGCGCTACCAAAAATAATCCTTTTACCTGTTTCACGTGTAACGCCGATGACTTGAGCGAAGAAATCCAATGTACAGCTAAAGCACAGCCGAGACTATGGGCTACTAAAATGACGTCATCCTTACACTCATCGACATAGCGCGTTAATTGCGCCATCCATAAGTCAAGTTCTGGCTGTTCCCAATTTTCTTGTTGTACGCGCACGACATTGGGCATGCTTGCTTCCCACAAACTTTGCCAATGTTGTGGACCTGAGTTGTATAAACCGGGGAGAAGTAAAAGTTTCACGTGGAACGAACATAAAAAGTTAAAGGACTCGTTCAGACAACGAGGACGAAAAAAAAGCTGCAAAACCTGACTGGGTTTGCAGCTTCGTTGTTGAACTTATTGACCGCGTATTTTTAAGATTACGCCATCAAGCGAATCAAGATCGGCAAAATCAATGACCATTTGTCCCCTGCCCTTGCTTCCCATTTTCAAGGTCACTTGCGTTGCAAGCAAGTCGGACAACTCTTCCTCAAGCCGGGTGATGTCACGCGACTTTTCAGCTTTGTCACGCGGCTTACCAGTCGCAGTCATTTCAGAGGTGGTTTTGGCAACGAGCTTCTCCGCTTCACGTACTGACATGCGCTTAGCAACGATCTGGTTCGCTAACTGAATCTGTGTTGCGGCATCAGTCACCAACAAAGAACGTGCATGCCCCATATCAATATCACCGGCCATCAACATGGTTTGTACAGGCTTGGCCAGGTTGAGCAAACGCAGCAAATTGGACACGGCACTGCGTGAACGACCAACGGCGGTCGCTGCCTGCTCGTGAGTGAACGAGAAGTCAGTAATCAGACGATGAATACCTTGTGCTTCTTCCAGTGGATTGAGATCTTCACGCTGGATATTTTCAATCAGGGCCATTGCTGCCGCGGCCTGGTCATCCACATCCTTCACCAGCACTGGCACTTCTTCCAGCCCTGCCATTTGTGAAGCGCGGAAACGTCGTTCACCAGCAATAATTTCGTAACGAGTGACACCGTTATTTTGGCCGATCGGACGGACCAAAATTGGTTGCATCAGACCTTGTGCCTTGATAGAAGCGGCTAGTTCGGCCAATGCGCCCTCGTCCATACGCGTACGCGGCTGATACTTACCAGCCTGCATATGTTGCACTGAGAGGCTGGTAGGCGCACCAGTAACGGTTGGTACGGCGTCAGCAAAGTCTCCTGCACCACCCAACAATGCATCCAGACCACGACCTAGTCCTTTTTGTTTTTTGATGACCATATTCATTTTTCTAACTGTTTAATTCTTTCGACCATTTCGGCACCAAACGCAATATATGCTTGCGCACCTTTCGACGAGGGATCAAAGACGACGCCAGGGATGCCGTAGGATGGCGCCTCCGCAAGACGGACATTGCGTGGAATTAGGGTTTTAAATACCTTATCGCCAAAATGCTGCTCCAACTGATCAGAGACTTGCTGTGATAAGGTCATGCGCGGATCAAACATCACACGTAATAAACCAACGATTTTCAAATCCGGATTCAGATTTGCAGAGACTTTTTTGATGGTATTGGCCAGATCTGACAAACCTTCGAGCGCATAGTATTCGCATTGCATTGGAATAATGACGCCATTGGCGGCACATAAACCATTGAGTGTCAGCATCGATAACGCTGGTGGGCAGTCGATCAGAATGAAGTCGTAATCATCGCTGACCAGTGCCAGCGCATCACGCAGACGCTTATCACGGTTTTCTAATTCGACCATTTCAACTTCAGCACCCGCCAACTCGCGGTTCGCTGGCAGCACATCGAAACGACCAGATTCAGAGCGCAAACGTGCCGTCGCCACATCGGTAATACCGAGTAAAACTTCATACACAGAAGACGTCAACTTGGCTTTGTTGATCCCCGCGCCCATGGTGGCGTTACCCTGGGGGTCGAGATCGACCAGCAATACGCGCTGGTCTAATTTTGCCAGTCCGGCGGCAAGATTAACGGTGGTTGTGGTTTTGCCCACGCCACCTTTTTGGTTTGCTACACAAAATATTTTTGCCATACAGGTTTTCCGTGGGTGAGTCAGACTGGTAATTTTTTAACAAAGACAAGATGGCGTTCAGCTTGCAAGCCTGGGACCGACAAGGCTTGCATGCTTATGACTTGCCAACCTTGCGGTAAACGTTCGATTTCCTGCTCCGGTGCAACACCTTTCATGGCTATAAACTGCCCGCCATCAGCCAGTAAGTGACCCGACCAATTGATAAAATTACATAATTCAGAAAAGGCACGTGACGTAATTACGTCAAATTTTTCAGCGACGTCCAACGCCTCGACACGTCCGGTATGGACCGTCACATTACGCAAACCCAATTCTGTTTTTGCCTGATTCAGAAAAGCTGTTTTTTTACTGACCGTGTCGATCATGGCAATCTTCGTATCAGGGTAAGCAATCGCCAGCATCATGCCGGGCAATCCACCGCCCGCACCGACATCCAAGACATTTCTGGCGTTTGCAAATGCTGGTGCAGCAGACAGCGAATCAAGCAAGTGTTGCTTCACCATTTCTTTTGGATCGCGAATTGCTGTTAAATTGTAAACAGCGTTCCATTTGGATAACAGTAACAAATAAGCAATCATCTGATCGATTTGCCCATCTGTCAGAGGCAGTCCTAATTCTTGCACGCCGTCAGCGAGCATTTTCCGTAAACTACTTGTATCGTTGATACTCATCAAGCCTCTCCTGCTACGGGCGTTGTTTCTTCCAGCACCTCTGGTGCGGCGGCAAATTCTTTAAACCCGCGTTTTTTTAAGTGCACCAATAACAGTGAAATCGCTGCCGGTGTCACGCCAGAGATACGCCCACATTGTCCTAGTGTTTCTGGCTGATGCTTGTTCAGTTTCTGGCGGACCTCAATCGACAAGCCATTGACTTCCATATAATCAAAACCGACTGGCATTATGAGGTTTTCAAAATAAGCGTGACGCTGTACTTCTTTGGCCTGACGATCAATATATCCTGCATATTTGACCTGAATCTCAACCTGCTCACGGACGGCTTCGTCAGTAACGCCAGGTCCTGCCAGTGCTTGCCCTTCGGCACCGACCAGTCCCATCAAACTGTTATAGGTCACTTGCGGACGGCGCAACAAATCTGCCAGCGAGTATTCTCGTTCCAGCGCCTTACCGACGACGCGTTCAGCTTCTTCAGCTGCAACGATGCGAGGATTGACCCAAGTAGAACGCAGGCGTTCCATTTCACGTGCAACACTTTCACGCTTTTGTTCAAACATCTGCCATTGTGCATCACTGACGCAACCTAACTGGCGACCGATTTCTGTCAAACGCATATCAGCGTTGTCCTCACGCAGACTCAGACGGAATTCTGCGCGGCTGGTGAACATACGGTACGGCTCTTGCACACCTTTAGTAATGAGATCATCCACCAATACGCCAAGGTAGGCCTCATCACGACGTGGCACCCAAGCATCTTTACCTTGCGTTTGTAGCGCGGCATTCAGGCCTGCCAGCATCCCTTGGGCCGCCGCTTCTTCGTAGCCCGTGGTACCGTTAATCTGTCCGGCAAAAAACAAACCATTGATCTGACGTGTTTCTAAAGAAGATTTCAAGCCACGTGGATCAAAGTAATCGTATTCAATCGCATAGCCTGGACGCAGGATGTACGCATTCTCCATACCACGCATAGAGCGGACTAAGTCCAACTGCACATCAAATGGCAGACTGGTAGAGATACCGTTAGGATAAAATTCGTTCGTGGTCAACCCTTCCGGCTCAAGGAAGATCTGATGTGACTCTTTACTGGCGAAGCGATGAATTTTATCTTCAATCGATGGACAGTAACGTGGACCAACGCCTTCGATCACACCGGTGTACATCGGACTGCGATCTAAACCTGCACGGATAATGTCGTGGGTTCGCTCGTTGGTATGCGTAATCCAACAAGGCACCTGCTTAGGGTGCATCGCTGCATTACCCATATACGAGAAAACTGGGACTGGATCGAGATCGCCTGGCTGCTCTTGCATCACAGAGAAATCGATACTGCGGCCATCAATTCTTGGTGGCGTACCTGTTTTCAAACGCCCCTGTGGCAAAGCCAATTCTTTCAGACGGGCTGACAGCGAGATCGCCGGTGGGTCACCTGCTCTACCTGCGGAGTAGTTATTCAACCCAACATGGATCTTCCCATCAAGGAAAGTTCCTGCGGTTAGGACGACCGCCCTTGCGCGAAAACGGATACCAACTTGCGTCACAGCACCTACGACACGATTACCTTCGACAATCAAATCATCCACTGCCTGCTGAAACAGCCACAGATTAGGCTGATTCTCCAGACGACTACGAATCGCTTGTTTGTATAAAATCCGGTCCGCTTGCGCTCTGGTTGCACGGACCGCGGGGCCTTTGGATGAGTTAAGGATACGAAACTGAATACCCGCCTCATCCGTGGCGATTGCCATTGCACCACCCATGGCATCGACCTCTTTTACCAGGTGACCTTTACCAATGCCACCTATCGATGGATTACAGGACATCTGACCAAGGGTCTCGATATTGTGGGTCAATAACAATGTGGACTGACCCATACGCGCGGCGGCGAGGGCAGCTTCTGTACCGGCATGACCACCGCCGACAACAATCACATCAAATTCTTTTGGATAAAACATGGCTGGCTTCTGACAAACAAGGACTCTGAGAGGCACGATTATAGTTTGTTTTCACGTTGAAGCCGTTTTCAAATTGTGAATCTTCAAAAAATAAGTCCCAATGTTTCACGTGAAACATTGGGACTTATCGTAAAAACATATCTTCCAAATGAAAACAACGCCTAATTTTTAAGCAAAAAAGAATTTACATGCGTTATCACAAACACGTTGGCGATTGTTTCACGTGAAACAATTACTTCAAAAATCCGTCATACGTCGTCTTACAAATCAATGCGATGACCACAAACAAGAACATTTTTCGCACAAACCCCGTACCGTGTTTAATCGCCATATGCGAACCGGTTAGCGATCCTCCGACCTGACACACGGCCATCAAGCCGCCTGTCAACCATAATACATGACCGCTGAAACCGAACCATGCCAATGCCGATGCATTACATGCCACGTTCAATACTTTAGCAACCGCAGAAGCCCGTAAGAAATCGTACCCAAAAAAACGTATAAACAGAAACATAAAAAAGCTACCTGTTCCCGGGCCAAAGAAACCGTCATAAAAGCCAATTGCCCCGCCAACTGCCATTCCTAAGAGAACTTCTTTCTGACCAGAGAACACTGGTTTATCCAAAGAGCCAAACTCTTTTTTCTTAAAGGTATAAATTGCCACGCCAACCAACACGAAGGGTAATGCCTTACGCAATTGTTCCGGCGATATATGCGTCACTAGATAAGCACCAGCAAAAGAAAAAACAAATGCCATCAGTGCGGCTGGGATTGCCATCGCCCAGCGAATCTGAACTTTACGTAAATAATTTTTAGCCGCGACACTCGTCCCCCAGATACCAGCAAATTTATTCGTCCCCAACAAGGTTGCTGGTGCAGTGCCGGGCAACAAAGAAAATAGTGCTGGCACTTGCACCAAACCACCTCCGCCGACAATCGCGTCCACGAATCCAGCAAAAAAAGCTACCCCCCCTAACAGCAACAAATCTACCATGTCATTAACCTTCATCCAAAATTCAAACAATTAAGCTCTACACATAGAATACATACCACTTTGCTTAAATAGCAAAGTTCTGGCAAGCTACAGAGGATAGCAAGTCTGCACACAGTCAGGTCGTACAGTTTTCAGAATCTTTTACCAGAACAGGAAAAACAGCCCCATGAATAACTTCGAGTTCCAGACCGTCCCACATCTCATCAGCCACACGGGTGCCGCGAAACAATTAGGAAAAACCATCGCCCTACACTATCCTACCGTCAAACATGTGCTGTTAGTGACTGACGCTGGTTTTCTAAAAACCGGCTTAGTCCAACCCGCGATCGACGACATCAAAGCAACGGACCGTAACGTGAGTGTTTTTTCGGATGTTGTCGCTGATCCATCGGAAGCAGTTGTCTTACAGGCCGTCGCGCAAGCCAGAGAACAACGAGTTGATCTGGTCGTCGGGTTCGGTGGTGGTAGCTCGATGGACGTTGCCAAACTCATCGCAGTCCTCGCTGGCAGCGAACAAGAACTCAGCACTATGTACGGCATCGGCAACGTCAAAGGTCAACGCCTGCCATTAATCCAAATCCCTACGACCGCCGGCACTGGCTCGGAAGTCACCCCTATCTCTATCGTCACAACGGGGGCCACCACTAAAATGGGTGTGGTTGCGCCGCAGTTATATGCCGACATTGCTATTCTCGATGCAGAACTCACACTGGGCTTACCTGCCGCCGTTAGCGCAGCGACGGGTATTGATGCGATGGTCCACGCCATCGAGGCCTACACAACTAAACACAAAAAAAATCCCCTCTCAGACATGCTGGCGCGCCAGGCGCTACAGCTGTTATGGAACAACATCCGCACCGTTTGTCATGAGCCCAAAAATATGGCTGCACGCCAGGCAATGCTGCTAGGCGCCTTGCTTGCAGGGCAGTCATTCGCCAATGCTCCTTGCGCTGCTGTACACGCCCTTGCCTATCCGATCGGTGGCATCTTTCACGTACCACATGGCCTGTCAAATTCGCTCGTATTACCGCCCGTGTTACGGTTCAACGCCCCAGTTGCTCACCATCAATATGCCGAACTGGCTGACATCATCGCACCCAACGAGCATGGCAGCAGCCACGCCAAAAGTGCAGCCCTGATTAACGCCCTTGAACATCTGGCAGAAGAATTGGGTATCGCCACCCGCTTACACCAGGTCGGAATCAGCAGCAATGACCTTGACCGCCTGGCAACAGATGCGATGCTGCAAACCCGCCTCCTAGGAAACAATCCTCGTGAGATTGATTGGCAACACGCACGCCACATTTATGCAGAAGTTCTCTAACCGTTGCGTCTCTGAGTTGCAATTTGTCGTGCAATCAAGCATCACCACTGGTTGCTCGGACAGAAACATTTTGTAATACTTTTAATTTATTTTTAAAACCTTGATGTAGTTATACTTTACAAATTAACTATAAATTTTGAGGAGAACAAATGCGCAATCAGTTCGAGAATAAGATGTTTATCTCTCGCATTATCTGCAGTGCCATTGTATTGCTGTCCGCCGCCAATGCGATGGCCGACAGCAGTATAGAACCAGGGTCCATCGAAAAATGTAACCGTAACTTCGGTACCCTCGCCGTTGCCGAACCACAAAGCCAGATTCTGACTTATCTTGGACGCTACAGCCTCGGCTCGCCGTCAACCATGCTGCGCATGATCGTTCAGGAATCTGGCTGCTTCACCGTTGTCGAGCGTGGCGTTGCCATGCAAAATTTGCAGCAAGAACGTGCCTTGGCCGCGGGCGGTCAATTGCAAGAAGGTTCCAATGTCGGGACAGGACAAATGCAAGCGGCAGATTTTGTCATGACGCCATCTGTTCAGTTCTCTGATGACTCTGGTGGATTGGGTGGTACCGTCAGTGGTCTCTTAGGCAAAATGGGCGGCGTACTTGGCGCGATCGGTGGACTGGCCGGTGGTGTCAAATTCAAAGAAGCAGAAACCACGCTACTGCTAGCAGACGTACGTTCAGGTATTCAGGTAGCAAGTGCCGAAGGACAAGCCAGCAAAATGAATTTCAGCCTGAGCGGTTGGGGTTGGGGTAGCATGGGCTGGGCCAGCGCTGGCGGTTATAGCAAAACGCCAGAAGGTAAACTGATCGCTGCCAGTTTGCTCGACAACTACAACAAAATCGTCTTGTCAGTACGTGACAAACCACAGTTGATACAATCGACTTCCCACAGCTCAAAAGCCAATGCGGCAAACTCTATCCAAAGCACCAATAGTAGCCGCCCATCGATCATTTCGAGCGCGTCAGCGGCTCCGGTACCTGCTAATGTGATACCGGCCGCCCTAGTAGGGATGTACACGACCCAATTTGATGGCGATGACCAAGGTAAAGTCAATGTGATGGTCAGTAGCAGCGGTAAAGTGACAGGAATGGGAAGTTCTACCAAATTCAAAATCAATTTCTCTGTCGTCGGCAATATCACTGCCAACGGTGAACTGAATCTGGTTGGCACAGGCAAGGCAGGTGGGACAAGATATATGGGCACCATCGACCCGCAAAACGGTGCCGTCATGGGCATGTGGCAATTCGATGACGGAAGTAACAAGCAAGGTACGTTCAGCGGTCACAAGCAATAAAACTTAAATAGGGAGAGCAAAAAATAGCTCTCCCTTTTTTTATGTTGAACGTGAAACGTGATTGTCGGACTCAACCAATAAGGCGGCTGCACCCCACCCCACCCAACTGTTTCACGTGTAACTAAATACCCAGAAGCGATTTTTCTTGTGGACAAAGGTGGGCTTATGCACAAGCAATCACCCGACACAAAAAAAAACAGAAAAACAACACCAATAATGCTCATCCCAAATGCCTGTGGATAGCATCGTACTTTTCCACAAGCATGCCGGACACTAATTTTGGTTTTTAACCCATTCATCGTGTGGATAACAATCATCTTCTCCACAATAACGTGACCAACCCCGCAAACGTCTAAACTCAAACAGGTTTTAAGCCTCTTTGGCGGCGATTTAGACCCAAACACTATCACGCCGCAAGCTATCAAAAAAAATCGCCCCTACGTACCTCAAAAGAGCTACAAATAACAAGCACAGCTTACAAGCGAGGTGCAGAAAACAAAACGCCTCACAAATTACTTTGTGAGGCGTAAATTAGCTTAAGAATCGACTAAACAAGGAACCACGTTAATGCGTGCCGACGCTCCGTTTAGACCCGAACAGTGCCGCCAATTCACCGACGATTCCTTTGCGAAATAACAAAACACAGACAATAAAGATAAATCCAGTGACCAACGTCACCGAATCACCAAGTGTGCGGAACCACTCAATATGCGAGACATCCGCCATCCAAGCACCGATATCGCCCAATTTATCCTCAAGCGCGATAATGAGCACCGCCCCAACCATCGGGCCTACCATCGTGCCAAGACCACCAACGAGCGTCATTAATACCACCAGTCCGGACATCGCCCAGTGTGCATCGGTCAGCGTCTCAAAACCAATCACCACGGTCTTCGTTGCACCCGCCAGACCAGCGATTGCCGCGGATAAGACAAACGCCAACAATTTATACCTATCCACATCGTAACCAAGCGAGACGGCGCGTGGCTCATTTTCCTTAATGGCTTTGAGCACTTGACCGAAAGGAGAATGAATCGTGCGGACAATCAACGCAAAACCCACGATACAAATCGCCAACACCACGTAGTACATCGTCAAATCTGAACTCAGATCGGCACCGAAAAACTTCCCACGAGGCACACCTTGCAAACCATCTTCACCACCGGTGAACTTCGCCTGCAAAAACACAAAATACAACATTTGTGCCAGCGCCAAGGTGATCATCGTAAAGTAGATCCCTTGGCGACGAATCGCCAATAATCCCATCACCAAACCGATCGCCGCAGAAACGGCGACACCAGCGACCATCCCTGCCTCAAACGACCAACCTGCATCACGTAAGGCGTAACCAGTGGCATAACCCGCAGCGCCAAAAAACGCCGCATGGCCGAACGATAGCAATCCAGTGAAACCAATCAACAAATTGAATGCGCAAGCAAATAAAGCAAAACACAATACCTTCATCAAAAACACTGGATAGGCAATTTGCGGTGCAACCAACAGCAAAATCAGAGCAATCCCATAAGCAATTTTTTTAATCATTTCAGCTCCGATTATTTCTCTTTACCGAACAAGCCAGCAGGGCGAATCATCAACACAATGGCCATGATAATAAACACCACCGTCGCGGATAACTCAGGATAAAACACGCGTGTCAGACCTTCGATCACACCAAGACCAAGACCCGTCAGAATCGAACCGAGAATCGAGCCCATCCCCCCAATCACCACCACTGCAAACACAGTAATAATCAGGTTAGAACCCATCAGCGGTGACACCTGAATAACCGGCGCCGCTAACACGCCTGCAAACGCTGCCAACGCCACGCCAAAACCGTAGGTCAGCGTCACCATCAACGGTACATTCACACCAAAAGCCTCGACCAGTTTGGGGTTTTCAGTGCCTGCACGGAGATAAGCACCAAGCTTTGTTTTTTCGATCACAAACCACGTTGCAAAACACACCGCAAGCGACGCCACAACAACCCACGCACGATAATTAGGTAAGATCATAAAACCCAGATTCGTTGCCCCACTAAGTGCTTCCGGAACTGAGTAAGGCTGTCCAGAAACACCGTAGACAGAACGAAAAATTCCTTCGAGCATCAAGGTGATACCAAACGTCAGCAACAGCCCATAAAGATGATCGAGTTTGTATAACCAGCGCAACATCGTACGCTCAATTACGATCCCAAAAACCGCCACGATTAACGGTGCGGCGATCAGCATGCACCAGTAATTAATCCCAAAATATTCCATGCCCATCCAGGCAAGAAAAGCGCCCATCATATACAACGCGCCATGCGCAAAATTGATCACATTAAGCAAGCCAAAAATGACCGCCAGCCCTAGTGATAACATTGCGTAAAACGACCCATTCACCAGGCCAAGTAATAACTGTCCCAGCATCGCCTGTAGCGGAATACCAAATATTTCCATGGCACTCTTCGAAAAAAATCACCTGTTAAAAAAACAGATGCAACTCAGAAAAAGTAAGTGCCCAACAGAGGTCAGACACTTACCGAAGCAGCCCTGCCGATCTATACCGACAGAATTATTTCCATAAGGCGCATTTTGAATCTGCCTTGGTCGTAAACGCTTGTTCACCTGGAATTGTCTGAATCACTTTGTAGTAATCCCATGGCTCTTTAGAATCCGCCTGCGCTTTCACCTGCATCAAATACATGTCATGAATCATGCTGCCATCCGCACGTACATAGCCATTTTTGACGTACATATCATTGAACTTCATGCTGCGTAATTTCGCCATGACTTTGTCGGTATCATCACTACCCGCAGCTTTAACGGCATTCAGATATTGAATCGTTGCCGAGTAATCAGCAGCCTGTAAGCTAGACGGCATTTTTTTCATTTTTTCAAAATAACGACGTGCCCACGCGCGTGCTTCCGGCGTCTGATTCCAATACCAGCTATCGGTCAGGTACATACCATTTGTGAGATTCAATCCCAGTGAATGAATATCGTTAATGAACATCAGCAAACCCGCTAATTTCATGGTCTTTGTCAGGCCGAATTCATTCGCCGCTTTAATTGAATTGATGGTGTCGCCACCCGCGTTAGCGAGGCCAAGAATTTGCGCTTTAGACGATTGTGCCTGCAACAAGAAAGAAGAGAAATCCGATGCCGACAATGGATGTCTGACAGCGCCACTCACCGACCCGCCACTTGCTTTAACGACCTTGGTCGTATCGCCTTCGAGCGCTGCGCCAAACGCATAATCCGCGGTCAAGAAATACCAGCTTTTACCGCCTTGTTTCACGACAGCAGAGCCCGTTCCTTTTGCGAGTGCCACGGTATCGTACGCATAGTGAACCGTGTACGGTGTACATTCATCGTTGGTCAACACCGCAGTGCCTGCACCAATAGAAATAAACGGTTTTTTCTTTTCAGCAGCAACTTTTGCCATCGACAAACCCGTACCAGAATTCGTACCACCGATGAGCATATCCACACCATCGCGGTCAAACCATTCACGCGCTTTACTTGCTGCGATATCCGCTTTGTTTTGATGATCCGCACTAACTAATTCAATCTTCTTACCCAATACGGTACCGCCAAAATCAGCAATCGCCATCTTGATCGCTTCAATCCCGCCTTTACCATCAATGTCAGAATAGACGCCGGATAAATCCGAAATAAAACCAATTTTAACAACGTCACCAGACACCTGTGCCGCAGCACTACCGGCAAATCCAGCACATGCCATTGACACAGCTAAAGCAAGAACTTTTGATTTCGTTTTCATTTGTCTTCTCCAAGAGATAAGGATCAGTACCAGCATGCCGCATAACGCCAGGTGGTACCAGGTTTTACTTCTGATGTTTACTGTTCTTCTACTGCTATTTTTATACAATCTTTATTTTTATACACCCAACAACTGATTTAAGATCGGCATCTTTTCTTGCAACTGAGCAGCAGCAAAACTTTCCACCATTTGCCCATGTTCCATGACATAAAATTGGTCAGCGAGTGGCGCCGCAAAACGAAAATTTTGCTCAACCATCACAATGGTGTAGCCTTTTGCTTTGAGCATTGTAATCATCCGCGCCAGCGCCTGAACAATCACTGGTGCGAGGCCTTCAGAAATTTCATCCAGCAGCAATAATTTTGCTCCAGTACGTAAAATACGCGCTACGGCCAACATCTGTTGTTCACCACCCGATAAGCGTGTTCCCTGACTGTATTTGCGTTCCTCGAGGTTAGGGAACATCGCATAAATTTCTTCCACAGACATACCGGTCTCATGCCGCGATACCGAAGGTGGCAACATCAGATTTTCTTCTGTGGATAACGAAGAGAATATCCCCCGTTCTTCAGGGCAATAACCGACGCCCAGATGCGCAATTTTGTGCGTCGCTAACGAAATCGTTTCTGTACCATTGATCTTAATCGACCCCTGCCGCCGCCCTGTCAGCCCCATGATCGCGCGCATCGTCGTTGTACGTCCCGCACCATTGCGGCCCAGAATCGTAACAACTTCACCTTGATTGACGCGCAAATTCACGTCGTGAAGGATATGCGATTCCCCGTACCACGCTTGCAAACCAGCGATTTCAAGAGTGGGGATTTTTTCATTGCCACTCATGCGTGCGCTCCTTCCAATTCCGCACTGGTGCTACCCATGTACGCTTCCATCACTTGTGGATTTTCAGAAACCTCAGCATAACTGCCTTCTGCCAAAATCGCGCCCCTTTGCAATACTGAAATACGGTCACAAATACCCGACACGACTTTCATGTTGTGTTCGACCATTAGGATCGTACGCCCAGCAGAGACCTTCTTAATCAACTCCGTAACGCGGTGCACATCTTCATGCCCCATTCCCTGTGTTGGCTCATCAAGCAACATCATTTCTGGCTCCATCGCCAATGTCGTCGCGATCTCTAACGCGCGCTTGCGACCATAAGGTAAATCAACTGTCATGGTATCGGCAAAATCAGTTAGATCCACCTGCATAAGTAATTCCATCGCTCGGTCATCCAGACGTTGCAGACTGGCGCCACTTTTCCAGAAAAAAAATGACGTACCGAGCGCTCTTTGCAAACCGATACGCACATTTTCGAGCACGGTCATATGTGGAAATACGGCTGAAATTTGAAATGATCGTATGATGCCTTGACGCGCAATCTGTGCAGGCTTATCGGCTGTAATATCACGGCCGTTAAACAGAATCTGACCAGAAGTTGGGTTCAGAAACTTAGTGAGTAGATTAAAACAGGTTGTTTTACCGGCACCATTGGGGCCGATCAGTGCATGGATATGTCCCCGCTGAATCTGCAGGTTAACATCGTTGACCGCGGTAAAGCCTCTGAATTCTTTGGTCAGATGCTTCGTCTCCAGGATGACTTGTGTCATCTCATCTCCTTTGTTGTCTTGCCTAAAACATGACAAACCCGCTGTCATTGCAGCGGGCATTTTTTCTCTGCGAGATCAAGCTCATCAGATGATTTTTTTTATAATGGAACTGATAGTAACGAGTAACTCCTTATAAGCGCAAGAGTCAAAACCTTGAAACGCAAAAGAATTTTTTATTGCCTTGTTTCAAGCATAAAAATCGCCGCTTTTTCAGCAATCATAATGGTCGGTGAATTCGTATTTCCGGAAGTAATTGTCGGCATCACAGACGCATCGGCAACACGTAGTCCACGAATTCCGTGGACTCGTAATTGACTATCTACTACTGCGCTGACATCATCCTTACGCCCCATCTTACAGGTCCCCACCGGATGAAAGATCGTTGTGCCAATATCACCCGCGGCGCGTGCTAATTCTTCTTCTGTTCGGAATTGTGCCCCAGGTTTCATTTCCTCAGGCTGATACTTCTTCAATGCCGGTGCAGCGACGATTTTTCGGGTTAACGTCAGGGAGTCGGCAGCAATTTTCCTGTCATCCGGCGTACTCAGATAATTTGGGACAATTTCTGGTGCTGCTAATGGGTCTGCGCTGACAATTCTGACATGGCCACGTGAACTGGGACGCAAATTACAAACGCTAGCTGTAAAGGCTGGAAAATCATGCAATGGATCACCAAATTTTTCCAGAGATAAAGGTTGCACGTGGTATTCCAGGTTTGCACTCGTCTGCCCAGGATCAGAACGCGTAAATGCGCCAAGTTGCGACGGTGCCATTGACATCGGACCACTCTGTCTTAACATATATTCAAGCCCGATTGCTGCTTTCCCCCACCAGCTATTTGCCATGGTATTGAGGGTCTTCGCGCCATGAATTTTAAAAGCTGAACGAATCTGTAAATGATCCTGTAAATTCGCACCCACACCTTTGAGCGCATGCACAACAGGGATGCCAAGACGGTGCAAATGGTCAGGATCACCCACACCAGAATGTTGCAATATCGCTGGTGATCCAATAGCGCCAGCTGCTAACACCGTGTCACGAACGGACTCTGCAAACCACTCACTACCACCACCAACAAATTCAACACCAGTGCAATGCTTACCGTGTTCATCTTCTTTAAATCGCAGACGCTTTACCTGACATCCTGTCATGATCGACAGGTTATCACGTCGCGCTGCCGGGCGTAAAAAAGCCTTCGATGCATTCCAACGAATACCGCGTTTCTGGTTCACATCAAAATAGCCACAGCCCTCGTTGTCACCGCGGTTAAAATCATCCGTTTTCGGAATACCAACTTGTTCTGCAGCATCTCTGAATGCATCCAGAATTTCCCATGACAAACGCTGCTTTTCCACTCGCCATTCTCCACCCCTTGCATGGAAATTTTTATCTTTGCTATAGTGATCTTCACTTTTTTTAAACAAAGGTAATACCTGGTCCCAACGCCAGCTATCGTCACCCGTCAATGACGCCCATTCATTGTAATCCCGCTCCTGACCACGCATATAAATCATGCCGTTAATCGATGAGCAACCACCCAAAACTTTACCACGTGGGTAAATCAGACTGCGTCCATTCAAGCCAGCTTCCGGCGCCGTACGGAACATCCAGTCAGTACGCGGATTATTGATGCAATACAAATAGCCGACCGGAATATGAATCCATACATAATCGTCTTTTCCGCCTGCTTCAATCAACAATACGTTATTGTCCGAAGACGCTGATAAACGGTTTGCTAATACACACCCAGCACTACCGCCACCGACGACGATATAGTCAAATTGCCCAGCTGATTTCATGAAATGTTTCCTGGTTACTTTTTTTGATCAGGTCTTATGCTCAATGCGTATTGATGCGCTTACTTAGGTGCTTCACTAACTCGTACATTAGTTCTGTTGCTCCTATCGCACGCGCTCGCGCCACACCTTGTCCACACCACATTGACATCCACTGCGTGTCGTTATTTTTTCCTGCTGCAGCACGGATGGCCGCTGTCAATGCATTCTGTATTGGATACGCTGGCACCTGATCCGCCACGTGCGCCATCACTTGCATAAAACGGTTATCTAAACCACGTGCAAAACGGCCTGTGATTGCGCGCGTTTGTCGCGTCGTATCTGCGGTCGTTGCTAACAATTGTTGTTTGTATGCAGGGTGTATTCCCGACTCGTGCGTGACTAGAAATGCAGTTCCCATTTGCACTGCTTGTGCCCCTGCGGACAACGCTGCCACTACATCATCACCAGTCACGATATTGCCCGCTGCAATGACCGGAATTGTCAGTTGCGAAACAACCTGCGCCAACAATTCCATCGTCGAAAAACTGACTGCATCTTGCGACCCGATAAATGTACCGCGATGGCCGCCCGCTTCAACACCAGACAAACAAACAGCGTCCGCACCGAGGTCTTGCCAAGCAATCGCTTCGGCTAGGTGCGTCGCGGTGCCAATCACAAAAATTCCTGCTACGTGCAATTGTTTAAGTTCTTCACGCGTAATGATGCCAAACGTAAAACTGGCAACAGCCGGACTGACCGTCAGCAATGCCTCAAATTGCGCATCAAAATCCTCACACCATTTGGCTGGCACAGGCAGCGCCTCCCAACCAAGTTGCGACCATATGGGTTTAAGTAATTCGCTCGCTGCCTCTATCTCCTGAGGCGATGGTACTGGTGTTTTCTGAACGAATAAATTCATCGCAAATGGCTTACTGCACGCCTGCCGGATTTCCCATGCCTGCTCCAGCATCGCATCAGGCGACAACATGCCGCATGCCAACGATCCCAGACCACCAGCGTTCGACACGGCAGCGACCAAAGCGGGTGTCGACGCACCACCCGCCATCGGTCCCTGAATGATGGGATGTGGAAACAACTCGCGCATCGTTAACATAGGAAATCCTAAATTGTTTTGACGTTTATTTTGCGACTGGCATCGTAAATTCTGCCCCTTTACCAATACTATCAGGCCAGCGTTGCATGATCGATTTATAGCGAGTGTAAAAACGGATTCCTTCTTCTCCGTAGGCATGCATATCGCCAAACAAAGAACGTTTCCAACCACCAAATGAATGCCATGCCATTGGCACTGGAATAGGAACATTAATCCCCACCATACCGACCTGAATCCGACGAGAAAACTCACGTGCGGTATTACCATCTGACGTAAATAAAGAAACGCCGTTACCAAATTCGTGGCGATTAATTAATGCCACTGCTGAAGCAAAATCAGGAACACGCACGACGCACAATACGGGACCAAAAATTTCTTCGCGATGAATTTTCATTCCTTCTTTGACGTGGTCAAACAAAGTACCACCGAGGAAAAATCCAGCTTCATGGCCTGGTACTGTCAGACCACGACCGTCCACCAATAAAGTCGCACCTTCAGCAATACCATCTGCGATATAGCCTTCTATTTTTGCCTTGTGTACGGCAGTGACCACAGGGCCCATTTCGGCATCACTTTCCATGCCATTTTTCACTTTCAACGCCTTGACCCGTGGAACCAATGCATCGACTAACTGATCAGCGACATCACCAACAGCAACCGCCACCGAAATCGCCATGCAGCGTTCACCCGCAGAACCGTAGGCAGCACCCATGAGTGCATCAACCGCCTGCTCCAGATTCGCGTCGGGCATGACAACCAAATGATTTTTTGCACCACCCAGCGCCTGTACACGTTTTCCTAACCGAGTACCTTCGCTATAAATATATTCAGCAATCGGCGTTGAACCAACAAATGAGATCGCTGATACATCAGGATGTTGTAATAACGCATCGACGGCAGTTTTATCGCCCTGCACCACATTAAACACGCCATCCGGCAACCCAGCCTGACGTAATAAGTCTGCAATCATCAGCGCACAGGACGGATCGCGTTCAGATGGTTTCAAAATAAAGGTATTGCCAGTCGCAATCGCCACCGGCGCCATCCACATCGGCACCATAAACGGAAAATTGAACGGCGTAATACCCGCTGTCACACCCAATGGCTGGCGCAAGTTGTAATTATCGATACCGCCACCGATGTTGTCCGAAAACTGTGATTTCAGCAGTTGTGGCATGCCGCAGGCAAACTCAACAATTTCAATACCACGGGTTACTTCACCCATCGCATCTGACAGCACTTTACCGTGTTCGCGTGTAATCAACGCCGCCAGTGCCTGGTGATGCTGATCAAGTAATTCTTTAAATTTAAACATCACGCGCGAGCGCTTGAGCGGCGCCGTTTCAGCCCAGGCAGGCGCCGCTGCTTTTGCTGCTGCCACCACGGCATCAACTTCGGCGACGCTCGCCAGCGCTACCTGCGCGACGACTTCTCCGGTTGCTGGATTAAACACGTCTTGTTGACGACCACTAGTGGACGCAAAAACCTGACCATTCATGTAGTGCTGGAGTACGGATGTCATAAAAAAACCTTAATCAATGAAAGAAGTTTGGTAGCAGGTTAATTCACCTATTGTGGCAAATCCAATGAGTTATTATCAATAGCAATATAAATATTTCTTATAATGATATGATAAGTAGCATCGTTCAGTCCGAACTCACGCTGAACTCACACTAAGGCAACTGTTATGGACTTCACTCAACTACGTGCGTTTATCACCATCGCCCGCGAAGGTAACTTGACCCGCGCGGCAGAACGCTTGCATCTGACGCAACCCGCAGTGAGCCTGCAGTTAAAATCACTGCAAGAACAATTAGGATTGCAGTTATTCAGTCGTAACGCCAATGGGATGAGTTTGACCAATGATGGTGCTAAATTGTTACCCTATGCGGAGCGCGTTTTGGCAGCCAATGGAGATTTCCGGCAAGCTGCACATGCGCTCCATTCCACCTTGTCCGGTGAATTAGCGATCGGTACCATTCTTGATCCGGAATTTACGCGTTTAGGGGTATTTTTAAAGCGCCTGGTAGAAACTTATCCACAGATTGCGACACGCTTGCAACACGGCATGTCAGGCTGGGTTTTACAGCAAATCCGCGGCGGACAACTTGATATTGGTTTTTATCTAGGAGACCTGCCCGCGGACGGAAAAACGCCACTGCATCAGTTGATATTGACGGAGTTTACCTACCGCGTCGTTGCCCCAAGTGGCTGGAACAGCCGCGTTCTGGGACAGAGTTGGGAAAAACTGGCCCATCTGCCATGGATCTGGACCCCACCCGAATCGGCCCATCATCGCCTCCTGGGTAAGATTTTTGCACAGTACGGTATCACCCCAAACAAAGTGGCGCTGGTCGATCAAGAACAGTCGATGTTAGACCTCGTCAAATCTGGAGTCGGTTTAAGTCTTATTCGTGACTCTATTGCCATGCGGGAAGCCCATGTCCATGGACTGGTGATCGCAGACGCGGTCAGTATCAAAACTCAATTGAGTCTGATTTGCCAAGAAAAACGTCAAAGCGAAGCGATGATTGCCGAGAGTTTTCAATTAGTTAGTCAATGCTGGAAGTTAATCATCTAAAATTCCGACTTTTAGTCGTTGTCAACGTCGGCGGATCGCTGGCGTAAACAATGAAATAGCACGTGAGCACGGATAAAAACACTGAACTGAAGATAAGCTGTATAAATGCGCTTTGCAAGCGTCATACTGATAAACAACAATATCGATAAGACGACACTCTAATTATAATTTTACGGAAGAATGGAATCAGACCATGGCACGCACAACCAAAGCCAGTAATGCCGTTCAACGCCTCAAAGAGCGTAGCACGCAAGGTGTGTATTCAATGGTGACGATGGCGGATGGTCGCTTTTATCTTACTCTGAGTGTCGCTGGCGCAACGCCAGTTGCGGTCCACGAACCGCTAGAGATTGACGCCTTTGTCAGCTTCGTCAACGGACTGGAAAAGCAGGCGCCAAAAAAAGCCAGCAAACTTGATCAGGCGTTTGAAAAAAAACTACACATGTCCAGAAATCAGGACTCCTAAGTTAGCACTTATTATTTATATTTATACAAGGATATTTCTGTGATGAAAAACCGTTTTTTTTCTGCTTTTTCTGCTGCGCAAGTTGCTACGCTACTGAGCTTGTCCACAATGTTATTCACAGGACAAAGTGAAGCACAAACGGTTACTCAGACAGCCACTTTTGGTGAAAATTTACAAAAAATCGACGTTCGAGTAGGTATAGGAAGAGAAGCAAAAGTAGGTGACATTGCTGTTGTGCACTATACCGGCTGGCTATATGATCCGCTGGAAAATAAAGAACATGGCACCAAATTTGACTCCTCTGTCGGCGGTGGACCATTTAGTTTTCCGATTGGTATCGGTAAAGTCATCAAAGGATGGGACAAGGGTGTGGTCGGAATGAAAGTTGGAGGAAAACGCACACTGATCATTCCTCCTGCACTCGCCTACGGTTCCCGTGGAACCGGTAATATCATTCCTGGCAATGCGACTTTGATTTTTGATGTTGAGCTAATGGATGTTAAATAATTAAATACATTGCTCTTCAATAAAATTAATCGTTGTCTCAAGGCGCCGTTAAGATGTTTTTAATCGGCGCCAAGTTTACCTCGCACTCATGTATTTTTAATTATTTTTAAACCAACGAAAAATTATCAGTGTTTTTCATCTTTTCTAAATGCAAACTTCTGATGTTCAAGGGCCTGAGTAATAAAATCAGCGTCGCTAGGTATCTGCGCTTGATTGAGGAAAAAGCGATGGTTAAAAAATAGAATCCAGTCAAACTTTTTAGAACGGAATATCCATCTGTTTTTATATTTTCTCTGAAAATCACTATAACGATCTCCTTTGAAATTTTTATCTTTATTATTAGGGTACTTGGCATTATGTAGGACGGATATTTCAAGTCCTTATGATTAGAGCTACGTGTTAAAATTTTGATATTTTTACTTGTTTGCACGTCTATTGAAAAGTGGGAAATCGAACGAATGGTTGAATTAAATAATATACGTTTCTTGTTCAAACAATTTACAAAAGTGCAGTTACCGAATGTAACTCTAATTGTTATTGATTGCGTTAATTATAAAAAAGCTAAACGAGCGTTTGAACACTGTCGTTTTCTTTGTGATTTCGGAGAGGCAAAAATTCTGACTCATTTTGATATTGATGACCCATTCATTGTCAAAATCCCTAAAATTAGTTCGATCAACGAATATAACACTTTTGTAATAAAAAATTTAGCTGACTATTTCGCTACAGAACACGTTCTCATTGCACAATGGGATGGTTACGTGTGGGATGCGCAAATGTGGACTGAAGATTTTCTGAAATATGATTACATTGGAGCCCCATGGAGGGTAGATATGCTTAAGACTGACATTGACGAAACTTATCTAGTCGGTAATGGCGGATTTTCTCTAAGAAGTAAGAAACTTCAAACATATTTAAAAAATTCGACAAGCGAAATAACGGAAAATGAAGATGTAATTATTTGCCAACTTCGTAGATCAGAATTAGAAAAGCAGGGTTTCAAATATGCTCCACTTGATATAGCTACGAAATTTAGCTGGGAGTGGGCCGGCAATCCCGGTAGAGCATTTGGACAGCACGGACATTCAGGCAAAATTAAAGCTCTTCGGCAGCGATGGTTGAATGCATATCGAGCTACTCAGCTACTCCGGCGACTAGTTAGTTTAAATACTCCATGGAACAATAAGTTACCTGATAACGGCTGACTTGCTGAGCGATTTGCTTCATTTGCGGTAATTGCAGCTTCGATCCTTTAGTTAAAATAAATATCAACGCGCCCTAGTTAAATCGTCTTTAACATAACTTGATTTGATGACTTCTGATGGAAGAACGTACGAAGACTCATCATCAATCATGATTATTTTTTCGAAGTCCAGCCGGCGCTGATATCGGCTTTCCCAAGCTTGCGGATTTTTATAATAAAGCTCGATACTTCTATTCCTATTCAACTGCGACGATCATCTCTGAACGAATCTTTATTTCTCTCACAACATTTAGATAGCGAGAAATAACCTCCGTCAGTTTCTTTTCAGAGAATCACTCAAACAACTGGGTGAAATATAGGCGAGCTCTTTATTCCACGTCATCGTGTGGAATAAACTCAAAAGAATAGACTGCATAAAAAAAGCAGCAAACCGCCAGAGCCAATGCAAGCGTGCCGATAAAAAATAGTGGCTCTATTCCTGCCGAAAAAATGGTTTGATACCAACCAACCACACTCGATAAGATCAACGTACCAAAAGCTGCATTCATTAACTGACGTGATTGGCGGACGGTCGCTGCTGCGATTAACACCATGACCAACAAAGAGAGCAAAAAATGAACTAGCCCGGACATAAAGCCTCCTTCTATAATTTGTCACTATTATAAGAAATTAGCATATATCTAACACAATCACCTACTATTTTTAGCATACATTGTCGTAACCTAACGACAACATATTTTTGCGTATCTGACCTTAAACACGCACAAAGTCACGTTGGATATGTCAGCCAACTACTTGAATGTTCGATAAAATGCGAACTCCGGTGCGTGTGTGTGAATAAACTTGGCAAACTTCGTCGACTTCAGCATTCGGATCGTCATTTCAACTAAAGTGAACCACAATGAAATTTAAGCTCGCTCTGATCCTGGCCTTGCAAGTCTTTACTACCACTGCGTTTGCCGAGGACAAGCCAGCAACGCCGGCGCCAACCACGATGCAGTCGGTCATTCTCGTTGCTCCCTCGGAAACAGACAATGCCGCCTCTGGTGTACAAATCAACTTGCCTAAAATGCCACCGGAAAAACGCAATCCTCACGCAAATGATCCGATCCAGACCTGGTCAGGAGACGTCCCAGTGACTGGTATCGTTTTCTTGTTGATCGCCTCAATGCCTGTTCTGGCATCTTTGTATTTTGCTTACCAATTGTTTCTGTTTATTCAGGCACGTCGCCGCAAATTAACGATCCGGCATCAGCGAGATTAATCATAAGAATCAGAGTTATACAAAAACTTATCCACAGCTTGTCATCTGAGAAAAACAAATAAGCTATTTCATTAAATATTCATCTGCCTGTCACTTGCTTGTCACCTCCGCGACCTAAAGTCGTCGTTACAGATTACATAAACCACAGCGAAAATCATTGGCCCATACGGGTTGACAGCGAGTCCACGACGCGTCAACCCAACTAGGACAGTATTTCGCCATCGTTAACATCTTCGCGGGAGACAACCATGTCAAGCAAAGCATTGATTGATAGCGCTGTATTCAATTCCACTACCTCTGGTCGCAAAGGCATCGCTGATCAGTTGTTTGCCCATTGGTTTAGCCGCCTCGTGTATGCCCAGATCTGGGAAGACCCGCAGTCCGATCTCGATGCACTTCAACTTAAGCCCGGTGCGACTATCCTGACAATTTCATCAGGTGGTTGCAATGCTCTGGCTTATTTATCCGCCAATCCCGCTGCCGTCCACGCAGTGGACCTCAATGCAGCGCATCTGGCGATGCTCAATATGAAGCAAATGGCGATAAAACATCTGCCCGACTATGAAGCAGTTCTCGCTTATCTTGGCGACGCGAATCACAACGATAATATCAAACGCTATAAACGCCATATCCGTGACCGCTTGTCGGACGATGCCAACACTTTCTGGGAAAGTCGCTCCATCTCTGGTCAACCGCGTTACCACTACTTTGCAAACCAAGCTTATCAACACGGCCTGTTAGGTAACTTCATCAGCCTAGCTCATTACTTTGTACGCATGATGGGCGGCAACCTCAGTAAAGTCTTAGAAGCAAAAAATGTAGACGAACAACGTACCTATTTTGAACAATACGTTGCACCAGCGTTTGAAACGCGGTTGTTCAAGCTGCTCGCCCAACAACCACTTGCGCTATACAGTCTCGGTATCCCACCATCACAGTTTGAAGCCCTCAAACATGATGCAAAAGATGGTCTACACAGTTTATTCAAGGAAAGAATGCGTCATCTGTGCTGCGATTTTCCACTCGATGAAAACTGTTTTGCGCAACAAGCACTGGGACGTCGCTATGACACAAACAAACAAAAAGCCTTACCTTTGTATTTACAAGAACAGCATTTTGACGCGCTGCGCAACAACATTGACCGCTTACATCCACACCATATAACCCTCACACAATTTTTACAAAAACAACCACGTGAGTCGATGGATGCCTACCTGTTTCTTGACGCACAGGATTGGATGGATCAACAACAATTAACAGCACTATGGGAAGAAGTGACTCGCACCGCAGCGCCAAATGCCAAGGTCGTTTTCCGCACTGGTGGCGAGACCTCGCCGCTAGAACAACAATTGCCAGCGTCAATACTAGCCTCGTGGCATACCGATGTGGAAAAAAACCGTGCGCTATATGCCACTGATAGGTCTGCTATCTATGGCGGTATGCATCTGTACACCAAACGTTAATCAGAATTCTATCTTCAAAATTACATCACCAATTGACTACTTCACTCCCACCTCGCATGGTGGCTGATGCCCTATGGCTGCTCACCGCACGATCGCGCGGGGGCAACCATTGGGTCAGCAATGCGAACGCGCATATCCATTCTGTTGACATTGCAGGTAACAGCTATCCCGTTTCCCTACTCGACCATAGTGATTGGAAGGAAAGCTATGTGTCGAGCCCGCGTTCAACTTGGCTACGCTACGCACGGTCCGAAGCCTTACGCCATTTATCCCCAGCCATGGCCCATCTCGTTAAAGCGGGTTCCTGTCTGATTTTTGGCCCCTTGTCGGCGCTTATGCATGCCAGTAAATTAGATCAAGCCGCAATTATTGCGAATTACCTGATATCAACTAATTTATATCCGGAATGGCAAGCCGATGACATTGCACAAATGACGAGCGTCATGTGTGGTCGCCATAGTGATAGTCCGCTGATGATCCGTAATATGTGTCCCGAAGTATCTCCTTCGGTGATGGAAAATCTCTGTGCACAAGGCTGGAAAATGATGCCTTCACGCATGATTTACCTATGCGATCCCGCGCAAAAGCACGTATGGAAACATAATCACGTCAAGCAAGACGCAAGGTTGCTCAATGATGGGGAAGTAGAAATTGTCACCCAGACCCAACTCAATCTGAGCGATCTGGCTGATCTGCGTGCTGTTTTCCGGCAACTGTTTATCGACAAACATTCGCATCTTAATCCGGATTTCAGTCCAGCATTCTTTGAACTCTGCCTCGAAACAAACTTCCTTGAGCTCGTCGGATTACGATGGCAAGGACGTTGGGTTGGGGTGCTTGGCCTCTACATTCATCCAGAAAGTGGCTGGCTGACGACGCCCTTAATTGGCTACGACACAAGCTTGCCACAAGAACTGGGCTTGTACCGTCGCTTAATGGCTATCTTGTTAAAAGAAGGAAAAAACCGCGGATGTCGCTTGCACTACAGCTCAGGCGCCAGCCACTTCAAACGCGCCAGAGGAGGTATTCCAGCACTGGAATACACCGCCATTTACGTTGAACATCTGCCGAACAGACAAAAACAATGCGCCAACCTCTTTATCAACGCCTTCCAACAGTTTGCACCTGGCATACTCAAACGTGCTGACAAGCTGTAAAACCTCTCAAAAGCCTTGTGGATAACTGTCATCATATCCCCAGCACAAGTTGGGGAAAACTCCCAATAAATCCACAAGCCAATTTCTTATCCCAAATCTATCATCAACACATACAGAACTTATCCGAACATCTATACAGTGAATAAGTCGTTGTTTCTGTGGACAAATACAGACTTATCCACAAAAAAACGCAACGTTAACCATTACTACTATGTATATATATACTAAGTTAACTAAGTAAACCGTTTCTGGATTTTTTTGAAAAAAGATCTTTAGTACTTTTAAATTCAATTGAAAACCGTCAAAGCGAATAAAAAAAAACTTTGCGATTAATGATAAAAATCCAAACGACTTTTTTTGTCGTTATTAAAAAAAAGGGATCAAGTCATCACATCCTCCAAACGTCTCCCTTTCGACTTCTAGTTATCAACATCGCACTCGGTGTTCGTTTAAAAATTCGTTCTAACGATCAAAAATACACGTCTTCAAAACACCCACCATCGAATTTTTGAATCAATTTGCTGGTCTTTTTCTTAAAAATGTTAAAAAAAACGACAAATTGAAAAATATTTCTGTGGATAAGTGAAGGTATATCCACTGTATGTATTGTGCGTAAGTCAGATTTATCCTCAGTCAGAATTTTTTATACAAAAACTGTCCTGTGGATATACAGACCTTTTTCACTGGGTTATGAATCGTGTAAACAATTGATTATGTGGATGTATACCGAGTTATCCACAGCGAACTACCTACGTTAACAATAATTACTATTTATATATAAAGTTATTACATTAAAAGCGAACAACACACCAAAATGCACCGTTAACTCTTTTTTTAAAATTTCCTTTAAAATCCGTTACTTACTGAAAAAAAGAAGCTTCGATGAGGTTAAAAGTAACGATGGAACAAGTGGTTTTTGCGAGAGTAAATTTTTTTAAAAAAACAAAAAATGAAAGGTAATAAAAAGTACTTTTATTTATTCTTTTAAAAAAAGAGGTGCTCAGCAAAAAACTCCTGTGTGCAACTTCCATGTTTTCAACAGAGACCAGTGTTATCTCTACGTCATTTCTAGGAAAATAAATGTCAGCAATGCGATTATTGATGAGTTGTCTGTTGGTAAATACAGTAATGTTCACTGGCGCCGACCTGGCAATGGCTGCAAATAGTGAAGAACAAATTATTGTTGTTACCGCAGATAAAATACTTGATGTCGTAAAGGGGACCGTCATCAACCATCCACAAATCACGATTAGTCGTGGTCGTATTATTGCCGTTACACAAGCGGGCGCAGACATTCCAGCTGAGGCAAAAAAAATTGACTTACCAGGGATGACCCTCTTGCCTGGACTCATCGATATGCATGTGCATTTAACATCAGATCCTCGCTATGGCGGTTATCGAGGGTTGGAATTTACGGATAATTTCTGGACTGTCGTCGGTGTGGCAAATGCTAGAAAAACACTAGACGCAGGTTTTACCACGGTACGCAATGTTGGTTCTTCACACTATGACGATGTCGCGATCAAACAAGCGATCGACGAGCGTCAGATTCCTGGTCCTCGTATTATTCCTGCCACCTACGCGATCGGCGCCACTGGCGGTCATTGTGATTCCACAGAATTTCCTCCTTCTGTTACGGTACCTTCACCCGGCGTTGCCAATGGACCTGACGAAATTCGCGCCACAGTACGTAAATTACGTAAATATGGTGCAGAAGTGATTAAATTTTGTGCAACAGGTGGCGTGTTTTCAAAGACTGATTCTGTCAGTGGCCAACAATATTCATTACTAGAAATGAAAGCATTGGTCGATGAATCACATATGCTTGGCTTAAAAGTGGCGGTACACGCCCATGGTGCAAGCGGTATCAAAGACGCTATTCGTGCCGGCGCTGACACCATTGAACACGCAAGCTTGGCAGACGATGAAGCCTATACCTTAGCGAAACAGCACGGTACTTGGTTTTCGATGGATATCTACAATGATGATTACATCCTCGCCGAGGGGGAGAAAAACGGTACTTTTGCTGAGTCGCTGGAAAAAGAACGCATGATTGGCCTAAAGCAGCGCCAAAGCTTTCGGAATGCCCTGAAGGCAGGCGTCAAAATGGTGTTTGGTACTGATGGTGGCATTTATCCGCATGGTGATAACGCCAAACAATTCAAAACCATGGTTGATTGGGGCATGACGCCAATGCAGGCGATCCAAGCCGCGACGGTGAATGCTGCTGAAGCGTTGGGACGTTCTGCTGATGTAGGGGGCATTGAAGTTGGCCGTTACGCCGATATTGTGGCAGTGAAAGGCGACCCTTTAACTAACGTAACGTTATTGCAATCGATCGTTTTTGTTATGAAAAATGGCGATGTGGTAAAACAACCAAGCTAAACTTTCGCCTTCTCATCTGTTATTGGTATTCAATGAGCAAGTGGTTAGTATTTAAAAAAAACCACTTGTTCGCATCTTCAATAAACGATTAAAAGGCAAAGAAATGAATTCCTTTGACCGGAGACTATCGGGGTGGTAAAAGCAGTTTGCCATTATCGATCTTTTGCTGCGACAGACTGCTTCGTGCTGCAAGCTGCCCTATTAAAAACGGTCAAGTGCTTCAACTCTAAGCATCCTTCAAGGCATACGAAATAAGAACTTGCGCTAACGCTGCGTCTCTCACGTTCAGATCGTCCTTTACATCGTTAAACCTCAATGACTTCAGATTCCGCGCTAAGTCCTTGCTCTTTACAAAACTGATCGAAGTTTGTGCCCTGTCGGAAGCACGAGATTAGGTCAATTAATTTCATCAGAAGAATTCAGTGAAAATCATCAACGCGATAACAGAAAATAGGATGAAGACTACATTAGTCTGTCTGCAATATGCAGATAGAGAGCAGATGCCTCCATATGCTCAACGACCGCTTCAAAATTATCTGCAGGCATAGTTGTACCCAAGCTCTGGCGAAATCGCACTTAAGGGCTGATAAGTTTCACGAGGTATATTGCACGTGCTGTTAAATGTGCGTTTGTGGCTGGAAAGTGCACTCCGAAAGACATAACCTGAGGCTGAGTATCGTCAGCGGAAAGATTTAATTCATAAAATACAGGTTCCCCGTCACTGGCGGTGGACGCGTACCGAACCTGACGATATTTATGGCCTTTAGGCGCGACAGTCTTATACGCTGGGACTTCTAACTTGATACTTTCGCCGTCAGGTAAATTTGAGATTGGATGCATCGTAGAAAAACCGCCAAGGCTCTCGTTGATTTTTTTCAGCGTTCGCTCCGTCGTCAAAGAATCTTGCGCTAGACCTGGCGTGAACTTTGCAGTAGCCTCCTTGAATTGCTGATGCTTTAAAGCGTCGATAAACTCGTCGGCAGCAGGAACCGGAGTGTGAAGATCGGTTGCCGCAGCATGGGCAGTGACCGACATACAGATAATGAGAGTGCAAGCGCCAAGAAAACTAATTTTCATGTTCGTGAGTCTTTTCTTTATCAACAAGTACATATGATATCCAGCCTTCAGAGCAGAATTTACTCACCATATCACCGAAGACTTCTTTGTGCCGAGAAGCGCCATTTGCCTCAAATTCTAAGCGACCACTGACTACACATTGCAGCCAGTTGTGGTTAGGAACAGTAATTTAAAACATAATAAATAACAAATTTTCTATGCGTAGAATACGGACACCTGAAGCATGCGTTTGAACTCGTTTAGTAGTTTTTTCCGTGCTACTCGATGGCTTATTTGAAGTGTGAATGGGAGGCTCAATTACATTGATGTGGCACTTTGATTGGTTGGCAAAAGTACGACAGCCGCACCAGTTTTATTGCGGAGCGCAATGCGTAAAGATGTCGTTGTCGCTCATTTTTCGGCGATGGTAAGAGTCAATCAGTGATCCTCTTTTTATTGTCCCTCAGCGACGGTAAAAATAAAAAAACCGCCGTTTTTTCAAACGACGGTTTTTGATTGGATCTGTTCTGCGTACTGAATCAGAAACTATATGCCAGACCTGCTGAATACAAAATCGGATTCAGTTTAACGTGGGTAGAACGTTGAATACTACCTGTTGTTGCCACCATATCTGTGCTGACATTCGCAGCAGCGATGTTTGCATTGAGGTACAGATGATCAGCAATTTTATAGTTCATACCAACCGTAGCAGCCAGACCTGTATAGGATGACAGCGTAATTGATGTTGGACCACCGGAAGCCAGGTTACCAGATGGTTGAGACGTAATATCGTAGAACTTTGTATAGTTAATACCCAATCCAACGAATGGACGGAATTTTGAGCCGCTTTCGTAGAAGTGGTAATTGGCAAATAGTGTCGGCGCCAATTGTTTAACCGTTGTCGTCACCCCAAACGGTGCTAATGTACCGCGACCATTGATATCGTGTTTTGGTGGAATCCCACCAGCAAACGCCACTGCCCAGTGATCGTTGAGCATATGTGAGAAACCAAACAACAAGGTCGTTGCGCTAGCTACAGTGATACCCGCTGGCTGTGGTGTCAAGAACGCGGGACCGTTAGAAGAAAAGTCAGGCGAACTGGAATGAACACTGATATAACCGATACCAGCGGCAACCAGATTTTGATCTTCAGCCATGGCTGCAACTGAAGTCAAACCGAATAATGCGCACAATGCTATTTGTATTTTTTTCATGATTGCGTCTCCTTATTATTGTGCTAAAACGCTTTTGAAGAAACCAGCAGCAGCAGCGTTACAGAAAGGTGGAACCAAAGCGCCATGGTAAGCACTTGCAACAGCTACCGCTGGAGATTGGCCAGCGGTGATCGCATCGGTAATCACTTTTGTTTTTGCCGCTGCAAAGCCTGCTTTTGCTGCATAAAATGGATCAGCAGTGCTGGTTGGCGTCGAATCAACGTCAAGCACGCTTAAGTACGGTGCCCCAAAACCATTCGCATTCAAGAACGCTTTTTCAGCCAGTGTACTTTGGAAGAACACCGTCGGATCTGAGTTACCGCCACACAGCAATACTGGAACAGTTGGTACAGGCAATGTACGCAAATCATTTGCCAACGCAGCTTGACGAACAGTGTTTTGCGGTTTGCAGTTCAAAGGCGTTGCTGCAGTCAGGTTACAAGGATATTGAGCAACATCTTGTAAAAATCCTAAAGCGAATGAATCATTGACTAAATTAGTCGCACCATAAAATGCTGCTAACTGGGCAGGCAATTGACCACCGTAGCTGGCGTTTGCAACTACTGCAGCATAAGTGGATGAGAACATGGTTGTTGTTGGCAACACACCGGTGGCGTACATTGCGTTGATACTTGCATAGTTGCCAGGTACCGCAGTTAATATATTTGCAGCATACGGCGATGCATAAATATTAGACGGGTTACCGCCAGTGTAAATATTGCCGTAGTGTGCCTGCCAAGCGTTAGTAATCAGCGGCAAGAACGCGGTTCCACCTAAATTTGGTTGCTTTGCGAAAATGGCATCAGCTAACAATTCAGTCGCGTAAGGACCTGAACCACCAGCCAGTGCAGTGACTTTGAACTCGCTTGCGTAGTTGTTTTGCATCGATTGCTGTGTAGCCAATGCAACGAAACCACCTTGTGAATAACCCGTCAGGAATAATTTACCGGAATCTTGAGCGCCGATATTTGGGAATGCCTGACGTGCAGCACGCAAGCTATCAATCATATCGTTAGATTGTTGCGCAGCATCCAGATAGCCTGTGTATGGCAGCGAAGACAAATCGTAGCCAGCATAGTTAGGGGCAACGACGATGAAACCTTGCGCAGCAAACGTTGCGGCAACTAATACCGCTTCCTGGTTAGATTGCAAGTTCGCCATGTTGAAAGACTGCGTCACTGTTGTGCCATGTGCATACGCGACGACTGGACGTGGACCGGAACATTGTGTTGCTGTACCAGACGGTACGAAAATCGCGCCAGTTGCTGTTGTCGCTTCGCCTTTGCTACCGACAGTGTTGTATTTTATGTAATACGTAGAAATAGAGCAGACTGGTGTGCCAGTTACTTGTGTCAGGCCTGGCTGTGCTGCATTAAGCATTGCAGCAAACGTTACTGGGTCGAGTTGTGGAACTGCCGTACCGTTTGCTTGTGGAATGGGTACCAAATTTGGTGGATTAGCAACTAAGACACCGCGAGCAGTGCTGCTGTTAATCGTTGGGCCAGCGGAACCGCCGCCACCGCAAGCGCTCAATAGAGCGGCCGTGATTAAGCCCAAGGTCAAATTGACTTGACGCATTTTTTTGTCTCCTAAGTAGAATTATTTGCAAGTAATGGAACGGTCGTCCTAAAACTCATCGTGTAGTATCTCACCCAGTATTACTAGTGAATAGCTAATAAAGCAATTCTAGAGTAAATACTCTTGAAAAAAACAACGTCCCTCATGCTTTTTAACAGTAAGGATGAAGTATTCCAAGGTTTGTTAACAATACTTACCAACTGACGACCAGTTTCGTTCCTTGTTACAGTTGCTTTGGGTAAGTAACCGTTGATTTCAGTGTTTGTTTAAAGGCCTTATACGGCCTGCTAATCTTTTAAAAAGGCAGCAATATACCACCTGTTAAACAAGAATTGTTAAGCTGAGAAAACCCTGCTACTGAGCAGGGTTTTCTCCAGTATTGCGTGATACTCGGCGAGCGACAAAAATCTAGCTTGCCATGCTCATGAGACTCGCATTACCACCAGCTGCTGTGGTGTTGACACACAAAGCGCGTTCAGCAACCAGGCGCCATAACGGAATTTCGATGTTATCGTGCGTTTCAATGACAGAAACGATCGCGCCATCTTGTTCTACAAAGCTTGCTTTATACGTGTTCACTAAGCTGCCTTCTATCAATGCAATTTGCGCATGGCTTGATGATGCTTCGCCTGTTTTGACTAGAGCCCGTAATGCATCAGGAAAGTCAGCTGGTAATAACGCTGCAGATTGTTGTGGTACAACAGCGGTGTTACCGGTCGCTAGTGTGGCTGCCAATTGATTTAATAGGCAATCGACGCTGATTGCTGCACAGAAGATCGTGCCGCGTGGCGCAAAAGAGAGCGTATTTCTTTCGCCAGTAGGACCAGGTAACACCTGAGTGATTTTGTACGGATTGTGGTGGATGTATTGTTCACCTAATGTCTGCAAGTGTTCCAGATTTTTGGTCTTTGCCCACACTAGCAAACCATCGAGTGGTGTTGGTGCTTGGCGCTCATAGACGGTATGACCACCGAGACCAATGTGTGGTGTGCGTTGTAAACGTTTCAGATACAACGGACCACCCGCTTTTGGCCCTGTCCCGGATTTACCTTCACCACCAAATGGTTGGACACCAACCACTGCACCGACGATATTACGATTAACATAAATGTTGCCAACGTGGGCACGGCTGGTGATGAAGTTGATGGTTTCGTCGATACGTGAATGAATACCTAAAGTCAGACCAAAACCAGTGCCATTGATTTGATCAATCAGATTAGGTAACTGATCGCGCTTAAAACGTAAGATGTGCAACACCGGACCAAATACTTCTTTCTTTAACTCTGACAGAGTTGCGATTTCCATCACGGTTGGTGCCACAAAAGTCCCTTGACGGCAAGCAGATGCCAGGTCCAGCGTGAAGAAGGATTTTGCTTTATCGCGCATGTTCGCAATATGTTGCAACAAATTATTTTGTGCTTCTGCGTCAATCACCGGACCAATATCCGTGACCAAGCGATCCGGTTGTCCTACGCGTAATTCTTGCATCGCGCCGCGTAGCATTTCTATGGTTTTATCCGCGATGTCTTCTTGCAGGCACAAAACACGCAAGGCTGAACAACGTTGTCCTGCGCTATCAAATGCAGAAGACAACACATCGTTTACGACTTGTTCTGGCAATGCACTACTGTCAACGATCATTGCATTTTGTCCGCCTGTTTCCGCGATCAATGGAATATCAATGCCTTCAGCAATAGCACGTTTGGTCAGTGTACGATTAATGATCTGCGCGACTTCTGTTGAGCCAGTAAAGATGACGCCTTTGACACGTGAGTCAGCCACTAATTGTGCGCCGACAATTTCTCCTGTACCTGGTAAAAATTGCACCGCAGCGCGTGGAACACCTGCTGCGTGCAAGAGCTCAATAGCTTTGAACGCGATCAATGGCGTTTGCTCAGCGGGCTTTGCCAATACAACGTTACCAGCAGCTAACGCAGCACTGACTTCACCGATAAAAATCGCCAGTGGGAAATTCCATGGGCTAATACAAACCACAGGTCCCAATGCTTGTGTGTTCACGTGACCTTCAACTTGTGCTGCGTAATAACGCAAAAAGTCGACTGCTTCGCGTACTTCAGCTAAGGCATTCGGGAGCGATTTTCCTGCTTCACGAATCGCCAGTGCCATAAAATCCAGGGTTTGCGATTCGAGCAGATCAGCTGCTTTTTTGAGATAGGTCGCACGTGTCACCGGCGCGGTTGCTTGCCAGTCTAAAGCGAATTGCTGTGCCGATTCCAAGGCATTTTGCACGTCTTGCGTCGTGGCTTCCATGACCTCGCCAACGTGGTCCAGTTGGTTCGCCGGATTCAGTATCGGCCGACTCGGACCGATGCTCATTTCACCGGACAAGAGCGACGTAGCGACTAGTTTTTGTTGCGCTGTTTGCTCAAAATGCGCAGCGATTTCCTGCAACGTAAGCTCATTTGAAAAATCCAGCCCCGCTGAATTTTTACGCTCAGTACCAAACAAATCGGCAGGTAAAGAAATGCCGGCATGCGGACGACCACCAAGCTCATGCGCGAGGTGAATCGGATCAGCGATGAGTGTATCAATCGATACATTTTCATCGACAATTTGATTCACGAATGAAGAGTTGGCGCCATTTTCTAACAGACGGCGGACCAGATAGGCGAGCAGAGTTTGATGCGAGCCGACCGGTGCATAAATGCGACATGGTTTGTTAAGTTTGTCTTTGCCAACGACTTGATCGTACAGCGTTTCTCCCATGCCATGCAGACATTGGAATTCATAGTCAGTGACGCCAGCTTGTTGTGCCCAAGTATAGATGGTGGACAATGTCAGCGCGTTATGTGTTGCAAACTGTGGATAAATCACATCCGTCGCGCCTAACAATTTTTGTGCACAAGTCAGGTAAGACAGATCGGTGTAGACCTTACGTGTATAGACTGGGAAATCACTCATCCCATCCACCTGAGCGCGCTTGATTTCAGCATCCCAATACGCGCCTTTGACCAGACGCACCATGAATTTACTATCGCTGCGCCGTGCCAGATCAATCAGGTAATCGATCACAAATGGACAACGTTTTTGGTAACCCTGCACCACAAACCCGAGACCTTCAAAACCTTTTAGATCGGGATCAAATGCTAGTGCCTCCATCAGATCGAGTGACAATTCCAGACGGTCGGTCTCTTCCGCATCGATATTGAGACCGATGTTGTATTGTTTAGCGAGGAGCAGTAATTTTTTCAATAATGGTAGTAATTCGTTCATTGTCCGATCACGTTGCGCGCGCGAATAGCGTGGATGTAATGCGGATAATTTGACAGAAATACCTGGACCATCCTTGATGCCGCGGCCGTTGGAGGCTTTACCAATGGCATGAATCGCTGTTTCATAGGATTGATAGTAAAAAGCGGCATCCTTTGCGGTTAATGCTGCTTCTCCCAGCATGTCGTAAGAATAGCGATAGCCGCGTTTTTCGTTATCCTGACTATTTTTGATCGCTTCTTCAATCGTCTGCCCCGTCACAAACTGATTACCTAGCATACGCATTGCCAGATCGACGCCTTTACGGATCAACGGTTCGCCGCCTTTGGCAATTAAGCGGGTTAATGCTGCGCCCAAGCCAGTTTCACTATTGGTGCTAACCAATTTGCCTGTGACCAATAAGCCCCAGGTCGCTGCGTTGACGAACAAGGACGGTGATTCGCCTAGATGTCTGGCCCAGTCCCCTTTACTGATTTTATCGGCGATCAGGCGATCAGCTGTTTGATGGTCGGGAATGCGCAATAAGGCTTCGGCAAGGCACATCAGCGCGACGCCTTCTTCAGACGATAATGAGAACTCATGCATGAGCGCATCGACACCGGACGCACGGGTACGTTGCTCACGTACCGCAGTTACCAGCTTGTGTGCAAGTTGTGCAACATCGTTTTGTAAATTTTCATGTGGATTGACTTCAGAAAGTAACCATTGCACTGCATCAATTTCGTTTCGGCGATAAACTTGCGTAATTGCTAATCTCAAAGGGCTGGGGGCAGGCAGAAGCTCTGATTTGAGGACAGAAAAAGGGGTAGAAGTAGTAGGCACAGTGGTCGCAATCATATAAAAATAATCAAAACAAATATGATTTCATTGTATAGATGCTCTTTGATGATTAATTCTGGTATTGAGAACATATATCGAAATTTTCTTTTTTATGAGAAAATATTACCGAATATTATTAACCCCTTACTTGACGATTTTTGACTTCTTATGCTCGACAAAATCAGTAAAAGAATTCTGGCCGAATTACAAAATGATGGCCGTATCAGCAATGTAGAACTGGCGACCAGAGTGAATCTGTCTCCAGCCGCCTGTCTCGAACGCGTGCGCAAGCTGCAAGAGTCAGGGTACATTCTTGGTTATACAGCGCAGCTCAACCCACACTTACTCGACGTTGCTTTGTTAGTGTTTATTGAAGTTGTTTTAGATCGCACAACACCTGACGTGTTTGACGCATTTAGGCGTGGTGTTCAGGCTATTCCCGAGGTATTGGAATGCCACATGGTCGCCGGAGGTTTTGATTATCTCGTTAAAGCCCGTGTTAAAGATATGAACGCGTATCGAGATTTTCTTGGTAAGTCTTTGCTTCAGCTCAACGGTGTGCGTGAAACCCACACTTATGCCGTGATGGAAGAAGTGAAAAATACTAGCTGCCTGCCGATCAAGTAAGATAAGAGCTGCAAAAAATCCTAAAAAAAGCAGCGCAACTTATCGGCAAATTCAGCTTGAGGAGCTTCTATGGAAAATCGTCTGAAGCGGTTGGAGGCAGTACAAGAGGCAGTACTAGAAATCAGTCGCATTTCTATGTCCTCGGACAATATTGCCGATTTTTTACAAGCTGTGCATCAAACAATTAGCCGCATTATGTATGCGGCTAATTTTTATGTCGCCATTTATGATGACGAGCAACAATCGCTGCGCTTTGTCTATTGCGTCGACGAGCTTGATGTCTTTCCGCCATCGACAGAAAGTTTTTCTTTAGCCAGCCCTGAACAATCTCCGACGGCCTGGGTGATTTTACATCGTCAACCGTTGTTGATGACGGCGGAAGAAGATGAAGCGAGAGAGCGGGACAATGGCGCCTGGGGCCGTGGTGCACGCGCTCATTACTGGATGGGACATCCTTTATTGGATCAGCAGCGTGGTGTATTAGGCGCGATGGTTACTCAGATTTACGACAAAAATCATCTTTATACACAGGAAGATCAGCAGCTCTTTGGTCTTATCGCGGGCCACGTTTCTACTGCACTACAAAGTCTGATGAGTTTAGACCGTCTGGAACGTGCAGTGAAGCAACGTACGGCCATGTTAGAACATCAAGTCGAAGAACGACGTAAAGCAGAAACGTTGCAAAGAGCCTTGTATCAGATTGCTGAATTATCCATGCTGTCTTCTGCCAACGATTGGCAATTTTCTCGCTTGCACGACATTCTTGGCGAGCTCATGGAAATACCTAATTTTGTCCTTGCCTTGTTCCATGAAGACGCGCAGGAATTTAGCATTGCCTATGCTGTTGACGAGTTTGACGATATCGCGATTGGTTCACGTTTTCCGCTTGGGGTAGGAATGACATCGTATGTCGTGCGCAAAAAACAAGCGCAATTAGTGACCAAGGAAACTATCGCAGAATTTGTAGAACAGGGCGAAGTTCAAGTACTTGGTAATTCAACATCGTATAGCTGGATTGGTGCGCCTTTGTTCGCGAATGACCGTTTGTTTGGTGTCATTATTATTCAAAGCTATCAACCAACATTGATTTATACGCAGGCAGATCTAGAACTGATCGCCTTCGTGGCGAATCATGTCGCAGTCGCTCTTGAACGGATGAAATCCAGTGAAGATTTACTGAAAGCAAAACAAGAATTAGAACAAAAAAACGATGCCCTCAATAAGGTATTAGAGACATTGAAGACGACTCAGGATGAATTAATCAGCCGTGAAAAATTAGCGTCGTTGGGTGCGCTTGTTGCTGGTATCGCGCATGAGGTCAACACGCCGTTAGGCATTTGTGTGACGGCAACGAGTCACGCCGTAGAAGAACTTAAGACGATCAATAAAGCGTTCAAAGAAGGCCTCTTGAAGAAAGACCATCTCACCAAGTTTTTCGATACTTTAGATCAAGCATTGCGTATAACGACAACCAATATTCACCGTGGTGCGGAGTTAGTCAAAAGTTTCAAACAGGTGGCAGTTGATCAGTCATCTGAGAATATGCGCGAATTTGATTTACGTTTCTATTTAGAAGAAGTTTTATTTTCTTTAAAACCAAAATTAAAAGGAAAAAAATTTCAAGTTGTATTGGAATGCCCGTCTGATATCCGGATGAAAACCTATCCTGGCGCCATTTCTCAGATTGTCACCAACCTGATTATGAATTCGCTGCTACATGGTTTTGATGGTGCTGATTCTGGCACGATCCAGATTGAGGTTACGTGGGATAAAGAAAATACAGATAATCTAATGATGACGTATTCGGATGATGGTAAAGGCATGAGTTCCGCCCAACTTGAAAAATTGTTCGAGCCTTTTTATACAACTAAACGTAGTCAGGGTGGTAGTGGTCTTGGTGCACATATTATCTATAACCTAGTGACAGGTTCATTGGCTGGTCAGGTTAACGTGAGCAGTCAGGAAGGTCATGGTTTGCAATATCGGATGTGCTTTCCACGCGACTTAGAAGCATCCTCAGTATCATCAGTCTGATTGGTTCTGGAATGATTTTTACCTAGAAAGTCTGCTATTGAGGATGACATCAAGCCTCGTAGTAAATTAAAAATTTTATTAAAGTAAAACAAATGGACAAACAATTCGACGACGGTTTGCAGGTCAGGCAACAAGTGATGGGCAAGGCCTTTGTGGAAAAGGCATTCAGCAATGTTGATGCATTTACTGCACCCTTGCAGGAATTTGTCACGCGCAATGCGTGGGGTACTGTTTGGTGTCGGGGCGAGTTGGAATTAAAGACACGTAGCCTGATTACCATTTCGATGTTGACCGCTCTCGGTCGCTCACATGAAATTAAAGGTCATGTGCGTGGTGCGATCAATAATGGCGCCACGATGAAAGAAATACAGGAAGTATTACTGCATGCCAGTGTGTATTGCGGTATGCCGTTAGCAATTGACGCATTTCGCTCTGCGCATGAAGTTTTAATCGACATGGGTAAAGTCGCTGACGAATAAGATTCTGGCAGAGATTGTTCAGGTGATTGGTCGTACGGAGAGCAAAACAGGCGACGATGATAAGTCGCCGATATTGCTCAATAGTAAAAACGTTCTTAGTTTTTGCCTGCCGGATGGACAATCTGAAGCAAGTGATCTGTCGATATCCCCTGCTGTTTCAGCAATGTTTCTAGCGCTGGTACCAGTGGGCCTAAGGTCTCAGTGAGCATGTTGCGTACGGTATCAACGATGACTTGTGTCGAACGTTCAATTTCAATATTTAGCGTTGAACCAACGGTCTTTTGTGCGAATACCGTCACACGCAAGGTTTCTGGGATCAACCAGACCTCAAACCAGCTTTCTTCGCGATTTACTTCCGCAATCGTCAGACTCGCTCCATTAATCGCGATATAGCCTTTTGCAAAGATATAGCGCAACCATTCCGATGGTACGGCTATTCGGATAACGTAGTTGTTTTCTAATTCCCGAATTGCACCGATATGAGCAGTAAAGTCGACGTGACCAGACAGCGGATGGCCGCCAATTTCTGCACCATCCTTGGCGGCACGTTCAACGTTGATCGCACCATCTGTCCCATAACTACCTAACGTCGTGATATTGAGACTTTGCTGCATGACGTCGAAGTCTGCAGCATTTGAGCCATGTAACTGCGTGACGGTCAGACAAACACCATCGACAGCGACGCTGGCGCCGATTTCAAGATCATTGGCAAAACCATCAGGAAAGACGATATTAAATGTGCGTAGGCCTGGTTTGTCGCTGATCTCAGCGATACGGGCTACACCTTGTACGATGCCTGTGAACATAATTGAATAAGGTAATGATTGGTGATTAAGCGAGATTGCAATCGTGATTGTAAATCGAATTGACAAGATCGATACGGTAACAAAAAATGCAATGCGCCAGTTTAGCCTGCACGGGCAACTGTGCTCTGGGCGAGAACGCTTGGAACCAAAGGTAATTCGATCATAAAACTTGCACCTTCACCGGTATGACTGTTGCAATAAACAGCACCGCCTTGTGCTTCAATTAATTTTTTGACGATCGACAAACCAAGGCCGCTTGAATGTTCACCCGCAGTCGGTACCGCCGATAATTTTGAGAATTTAGTAAACAGCGATTGTTGATCCTTGATAGACAATCCAGGTCCCTGATCGCGTACCTCAAAACGGCCTTTTTTATCGATTTGGCTCACCGTCAGCCAGATAAATTTGCCAGCAGGTGAAAATTTAATCGCATTTGAAATCAAATTATCTAGTACCCGTGTCATCGCATTGGTATCTGCGCAGACCAGTACTTCTTCTTCACAATGAATGATGGCGGTCAGATCTTTGGCTTTGAGCATTTCTTCATATTGCAGTGAAATCTCGTTTAATAACTTACCAAGATTAACGGTATGTTTTTGTAGTTTTAAATCACCGCTTTCCATTGCATTCATATCGAGTAAGTTCGTGACGATATGCATCATCCGTTTACCATTGGCGTTGATACGACTCAGATAACTTTGTTGTTCTTCTTTGGGAATCCGGTGATACAAGTTAAGCAGTAGCTCGCTCATCCCGATCATACTTGTCAGTGGGCTTTTTAAGTCATGCACAGCGATACTTAGAAAATCATTTTTTTCTTTGTCTGATTTTTCTAGTTGTTGTATCAACTGCTGTAATTCAGCAGTACGTAATCTTACCTTGGCATCAAGCTCGTACCCTGTCCGTTGAGATAGTTTTAATAATTGTTTTTGGGTTTGATCATGCTCTTTCTGTAGCAAGCGGACTTTATACGCCTGCGCCAGCGCCAGAAAAATCACTTCTAGCGCTGATCCGATCTGAAAACCAAAATCAGTTAACCAGTTAGAGTCGAGCACACCGAGATTTCGTAAGGGGATTAATACGGTGCCGGAAAGCCAGACGGCTGATGCCAGTAACACGATATATCCCGGAGCATAGCCACGACGTGCAACCAGCAATGATACCGGCACATATAGACTTAGTTGAATCAAACCCAATAACTGTGCAATGGTGGCAACCTGCGGTTGATACCCAGCCAGCATACAAGTCACCATCACGACCGAACAAGCTTGCAACAGACGAAAAACGAGATTTGCCTTCGGTGTTCTGGACTTTAGTTTTAAAAAACTACACATGAACATCGACGAGCTCAATACAATCAGTTGTGGCGTTACTGCCGGCAAGATATCGACCAGCCACGGCCAGTCACGTGCCAGATACATCGCCACATGACCGTTGACGCTCATGCCTGCGATCAGGGTACTGATTGAAAGCAAAAGATAATGCCGAATCGATACATCACGGTCGCTCATCATGAGTAAGCCGTTGTAGACAATGATCACCAGCATAATACCGTAATAGATACCCATTAATCCCGATAGAAAGTTGGACTCTTCGGTAAAGCTCGTCTCGTTGAATAGATTCGCGCGGAAGAATAAGGCACTAGTAGTTTGTAAGCGGAAATAAAGCGTATGTACTTGCGTATCATCAAGATAAATCTGTAACAACGGATAGTGATGGCGAATTTCCTGACGATTAAACGCGATGTGGTCTCCGGCAAGGTGAATGTATGGTTCGCCGTGAGTGACCGTCTGATAGAGACGAATGTCATCAAGCATCGCAGGCGTCATCTCGATGAGCCAACGACGCGGTGTTGCGTCATCTGCCCTTTGCAAATTCATTTTCAGCCAATAGACAGAATGCGTGTAACCAGCGTTCAGGTTGCCATGCAAAGGTACAAACTGTTGTTGTAGTGTTGGCTGCATGAGTTCTTGCAGACTGCGTTTGCCTGAGACATCTTCAAACATCTCAAATTGAGACTGAAGTGAAATATTCTTCGTCTCTTGTTTTAGCTCAAGAGTAGTCGCCTGCGCTGTCATTGCTTCTAGCAAGAAAAATGACAAACTCAGGAGGCAGAAGAGCCAACGCCGCAACAATAAAAATGACATTTTTTGTAGAAATGAGAACGAAGACAGCCTGATGAAAGGCAAAAGTATGACAAAAAAGCCTGCCACAACATTGTCTCAATGCGATATTGCCATCCAGCTCGTTTGGTGCTTGTAACCACAGCCGCGTCTGACATGGTAAATGTTTAGCCATAACAATCACTATCTCATAATTGTTATAAAATGTTAAATCTTGAATGAGAGATTATCAATATTCTTTTTTAGAGGCAACAAGCGGATTATAAATATTTGTAACAACCTGATACGTTACGACACAAATGGGGCTTACGTCGTTGGGACCCTCGGTCAATCTGGTGAGTTAATTCTCATGCCCTAATTCTGCATCACGCTCTAATTCTGGTACTAAATTAGAATGTGTCATATTCATCAGATTGTCGCGCAGCCATAGATGTGCAGGATTACGACTGTCACGCTCATGCCACAACATGTCGACATGCACTTCTGGCGTGTCAAAGGGTAATTCTTTCCATACCAGTGCTTCGGTCATGCCGGTGGCTGAAATCAGGTGGCGTGGCAGCACGGTGAGCAGATCGGAATGGGCAACGACTCGTCCGGCGGTAAAAAACTGGTTGATGGTGAGCAAAATACGTCGTTCGCGTCCCATTTTCTCCAAGACTTCATCGATCAGACCGTGAGCACGGCCAGAAAAGCTCACCAGTAAATGGTTCGCCGCACAATAATCGTCCAGAGTTAGCTTTGAATGTGCAAGTGGATGACCCTGGCGCATGACGCAGACGTAATGCCCAGAATATAAGCGTTCGTGCCGAATTGCACTGTTACCCGCTGCCTGTCCACCAGATAATTGTGCCACCACACCCGGGAAAAACCCCACTGCAATATCAATATCACCACGCAATAGCATCGGTCTTGGTTCGCGGGTGGTCAGAGGCACCATTCTGACGTTAATTCCCGGAGCCTCTTTTTGAATGGCCCCTACCAGTGTCGGCATCCACAGCGCTGCTGTGGCATCCGCCATGGCCATGCGAAACGTCATCTGGGCTTTAGAGACATCAAAATTACCCGGCGCCATGGCTGTTTCGAGCTTTGAGAGTGCCTCACGAATGGTCGGCCACAGCAATTCTGCACGTGGTGTCGGTTTAACGCCGTAGGCCGTCCGTATCAATAACTCATCATCGAGTGAATAGCGTAATCGCTTTAAGGCATTCGACACTGCCGGCTGCGTCATCGCCAGCTTATCTGCGGCACGCGTCAGATTTTGTTCCACCATGACTGCGTCAAATACCCGTAATAAATTGAGATCCAGTGTCAAAAAATTCATATTACTTGTCCCCGTTTATATTATTAAAAGCAATTATTCACAAACGATATATTAATTATAGGAAATAGAAATTAGAAGTATATGTTGCGATGCAATAAAATGCACACATCAGACAAAATATATCGTAGAGATCATCATGAGCTTCCTTACAATTGCATTCCCCGCTACTAGCGCTATCCCAATGGCTGAAGTTGCGATCAGTTCCATCATGGCTTCCGTCCGCCCGCTGCTTGGTTTAGGCTTGTTCGCCTCCATGTTCGTCGTATTTAAGCCGCTGTTATCCGGTATTGCACAAGCGTTAAAGCTTGTTGTTGCACCAAAGAAAACACGCGAAGAAAAAACAGCGCTGCGTCATTTGCGTAATTCTTTAGCAATTCGCCATATCGCCAATGATTTGGACCGTAGTTCACCAAACATGGCCGCCGAATTGCGCGCACTAGCATCACGCGGCTAATTGAGCAAGTCATTATTCTAGAACAGGATTTTGCAATGCAGCATTTGCCAGTGTACAGTGATAAGCCATCTTCTGCGCAACGCGCAACGAAATATCACAAAGCGCCCTCTTTGCTGGCAGGCTCGCGCAGTCTTACTTCAATGTTGCCAAGCCTGATTAGTACAGGTGTTATTACGCTGGTGGTAAGCGCTATTTTGCGCCTGATCTGGATTGGTTTTAACAACGATTTTTTCGCTGCATGGATGGAAGCATGGCTCACCACCTGGCCCATCGCTTTCCCGCTGGTATACATCAGCAAACCTTTGTTCCGGATGGCAACAAAAACAAACAGTACCCGGAAACCTCACACTACCATCAATAACAGCCTGGCGAGACGTGCTCCACCACATGCACCGCATTTCCGTTGAGTGTGACATTTTCGCTGAATCAAATAAAAAACCGCGCTCTGTGAGACGCGGTTTTTTTATATGTGGAAAAAAGCGCGACGAAGTCGCGCCTTTGTCAGGATGCACCTAAATGATCATCAGGCCAGCAGACGTTTTTCCAGTGCGACGCGGGTCGCTTCCAGTTCTTGTGGCAGGTGATAGGCGAGTTTTTCGAATAACTCGGTATGCAGTGCCAGTTCAGCCTGCCATGCAGCTTTATCGATGGAAGTGATGGTATTGAATTGTTCTTGCGTGAAATTCAGACCATCCCAGTTCAGATCGCCAAAGGTTGGTGTCAAACCAAACACGTTTTCAACGCCATTGGCAGAACCTTCAATGCGCTCCAGCATCCATTTCAGCACGCGCATGTTGTCACCAAAACCTGGCCAGACGAATTTACCATTTTCATCGGTGCGGAACCAGTTCACGCAGTAGATTGCTGGCAGCTTTGCACCCATGGATTCAATCTTTTTACCCATGTCCAACCAATGCTGGAAGTAGTCACTCATGTTGTAACCCATGAATGGCAACATCGCGAATGGATCACGGCGGACCACACCTTGCTGACCCACAGCGGCAGCAGTCGTTTCCGAACCCATGGTTGCGGCCATGTAGACGCCTTCTATCCAGTTACGTGCTTCTGTCACCAGTGGTACGGTCGTTGAACGGCGGCCACCGAAGATGAATGCAGAAATAGGTACGCCAGCTGGATCATCCCATGCCGCGTCGATCACCGGGTTTTGCGTTGCTGCGACCGTGAAGCGTGCGTTTGGATGCGCGGCTTTACGACCTGTTTCTTTGGCGATTTCTGGTGTCCAGTCTTTACCTTGCCAGTCGATCAGATGTGCTGGCGCTTCTTTGCTCATGCCTTCCCACCAGACATCGCCATCGTCAGTCAAACCAACGTTAGTGAAAATCGTGTTTGCTGTCAGTGAAGACATGCAATTGGAGTTGGTTGCTGTGTTGGTGCCTGGCGCCACGCCAAAATAACCTGCTTCCGGATTGATTGCATACAAGCGACCATCTGCACCGGGTTTGATCCAAGCGATATCGTCACCAATGGTGGTTACTTTCCAGCCTTTGATGGCAGGAATGAGCATCGCAAAGTTGGTTTTGCCGCATGCAGATGGGAATGCCGCGGCAACGTAGTGTTTTTTGCCTTCTGGAGATTCAACGCCAAGAATGAGCATATGTTCAGCCAGCCAACCCTGATCGCGACCCATCGTGGACGCAATGCGTAGCGCAAAGCATTTTTTACCGAGCAACGCGTTACCGCCGTAGCCGGAACCAAAGGACCAGATCTCACGGCTTTCTGGATAATGCACGATGTATTTGGTGCTGTTGCATGGCCATGCCACGTCAGCCTGACCTGCTGCCAGCGGTGCGCCAACAGTGTGTACGCAAGGAACAAAGTCACCGTCAGTGCCCAGAACATCGTACACGGCTTTGCCCATGCGGGTCATGATGCGCATATTGACTGCAACGTAAGGCGAATCCGACAATTCAACGCCGATGTGCGCGATTGGAGAACCTAATGGACCCATCGAGAATGGCACGACGTACATCGTACGACCTTGCATGCAGCCATCAAACAATGGATTTAAGGTGGCGCGCATTTCTGCAGGGGCCATCCAGTTGTTGGTTGGACCTGCATCTTCTTTCTTTTCAGAGCAGATATACGTACGGTCTTCAACGCGGGCAACGTCGCTAGGATCGGAACAAGCGAGATAGCTGTTCGGACGTTTGGCTTCGTTGAGTTTTTTCATGGTACCGGCAGCGACCATCTGAGCGCACAAACGGTCGTATTCTTCTTGCGAGCCGTCGCACCAGACGATATTTGCTGGTTTGGTCAAGGCCGCAATGTCTGCGATCCAATTGATCAGTTTCTGATGTTTCACGTAAGCGGGTGCGTTTACTGCAGCCACGCCTTGCATGATAGGTTGATTCATACTGCCTCCAATGCCATTTCAATAAAAAACCGGTGTAGCGGCACGGCAGGATCGTCGTTCTTATGTTGCAGGATTGCGAGCACTGGGGAGAATTTCCCGGCTCGAGCAAGGCGTACACCATCGCGGCGGTTCTGTCGGATAATAGGACATCAGGATGATAATCCCGATTCCAACTAGCGTCTGCCATTTGATGTAAGGGCGGCAAACGGAAGAATCAAAAAGCTACTTAAACGATAATTGTACACGCGAGTCGTGATTACGGCTAACTTTGCATCAAAATTATTAACATAGTAATACTAATTATGAAAGTGAAACAGTTTCATCTGTTCACTTGGGCCGAGGAAAATTTTCATGAAAATTGCAATTTTGGACGATTACCAGGATGTAGTGCGGCAACTGGACTGTTTCGAACTACTGAAAGACCATGAGGTCAAAGTGTTCAATAACCGCGCTATTGGCGTCGGTCAATTGGCAATTCGACTGGCGCAATTTGATGCATTGGTATTGATCCGCGAACGAACTCGTATGACACGGCAGTTGTTGAAGCGTTTGCCGAACTTAAAACTGATTTCACAGACCGGAAAAGTTGCAGGCAATATTGATATCGAAACGACAAATGAAATGGGTATCGCAATTGCTGAGGGCGTTGGTGACCCGACCGCACCCGCTGAATTGACTTGGGCGCTGATCATGGCCGCATCGCGTCGCTTAACCAACTACGCCAGCTTATTACAACAAGGAACCTGGCAAGCGTCGTCTATTCGTCCGCAGCATAATCAGTTGGGTCGTATTCTCAAAAAACGTACTCTTGGCATCTGGGGTTACGGAAAAATCGGCAAACTCGTGGCCAGCTATGGCAAAGCCTTTGGGATGCAAGTGGTGGTCTGGGGACGGCCAGCAAGTCTGGCGCAGGCGGTAGCGGATGGCTATCAGGCGGCTGACTCAAAAGAAGCATTCTTTGCAGAAGCAGATGTTATCTCCATGCATCTACGCTTAAATGACGCTACACGCGGCATAGTCTTACAAACGGATCTGGAACGCATGAAACCGGACGCGCTATTCGTCAACACTAGCCGTGCTGAATTGGTCGAGCCAGACGCATTGCTCAAGGCCCTTGATGGCGGACGCCCCGGTTTTGCTGCAATCGATGTCTTTGAGTCTGAGCCTGTCGCGCCAGATCATCCGCTGCTTCGACGTGAAAACGTCCTGGCGACGCCGCATCTAGGCTATGTGGAAAAAGACAGTTACGAGTTGTATTTCTCGGTCGCTTTTCAGAATATCCTCGACTTTGCGCAAGGCACACCAAAAAATAGGTTGGGAAGCTGACGCCGCCGCGGCATGCTAATGTGGATAAGTCGCTACCTATCCACACCCCAACATTACATCGTTGGCATAGGCCTGATCGCCCAGCATAAAATCCACGCTGGCTGTTTTAATATAGCCAAGGCGTGAATAAAACGCCTTGGCGTGATGATTCTGGGCGTTGACCTTGAGCCACAATACGCTGTCATCGTGTTCACGTGCCCAATTCTGGGCAGCCTCAATCAACTCCCGCCCGACACCTTGACCAATGAAATGCGCCTGCACATACAGCGTAGCTAATTCAATGGCTTTGGTATTCCCACCGGTATCCCCAACGGCCTCCTCACCGATATATGCCGATGCGCTGTTGATCACTGCAAAGCCTAATAAATGATCTTCATGTTCCGCCACGATCACATGCTGCTTGGTGTCGGCTAACAAGCCCACAAATTTTGCGGGCGTTAGTTCAGACAGCACATACGAGGCAATCAGGTCGGATACACCTGACCACGCATAGGTATGCAGCCATACTTGTAAGGCTAGAACGGCAAGTCGTTGTGCATCATGCGAGCCTGCCGAGCGTAAATGATAGCGTTGGAGATTGGCAGTCATCGTTATCCTGACTTGTCTTTAATAAATTCTTTGTCTGCAAAACAAGCGAATAGCGCAATCAAAGTTCCAGTGGCAAGGACCACGCATTCGGAATGACGTCGTGCCTCACCACAGCACGTTGCTGGTAATGAAGGGCGCGGCTTTCTGGGCTCCAGGTTTGCTCCCAGCCTGGTGGATAACTTAGCTCGATATCCACAGGTACGGTCTGACGCTGGCGCACACCGATGACGGGTAGATGCAACGGTAACGGATTCCCGGGGCTATCGGCTCCCAGACTATAAGCATAATCCGGCAATAACTTATCGCACACCGCAGCGAACCACGCGGTATGGTCTTCATCTTTGCCTAAAGCCTGCGCTAGACCGGCCGGATCAAATTGCGCCAAGGCGCGGATTAATTCCTCAGCACTGGCACCTGGGGCGTCACCCCATCCCATGACGGGATTAAAGTTATAGTCAGCACCGGAGCCGTACCAGCCCTCGCGACACGGCCGCGCCATCCAGTTGCGCGCGCCTGTGAATAACTGCCAGCGCCAATGCAAGCCGGAAGGTTTAGGCCAGCTGTATAAGTACAGTTTTTGATAACCAGCGGCATGTAAAGCACGTACCATCGCCATGAGACGGGCATGTGGCATACGCTCGGGCGGATGTCGGCGGAACAAAATCGGTTCACCATCGGCGTGTTGGACTTCATCTGTGGATAAGTTCAGATCAATGACTCGCTTCTCATCGCCAAACCGTGCTGCGACCCACCCTGTCAGTAAATTGACAGACGTCAGGACGCCATAGCCGCGATGACGATGAAAAATAACAGTTCCTGGGGCGATGACTTTCATGTTGTGGTTTCTGCGACAGTCAAGATGTTGCTGACGAGCTAGTGTTTATACGTAACGCGGTAGTGTAGCAGTTTTCAGGAGCACTATAGCCGCGCTACAATGAGCCAATTCCAACATCAACATATAACCAGATCATGACACTGCGCATCCTCGCTACCGGCGGCACGTTTGATAAGCATTACAACGAAATCCAGGGCAAACTGAGTTTTTCTGAAAGTCATCTGCCAGAAGTCATTCAACGCGCGCGTTTGACCGTGCCAGTTGAGCTCGAAGTGTGCATGTTAATGGATTCATTAGACATGGACGATAACCATCGTCAGACTATTTTAGAGGCATGCCAACGTTCGCCTGAAAAAGCGATCGTGATCATTCATGGTACAGATACGATGCGTGAAACAGCCGAAGTGTTAGGTGCCGCCAATCTTGGTAAAACGGTAGTATTCACAGGGGCAATGATTCCTTACGATATCGCTAACTCAGACGCATTTTTTAATCTTGGTTTTGCTTGTGCTGCCGCACAATTATTGCCAGCAGGTGTGCATGTAGCGATGAACGGTAAAATATTCCCATGGGATGACGTTCAAAAGAATCGGAGTGCCGGTGTCTTTGTGAACAAATAAGGATAACCACAATGAGATTGCTGCTCGCTACTCTCCTGCTGAGTTTTTCCACGCTGGTTTTTGCAGCAGAAACCCGCTTTGATTCGATATATTTTTTTCAGTCGGAACAAACGCTACAGGCCAAAGGGATTACGATTGATAATCTCGGGCGTTATTCACGCAAGTTACAGTCAGCGATTTACCGCTCACTCAAAAATGCAAAGGTGCCGCCAAGTTCTGGTTATCTGGTTATCGCGATGCGTGCTGACGGCGTCGTCACTTCGTGGTTAGACATGAAACCGGCGATCCACGAGTTTTACGACAATCAGATTTACGATATCGTCCAAAAACTACCGGTGATTGATGTACAGAGTGGCGTCTTTGTATTTGCCATCAAGATGTCGATTGATACGCCTGTCTTTACCAAAAAAGCGGTGCCAGAGCCCGCCGATTGGGTCGAAGCCAAGAAAAAAATCAGCAATCCTAATGATGTTGAACAACTGGTGTTGTCGATCTGGCCTGAGTAACCAGGTAATGTCATCGGGAAACGTGTTTTAAATGAATGTGAAATGTGGAGGATTAGTACATCCATTGTCCGCCACATTTCCATCATCTTGAAAAACTACACAATCCCGTCCTCTTTGAACATCGTCTTCAAGCCCCGCAATGCCTGCCGGATACGGGCCTCGTTTTCGATGAGCGCAAAGCGGACATACTCGTCACCATATTCACCAAATCCAATTCCTGGTGAAACGCAGAGTTTGGCTTTTTCCAACACTTGCTTTGCAAATTCTAGTGATCCCAAGTGGCGATAGCGTTCGGGAATATGTGCCCAGATGTACATCGACGCTTTCGGTTTTTCGACCATCCAGCCCAGCTCGTGTAAGCCTTTGACCAGTACATCGCGACGGGACTGATATGTATCGCGGATCTGGTGAACGCAGCTTTGATCCCCTTCCAGTGCAGCAATCGCAGCGACTTGTACAGGCGTAAAGCTGCCGTAATCGTGATAGCTTTTGATGCGGGCTAAGGCTGCGACTAATTCTTTATTGCCGACCATAAAACCGATTCGCCAGCCCGCCATATTGTAGCTCTTGGACATGGTGAAAAATTCAACGGCAACATCTCTTGCACCTTCGACTTGCATGATCGATGGCGCTTTCCAACCGTCGTACACAATGTCGGCGTAGGCCAGATCATGGACCACCAGAATTTTATGTTCTTTTGCCAGCTTCACAACACGCTCAAAGAAATCCAATTCAACACATTGCGCTGTGGGATTGGATGGAAAGCCAAAAATCATCATCTTTGGCTTTGGATAGGTTTCACGTATCGCCCGCTCTAATTCTGCAAAAAAATCCACACCTGGACTCATGCGAATCGAGCGAATATCAGCGCCAGCAATCACCGCGCCATAGATGTGAATCGGATAGCTGGGATTGGGTACTAATACGGTGTCGCCTTTATCTAACGTGGCCAGCATCAGATGTGCCAGACCTTCTTTGGAACCGATGGTGACGATGGCTTCGCTATCGGGATTAATATCGACAGCGTAGCGGTCTTTATACCAGCGTGCGATAGCGCGCCGCAAGCGAGGAATCCCTTTTGAAGCGGAGTAGCCATGGGTGTCCGGACGCTGTGCAACTTCAACTAATTTATCCACAATGTGCTTTGGTGTCGCCCCATCGGGGTTACCCATCGACATGTCGATGATGTCTTCACCGCGACGGCGTGCCGCCATCTTTAGCTCGGCAGTAATATTGAAAACGTAAGGGGGAAGGCGATTGATACGAGCGAAGGAAAAGTCAGGTTTGGACACAGTATTGTCCTCACCTGCTAAACCCCGGCCCGGCGGAGTTAATGTCGTGGTCATGATTAAATTGTCTCAAAACGTTACGCCCGGAACCGTCCGAGCGACGCATCCATGCCATGAATGGCAGGGATAACTTGATTGTAAGCCGCAAACTTTGATCGAGACAAGACATTTATTCGATAACAGAAAAATACAGAAAAAAAACAGAAAAATAGAAAAAGAGTGAACATTGAGTATGGTTAGTGATAACGTTAAACCTCATCCTGCGCTATGCTATCGGCGCGATAAAAATTCACGCGCTATCTGTTTCATACTATGTGAGTTCAAGGAGAGTTATATGTCACATCACCAACAAGGGATTTTGCAAGCATTGCCAGCCCACGCTACGTATTTGCATTTTGAATTGGCCGCGCAAGCAGATCGCACCGCAGTGCAAGCAGCCTTGCAGCGCGTGCAAGGCTTGATTGATGGTGAACGCATTGTGTTAGGCGTCGGTGCAAGTTTAGCGACGTTTTTAGGACTCCACATCGACGGCTTACGCGATTTTACTGGAATCGTTGAGAGCAAAGTGGCGCTTCCCTCAACACCCGCCGCAGTATGGTTGTGGCTGCGCGAAGCCGAACGTGGCGCGCTGGTACAGCAACAGCGAATGGTTCAGCAAGCCTTAGCGCCCGTCTTTTTATTACAGCAGCAAGTCGATGCCTTTAAGTACGCCGATGGCCGTGATCTGAGTGGATACGAAGATGGTACTGAGAACCCACAAGACGCGCATGCATTGGCTGTTGCCATCAATGCCGACGATGGAAGCTTTGTTGCGATTCAACAGTGGCAGCACCATTTCGACAAGCTTGCCCAGATGTCGCGTGACGAGCAGGACAATATGATAGGTCGTCGTCAATCCGATAACGAAGAACTCGATGATGCCCCCGTTTCTGCGCATGTAAAGCGGACGGCGCAAGAAGACTTTGAACCGGAAGCCTTTGTTGTACGCCGCTCGATGCCATGGTCAGCAGGCGCCGAGGCTGGGTTTTATTTTGTTGCCTTCGCGACCTCGTTTCTGGCATTTGAAGCGCAATTACGTCGCATGTCCGGCGCTGAAGATGGCATCACTGATGCCTTGTTCCAATTCACTCAGCCAATCACGGGCGCCTACTTCTGGTGTCCTCCAATGAATGGCACACAGTTGTCTTTAGATTGGCTACCGTCCTGATATGTGCAACTGAGCACTAAACGTTGAGTTAGCGGCGCCTTAACCAGATCCGGGTGCCGCTGACAGCGAAAAGTATCGGGAGTAAGCCAACGATACTAAGGATAATTTTTCCTATCGTGCCGAATAGCTCGCCGTTATGTAGCGGGAAAAAGTAGCTGTAAAAAAGTGCTTCTCCTTGTGTTTTCAAGGGATCCCGGGTGTTGACGACAACACCGTGATCCGCGTCAATACTCACCTTGGTCGCACCGCTACCTTTTCTTAATTCTCCTGGCTGGTGTAAGCGTACTTCATAGTCGCTATCAGACCCACGCGGAAGACTAATCCTGCTCACATAAGCGAGTGGAAACTGTTGTTTCGCCAGAGCGATAATTTGGTCTAGGTTCAGTTGTACGGCCGCTGCATTTGCGTTGGTGATGGGTGCCGACGTTGTTATATGTGTGTTTTTTACCAGGACAGCGACGAAGGGGGAGGCGACTGTCGATATCCACTCTGGTTGATTAAAATAAACGCCCGTGATGGCGAACATCAAAAATACCGGCGCCGCATAAAATCCTGTTGCTCTGTGCAAGCGATAGTTAAATCGTTTCCAAGAGCCCTGATAGGAAACAGTGAGTGCCTGCCATACGGCTTTCTTTCGCCATACCGGCCACCAGAGATAAATCCCACTGAGCGCCATGATCGCTAGCACTACACCATTGAACGTGACCATTAATTTACCGTTATTACCGCTCAGTAGTTGACGGTGCAATGATAAGACGGTGGGGATAAACAATGCACGTGATAAACCTATTTGACCCGAGATCCGTTCGCCAAGTACCTCGCCGCTATATGGATTGAGCATGACCTGACGGGTTGGCGATTTTCCACTGCGGTACCAAGCAATCACGACTTCATCGTCGTGAATCGGTAACTCGAGCATCGATGGCTCGCCGTACTTTTTATCCTGCTCTAAGTGTGTCAGAAGCAAGGATAATGGTAGTCGGTTACGATTGCCCGGCATATCAGACCTCGGTACCACGACACGCAGCAGATCCGGATTTAACATCGCATCCAATTCATACTTCCACATGATAACTGCACCAGACAGACCCTGAATAATCAAGAAAAATGCGAATGGTAAGGCAAGCCACAAATGAATACGGCGTAACAACTGATAGTGAAAGGCAGGCATAAACGAGTCGTAAATAAAAAGTACCTGCAACGCGGAGAGTAACTACAGGCACTAATAACAAAAAATTCGGGAGCATAATCTGAGCAAAAATTACCGGAAATACTCAGACTAATCGAGTTAGTATTCTGCCAGATAAACGTGACGGTCAACACGTTACCATGTTGTGCCTGGATTGAAAACGTAAAACCAATACAGTCAGTCGCTAACACCTGAATCATGAATAACCACTGCCGCGTATTGATCGGCGGTATGTTGTTCACGTTTTATACGCAGAAAACATGGACAAGGGGTTTGGCATCGTTAAACAGATATCATCCATGACATTGTAGAGGCGCATACGTAGCAAGGATTTGACCGGCCATTTGTGATGCAGAATGGCAGTGCGCTCTTCTTCCCATCGCTGTGGATTGCAACGATAGCGTAATTGGTCAAAAAGTTGTTCACAGGTTTGCTGCAAAATGCGCCAGTAAATATCTTCGGGCTGTTGATAAGATTTCGCCAGTAGAATGCCGAGTTCTGCTAAATGACATAGCATTGTCGTATGTAAGAATTTTTCCCGGACGGTCTCTGGCTTGTCACATACAATAGGACCAGACAGGTAATTGTTCAGTGGTAGTCCGCACGCTTCAAAGGTGGGGGAGAATATTCGGATATCACCAAAATCACGTAGCAACAAGCGCTCCGCTTTGCCATTCTGCGCGAATAAAACCAGACTATTTTGTTGGTGCGCTTCAAACGCGATACCGTAGATGAGATAAGCACTCAGACTGGCTTGTAATATGGTTTTCGCATAGTCATTGAAATAGTTGATAGCTCCGATGTGGTGATCACCGTAAGCACTGGCTACGAGCTCGGTGACGAATGCTCTGCCACTGATCGGCGAGTCGGCAAACAGCGCGCCAACTGGCACCGGTAATAGCCCTGACTGGCAGCGGGTCATCGGATTTTCGCGGAAGAGCACAGATAAATAATGTCCTCGGTCTCCGTCGTTATTCAGATCGATGTAATGCAGACCAACATCTTCGGCCAGAATATCGAGCGTGTTGTTAAAACCATTTTCTAAAGCGATGATGTCATGTAGCAAAGCGCTTACCCTTGGCCCCATGATTGTCGCTTTGGGAGAGACATTTCTTTGCGCACTTGTGAGTTGTATTGAAACGGGTAATTTGATATGGGCAGCAATCGGATTATGAATACTCGCTAAGGTTCTGAACGACATCGTAGGCGTTGTGATTAATCGCGGAAAATCATCGCTGATCAACAGTGAACCAGCTTCTATTTCGGCAGCAAATTTTTGCGGTAACACCCGTTTTACTTGGTACGGATGGATTGGTAATGGCAACCATGCATTCGGATCTTCACCTCGCGCAATCAAGGCGTCTGACCAGTGTGCCATTTCTTCAGGAAACTGCGCGGCTACCCAATTGGGGTAGTTGAAATCGTTATGGATACTCGATATCAGCGCGGTATTTGCTTTAAGGGCCCCTAACAGTAACTCCAGTTGAGGCTGGAATTCGGGGGAATAGGAAAGAACCTCCTCCTCGTTTAAACCTGGTTTGCTTTTGTGGCACGGATGAAATGGGTGACCAATACATCCCCATTGTTCGAAAAATAAGACGGCGTTATCAGCGATCGCACCTCTGGACTGCACCATGACCGACCACAAATCTCTCTGACTAGTTTCGACAACATGCTGATGCAACAGACGTCCCCATTGCGCGCGATACTAGTGACATGCGATGTCATTAATGATGCTGTTCGCTATATCATCGTACAGTCGTTGTAAATTCTCTGATGCGATTGCATTATCGTCGGACAGAACTGCACTGAGCAAATCATTGGCATCGCTGATCACGCTTGGCTTTTGTGTCCCTTGGTGTAATGCGATGTCACCGTCAATAGTGCAGTGTCCGGCACGTCCTAAGTGCAAGCCTTCGATGCGCAGCATCTTTTTTTTACCCCACAATGGTAACCAGCTGGTAGGGCCGTCATTGATGATGTCCATACGGTTCAGAAAGCCTTCTCTTAGTAAAGCTTGTACAACCCGATGCAGGCTTCTGCCCTGAGCTGATTCGCTATTGAGGAGCAGACATTCATCAGGTGTCTGATAACGTTGACCGGCTGTTAAATTGAGAATTGCATGCATAGATAACCTTTTCAAAAACACGATATCGGTTCATTGCAAATAACCATGTTTCGCAATGAACTACTGACTTTGTGATGTAGCGAGATAGACAAATTTTTTCGTGGTGAAAGCGCGATTGATAAGGCGAGTGATGGTCGATGACACGGGTGCTACGAGATTCGCATAGAGTCCAACACAAGATTGACAAAGGGATAGTTCACGGGCTACTGGAACGAGCGGTCTTGGCGGTTTGCATTGTTTGCTCCCTTTCTTTACGAGCCTACGGGGTGAGCACGCAAGGTGTCAAAAAAAAAGTTTGTCCAAATGTTGCAATTAGAAATAGAGTACTTGGCAGCCTAATGTGATCGCGAGTATTCTCTATGCATACTCAGTAGAGTATGATCTTCAGTGTCGAACCCTCTTTAAAACAACGCTTAGGAGAATAAACATGGCCGATACTCCCCCACTAAAAATCGTTCAGGGAACAGCGCTGAGTGACGTGCAGAAAAAAGATTTGTTACATAGACTTGCCAGAATTGAGGGTCAACTACGTGGCGTGCAAAAACTGATTGCAAAAGCAGAATCCCCAGCCGATTGCGACGGCATTGCGCAACAAATGTCGGCCGCGCGTAAAGCGCTTGATCGTTCCTTTGTCACCTTGCTCACCCATTCCCTCATCACACATACCGAAAAAGCGGCGACACCAGAGGAGTCTTTAGAAAGCAGTCGTCGTGTTGCCGCCTTGCTTGAAAAATTCGCGTAACGATAGAGATGAGAAAAGCGAGAGAAAAAACGATAGCAAGTCGGTCTGAATTGGATAAAGTAAAGAGATGTGTATGACAGCAATAATGAAGCATCGATGGCAAGTTTTTTTACGGCAAAGTAGGCGTTACTTGTTGATCTTCGTTTGTTTGATTTCCCTGGCGGATATCGTTGCCGCAGAACCTGACAAAGTTGTTTTACTTATGAGAGAACAACGAAATGAGAGTGGCGATATTATTCCAATACGTGAGAATGTACGTCACGTGTTGAGTTATCTTGAGCAGCAAGTACATATTCAGTTTGAAATCCACCGTTATCCATTGCCGCGCATTTTAGTTAATGTAAAAAATGGCGAAGGAATTGTCTTTGGACTATCAAAAAACAGTGAA